>Ga0209254_10007502_pt1 | contig 10066 bp, 6 predicted proteins | sample FrelakmetDIP11DI_FD_187148 | JGI IMG/M metagenome (GOLD analysis project Ga0209254, IMG submission 187148) | Freshwater lake sediment microbial communities from the University of Notre Dame, USA, for methane emissions studies - DIP11 DI (SPAdes)... | ecosystem: Environmental > Aquatic >...
TGGGTTCCGAAGAGTTCCGGGAGACTGTCGCGCGCCATGGACGGCGCGCGCAAGCCTACAGGGACGTACTTGCGGCGTGTCTCCCGGAACTCTTCGGAACCCGGAGCGGTGGCGCAAAAGGCAATAGCGCAAAAAGGTCAGCGAGTCGCGATCTTCGACTGAGGCGCCGACGCCAGGCGCGAGCGGGCACGCTCGAGCGCCGAGCAGGTCACCTCGACGCCCTGGGCCAACCGCGGCGACGCACGAGTCACCAGGTCCGACGACACCTTGAACACGTTACCCGACCGGACCGCCCGCAGACGCGGCCAACGGTTCCACAGCTCGAGCGGATTCGCGATCGTGTCGTCCGTGCTCAGGATCACCTGCGGGTCGGCGGCGAGCACCGCTTCCGCCGAGATCGGCGGCGCCAGTTGCGGCAGGTCTGCAAACACGTTGCGGCCACCGCACAACGCAACGATTTCGCTGATCACGTGCTGGCCATTCACCGTGTAGATCGGCTCGTCGTCGATCTGTATGAACACGCTGAGCGGCGGTCGCTGCGCATACCTGGCACGCTGCTGAGCCACTCGGGTCTCGAAGTCCTGCGCGGTTCTTTCGGCCACCGCCAGTGTGCCCGCAAGCCGGCCCACCTGGCGCAACGCGCGCGGCACGTCCGCCAGGCTCTGCGTCGGCACTGCGACGATGTTGAGTCCCAGCGAGCGCAGTCGCGTGATCGTCGTTTCGGGCGTCCCCGTGGGCCACACCAGCACCACGTCGGGCCGCAGCTCGAGCACGCGCTCGGGGTCCACGCGCCAGGCATCGCCTACGCGCGGCACCGCTTTCGCCGCCTCGGGGTAATCGCTGAATTCGACCGTGCCAACCAGCAGCGATCCGGCGCCGGCCGCATACGCGATCTCGGTGAGATTCGGGGCGAGACTGATGAGGCGTGGCTGGTGCGGCGCAGTCGCCTTCACATCATTGGCGACGGCCTTCGGCACGAAGTTGACTGGCAAGACCGCCGCGGCGAGCAACAGAGCCGCACCGAAGGGCGAGGAACTTCGTCGCGGCGAACGCAGGATGGCCGCATCGATGCCGGGAAGTGTCATCCGCGTCTACCCGGGCAGCTCAGACAGCGGCGCCCGTGATGACGAGGAGCGCGATGACAGCCACCCAGATCCAGAGCGAGCGCTGCACGATCCGCCACGCACCACGCGCCGTCGTGACATCGAGCGTGTCCGGGTTCACAGCGGCCAGGCTGGGTTGCAATGAACCTTTGCCCACGCGCGCCAGCAGGTCCTCGGTGCGATCCAGCAAACCCGTCGCCGGACCCACGCGATCGACTGCCGAGCGCCAGTTGCCCACCGCATCCTCGAAACTCCCGGCAAGCGCATACGCCATAGCCGTGAGTCGCGCCGGCAACCAGGACAGCACGCCGTGGACGAGTGTCAGGACGCTGCCGAGGTCCCCGCGGATTCGCGGCACACCCTGGCGCGCAGCTTCGAACGCTGCACGCCGCCGCAACATGTCGCTGACCCGGTAGAGCCACGCGCCGCCGGCCCCGAGCACCATGAACCAGAAGATCACGCCGAAGATGCGATTGTTGGCCTGGACGAAGACCGCCTCTTCCACCGCTTCGCGCACGCCAAGGCCGAGCAGCGTCGGGCTCGATTCGAGCAGTTCCTTGCCGCGACGCAGGGCTTCGTCGCGATCGTGGCGCTCGAGGGCCGCAGCGTAGTCATCGACCTCGTCCTGCAGGTCGCGCGGACCGAAGGCGAACAGCAGGACGAAGACGGCGAACGCGAATTGCAGCAGGCCGAGCAGCTGCGGATCGAGCCAGTGCGCCACCAGCAGCACGGGCAGCACGGGCAGCGCGATCAGGCCGATTGCCGCAAGCACGACCGGCCATCCGGTCTGTCCCGCCATGGCGCTATCCGCCCGGTCGAAATACGGATCGAGCCACCGCCACTCGCGCAGGTGCAGCAGGTGCGTGAGGCCCCGCTCGCAGACAAGCGCGAACAGCAGCGCGAGCAGGCTCATGCCGGCGCGACCTCGAGTTCGAACTGCACCAGCGACCGCAGCCGCGGCCAGTCGAAGGCCGGGCCCGGATCCGACTTGCGGCCGGGCGCGATGTCGCTGTGGCCAACGACGCGGTCGGGCGTGAGCTGCGGGTAACTGCGGCAAAGCACGGCGATCACCCGGGCGAGCATTGCATACTGCGCTGATTCGTAGGGTGAATGATCGGCGCCTTCGAGTTCGATCCCGATCGAAAAATCATTGCAGCACTCGCGTCCGGCCCACGACGACACGCCGGCATGCCAGGCCCGGCACTGGAACGGGACGTATTGCACCATCTCGCCGCTGCGCCGGATCAGCAGGTGCGAGGACACCCGCAGGCCCGCCACCTCGGCGAAGTACGGATGGACGTCGGGCGGCAGCACGTTGGTGAACAACTGGTCGATCCAGGGCCCGCCGAACTCGCCGGGTGGCAGGCTGATGCCGTGCACGACGATGAGATCGGGCTCGACGCCCTGCGGCCGTTCGTCGCAATTCGGCGACGGCTCCTGGCGCGCCAGTCCGAGCAGGCCGCGATCCGTGTCGATCGCGAATCGTGCGGCCGCTAGATTCGCAGGGCGTTGTCCTCGCATTACCCACATGATGCCCTAAAATCCCTCCATGACGTCCAGCCCGCCCGTCCGCACCCTGCATCCGCTCGCCGAACGCGATCTGCGCGTCGTCTGGCACCCCTGCACGCAGATGAAGGACCACGAGTGGTTGCCGCTGACCCCGATCGAGCGGGGCGCAGGGGTCTGGCTGTACGACTACGACGGCCGGCGCTACCTCGACGCCATCAGCTCCTGGTGGGTCAACCTGTTCGGCCACGCCAATTCTCGCATCAACGCTGCCATCACCGCCCAGCTCGGCAAACTCGAGCACGTGATCCTGGCGGGATTTACCCATGAGCCTGCGGTGCAGTTGGCCGAACGGCTCACCCGCCTCGCACCGCCCGGCCTGACGCGCTGCTTCTACGCGGACAATGGCTCAAGCGCGATCGAAGTCGCGCTCAAGATGAGCTTTCACTACTGGCGCAACCAGGGCCGGTCGCGCAAGAAGCGCTTCATCACCCTGTCAAACAGCTACCACGGCGAGACGCTCGGCGCGCTGGCCGTTGGCCACGTCGAGCTGTACCGCGAGATCTACCAGCCGCTGCTGATGGACGTGATGATCGCGCCCTCGCCCGATGCGTACGTGCGCGAAGCGGGTGAAACCGCCGAGGACTGCGCGCGCCGCGCGATCGCGGCGATGAATGAGCTGCTCGCGCAACACGCGGACGAAACCTGTGCCGTGATCGTCGAACCGTTGGTGCAGTGTGCGGCCGGCATGCGGATGCACGCGCCGCTGTATCTGCAATTGCTGCGCGAAACCTGCGACCGGCACGGCGTGCATCTGATCGCCGACGAAATCGCGGTCGGTTTCGGCCGCACCGGCACGCTGTTCGCCTGCGAACAGGCGGGCATCACGCCGGACTTCATCTGCCTGTCGAAGGGTCTGACCGGCGGCTACCTGCCGCTCTCGGCAGTGCTGACGAACGACGACGTCTACGGCGCCTTCTACGACGAATACACGCAGCAACGCGCTTTCCTGCATTCGCACAGCTACACCGGCAACGCGCTCGCCTGCACAGCGGCGCTCGCCACGCTCGACATTTTCGCCAGCGACGGCGTGATCGAGCGCAATCGTGCCCTCGCCGCCCATCTCGGCCGCCGCGCCTGCGAACTCCTCGGTGAACTGGAGCACGTGGCCGAAGTTCGCCAGTGCGGCATGATCGTCGCGGCCGAACTCGCCCGTGGCGCCGATCGCAGCAGCCCGTTTGACTGGCGTGAGCGCCGCGGCCTGCGCGTCTACCGCCACGGCCTCGAACACGAGGCGCTGCTGCGTCCGATCGGCAACGTCGTCTACTTCATGCCTCCCTACGTCATCACTCCCGATGAGATCGACGCACTGATGATCACGGCACGGGACGGCATCGTGGCGGCCACATGCGATTGACGCGCGTCTTCGTCGATTCGCCGCTGACGCCGGATGCGGACGTGCGCCTGCCCGATGCGGCGGCCAACCACGTCGGTCGCGTGCTGCGACTGCGTGCAGGCGCGGCGATAATGGCGTTCGACGGCAGCGGCAACGACTACCGCTGCGAAATCCTCTCCGTCAAAGGCGACGAAGTGAGCGTGCGCGTGGGGCCGCGTTCGTCAGGGCTGCCCGAGTCGCCCCTGCGCATCACGCTCGTGCAGGCCATCTCGCGCGGCGAACGCATGGACTGGACGCTGCAGAAGGCGACCGAACTCGGCGTGCGCACGATCGTTCCGGTACTCTCCGCGCGCAGCGTCGTGCGCCTCGACGACAGTCAGGCGGAGAAGAAGCTGCGGCACTGGCGGGCCATCGTCGCGGGGGCCTGCGAGCAGTGCGGACGCAGCGTCGTGCCGGAAATCCGCCAGCCCCAGGAACTGTCGCGCTACCTCGCGTCGTCCGCCCGCGAAGGACAGCGTTTCGTGCTGAGCCCGACCGGACCCGCCTCGCTGGCAGGCCTGACCAGCGTGGGAGCGCGCGTTGAATTGCTGATCGGGCCGGAAGGCGGACTCGACGACGCCGAACTCGAACGCGCGGCCGCGTCAGGCTATGCGCCCGTTCGGCTCGGGCCCCGTGTGCTGCGCACAGAAACGGCGGGCATCGTCGCGTTGACGGTGTTGCAGGCGACGTGGGGCGACCTGGTCTAGCGGACGAAAGCCGGGGTCAGCGGGTTCGTGAACCGCGGCGTCCGGCGCAACCTGACGCCCACCCTTTGACTAGGCGCGGGTCTCTTCGGCGATCATGCCTTCGAGTCGCTCGAAGTCCGGAATGAGCGGCGTCTCGTTGACCATCTGTACCTGCCCGATCACGGGCATGCGTTCGCCGAAACTGCGTGAGTCGTCGGCATGGACGACGTCCGGAGTCAACCGCACGAGTTGCGGAAAGCCCTGCGTCAGCACGGCGAAATTGCCGCCGGTCTGGTCCGTGATTCCCTGCATGACCACGATGCGGGTGCGGCCGCTCGTGCGTGGCAAGGCCTTGCCACAAGTGGCCTCGAAAGACACCAGCGGGACGCGACGGCCACCCCATGCGATCGTGCCGAGGTACCACGGCGGCGCGCCGTCCATCGGGGTAGGCGCCTGGTAGTTGATGACTTCAGTGACGCACGAGCGGGGCAGCAGCAGGCGATCCTCCGCCAGCGGCACCAGCAGGCAATAGATCTCGTGGCCGGCTCCGCCGCTGCCGGTCATCGTCGCCGTGCCGAACCCCATGCTCACGCTCCTGTCCTCGCCCGCGGCCCCTTCACGACAGCCTCCGCCGCGCGAGCACGAGCGGCTCGATCGCGTCCAGCAACTGGCTTTCCTGGTACGGCTTGCCGAGGTAATCGTCCACGCCCAGCTCGATCGCCCGGGCGCGGTGTTTGTCGCCCACTCGGGACGTGATCATGATGATCGGCACGTCGGCGAGCCGCGCGTCGTTGCGCACGTGCGCCGCGACCTCGTAGCCGTCCATGCGCGGCATTTCGATGTCGAGCAGGATCACGTCGGGCACGTGCTCCTGCAGCAGGGACATCGCTTCCACGCCGTCCTTCGCCGTCAGCACGCGCATGCCATTGCGCTCGAGCAGGCGCTGCGTGACGCGTCGCACCGTGATCGAATCGTCGACCACCATCGCGAAGATGCGGTCGTCGTGCACCGAGCGAGCGGATTCGGCCGAGCGGGCTCGCCACTCGGAACGGACCAGCGTGCCCATGTCGAGAATGACGACGATGCGACCGTCGCCGAGGATGGTCGCGCCGGAAATGCCACGGATACCCGCGATCTGCGGCCCGACGGGTTTCACGACGATTTCGCGGCTACCGATCAGTTCATCCAGGACCAGCGCCGTCGAATGCTCGCCGGCGCGCACCAGGATGACGGGCAGCGCGATATCGGTCTCGGGGAGGATCGAGGGCCCGCTGCCGACGAACACACCCAGGTGCTGGAACCGGTAATGTTGGCCGCCGTAGTCGAACGTGGCCGGCTCCTCGTCCAGGTGGCGCTGAATGCCGCTGCGCGTAAGTCGTGCAACGCCTTCGACCGTGGCCATCGGCAGCGCGAACAGTTCGTCATGCACACGCACGATCAGCGCCTGCGTGATCGCGAGCGTGAACGGCAAGCGGATCGTGAAGCGCGCGCCCGCACCGGCCTTTGACTCGATGAACAGCGCGCCGCCGAGTTTCTTGATCTCGGTTGCGACGACGTCCATGCCGACCCCACGGCCGGCCTGTTGTGTCAGGCGATCTGCCGTGCTGAACCCGGGCTCGAGGATCAGCTGCAGCGACTCTTCGTCGGTCAGCTCCATGCCGGGCTGCAGCAGGCCCATCTGCCGCGCCTTCGCGTGGATGGCCGCGACATTGAGGCCGGCGCCGTCGTCCTCGACGGTGATCACCACCTCGGCGCCCTCGCGCTGCAGCTTCAGCGTAATGTGACCCGTCTCGGGCTTGCCGGCTGCGATGCGCTCCGCCGGCATTTCGAGGCCGTGAACCACGGCATTGCGCAGCATGTGCTCGAACGGCGGCAGCATGCGCTCGAGTACCTGCCGGTCGAGTTCGCCGGACGCGCCTTCCACGATCAGCTCGGCCTTCTTGCCCGCTTCGGTCGCGGCCTGCCGCAGCAGACGGGTGAGACGCTGCACGTGCCGCTGGAACGGCACCATGCGCGTGCGCATCAGGCCGTTCTGCACTTCGGTGACGACGCGGCCCTGCTGCTGCAGCAGGTTTTGCGTGTCCCGATTGAGCTGGGCGAGCAGCCCCTCGATGCTGGCGACGTCACTGACAGACTCGGCCAGGGCGCGCGAGAGCTGCTGGATGTTCGAATACCGATCGAGTTCGAGCGGATCGAAATCTGTGCGCTGCACCTGGTCGTCGGTTTGATGCTTGTTGAGGATCTGCGCCTCGGTCTCCATCTCGAGCTTGCGCAGCTGCTCGCGCAGTCGGGTGACGGTGCGGTCGAGCTCGGCAAGGTTGAACTCGATCGAGGTCATCTGCTGCTCGATGCGCGCGCGGAAGATACTCACTTCGCCCGCGTTGTTCAGCAGGTCATCGAGCAGGTCCGCATCGACACGCGCCAGTTCGCCGCGCTCCGTCGGGGCAACGGGTTCGCGCCCCGGCAGCACCGGTGTGTGCGCCGTTGCAGCGACCTCGTACGTGGCAGGCACCTGCGACGGGGTCGGCACCACGAATCGCGCGGGTGCGACGGGTGCTGCGACTGCGGCAGCCACTGCCGGCAGCTCGGACGGCTCCTCGCTCGCGACGGCGGCCGTCGGCTCTGCCAGGGGCTGCTCGACTTCTGCGGCAACCAACTCTTCGGCAGGCAACAATTCCTCGGCAAAGATCGCCGCAAAGTCTTCCTCCGCGGCCGTGGCAATGTTTTCTTCCGCCAGCTCCACTGCCTGTTCCGCCGGCGCCTCGATGACGATCCCGGTCGGGAGCGCTTCGACCTGCGGCGTTTCGAGCACGATCTCTTCGACCGGCAGCTCGGCTGCCGTGCCGGGTTCGACTGCGAGGTGTTCGATGACTTCGGGCGTCACGACGGCGGCTTCGATGAACTCGGCAGGCGACACGACCGGCGCCGACGCAAACGCTTGCTCCATGGGTGCAACAGTCGCTGGCACCGCTGCCAGCGCCCGGATCCGCAGGATGAGTTCGCGTGCAGACGGCAGGCGTTGACCCGAGTTGGCCATCTCGCGCATCCGGTGCAACTCGTCGAGCGAGCTTTGCAGCACGTCAAACGCAGCGGCATCGGCCACCGACGTGCCCGATTCGATCGCGGCCAGGAACGATTCGACTTCGTGACTCAGGTCGCCCATGGCGCGGATGCCCGCCATGCGCGCACCGCCCTTGAGCGTGTGCAGCAGTCGCTTGAGCTCGGTGACCTGCGCATTGTCCGCGCGATCGGCCCGCCAGCGTCCAAACGCTGCCTCGGACTGTTCGAGCAGCTCGGTCGCTTCCTCGCCGAAGATCGCGGCGATGTCCGCGTCGAAGTCTTCACCGAAGCCGGGTTCGTCGTCCTCCGGCAACGGCAGGTTGAACGGCGGGGCGGGCGGTTCGACCGGCGCGATGGGTGCGATATCCAGCCGTGCGGCCAGCGCTTCGTGCGGAGCCGTGTGGTCGATGTCCGGCTCATACGCACGCAGCGCTGCGTCGGTCAGGTGCGGCAGCGCCGGGTCCGTGAGTTCCTCGGCCGACATTGCCGCGGCATCGTCGATGATCACGGACAGGTCCGGCGCGGCAGGCATGCCCGGCTGCCAGGACTGCGCGAGCGTGCGCTCCGCGGCATCGGCAAGCCACGCAAGCTCCGCTTCGAGCTGCCGATCCAGCGCCACCCAACCTGCCGTCAGGCGCGTCTGCTCGGGGAAGAACCCGGTGTTCTCATCGACGTGCTCGGACACCGTCTCGAGCAAACGCACAGTGTCGTGCAGCAACTCGAGCCCGTCGCTGCTCATGCCGTGGCCGTTGTCGAAGAGCTTGCGGACGTAATGCTCCATCGGCTCGGCGACCTTGATGCCCTGGCGCGCCCCGGCCGTCTTGGCGATGCCGCTCAGCGTGTGGCAGGCCCGATAGAGCGCTTCCGAAACCAGGTGCGGCGCGACGCCACGGGCGCAACGCTCGAGGAACTGACGCACGACCAGGATGTGGCCGGCGGTTTCCTTGCGGAAAATTTCGCGCAGCACCGGATCCATGGCCGGCTCTTCCAGCGGAGCCGCCGCAGCCTCGGCCACTCGCTGTTCCGCGGCGGTCGGTGCGGGCGGGGGCGCCGGCACGGCAGTGGCTGGCAACGCGGGCCCTGCGCGGCCCGACAATGAGTCAGCTCGCGTCATGATCGCGGCGATGTCGATACTGGCCAATTCACCGCCGTCGAGCTCGTCGATGAGCTGCGGCATGGCCGCGACGGCGTCGCGCACGATGGACACGATGTCCGGCGAACGCAGCAGCGTCTGGCTGATCACACGATTCAGCAGTGACTCGACGCTCCAGGAGAATTCGCCGATGCGTTGCGCGCCGACCATGCGCCCGCTGCCCTTCAGCGTGTGGAACGCACGGCGCAGGTCGCGCAGGGCGGCGGCGTCCTGCGGGTTCCGCTCCCACTGCGGGTACAGCACGGCGAGGCGCGTCGCGTTCTCGCGCGCTTCCTCCACGAACAACTGCAGGAATTCGGGGTCGGCGCTCGTGACCACGGCCGGCGACGGCAATGACGGCGGGGCCACCGCAACGGGTGCAGGCGCTTCGATCGCTGCGGCAGGCGCAGCAACCTGCTCGTCCACGGGCCTCGTCTCGCGGAGCGGGATAACGCGCGCCAGTAAAGGCTCCAGCTCGGCGAGACGCGCTTCGGCGGCGTCAAGCATCTGCCACTGGTCGGCACGGCCGGCCTGCAGCGTTTCCATGTAGTACTCGACGGCGACCACTGCATCGGCCAGCCGCTCGAGGCGGGGCGGGCTCAGCGACTGTTCGTCGGGACGCACGATCGTGCCCAGCGCGCGACCGACTCGTTCCATCACTTCGACCGCACGCTGCTTGCCGAGCATCAGCAGTCCGGCCGTGATCCCGCGCACGAGCTGCGGCACCTGGTCGAGCCCCTGCGCCTCGGCGGGCGCCGACAGGGAATGGGTCACCGCCTCCTTGATCCGCGCCATGTTGACGATGCACTCGCGCAACACGGCTTCCTGCACGAGGCGGAATTCCTCGTCCGTCGGCTCGCCCGGCGAATCGGCGGACGTCGCTTCGGGCAGGATCAACCGCACTAGTTGCGCGTCGAGACTGTCTTCGACGGCAATCAGGGCCGCCGCGATGCTGAGCAACGCGGTATCGTCCGGCGGGATGCGGCGTTCGACGATCGCCTTCAGCGAATCGAGTTCGCCTTCGACGCGCGCGCGCAGCGCTCCGAGCCCGAGCACGCCGAGCGTGTCGCTGATCTTGCGCAGCATCTCGAGCTGCGGCTGCAGGTCGTCCACGTGCGTGGCGCCCTTGCGGACGAAGATGTCG
>Ga0209254_10007503_pt1 | contig 10065 bp, 12 predicted proteins | sample FrelakmetDIP11DI_FD_187148 | JGI IMG/M metagenome (GOLD analysis project Ga0209254, IMG submission 187148) | Freshwater lake sediment microbial communities from the University of Notre Dame, USA, for methane emissions studies - DIP11 DI (SPAdes)... | ecosystem: Environmental > Aquatic >...
AGAGAGCGTTCACCAGGGCAATCGCCCAGGTATGCTCGATGGCCAGGGCGACCACGGCCGATCCGGGTACCATGCCCTCGTAAAATGTTTCGGCATCCTCGGAGTCGAACAGACCCCGTGTCCCGGTTTCGATAAAACCTATACTTTTAGCCTCCTCTGGCGGCAAATCCTCCAGGTCGAGCGCCCAGCACTCCCCTTTCTCGTCTTTCAAGAGAATCATTGCATCCAGCACCCGGATCGTTCCGGAGGCTGCCTGCCGTTCAAGCTCGGCAAGGACGCCGCCATTAAAACGCGGTTCTCCGGCAGCCAGAACGACGACATCCACTGGTCCATGTTTTATCATTTGTCTTTTCCTCCAATAAGATCTAATTTCGTTCACTCAGTGTTCTGAAGATGGGGGTGTCCGGGCAGGTCTAGATTGCCCAAACACTCCCAAGGTCATACTCAGATGTTGAACTCTGTTTACGGTGCGGCGTCAGGGTAATACGGCACCTGCTTGCGATTGTGGTAGCCACCGAGGTAGCTGGCGACGTCAGCCATGATTCCAAACCCGAGCCAGAGCCAATCAAAGCCGTTCAACGGGAAGATCATCACGTACATCAAGGCGGTCCAGGGGGCAAAGATCAGGCTCGCCAGACCTACCAGCCAGGGCAAGTTGAAATTAGCGAACGCAGCTGATACTCGTATTGGCACAAGCAGCCAATATACCAGGAAACCCAGGCGTGGGCCAAAAAATACTAGAGCAGTGAAGAAACAACACATCGGAAACTCCTTTCAAAATTTAGTTGGTGAGCCGATACTCTCCGGCTCTGTTTATTATAACCGTCGCACTATTCATATGCTGTTGGGGTTAACGTGCGGCGCTGGGAGGGATGGGGGTAGGTGGCGGCGTGTAGCCGGGGACGTATTTGCGGTTGGAGTAAGCCGTGCTACTCCAGTGCATGATATCGATCACCACCGCCATGACCAGCCAGAACCAATCCCAGGTGGTCAAGCCAACTCCCGGCGACCACAGGATCACATACATCAAGGTGGTGAATGGCAGGAAGATGATGCCCAAAATGGGCCACAGCCAGCTCCCACCGAACGCCCGGCTGAACATATTTGGACGTGCCAGCCAGATGAACAGCGTTCCCAAACGAGGGAATAGACCAGCAAACATTGCGAATAAACAAGGCATTGATTAAACCTCCTCAAATATGAAATGATATAGGTTACCTTTCAGAAGCCTAGCGGCCTCCGTGAGCCATCTCGTCGATGCAAACCGCCACCGCCAGGATGAGGACGTCGTCCTGCCCGGGATCGATCGCAACTCCGTAACTGTCGCGCAACCGGAACCACTTCTTGGACACCTCCGCTACCTTGTCGCGGCCTTCACCGATGGTGTACTCGTGATCTAATATGTTTCCTTTCACCTCCAAGTCTGGTCCGCCCTTGATCTTGACCACCCAGCGCTCACGCACCGGGGTGATCAGGGCTTTCTTGACCATGGCCATCTGCTCTCCGCGTGGTCCTTCGATCTCCATGCTGTCTTTGACCCGCAGCATACGTTCCTGGATCTTGGCCAGCTCGTTGCCATGTGCGTCTTCGAATACCAGGGTCTGGCGCACGCGGAGCGCCTTGCCGTCCACTTTGAACACTTTCTGACCTTGCTCGTTCTCGATCCAGAAATCATCGCCGATGGCCACCATCTTCTGGCGCATCTGGTAGCGGTTGCCTCCACCGCCACCCGGTCGCCCTAGCTGGCGATCGTCTTGACGTTCGTCGCGCCGTTCTTCTCGTCTGCCTCTCATCATGTTCCTCTCTTTATCACATATGGGAAGCTGGCAGGTTCAATCCCTGTCAGCTCCAAAGGATTAGTTATTCCACATTTATTTTCAGTCCACCCATCATTCCGGCTACTGCGTTGTACACCAGCGCTACCACCAAACCTGCCAACGCACCACCTAGAGCGGCAAAAAGGGCTCGGAAGAATACCAAACCAAAGGTGGTCAGCGAATATACGGTCCAGTTGGCCAGGTTCATGTCGATCCACCAGGATTGGGCGCCGAAGATCCACCCCAGGATCCAATAGTAAAAGCCAAAGATGAACGTCCATAAACCTACCACTACAGCACCATACAGGACGAACGAGCCAACATTTACTGATTTTATCGTCTTCATAAATAAAATTCTCCTTTCGTTATAGAATAATGTTTTCCTTCAATTTATACTGTTTATCATGGAAAGAAAGCAAAACAGTAAGCATCTCATTGTCCACAACCGAGATGACTAACGGTTCAAGTAATTTTATCTCTATTTCTAGAATTCGTGTCCTCCTTCATCTCGACTTGTCTGATGTACGATAGCGTTTTTATAAACGTAATCCCACTTCCTCATCTGGGTTGCGGTTCAAGGGTGGGTTCAGGGATATTTCCCATGATTGCCGCCAGGTTGCGCGTCTCTTCAAAACTACTCATGAACAAGATCAAAGCTATGGTTAGCGGCATGGCAACGAAAGCGCCCAATCCACCGAGTATATACATCCAGAATACGAAGGAAAGAAAAACAACCGTCGGCGAGATTGACAGACCTTTACCCATCACGAGTGGGGCTACGATATTCTCGGTCAAACTGTTGATAATGATCGTTAGCAGGACAATGATAAGCGCCAATCCCAGACCTCCTTGGGCGTAAGCCAGCAACACCGGTGGAATCGCGGACAAGAAAGCGCCAAGATATGGAATAAAGCTGAGGAAAAAGATCAGCACTCCCCACAATCCAGCATATTCAATATTAAAAACCCACAACATGATCGCTGTGCAAACAGCAACAATCAAGTTGACGATCGCTCGCAATCCGAAATAGCTGATGGTCATGTTCAGCAAGTTGGTGGTAGTGTTAGGCAGGAAGTGATTGGAGCCATAAGCCTTAATCATACGCGAGATGAATTGTGGGCCTTCTCCCAATGCAAACATGGTTACAAACAGGATCAACAGACTATTTTTGAAAAGACTCCCTGCAATATCCAGGACAAATGCCATGACATTGACCAGGGTTTCAGGGTCCAGAGTGGAGAGCAATACTTTAAAGGGTGAGGCCTGACCCATATCACCAGCCATTGCTTCCAGCTCTGCCTGACGTTGGCTAAACGACTCCTGGTAACTGGCTAAGCTGCTGACCATAACAGTCAGCGAATTACCAACCAGCAACAACAGGAAGAGAGCTACAAGCGCCAGAACTCCGATCGATAGGAGGAGTGCCAATCCACTCGACATATGTCGTTTGAACCGCCGGTAAATTGGGGTGAGTAACGCTGCAATGAAAAGTCCAAACAAGATTGGCGCTACGACGGAAGCGGCCTGATGCATTGCAGCAAACACTATCACTGCACCAACCAGGATCAGGAGCGGTTTTGATATGGAAGGACGTTTCATATTCTATTCTATAGCTATCTGATGACCTTGTCCGCCTGCTATCTCATTATTCTTTTTTCTTAAGCGCATCCATCAACGCTTCCACAGATTCTGTGGGCAGGCTGGTCTGGTAAACGGTGCCTTTGAAAGGTCGCAAGGCGCCTAAAACCACCGCCGGCTTGTCGCTGCTTCCGATCACAAATAGCGCGGATGAGCCGGGCGTCAAAGTTTCAGTGACATCTTTGACAAACTTCTTGTCTACGCCCAAATCAAGCGCCTTGCCGACCAGTGCACCACCTACCGCTCCAATCGCCAGGCCAGCCAACGGGAAAAACAAGCTGGCCAGTATCAAGCCGAGCATGCCCCCACCTACCGCGCCCCATTTAACCCCGGTGTCAAGCTGGTTCTTGATTTCCACTTTTCCAGATTCTTCTTTAACAATGACCGCAGCATCATCAATTTTTAGATAACCGCCACTCTGCGCTTTCTTGAGCGCTTCGAAAGCCTGTCCGGCCTGCTCAGTATCCTCAAAGGTCAATACGACTAAATTAGACATCTTTTTTCTCCATGTATTTAACCATCTTAGCTATCCAGTGATATTATGATTTGCTCGGCATAAGAAGAATATGCCTGGGAGAAAACTTCTGACACAGTCAACTCCCAGGCTATTAGTCTTTCGTTACTCTGCTTTGTCCTCGGGTTTTTCGCCTTCGGTGGTATCTTCGCCACCAGCCTTTTCTTCCAACAAACCTGCAGCGACAACGTGGGTTACACCTTCTTCATCCGCTGCCATTTCCTCGATCACAAAACCTTCTTTTGTAGCCAGGAAACGCCCACCGTACGCACCGCTGTCATCGACGACAAGCTTGCTGCCTTCGACTGAATCTTCACCACCAGCTATACGAGCTGCGCTGAAGCCTTGTTCTGAGGAGATAGCAGAGTAGGCTACCTGATGCCCTGCCTCGAGCTGCTCGGCAATGTCGGCTCCCAGGGCAGCGGTCACTGCATCCGCGCCCGCTTCAGCCATGGCTTTCTCCACCTCAGCTACCCACTTGTGCTCAACCACTGCAACGATGGCCGATGATCCGGGTTTCAGATTCTCACCCAGGCTTTTCAGGCGGGCGTCTGAGAATCCACTGTCAGTCAGCTTGGCGGTCAAGCCTCCCACTAGCGCGCCCACCGCGGCGGGTACCAGCAGGGCGGGTCCTGCGATTAGACCAATCGCCGCACCAGCCACGCCACCCAGGGCGGCGCCTTTACCACCTCCCAAATCGGCGGTTTCCTTGATATGAAGCTTACCCTTCTCATCCTTACGTAATACTGCGGCATTCTGTATGCTAATCAGCTTCTCTTTCCGGGCTTGCTTGAGGGACTTGAGAGCCTCTGCAGCTGATTTCTCATCTTGAAAGGCGGCGACGATTAATTGAACGGGTACATCACTCATTGAATACTCCTGTGTTTATATACAATCTTGGATCTTGCACAAACGCGCTTCTATTCAATTCCTATTTCACGTCGAAGGCGCGTTTTACTCCAGGGAGCATGGCGTAGATCAGGATTATGGCGTTGACCAGGAAGCTAAGGCTGACATCCGACCAGGTACCCGCGCCCAACATAACGGTGAAGTCCAGGATCAGGTTGAAGACCGTGATCACCGCCAGGAAAAGCCAGGCCTGCTTATCCACCCGCCAGAGCATCTGGACCAACCAGACCCACACCCAGACCATCAGCGCCCACATCAGGAACGACCAGAAGCTAAAAGCATGGACTGAAAAAGGACCTATGACGATAGGGAAAATCCCCAGGGACTGTAGTGCATGGATGGCTGCCAGGACAGCTGCTATTCCAGCCAGTATGGCCAGAACTGTTACACCAAACGGACGTTTCATTTCTTATTTCTCCTTTTTAAGTTTAAAATTAAAGTAATGATTCGAGAAGCACAATCTTTCGATTCGAGATGGATATATCGTAACCTCATTCCACATTGAGCTTGAGGCCACCCATCATTCCGGCTACAAAGTTGTAGACCACCGCCACAACCAGCCCACCCAGCGCGCCGCCCAGGGCGTTGACCAGGCTGCGCCAGACCACCGACAAGAAGGTGAGCATGGAGTAACTGGTCCAGTTGAGCAAGTTCATGTCGATCCACCAGGATTGAGCGCCGAAGATCCAGCCTAGAATCCAATAATACAGGCCGAAGGCGAACGTCCAAAAAGCCATCAGAACCGCCCCATACAGAACAAACGAACCAACATTTACAGATTTAATAGTTTTCATGTGATATATTCTCCTTTTTTTAGTTTTATCACTTAATATTTGTGGCCTACAAACCAGGCCATATCAACCAATCAAGTTTACACAGGATCAGGGAGCACTGGTCGGGTAATAGGGCACTGAACGGCGCTTATAAGCGCCGCCGGTGTAAGTTGCTATATCGCCCACCAAAGCAAGGCCGACCCATACCCAATCAAAACCAATAATCCCGTTAGCCCCATGCACCAGAACCCACATTAGCGTGGTCCATGGCAGGAAAATCAAACCTAAAAACGGCCAGATCCAGGTATTAAAAGCCAGGGATACCTGGACGCGCCCGTAGGGGATCAGCCAGTAGATCAGTAAGGCTAGCCTGGGACCAAAAGCAAACAAGCTTATGAAAAAGCAACACACATCATCCTCCTCGTAAGAAATCTAAGTTTATAATAATTCACGTCCATCCGAAAAGCATGGCTACTACGAATTCTTTTTCGCGGGCCATAATTCATTTTCTTATCAAGCACCTCCGTTGGACAGGAGTTCATCCAGGTTAGGTGCATGACCATCCCAGCCGTCTGCCTCGCGCACGATTTTGATCGCCCGCTTGAGGTTGGAAGCCAACTTCTGAACTCTCTCCTGACGCAGGTGCATCGGTATGCTATCTATGCGCTTTTGCAACGATACCAGGCAAGAGAGAAATAACGCATAAGGCTCATACTTTGACAGGCGGAAATATAGCTCGTCCTCATGCCCGGACATTGTGGCTTGCTTTTCAGCCAGGAAATCCTTGATCTCATCGGCAATCACGCTACTTAATGCTCCAGGAGTGTCTTGCAGCTTGAAGATTGGTGCGTTGGACGTCAATTCACAATGCAATTCACCCTTATCGAGAGTAGCATTCAGAACCCCTCCGAACGAGAAACCTTGCAAATGCTCTCCCCGGTAGGACTCCAGGCTAAACTGGCCAAGGCACACCTGGAAAGCTTCGGTTGGCTCCAGCTCGTGGCTGGTCACCTGGGTTTGATGGAAAAACCTTCCATCAAAAGTGGGGATATGTAGCGTTTTAACATCAAAAACGCGCTGTGCTGGACGACTTGAGATAAAAACTCTCAATCTAGAATATCCCAATCCAGGTGAATATCGTGAAGGTTCGAATCCATATCCGACGGAGATCAACTCAATATTCATGACAAGAAGTATCCTATACTAATAGGGAGAACACCACCCGTCGAATTTCGTTCTTCAAAAATCAGCATACTATCTCCTGGAGGTGCGCAGCAGAAGCAAGAACAGATTGATAAAGTCCAAGTAAAGGGCTAGCGCTCCGATAATTACCAAACCACCCATGCCCTGTTTGCCTTCCAGCTCTTTCGAGAGCTGTTTTAAACGGTTGGTGTCCCATACCGTCAGCCCGGCGAAGAGCAAAATGCCAGTAAAATTCATCATGTGATTCAGCCCAGGAGACAGGGGGAAGAACAAAATAAAGATCCATCCAAACAACCAACCCAGCAAAGCCAGCATCAAAAACCTGCCCACCCCGCTCATGTCGCCTTTAATGAAAAATCCGACAATGCTGCCGAAGAAAAACATTCCAGCAGTTACCCAGAAAGTGTAGGCGATGGTGCTCTGGCTATAGTAGATGAAGATGGAAGAAATCGCCAGGCCGGTCAGTGCAGAGTATAAAAGGAATAATAAGAACGCAATAACTGGTGATAGGCGCATCGCTGCGCCACTTAAAACCACAACGACGATGATCTGGAGCATAAACAAACCGAAAACGAACCATGGATCAAAAAGGATTCGCTTCATCAAGTCTTCATTGGTGCTCACAGAGGTGGACACCCAAGCGGTGATGGCCATCCCCACTGCCATGACCAGGTAGACGAGAGCCAGGAAGCGGTTGAACCGGACTTCACTGATGGCGGGGAGTGTCTTTGCTTGTGCCATACAATCTCCTTTGTTTTTTATAACTATAAGTCTGTGGGTCATGTGGCGGCAGGAAAAGCATCGCCTACCGCCACATGAAGAAAAATAAACTTAGACCTTCTGCGCGCTGCGCCTCCTGCGCATGAAGAACTTGATTACTTCATCGATCAGTACCATAGCAAGGGCGAACACGATGCAGATCAACCATTGCTCACCGCTGATCGGAGCTGTGTCCACTATGCGAGATCCGATGCCAAACTCGACAGGCAGCAAGATGAACAGCAGAGATAGCCCGTAGAGTTGCAACTGGCGCCGATCGGACAGATTATCCCGGTCGAATACCGTGCCAGTTTCAGAACGGGCACTGAGGCCTAGGGTGATGTTGAACAACGAGAAGACCACAAACCCCATGGTTGCTGCCACAGCTGGGTCGACCGGCTCGTAAACCGCCTCGATAACCAGAGTACCGATCGCAATTAAAAGCCCGGTAAAGACGATGCGTACCCACTGCGAGCGAGAGAGCACTGGCTGGCTCAGCGGGCGTGGCTTGCGCTCCATCAAACCCGGTGAAGGCTTATCGAAGCCCAGAGCCATGGCGATGGGTACCTGGACCAGGAAGTTAATCCACAACACGGTCATGGTCGCAAAAGGCACGCCTCCCAGGATACCGAATATGGTGGCGCCTAAATAGCTGATGATGAACGCCGCCAGCATCCCCATCTGGTAGCGGATGTACTTGGCCAGGTTGTCGTAGATGGCTCGACCATACTCGACCGCCTTGACGATGGTGGCGAAGTTGTCGTCGGTCAAGATCATCACCGCCGCCCCCTTCGAGACCTCGGTGCCAGTGATTCCCATGGCGACGCCGATATCGGCCTTCTTCAGGGCAGGCGCGTCGTTGACGCCGTCCCCAGTCATGGCGACAATATTCTGCTTCCGCTGCAGTAAATCTACCAGGCGGATTTTGTCTTCTGGGGCGACACGAGCAACCACGCCAATATTGTCCAATTCCTTGATCAGCTCGTCATCGCTCATGGCCTTAAACTCGGCGCCGGTCAGGGCTTTTCCCTCAATTCCAAGTTCTTTGCCGATAGCCGCTGCCGTTACGGCGTGGTCGCCGGTGATCATGCGCACCTGGATACCGGCGCTGTGGCACTTAGCGATGGCGTCTTTAGCCTCGTTGCGAGGCGGATCGACGATGCCAACCATAGCGATAAAGGTCAGATCCTTCATTAGATCGATCAGTTTACTTTTGGGATCGAAGGTCTGCGGATCGAAGTCGCGCCGCGCTACTACCATGATGCGCTCGCCGTTTGCAGCCATACGGTCGTTAATTTCAAGCGCATAATGGCGGTTCTCATCAGTGATTGGCAGTACCTCGCCTCCTGGCATCCAGTAAGATCCACTGCGTGCGATTAACACATCCGGTGCTCCCTTCACAAAAGCGCGCACCACCGGCTTGCCATTATGGTCAGTCATGTTGTGGAAAGTGCCCATGAACTTGTAGTCCGAGTCGAATGGCACTTCAGCAACGCGGGGATAGCGCGTGCGTGCGCCTTCGATACTGATACCGCCTTTCTCAGCCAGGACGATCAGTGCGCCTTCGGTCGGGTCGCCGATCAGGTTCTCGCCGTCCAGGCGAGCATCAGCACATAGCGCCATGGGCAGCATCACTTCTTCCAGATCGAGATTTTTCCCTCCATTGTGAAGCAATTGTCCCTCTGTACTGTAGCCTTCCCCGGTCACCTTATAGTAATTTTGACCCGGGATCCCGAACTCGCGGGCGGTCATTTTGTTCAGGGTCAACGTGCCGGTCTTATCGGAGCAGATGGCGGAGACGGAGCCCAATGTCTCGACGGATGGGAGGCGCTTGACGATTGCGTTCTCGCCGGCCAGGACACGCGTGCCCATCGAATACATGGTGGTCACAACCGCTGGCATGCCAGTCGGGATAGCCGAAATGGCCAGAGCAATGCCGGCCGTAAAGATCACGGCGAAATCATTGCCTTGCATCATACCAATGACCAGCATCAGCAGGAAGGTAACACCTGCCAGGCTGGCGATGATAATGGTCAACCGGTCGAGCTGCTTCTGCAAGGGTGTCTTATCCGCCTCGGTTTTATTCAGCAGGTCGGCGATTTTGCCCATCTCGGTGCCCATCCCGGTGGTGGTGACAATCATCTCGGCGCGCCCACGCGTGACGGCGGTGTTCATGTAAGCCATGCAATGGCGGTCGCCCAGGGGGGCATCAACTTTAGTGATGGTCTCGGTGTCCTTGGGCGAAGCGACGCTTTCACCGGTCAGAGCCGCTTCTTCGATCTCCACCGTAGCCGTCATAAACAGACGCCCATCCGCTGGGACGCGGTTACCCGCCTCCATCAGCACGATGTCACCCGGCACCAGGTCCTCGGCGTCGACCTCAATCGCTTGCCCATCCCGGCGCACTCGGGCGATGTTCTTCATCATCTTCTCCAACGCCGCCAGGCTGGCC
>Ga0209254_10007504_pt1 | contig 10065 bp, 4 predicted proteins | sample FrelakmetDIP11DI_FD_187148 | JGI IMG/M metagenome (GOLD analysis project Ga0209254, IMG submission 187148) | Freshwater lake sediment microbial communities from the University of Notre Dame, USA, for methane emissions studies - DIP11 DI (SPAdes)... | ecosystem: Environmental > Aquatic >...
CCAAGGCACTTGCCACGTGTTATGCCATGGCAGAGAACGTGTTTGCTGTTACTCAAGGGGGAATTGACCAGACAGTTACTGTAGATCAAATCAATGAGGACACGTTTACTAAGCATAAATTGGCGGTCTCTTCCAAGCAAGGTAGAACAATTCGAATTCTATCTGCCGGATATCCCATTCCGAACACGAAGGTACGCATATTAACTGATATTAGATCTGAATCTTCTGATCTAAATATACACCGAAAAGAGTTACCTGACCGTCATGTAGGGGAAATTGCATTATTGAGCGACTGTATGCTGACAGGTTATTATAATCGCGACGATTTAACAGAGAAATTATTTTTTGAAGGCTGGTACCTTACTGGTGATTTGGGTTATTCCGTGAAGGAGGAAATTTACGTAATTGGGCGGAAGAAGGACCTGATCATTGTAGGTGGGAAGAACATATACCCCCAAGACCTAGAAAATCTTGCAAACCAGGTGACAGGTGTTCACCCTGGGCGTGTGGTAGCTTTCGGAGTCTATAATGGCGAGCTGGGAACTGAAGAAGTGGTCATGGTGGCTGAAGTCGATGATCTCAATCCAGAATCGCGGATGCAAATCGCTGACCTGATTCGCGAAAGAGTTACTCAAGGTTCGGCAATTGCCTTAAAACAAGTAAGGATTGTCAATCCCAGATGGATTTTGAAAACCAGCAGTGGAAAAACTGCCCGACGCGCAAACCGGGACAAATTTCTTACAGAATTCCAAAACTTGGAACAAGAATAATGGTGGATCAAATATGGAAAAAGGCTGTATTCTTGTACATCCCCCAAAGATGGACTAATAAAATCGTAGGTTGTAGGGGTTTAGTTTTCCAATTCTGTCTTTCCTTTACGACTTATTTCCAGAAAACATCTTAGTACACATGATAAAGAAATATATTCCTATCGCACTTATCCTTTTCGTGTTTTTTCTTGTATTAATTATTCCAATATGGTTTGTATCCCAGGAGAAGTTCTTCTATTACTGGGATTATGCAGGTTACCAAAGTGTATCCAGATACCTAGTAGAAAATTTCACAAATGCACCATTGACTGTTTTGAGAACTATTATCAACTCTCTTAACCTGGAATATAACTATCTCTACACTATCCCTCTCATCCCTTTTATGCTGATATTTGGCACTACCCGAATGAGCTATATAATGGCTATATCGGTCCTATATCAATTGCCGTTTGCATTAGTCCTCGGATTTATTGGAACACAACTCATACCGTATCAACGAAAAACTGTCTTCTGGTCAACAGCTGCCCTGTGCCTTATGACACCCATTACATGGGTCCCCACTTTGCGTGGCTACCCTGACGTGGGAGCTGCTTTGCTAGTAACAATTTCAGTTAGTCTCTATATTTCAAATTTTCAATCACCTTTTCTTGTAACAAGAAATCGAATAGTAGACATCAGGGGGTGGTGGCAACTTGTGGTTATTGGTTGCCTACTAGCTGTGGCAGTCCTATTACGCCGCCACTACACCTACGGAGCCATTGCTTTTTTTATTGCTATTTGCTTCGATTCATTTCTCGTCCAATACCGCTTAGAGACTACAAGTGCTGAAGATCACTACAAAGAAAATCAAACAGAAACAAGAAACATAGGGAGGAAGAATTTATTAATAGACTCCCTTCTCTTCCAAGTCTTCCGGGTTGGTTTAATTGGTTGTTCATTCTTCATTACGTTAATAATTTTGGGTAGACCTTTCCTTGCCGACACTCTGAAAACGAACTATTCTGCTCTATATTCTTCTTATACCTTACCTACTTTCCAGGTACTCTTATCTTTCTTGAGGAACTATGGATGGATTACCTGCATCCTGATTGGTCTGGGATACTTGTTGGGTTTTGCTACGGGTTTGTTAAGGCGCAGAGCCTTATTATTTCTTTTACTTTTCAGCAATATAACACTCGTACTGTGGTTAGTCTTCGCCAAGCAGATTGGAATTCATTACACACTTCACATCGCTATGTTCGTAACTCTCGGTTTGTCGGCGTTTGGATGGGTGCTTTTATACTTGTACAAAGGACCAGTTCGAGCTGTCTTACTAACATGCTTCATCACATTCATAACTATTAATCTGGTTGTTGGATTGATACCCGTGAGAATCAATTCCCAACTGTCTACTCTACGGTTTTATCTGTTCTCATCTTTAAACGCTCCTCTGACTCGTCCTGATTATAAAGAAGTGGAACACCTTGTATCTTTTCTTCGTTCCTCAGCTTCTAATAAAAGCATGATTTATGTCGTAGATTCTTCAGGACTAATGAACTTTGACTTGTTGGTCAAGGCTGAAGAAGAATTATTCGAGAACCGGAAGTTGATTGTAGGAGTCTCTCCTCAAGTCGACTCGCGGGACTTCTATCCTTTGGAGCTCTTGATGAAAGCTGAGTATGTGATACTCACTTCTCCAATCCAGTTCCATTTATCAAATCCCCAAGAACAAAGAGTCGTGGAGGTAGTATCTAAGATCTTTACAGAAAGGACAGGGATAGCTCGAGACTTTCAACGCTTACATAGACAATTCAACCTTGCAGGTGGAGCAATTCTAAGCATTTTCCACCGGTCCCACCCCACATCAGTTGAAAACGCAGTACGAACCTTCGCTGACATGAGATCTTTCATTGGGCGTCGTCCTGGAAGCCAACCGGATTGGATGGTTTTGAAATCACAATCCGGTGCAACTATTGCATCTCAACCTAAAGGTGTCGTACAAATGCAAATCCATCAGCCTCCCAGCGAAGAAGAGAACGGATTAATCTTGCTCTACGCTGAGGAATTAAACAAACCCGTGAAAATCCAGGGAAATTCTAAGTCTTTGGTTCAATCTGGTCAAAAATGTCTCAATAGCCTTCAGGCAGAGATGGATGTAGAAGTATATAAGTCATCGGGAGAAATCTTACATCGAAAAAAAATGAACATAATTTCACCATCAAGTAATTCGAAAGTATATGAAGACCTAAAAACCATCAATCCCTCGATTAAGCATAATGAATCCAACCTGGAAGAAGGAGAATCATTCCTTTTCCAGGTTGATTTCCATGAACCATATTATCTGGTCTTCATTGTAAATCGTGATTACCAAAACAGTGAATGCATTTTGCAGATAGAATGGTCATTGGTGAATTAGGAAAAGGTGAAATTTCCTTTATCATATGGTCATCAAATGTCTAACCTTTTTGTAAGTTGACGGACTTCTTCAAAGCTGTAAAATATAGGTGGTTCATGTGTTTTCCTAATTTATAAATATCACTTATTTGGTATAGGTCGGTAGCTGTGAAATTAAATCTTTGTTTACGACTATTATTGGTTTCGGGAATACTATTCTTCCAAACAACTTCCTTATTGCCTGCGAATGCAGAGGAGAATATTGGCAAACTGGCAGAATCACCCTCGGGAAGATTTAACAAAGCATCAAACCTACCCGATGCGACTATCATCTATGTCCCCAGCCAGGTATCCGATCTGCAAACAGCCATTAACCAGATTACTGAAGGCGGAATTATTGAGATAGCCGAGGGAATTTATTATGCTCCTCAGAATGGCTTTCAGATCAGCAACCTGCAAAAGGGCTTTACGATAAGAGCAGCACCAGGCGCACAGGTAATCATTAGCGGTAGTGGTTCCCGCGTGGTTCTGCGTTTCATGAACACCAATCCTTCTTATGGAAAACCAGTTACCTTTCACGGATTGAATTTCCTAAATGGATCTACAAATACAGCTGGGTGGGCTGCAGGCGTCACGCTCTATTACGCTGAAGCCACCTTTGATCAATGCACATTCCAAAACAATATTGCCGGTGCCTCAGCTAATTCAGGAGGGGTGTTTCTGGGTTATTCCAGAGCCTTCTTTATAGATTCAATCTGGAGAGAAAACCGTGCTTCTCAAACAGGTGGTGGTTTACGCTTGGACTACTCCTCTGCTTACATTCACAATTCACAGTTCATAAACAACCGTACAAACTTCCCAAATCATTCTCCTACTGCCAGCGGAGGTGCCATCTCTGTGATCAATTCGGATCTAAAAGTATCCGATACTCACTTTGAAGAAAATCAAGCAGGTTATGTAGCGGGGGGTATCTATATCTTAGGAACCTGGGCCTCACCTCCAGGAGTACCTAAATCAGAAGTAGTTATATCAAATTCATCCTTCATAAGTAACCAGGCGCAAAGGGATCCCAGTGTAAGTTATGAAGCGCCCACGGAAGGTGGTGCACTTCACGTTGAAGCGCAAAGCACAGCGAGTGTTTATCACTCACGCTTTATCACTAACAATGCGATGGGGGGGGGAGCCATAACCGTTTATCAAGCCAGCCTGTTTATTGATAAAAGCATATTCCAGGGAAACAAGGCTACAGGTACCGTACCCACGGGAGGATATGGAGGTGCCATCAGTATAAGTTCTAATGATGTATCCTCCGATGGAAGTAATAACCGTCCTCCGGCTTCTCTTACGATAAATAACAGTTTAATCCAAGGTCGGTATGGTAACGTAACCACCGTAGGTTTAGGTGGTGGTGGTGTCTATATCGGCGGTGACTTGAATCGAATGTATGGTTGGAATGGAGTACCACAAATGGGGACTACAAGCGATAATCGATCACATTTTTCTGCAAATAATGTGATCTTCTTCGACCTGGATGTCATCAAAGCCAATTGGGGTGGTATGGGAGGGTGCATATTGGGTGATTTGGCTGATATAACCCTCCAAAACAGTCTGCTTGCAAATTGTGATACCTCCGGCGGAATCTATAGTTCGGGTGGTGGGTTAACTGCGATAGACCAATCTCTTATCAATGTAAACAACTCAATGGTTGCCAGGAATACTTCAAGTGGATATGGAGGGGGATTCTATGTACAGGGTTCAACAATTAACCTCACGAATTCATTCTTAATCGATAACTCAATTATTGGCACAAACTACGGCTCAGCTATATTCACAGCTTCTCAGAATGAAGGCTATGGGGAATTTCCTGTTGATGGAATTGTTCAAGGTTGTACAATCAGCAACAATAACGGGCTGCCAGTTTTTGATGACGATCGAACCTGGGGTCCGATTAATGACGTGAGATACAATGATAATTCTTTTTATCATAGCGGTGGAGAAGACGCAATTGTTTACTCCAATGCCATTTATCCTTACAATCATAAAAATGTGGCCGAGTTAAACAACCTGGTTGTCAATCGGGCAATTGGCACCTCTACAACTAAATCTCAAATTCCGAATACACCTTTGGAATCCATTCCATCCCTTGGGATGCTGTTTTCCGCGCCAGGAAGAATTCTCCGTAAAACCGCCTCAGGTGATTCGGAGACCTATTCGCCTGCTTACCTCGGTTATGCCTGGAGCGGTGATTCTGCTTTATTGGATGGAAACGTAGTCTATGGCGGATCTGGGATACAAGGTACAACCTCACCAAACATCCATACGTTATTTGTGGGTGGTTCACAATCCTCTGTGGAAGTCACACAAGCATTGCAACCAACAGCAACATTCACCGCATTTCAAGAAAATGGTAACACCATCCTCAATTGGGCAGTTCCATCTGCCTCTTTCCTGGATTCGGTGATTAACCAAGGTGTCTCCATTCCCAGCAGTCCCTCAGGTTCGGTACAAATTACTGGTGTTGCCGAGAAAGTATATTATTTTTATGCAATAACCAAAGAATGGGGAGTTGAACTCACAGTGAGTTCGGCATCTCCTTTACTGAGTGCACCTTCATCTGTTTACATTCTTACCAGCTACCCTCCGTTTAATTACGGGAGTTTCACGATTTACAACATTGGTGGTTGTGGATTCGATTGGACGGCACAGACATCCACGCCAGAGTTGATTACCCTCCAAACAACCAGTGGTGAGACGCAAACCTCAAGTGGTATTTCCTTTATTATCTCTACTTCAGGGCGCCCTCCAGGTCAATATATTGGGTACATCCAAATAGACGGTGGTGAAGCTGGGATTCAAGTTGTAACTATCACCGTTGAGTTGGTCGCTTTACCCCTCACGATATTCATGCCATTTTTAGCTCGATAGGCGTTAAACTACTGAAAAACAAAGGGCTTTATTTGCCATTGCCCTTCCTGAATTGTCTAAAGGAAGGGTTTTTTGTTTGTTAGTATTCTCTTGTTGACTATCCTCAAATGTCAAATAGAGTATGGAATGTTCTTACTTCCTCGGTATAATTTCCTAAGAGGTTCTGAAATTTATTCTGTAGGACGATAATTTATGAAGAAGAATAACTCAATAATGTTTCCCTGGACCACATTATTTCTGCCTTCTGTCATGGGTTGATGACCTCCAATAAGTTTGGTCAATGGTCACATGTAATGTCAGGCAAGTGCATTGGTTTTAATTCAACCTCTGATATTATTACTATCAGGCTTCTTTCCAGAATATAGTTTTTATCTGTTCCAGCTAAATAGTGACAGACTTTTCAATACATATTCAAGTAACCAAGAAATTTACTCACTCATGATTACATACTGCGCACCAGAAGGTATACGCTCAGAAATATTTCACCATCATATTTATCTTTCCACAGCATCTGGTGGGAAGATTGCCCTTGACAACTACGTGCACATGATTTGGCAAATGGCTAATGGAAAATCCATGGAAGATATCCTCTCCCGAACATGTCATTCCGAGGTTGGTTCCAACCAGATTCTTGCCACGCTGGCATGTTTAGTGGAAGCTGGCTTGCTTTCCCGAAAAAATGATCAACCTCCAAATAAGATTCGCGAAAATGAACAAGCCCAAACAGCTACTCCAAAAGAACATCAGAAAACGGTTTCAGCAATTATCGTCAGCCATAAAAGCCTCTCCTGGCTCGAGAAATGTCTAACATCATTATTAGCGCAGAATTATCCACCTTTGGAGATCATTATGGTGGATAACGCTTCGCAGGATGGTTGTATCGAATGGATAAAGGAAACCTTCCCATCGATCAAATTGCTTCCCTTGGATGAAATTCATACCCTTGCAGCAGCACTCAACCTGGGTATAGCAATGGCACAAGGAGAGTTTTTCTTGGTTCTCAATCCAGATGTTGAGTTAGAACCAGATGCTTTGGGTAATATGATAGAGGTTATTGAAAAATCCCCGTCTTGTGCAGCAGTAGCGGCTAAGATGATGCTTCGATGGGCACCAGCATTTCTTAATGGATTAGGGAATGTGGTTGGAAATTTATCCTGGGGAACCGATAATGCGTTGGGGCATCTCGATCTCGGTCAATTTGATTCTTGGAATGAAGTACCCTCTGCTTGCTTTGCGGCTGCCCTCATTCCCTGTACTATCTATAAAGAAGTAGGAGAATTCGATGAGGAATTCCCCTTGTATTACGAAGATAGTGAATGGTGCTACCGTGCTCGCCTCCTCGGATACTCCGTTCATGCTGCTCCCAAAGCAATTATTTTCCATGCTTATAATGAAAAATTTCCAGGAATAAGAGCGAAAGAAATCTCCCCGACTAAACTCCGCTATGTTTGTTATGGACGATTACGCTTTGCTACAAAACTCCTCGGGTGGAAGAGATTAATTCAATTCATTTCTTGTTATTTTATAGAGGACATATTACGCATTGGTGTGGCTATCGTCCAAGGTCAATGGATTACTGCCATCACATTCATAGAAGCATGGATTGATTACTCCAAATCATTACCTGATTTAAGAGCGAAAAGAGGCCAAATACAAAGATCTCGTAAGTGTTCAGATAAAGACATCTTTAAGCTGCAGAGAAGTCTGCCCATGCCTTTAGTATGGGATGGATTCCCTTGCTTAACTTGGGATAATATATCAGGTTACTACCTTCCCCTAATAATTACGAAAGAAACACACCAGCTACCAGAGATGTCTGAAGTAACGTTTCCTGATTCAGCAAGTCCGACGATTATAGGTAATTTTCCAATCTGGAATCGGAGTAAACTAATTTTACGTTATGAGGGTTTCAATTCTCTGGTTTATTGGATGAGAAAACGATTGCAATGGCGTTTAATGCTGGCTTGATTAATAAGGAATATTTTTATCAGATATGAGAATAGGAATTGATGCCACGCCATTACCTAACGAACCGGTTGGAGCAGGTATTTATATTATTCAATTAATCCGTGCTCTAACAGCATCTACGATTGACAACAAATCCTATCAATGGGTGATCTTCGCACACAATCAAGGTTACAATCAAATAAATATTCCCGCTACAGCGGGTGTTGAGTGGGTCATCCTCCCAGATAGAAGCCCAATACAAAGACTCCTCTGGGAGCAAACCTATCTCCCCTTACTCGTTCGTCGTCTTGAGATTGATATCTTACACTCACTTCACTACACTCGTCCTGCGATCCTATCATGCACCTCTGTAGTCACATTTCACGATATGACATTTCTACTTTTCCCACAATACCACACCAGGGTTAAAAGAACCTTCTTTCCTATTGCTATTCGCCTGAGTGCCAGACATTCACAAGCACTGATAGCAGTTTCAGAGTGTACCAGAAAGGATTCCATTCGATTATTAAATATACCTGCTCAAAAAATCTTCACTGTGCTAAATGGCATCAATGAAGAGTTTAGACAGGTATATGAGATAAGCAGCTTAATTAAAGTTCGTCAAAAGTACCGACTTCCAGAGAGATTTATCCTAACTGTAGGGTTAATCGAACCACGTAAAAACTTACCCACTCTGCTCAAGGCATTCTCCAGATTAGTTAGAGATGGTACTTCTTGTAATTTAGTAATTGCAGGTCGTTTAGGATGGATGTATGAAGAAGTATTTAAGCTGATAGAAATTCTTAATTTAGAAAATAGAGTTCTTTTTACAGGTTATCTTCCCCCAGAAGATCTCCCAATGGTTTATAATCTGGCTCAGATATTTGTATACCCATCCCTTTATGAGGGGTTTGGATTTCCACCTCTTGAAGCTATGGCTTGCGGTATTCCAGTAATCAGCACCTCAACCTCAGCCATGAGCGAACAAATCGGTGATGCAGGACTCCTTATCCCGCCTCAGGACGAGGAAGCACTTGCTGAAGCGATGCAGAGAGTATTAGGTGATCTTGAGTTATATAAATACCTCTCGGTGAAAGGACGCGAACATTCAGCGTTATTTACATGGAAGAGAACAGCGCAAAAGACCGTGGAAGTATACCAACAGGTTGGGACATTACAGGTAAAGAATCCCAATCACTAGGAGAAATTGATGTCTCCATCGGTATTGTGACTTTCCATGCGCGGTACTTACTTCGGGATTGTCTATATTCCATATATGAAAATACCGGAATCAATTTTGAAGTAATCGTAATTGACAATGGCTCAAAAGATGGGGTCGCACAAATTCTCCAAGAGGAATTCCCTCTTGTTCATTTTATTGAAAACAACTACAATGCCGGATTCACTCGCCCAATGAATCAGGCGTTAAAATTGGGAAAAGGTCGATATTTACTACAGCTCAATCCTGATACTCTTATTCTCCCACAGGCACTCGATCGATTAGTCACATTTATGGATCAAAATCTTAAGATAGGCATTTGTAGTCCAAAGGTGGTCAATACTGACCACACTCTGCAAAAACAATGCCGACGAGGTGAGTCTAGACCTTGGGCAGTACTGACCTATTTTTTGGGTTTAGCCACTCTTTTCCCAAAGAGCAGACTTTTTGGTCAATACCTGATGAGTTATATGGATGAAAACCAAGCCCACCCAGTAGCTGGGGTGGCTGGTTCTTGTATGTTGATCCGTAGAAAAGTAATTGAGCAAATTGGTTATTTAGATGAACGCTTCTTCGCCTATCAAGAAGATGCTGATTATTGTTTTCGTGCTCGCCAGGCAGGTTGGCAAGTCTTCTATGCTCCCAGTGCCCAAATTGTACATTATGGTGGTCTGGGCGGCTCGCATGTGGATCCTTACCGCTCTATTATTGAATGGCACAAATCATACTTTCTTTATTACCGTAAGAACCTGGCGAAAGATTACTTCTTTCTTCTGAATTGGATTTATTATGGGGCTATGGGATTAAAACTTATGACAGCACTAATTAGGT
>Ga0209254_10007505_pt1 | contig 10065 bp, 9 predicted proteins | sample FrelakmetDIP11DI_FD_187148 | JGI IMG/M metagenome (GOLD analysis project Ga0209254, IMG submission 187148) | Freshwater lake sediment microbial communities from the University of Notre Dame, USA, for methane emissions studies - DIP11 DI (SPAdes)... | ecosystem: Environmental > Aquatic >...
AGAAAGGAACGTTACTTATTACTGTAACCGCTTTTGAAGGAAAACACGCTGGTAACAATAGTCAGATTTCAGTAGAATATGCAGAATTTGAATACATGCCCTCTAGTCTAACCGTTGGAATAGGCTTAGAAGATGCTGGTGTTGATATTATTGCAAAGGATGCATTAGGAAACTTACTTGAAGATACAGCTTTTATTATGTGGCCAACTGATGCAAATGATACAATTCTTGCAGGAAACAGTTCTGGAACAGTGTATACTGATGAATTCGGAGAAGCTACAATATGGTTTGATGAAGTTGGTAACATTCTTGGAACTTTCTGTGCAACAATAAATGATGCTAATACCACTGGTGAATTGCAAATTGCTTGGCCAATATTTACCCTAAACCCACAAATAATTTACGTTGGTCAAATGAATGAGGTTTTGATAAGAGCAGTAGATATGGATGGAAATCCAATCGAAGGAATAAACTTAACACTTACACCTTCATACGTTGGAATGGTAGCAGGATCTATTCCAGATCCAATAGCCACTGGTGAAGACGGATGGTTACCAACTCCATTATCTATTCATCCTTTAGCAAGTGGAAAACTAAATGTAACCATTGCACAGGATATCCATTATGGAGCAGGTCAACTTGACTGGACTGCTTTCCTAACAGATACTGTGGTAAATGTAACATCAAAGAAACCACTAGAAATAACAGCTTCAAAATCCCCAATATATCAAGGAGAAACATTGACAGTAACAGTAAAATCTGAAGGAGTTGCAGTAAAAGATGTTGATATAAAATTCGGATCATTAACAGGAAAGACTGATGCAAATGGAAAAGTAGACTTCACTGTACCAGATCCTGGTGTAGAATCAGCTGTGTATTATATCAAAGCAGAAAAAGAAGGATACGTTACAACAGAGATAGGTATTTCAGTTATTAAGAAATACGCAATATCAATAAATGTCCCAGATGAAGTATTTGCAGGTGAATCATTTACAGTAACAATAATTGCAAAAGGCCAACCATTAGCAGGAGCAGCAGTTAAACTTGATGGAACAACTACAAAGATGTCCGGTGGAGATGGAAAAGTAATGTTTACTGCTGGAGCAAAAGGTACAACACATACAATTACAGTATCATTTGAACCGTATACTGCGGGTCAAGCAACTGTTGGGCCAGTAAAAGAAAAAGGTATACCTGGTTTCGAACTATTAACACTAGTAATCGCAATTGGAGTAGCATTCATACTACTCAGACGCAGAAAACAAAACTAATGAAGGGAAAAATAACCCTTCTCTAAATTTTTTTTTATTTTATTTTTTTTAAAATAGTTTTTTTTGATAAAGGTTTTTTAATATTGTTTTTATATCTTACTCTATTAGCTGTAAGGTGATTTACATTACAAAAATCTCTATTGTTCTTCCAAGTATAAACGAGGAGAAAGGAATCGGTAAAACAATTGACTCTATAAATAAAGAATATTTTAAGAAAAAAAAATGGGATTTAGAAATAATAATTATCGATGGTGATTCAAAAGATAAAACCCAGGAAATCGCAAAAAGTAAGGGTGCTAAAGTAATTGTTGAAAAACGCAAGGGTTATGGTAGAGCCTATAAAACAGGTTTTACAAAAGCATCAGGGGATATTATTGTTACAGGCGATGCTGATGCAACTTATCCATTTGAAAAAATCCATTTGTATATAAAAAAACTTATTGATGAAAATCTTGATTTTATAACAACAGATAGATTTGCACAGTTATCTCATGGTTCTATGAGTGCTAAACATTATTTTGGTAATATCATTCTTAATCTAACACTAAGAATTTTATTTTTTATTAAAATTCGTGATAGTCAATCTGGAATGTGGATTTTTAAAAATAATGCTCTCGATTATATTCAACCTCTTGAGGATTTTAATGATGGTATGCCTTTTTCAGAGGAAATCAAAATTGAGATGTTTAAATCAAAAAAATTAAAATCTATTGAAATTCCTAGTACTCTCTATACCCGTGAGGGTGCTGTAAAACTTGAAAGTTTTAAAGACGGATGGCGAAATTTTAAATTTCTTGGTAAAAAACGTATAAATTAACAAGTTTAATTTATTAATAGTTTATTTTAACCATAATTTTTAATTAAAAAATCATAGTATTTTTTCAATTTCTATTTGTAGTATTTCTGAAATTATTTTACCATCTGCTTTTCCACGTAATTCTTTCATTATTATTCCCATTAATGGTCCTACTGCACGTATCCCTTTTTGTTTTACAAAATCCATTTTTTCTCGAATAATTTTTTGGGCTATTTTTTCTATTTCTTTTGTATCTGTTATTGATAGTCTACAATTTTTTAATGCTGTATCCAGCGTTGTTTTTGGATATTCTACAAGATATCTTAAAATCACAGGTAATGCTTCTTTTGCGTATTTTTCTTGTAAAAGCCCAGAGAACACATTTGAAAGCATTTCTTCTGTGATAACGGATGTGTCAATGTTTTCTTTTTCAAGCTCAGAAAATGTATTTAAAAACGTTCTAACAACTGTATTTTTAAGACTTGGATATTCTTTAACTAGTCTTTCAAAATCGTTTTCATAACCACTCGATAATATTTGTTTTACTTGTTCATTATTCAACTTATATTGTCTTATAAATCGTTTATATTTTTCCTCTGGTTTCTCAGGTAAGTTCTTAATAATCTCCTTGATTTTTTCTTTTGTGATTCTTATTGGTTGTACATCTGTCTCAGGATACATTCTTGCTGCACCAGGCATAGGTCTTAGATATTCTGTTTCATCATCCACGAGTGCACGTCTAACCTCATTTGTAACACCCAAAAGTGATGCTTTTGCTTTTTCAATTACTATTTTTAGTGTAGTATCTACAATTGTTTCTTTTCCAATTGCCATCACAAATGCATCGTTTTCATTGGTTTGTATTATATTATATAAATCATTTACCTCTTTATCTACAAGACCATATCCTGGTAGTTCATCACTATGTATTATTCCACCTATTCCACAAGCAAGTTTTGCATGTACTGCAAATTCCCTACCAAGGCGTGTCTCTTTTTGTTTTAAAAGACCTTTAAAACCTGGAAGTCTAATTGCTTTTGCACAACCGTCCTTTATTAATTTTTGAACAATATTTGATTTACAACTCTGAAGATTTTTTGTTATATCAAGGATTTTAATATCTTCTAAATCCTTTATTTTTATTCGTTTTACAAGTGTTTCTTTTATCCTTATAAGACCCAGTTGTCTTTCAACTTCATTTTCTGCAACCTTTGAAATTGAACTAAGTGATTGCACTCCTTTTATTTCAACTCGTGCTCCACCCGTAACAGATACGTTTATATCTTGACGTATCGTCCCAAGACCTCTTTTTATTTTACCTGTCGCCCTTAAAAGAAGCCCAATTTTCTCTGCAGTTTCTCTAACATGATTAGGATTTTTAATATCTGGCTCTGTCGCAATTTCAATTAATGGTATCCCAAGTCTATCTAATCCATAATTCACAGTTTTTCCATTCTCTTTAATTTTACGTGCTGCATCCTCTTCAAGTGCAATTGTTTGAATACCCACATCATCTATTTTACCATTAAGTGCAATAAGCCCAGTTCTTTGAAAACCACTGGTGTTAGAGCCATCTATAACAATTTTTCTCATAAAATGAATTTCATCAACTATATCACAATTTAGAATAATCGCCATTGTTAGACAAGTGTTTACTGCATCAATGTTTGCATTATGTGGTGGTTCTTCATCTGCTTCTACAAGACATGTTGATTTGTTACTTGCAGTATACAAAAAACAACGGTTTTTCTGTGCTTCAGCAAGTGCTGCACGATCAACATCTCCTAGTTCACTTTGTGTTGGCCGCAAGAAACGCGTAAAAGAATAATCAATATTCTCAGTTATTTTTGAGCTGCAGTTACAAAAAAGTTTATGTGTATCAAGTTGTTGATGAATTTCAAGACCTGCCTTAAAACCTATTTTTTTATAATCCATTTGAATCACATGATAACAAAGAAAGTATTTTATTCTTACCCTACAACACCCATTTCATGCTCAATTTTTTTATTTTTAAACCTAGTAAGACTCAGACTTTCAAGTATCTCTGAGGTTTTACCTTCAATTATATATTCACATAATATTTTTGTAACCATTGGTGAAAGCATAAAACCATGACCACTAAAACCATGACAATGAATAAAACCTTTCAAATCCTTTGTCTCACCAAGAATAGGTCTAGCATCTGGTGTCACATCATAAAAACCTGTCCAATGTCTAAGCATATTAATATGTTTAAGAACAGGAGCATAACGTGTAAGAGTCTTGCTCATATGCTGCAAAAATGATATTGTTGGAGCAGTTTTATAGCCAAATTTTTGCTCAGGAATAGGTATACCTCCAACAATCTGACCTTCATGCTGCTGACTAAAATAAATACCATCTTTAAAAGATATAACCATTGCTTCAAACAATGGTTGTAATCTCTCTGTTGCCATTATCTCTTTTCTAACAGGTTTTGTAGGAATTTTAATACCAACCATATCGCATATTTCTACTGAAGATATCCCTGCAGCATTTACCAAAAAATTAGTTTTTATCCTACCTTTATCAGTAATTACTTCGTAGACTTGTTTGTTTTTAGTTTTAATATCAATTACAGTTGTATGTGTAAAGATATTTGCACCATATTTTCTTGCTACATTTGCATACGCAAAAGTTGTTTTAAATGGATTTGCATGTCCATCAGTGTGACAAAACGTTGCAGCAATAGCATTCATACCTTTAATATCAAGAATCGGCACAATTTCAGTAATTTCCTTTGTAGATATAATTCTAACAGGTATACCAAGGGATTTTTGCATTTCAACGTTTTTTTCTGACTGTAACAGTTCTTCTTTATCATGTACAACAATTAAATAACCACCCTGACGAAGTTCAATATCTTCACCAAGCTCCTTACTTAGTTTTTCAAATATTTTTACGCTTCTCATTGCAAGCTCCGCGTTTTCATGAGTTGACCATTGCTGACGTATACCTGCACCACAAGAACCTGTGGCACCTGATGATAAATAATTTTTTTCAAAAACTACTACATCTATACCTTTTTTTGCAAGATTATATGCAAGTCCACAACCATTAACACCACCACCAACTATTACAACATCCGCTTTCTTATTCATTTTTCATCACTTGCAAGTGTCCCGAGACTAACAGGTATTAATGGAGGACGAACCTTTGGAAGACTTTTAATAGGAACTTTTTTACCAGTTTTTTTTTCTAAAATCTTTTGAACTAGTTGAATGCAGACCCGTCCCTGGCAAGGACCCATACCAATACGAAGTTTTTTTCTAAGTTCCTCAAGATCTGTGTAACCTGCACCTATTGCATTTTCAACATCTTCTAGTGTCAAATCTTCGCATCTGCAAACAATCGTCCTTTTTTTATTCATAAATTAACCTTTAAGTTTCTAACAATCATTAGATGATCTTTTTTAACTTCAATAGTAACAACAAACGTTCTTTCTTTTTTTACAACTTTTTTTACTATACCATCACCAACAATTTTACCCACTCTATCTAGTACTTTTACTTTTTTACCAACGACAGGTTCTGGTAAAAATTCATAAGGAAGTGTGATAAATGCTTTATCATCTTTACATTTTACTACAAAAATTGCAAGCCCTGGACATATACCAACACATTTACAACATGCAATACATTTATCATAATTCACTACTGGTATATCGTTTATATCTTTCATGCTAATTGCACCAGTAGGACAAGAATCAACACAAGGGTTGCAAGGAATCTTTTGAATGCATTCAATTATTGCAACTCCTTTTTCAAGTTGCATTTGAGAAGGAATTTTTATAAATTTTTGATCAAGAATACCATCTATTTCATAATTATGCATCAATTTTCCTCCATTAATCTTTTAATTTTTTTCTTTGCAACTCTTGCTTTTTCCCCAAATGGACCTTCTCTTAACTTCTTTAGTTCCTCAATATACTTACTCTGTAATTTTTTTACATCTTCATATCCTAAAAATAACGCCATAGAAATCCCTGCAATTTTACCTTCAATCATCGCGGTTGATGCTTCTTCAATACCCGATGAATCACCTGCAACAAAAATACCTTTTATGGACGTCTGCATAAAATCATCATGCATAGCTACATACCCACCAGCTTCAGAAACAAAATCCATTTTCACCCCAATCTGATAAAGAAGTCTTGTTGAAGGAGTAAGACCAACAGCAAGACAAACTGTATCACATGCAACATATTCTTCAGAGCCCTTAATAGGTTGCCAGTTCCTATCAAGTTTTATAACAACTGCGCCTTCCACACAATCTTTACCATAAACTTCTTTTATAGAATGAGATGTATAAATTGGTACACCACAACGCCGTAGTTTTGCAGCATGAACATGATATCCACCTATAAAAGGTGCTGCTTCAACAACGCGATCTACATCTATACCTGCTTGAAGAAGCTGATAAGAAACAATAAGACCAACATTTCCTGCACCAATCATTAAAACCTTTTTCCCAGGTTTTACCCCAAAAACATTCATAAGAGTCTGTACTGATCCTGCACCATAAACACCTGGCAAATCATTACCTGGAAAAAGCAACATATTTTCCATTGCACCACAAGCAAAAACCGCAGTTTTAGTATTTACCTCTATTAAAAAACTATCATAATTTTTTCTTTTAACAACCATAAATTTATGCAGGTTTTTCTCTCCTTCATAATAACCAATAACAGTAGAATTAAGCATAAGATTTATTTTACCTACTTTTTCAAGATCATTTATCTCTTTTTTTAAATCCTCTGATATAACTATCCCACGTGTCCCTGCTTTTTCATTTTGAGAACCAAAAAACTTATGTGTTTGTTTAATTAGTTGCCCTCCAACACACATATTTTCATCAACAAGAAGTACACTTACTCCTTGTTTTGCAGCTTCAATACTTGCACAGAGTCCTGCTGGACCTGCGCCGACAACTAAAACATCAACGTTTATCGTTTCCTTTGGTTTTTCTTCAAATTTTGCAGATGGTAACTCACTAAATTTTCCCTGCATTTCAACTTTTATTCCTTGTTTTAATGGAGCAATGCATGTTCTTACATTAGGTATACCATTAACGCGCATTAGACAAGAAGAACATTTACCAATTCCGCAGAAAAAACCACGGGGTAAATCATATTTTAGACTCTTTGTTAGAATTTTTACTCCGTGGGCATGAAGAGCACTTGCAATGCAATCGCTTTCAAAACCAGTGATTTTTTTATTGTTAAAAGTAAAAGAGATTTTTTTTTTATGTTCAAAGTCAATTATTGGATGGTTTTTAATTCTCAAAAACCGCGCCCCACAGATTGTATATTAGATGTATTTAAAAATTATATTGTTTGGAAAAAAATTATCTTATTTGAACATCTTTAAAATTATGATGCCTTTGAGCAAGTTGGCGTATTATTTCTATATTTTTACCTGATTTACCAATAATTTTAGATTTATCACTTATATCTACTTCTACTTTTGCAACAGTGTTATCTCCATCACCTTCAAGCGTTATATTTTTAACATTGTAAGGTTTGCATAAATTTTTTATAAAATTTTCTTTATTATTGCTGTACTCAATAAACTTAATACTTTTTTTGAAAAGATTTCTTAGTTTCTCAAGATTTTTTGCCTTAGTACCAATAGCAATTCCTAGTTGACCTTGATGTACTATTAAAATTATTTTATCATCTGTTATAACACAGTCTAATATATCTGCTTTAGTGATTTTACCAGCCATATTTATATACTGCATAGTTTCGTTTGATAGTAATATATCTGCCATATACAAAAACCTAAAGTTTATTATTGTTTTTTTACTGATGAAAGTATGTTTGACCCACCATCGTCAAGTACTGCAAAGACTGATACTGCAAAGGATTTACCACATGTATATCCTAATTCTATAGAGTTTGAATTAGAGTTATAAACAGGTATCTTGTTTTTGTTTGCAAGTTTACTTATTTCAATTGAATAAGGGCAGTTTTTTGAGATAACTACTAGTTTTGCTTTACCATCTTTTATACATTGTTTGGTTTGTTTTGTTCCTACTGTTACTTTTCCTTTTTTCACAGTGTTTTTTAATGCTTTTTCTACATCAACCATTTCTTATTTCACCTAACTTTTTTTATTTTTTTTACCTCTTTTCATCACGAGTTCTACTGCACCAGTACCAAGATTTACTGGTTGACCAACAATAATGTTTTCAGCAACACCACCTAGTTTATCGGTTTCTCCGCGGCGGGCTGCCTGTAGTAAATGACTAACTGTTATTTCAAAGGCTGCACGAGATAAAACACTTTCTTTTTCTTTGCTTACTCCATGACGGCCGATAGCACGTATTATTCCATCTGCAGTCATTACATCTGCAACTAGCATTATATGACGTCTGTCTACATTTAGACCTTGCTCCGATAGTGTGCTATATGCCTCTTCAATTATCAGGTTGCGCGCTGCTTCAATTCCTAATACTCGACCAACTGCTTGTATATCATTTGTAGTTACTCTATATGGATCTACTCCAATTATTTCAAGTACTTTTTCAAGATTGCTACCTTCGCTATATATAACGTATCCTTCGTTTGGCTCTTTACGAATAATTATACGTTTAATTCCATCAATACCTTTTACTTTTAGATCTTTAAGTGTTTCATTGATATCAAGTAGTTTTTTATAGCTTGGTTCATCAAGTGCGACTTTAATTGAATCTTTTTCTACTTTTGCATCTATCCCACGAATTTTTTTAATGTTATCAGCTATTTCATCTATTGAAATGTTTTTGTTATCCAAGGTGATTTTATTTGTTTTTATTTTTATAGTAAGATTTGTAAGATCTGTTTCAATATCTGCTATACTATTAAGTTTTGTAATCTGAATTTGATTTGCTACTTGTTTTGCAAGGTCAGAGTTAACACGATATTCATCGCGTAGATAGATATTCATCATAGGAGTACTTGGAATGCTACGTGCATCAACAATTTCGATAAGACGTGGCAAACCTAGTGTAACGTTTATTTCTGCTACTCCTGCATAGTGAAATGTCCTCATTGTCATCTGAGTACCTGGTTCACCTATACTTTGTGCACTAACTATCCCACATGCTTCAGAAGGATCGATAATATTTTTGTTATAATGTTCAGAAGCTCTATCAATAATTATATTTAATTTTTTTTCAAGTACTTTCTCGTTTAAAACTTTTACAATTATTTCATCAATTATTAAACCTGGTAGAAAACGATCATCTAGTATTTTTTTAATTTCAGTTCTAAGTTTCTTATACTCTTCAGGTTCTTCTTTTTTTGCTGGTGGTTGTACCATTATCTTTGTTTCTTCTTTCTCTTTTTCTTGTTCTTTCTTCTTCTCTATTTTTTCTTGTTTTTTCTTTTTTTCTTCTTTAATCTTTTTTGTCATAGTTTTTTTAGTCTGTTCCTTTGTTTTTTCAACCTCTTTTTTAGTTACTTTTTTCTTTAATTGTTTTTTTTCTTTTTTAGTTATTTTTTTTATTATTTTTTTAGTAGTTGTCAGGGATTTTTTTGTATCTACTTTTTCTTTATCTTTTTTAGTTTTTGTTTTTTTTGGAGTTGTTTTTTTAGCCATTAAATCCCCTCTTTAATATCACGAACTATTCGATTAACATCAATTGCTTTACCACTAATACTGCGCGTTGGGTCTACTCCATCTTCACCGTAAACAAACTGTATTATTTGTCCACCCGAGTGGCGTACTGTTCCATCGTTTTCAACTTTGACATCTTCAAGTGCGTTTATTAGACGACGTTGCATATAACCACTTCTTGAGGTTCTAACTGCGGTATCAACAAGACCTTCACGACCTCCCATGCTATGAAAGAAATATTCAGTTGGTGTAAGACCTGTTTTATAACTGCTTGCAACAAATCCTTTTGCGCTTGCTCCAAGATCATGTTTTTTGAAATGTGGTAATGTTCTAAATTGATATCCACGATGTATACGTTCACCACGAACTGCTTGTTGAC
>Ga0209254_10007506_pt1 | contig 10065 bp, 12 predicted proteins | sample FrelakmetDIP11DI_FD_187148 | JGI IMG/M metagenome (GOLD analysis project Ga0209254, IMG submission 187148) | Freshwater lake sediment microbial communities from the University of Notre Dame, USA, for methane emissions studies - DIP11 DI (SPAdes)... | ecosystem: Environmental > Aquatic >...
GGGCAGGGCAGGTGAAATATATAATGTCGGAAGCGGAGAAGAAAAGAGAAATATAGATGTTGTTAAAACCATCTTAAAGATATTAGGGAAGACAGAAGACTTAATAGAATTTGTAAAAGACAGGTTGGGGCACGATTTCAGATATTCGCTGAATTCAGATAGGATACGCCAGGAGATCGGCTGGAAGCCAAAGGTACAATTTTCAGAAGGTATTGAAAAGACAGTAAAGTGGTATCTGGATAATGTGGAATGGGTCAACAAAAAGGTAAAGGTATAGGTGAAGAAAAGAGAAGAAAAGGCAGGTAAAGGTAGAGGCACAGAAATAAGGAAAATTTATTTATCTTTTATCTGTACCTGTACCTCTACCTTTGCCTTAACCTGTAGTTAACATGTTTAGCGATAGAATTTTCAGGGAATACGATATCCGTGGTGTAGTTGGAAAAGACTTTGATGAGGATTTTGCTTTTTCGCTCGGAAAGGCTTTTTCTGTCCTCCTCAGAAAAACAAATCCTTCTGCAAAACTGGTAAGTGTGGGACGGGATGTGCGGTTGAGTTCAGAAGCCCTTGCAAGGAATATTATGAGAGGGATCATTTCAACCGGAATCAATGTATATGACATAGGTCTCTGCCCGACACCTCTGCAATATTTCTCTATTCATCATATGAATCTTGATGGCGGTATTATGGTGACCGGAAGCCATAATCCGCCTGAATATAACGGTTTCAAAATGAGCATAGGAAAAGAAACTATATTCGGTGAGGAGATCCAGAGAGTCAAAGAAATCATGCAAAAAAATGTGTCTAATGAGATAGCCGGTCAGGGGCAGGTTGAGCGCTATGATATAGCCACTGCATACAGAGACTTCATGCTGAACAGGTTTTCCTATTTATCCGAAAAGGATTACAGGAGTTTGAAGGTTGTGGTTGACGCAGGAAATGGCACAGCCGGTATCGTGGCTCCTGAGATTTTAGCTGCGATGGGATGTGAAGTCATACCCCTTTACTGTGAACCTGATGGACGGTTCCCCAACCACCATCCGGATCCGACTGTTGTTGAATATATCAAAGATCTCATAAGAATAACAAAAGAGCAAAAGGCTGATTTTGGTGTGGGATATGATGGGGATGCCGACAGAATAGGGCTTGTTGACAGTTCCGGCAATATCATATGGGGTGATCAGCTGATGATAGTCCTTTCAAGAGATATCCTGAAAAGAAAGCCGGGTGCAACTGTCATTGGAGATGTTAAGTGTTCACAGCTGATGTTTGATGATATAGAGAAGCATGGCGGAGTTCCGATAATGTGGAAGACAGGACACTCTCTGGTAAAAGACAAGATGAGGAAAGAAGCTGCACCTCTTGCAGGTGAATTCAGCGGCCATATCTTTATCGGAGATGATTATTATGGTTATGATGATGCTATCTATACGACTTTCCGTCTCATTGAGATTATGAAGATATCAGGTCTTGGGATCAACGAACTGCTTTCAGACATCCCCCGTATGGTCTACACTCCTGAGATACGGCTAGACTGCCGCGATGACCATAAGAAGAGGATTGTAGAACTTTTGGTGAATAAATGTAAGGAATACGCTTTGTTGAGCAATGGTCCAATCCCCATTAAAAAAATCTATGATATCGATGGCGCAAGGGTTGTGTTTGAGAAGGGATGGGGCCTCGTCCGGTCGAGCAACACCCAGCCAGTCATTGTAATGCGCTTCGAGGCAGAGGATGAAAAGTCGCTGAATCAGTACAGAGCATTTCTCGAAGGAGAATTGAAGAAAGCAATGGGGAAAGCAGGTTAAGGCTGAGGTTAAGGTTAAGATTATGAAAAAATACGATTATGGGATATAAAGTCTTTGAAGAAATGCCTGTGTGGCAAAAGTCTATGGATTTAGCAGTAAAAATATTCAGACTTACAGAAACGCTTCCCAGAAAGGAAGATTATGGTTTGACTTCACAGATAAGACGTTCAGCATTATCAGTTCCAGCAAATATTGCAGAAGGATTTGGACGGAACCATATAAAAGATAAGCTTAATTTTTATTATGATTCACGAGCCTCTTTATCTGAAACAAAGAATCATTTAATATACGGTAACAAAGTTGGATATTTCGGTAAGGCCGAATTTGATGAATATATAAATAATATTGAGGAAACATGGAAAGAACTGAATTCATTAATAAGTTCATTGCAGAAGAAATCTTAGCCTCAACCTTAACCTTAACCTCATCTTTAATCTTATGAAGGCTCTTATACTTGCGGGTGGCTCGGGCACAAGGCTCTGGCCCTTAAGCAGAAAAAACTATCCAAAGCAATTCCTTAAGCTGAATACCAATAAATCTCTCCTGCAGGAAACCGCGGAAAGGCTTTTGAGAGTTGTATCCGCTGAAAACATGATCGTCATGACAAACAATGAATATAAATTCCATGTTCTGACTGATCTGAATTCCATTCTCCTTAACCAGCCACAGGTCAATAATATCATCCTTGAACCTGTCGGCAGGAATACAGCTCCGGCAATAGCCCTCGGCATGAAATACTGCATCGAAAAACTTGGGTGCAGGGAAGACGAGGTAATATTCATCTCTCCCGCAGATCATATTATTAAACCTCCTGACAGATTTGCTGAATATGTGAGGCTTTCTGAGGAGATATCCGGGAAAGGCCATATCGTAACATTCGGCATAAAGCCCACAAGACCCGAGACCGGGTACGGCTATATAAAAGCAAAGAGCAAAGAGCAAAGAGCAAAGAGTCAAGAATACTACGAGGTCGAGAAATTTACAGAAAAGCCTGATATTGATACTGCCGTGCAGTATATAAATGAAGGGAGTTACTACTGGAATTCCGGTATGTTCGCATTCAGCATGCGCACGATGATGGAAGAGTTTGAAAGATATGCGCCGGATATCAGGGGTATGATGGATATGAGCTTTGAAGAGATGGTTGCAAACTTTCATAAGATGCCGGACATCTCCATAGACTATGCTGTGGCTGAGAAATCAGAAAGGATCGTAGTCATGCCCCTCGATGTATATTGGAATGACATTGGCTCGTGGGATTCGCTCTATGATGTGGTAGATAAAGATGAGATGGGTAATATCAAAATGGGCGATGTTATTATGATGGATACAAAGGACACCTTTGTAATGAGCAATAAAAGGCTGATAACAACAATAGGGCTTGAAGATTGTCTCATAATAGACACAGACGATGCAGTGTTGGTCGCCAAAAAGGGAGAAACACAAAAAGTAAAGGAAATCGTAAATAAGTTAAAAGAAGGTGGCAGAAAAGAGGCATCGGAGCATGTAACAACATATCGTCCGTGGGGAAGTTATACGGTTCTCGAAGAAAGTGCGCGCTATAAGATTAAAAGGATAGTTGTCAATTCCGGGGAGCGATTGAGCCTTCAGATGCATTATCACAGGTCAGAACACTGGGTAATAGTAAAGGGAACGGCTAAGGTAACAATCGGCGATATTGATAAACTTGTTCATGAAAATGAATCAGTATATATACCGAAATCAACCCTTCACAGGCTCCAAAACCCGGGCAAGGTTCCACTTGAGATAATTGAGGTTCAGAACGGAGAATATGTAGGCGAAGACGATATCGTGAGATTAGATGATGTTTATGGGAGGACGAAAGAAGCAGGTAAAGTGATTGAGGCAGGCACAGGTAGAGAAAAACATGGAAAAGCAAAAAAGAAAAAGGAAAAGTAAAAAGTGAATTTTTTTTCTATACCTTTACCTATGCCTGTACCTAATTTTTGATAATGAGGTGGTTAATATGAAGAGAGCACTTATTACCGGTATCACAGGTCAGGACGGTTCATACCTTGCGGAACTGCTTTTGTCAAAAGATTATGAAGTGCATGGTTTAATCCGCAGGTCAAGCGCTTTTAACACCGGGAGGATAGATCATATATACAGAGACCCCCATTTACCGGGGACGCGGCTGTTTTTACAATATGGTGACTTATCAGATTCAGGCCAGCTTGCAAATATAATCTATAATATCAGGCCGGATGAGATTTACCATCTCGGGGCTCAGAGTCATGTGAAGGTGAGCTTTGATATGCCGGAATATACCGGAGATATAACTGCCCTTGGGACGACAAGATTGCTCGATGCTGTGAGGCGAAGTGGGATAAAAACCAGATTTTATCAGGCTTCTTCATCAGAGATGTTCGGTGCAACCCCTCCGCCTCAAGATGAAAAGACGCCTTTTTATCCACGCAGTCCATACTCGGCTGCTAAAGTTTATGCCTACTGGATGACGATAAATTACCGTGAAGGCTACAAGATGTTTGCATGCAATGGTATTCTATTCAACCATGAATCACCCAGGAGAGGTGAAACCTTTGTTACCAGGAAGATTACCCGTGCCCTGGCAAACATGCTCGCAGGAAAACAGAAAAAGCTTTATTTGGGCAATATCGAAGCAAAGAGAGACTGGGGTTTTGCACCTGAGTATGTAGAATGCCAGTGGCTGATATTGCAGCAGGATAAACCGGATGACTATGTTATCGGCACCGGCGAAAGCCACTCGGTAAAAGAATTTCTCGATGATGCCTTTGGCTATGTCGGTATCGAGATAGAATGGAAAGGAAGCGGCGTGAACCGTAAGGGTATTATCAAATCCTTAACCCCGGCCTTAACCTCAACCTTTAAGGTCGGAGACACACTTATTGAGATAGACCCAAAATATTTCCGGCCTACAGAGGTGGATTTCTTAAAGGCTGATATCACAAAAGCCAGGCAGAATCTCGGATGGGAACCGAGGACAACATTCAATGAACTCGTAAAAATAATGGTTGATTATGATATGAAGCTCACAGGTCTGAAGCCGGTCGGTAAAGGCATAAAGATATGCGAAAAGAAAGGCTTTACCTACACCAGGCACGACTTCGCGAAATACGAGAAGATAAGGGAAAGGTGTTAAAAAAGGACAGATTTGAAGACAGGCACAGGTAAAGGTAAAGAAAAAATAATATTCCTTATTTCTGTGCCTATACCTTTACCTATACCTGATTGAGATACAGAATGGATCGAAATTCCAAGATATACGTCGCCGGGCATCGCGGGCTGGTTGGTTCGGCAATCCTGAGAAAACTCAGGGAAAAGAAGTTTACCAACCTTATAACGAAGACTTCCAAACAGCTTGACCTGAGAATACAGAAGGATACCGATAAGTTTTTTGCCCATGAAAAGCCTGATTATGTCTTCCTTGCTGCTGCAAAGGTCGGCGGTATCCTTGCAAACAGCACATACAAGGCAGAGTTTATTTATGACAACATCATGATCGCTGCGAATGTCATACATTCTGCGTATAAAAATGGTGTAAAAAAACTGCTTAACCTCGGATCATCCTGCATATATCCGAAACTTGCTCCCCAGCCAATGAAAGAGGATTATCTGCTGACAGGCCTGCTCGAGCCCACGAACGAACCGTATGCCATCGCAAAAATATCCGCAATAAAACTTTGCCGGTATTATAACGAGCAGTATGGGTCTGACTTCGTTTCAGTAATGCCGACAAATTTATATGGCCCACATGATAATTTTAATCTGGAAACAGCGCATGTCCCGCCGGCCCTGATAAGAAAGTTCCATCTTGCTCAATTACTTCATGAAAAAAAATATGATGCAATAAAGAAGGATTTGCAAAAGTACCCTCCCGGTTTTAATCTCAACCTTAACCTCGACCTTAACCTCGTTCTTGAAAAGATTGGAATTACTCCAGAGTATGTAAAACTGTGGGGAAGTGGAAAGCCCTACAGGGAGTTCCTTTATGCTGATGACCTTGCTGATGCCTGCATATTCCTCATGGAGAATCATAGCCACAGAGAAATTGGTGAATTCGTGAACATAGGCACAGGGAGTGACATAACTATAAAAGGTCTTGCAGATTTAGTGGCAAAGACCGTCGGCTATAAGGGCAGAATAGAACTTGATTCAACAAAACCTGATGGAATGCCCAGAAAACTGCTCGATGTATCGAAGATAAAAGCCCTGGGCTGGCAGCCTAAGATAAGCCTTAAAGACGGCATAAGGAAGACATATGAATGGTATGTCTCTTCGTAAAAGTATTGCACAGAGTGCATAGTATTTGTAGGATGAATGAAACTTAACCCTAAAAATATCCGGAAAACCACCAGCAAACTGGCAGAAAGTTTTAAGAAAACCCAAGGCAGGAGCTGGTTAGCAGTTCTCTGGTCCAAGCATTGGGAAATCATTATGCCTGCTATCGCAGCGCTGATCGTTTCGATACTATTCTTGCTGCTCCGTTAAGTATAAGATCAGAAAATGGAATTAGATTTCAGGAAAATATTCAGAGAACTCAATGATCTCGGAATAGATTATTTAGTAGTTGGAGGACTTGCGGTTAATTTCCATGGTGTCCCGAGGATGACTTATGATATTGATCTCATGATCTTACTTCAGCAGGATAATATTAACAGGCTGGTTACCAAACTTACCGAGTGGGGCTATCGTCCGAAAATTCCAGTCAATCCTCATGATCTTGCCGATGAATCAAAGAGGAATTCCTGGATTCAGGACAAACATATGAAAGCACTGAATTTTTATAGCGAGACATTGCCAATTGGAGAAATTGATTTTGTCATTGATTCTCCAATTCCTTATGACACACTGAAAAGCAGAGCAATTAGTGTTGAACTTGAAGGCATAATAATCCCGACTATTTCCATTCATGATCTTATAGAGTTGAAGCTTCGTGCTGGCAGAAAACAGGATCTTTCAGATGTAGAACACTTAAGGGTAATTTTGGAAAGATAATGGAACAGGAGAAAAAAGGTTTCTCTTATACTGTCAGACGCGAACAAATTGCTGAATACCGTAAGTGGTCTATTGAACGCCGGCTGCAATGGCTTTTTCTTGCGAACAAGATGAGAAAATTCTTACCAAAAAGAACTATCGAAATCCAGGAAGCATTCCGAAAAGGCGAGATCTGAATTTCCTTTTATCCCAATAGTCAAGTCTGACCCCAGATATACAGTTACATTGTTGTTAGGCTATCCGGATATGATATACTTTAAATATAAATTGATGTATTAGAGGGACAAACGGAGGAATAAAATGAGAGGGAAAATAATAGGTCGTTACATAGTAACTGATCCGAAAATTTGTCATGGCCAACCGGTTTTCAGAGGTACACGCATATTGGTTGCGGACGTCTTGGAACAAGTTGCCAGTGGTTTGGTGTGGACGGCAATTATTGAAGAATGGCGTGGTGCAATAACAAAGGAGGCCATAGCTGAAGCCATAAAGCTGGCAAGTAAAGCTCTTATCGCACATGCACCTGAACTTGTAGTAGCTGGATAATTCACCTTCTGGATGAAAACATTCCTGAAAGCCAGAGACAGCTTTTACGTTCGTGGAGAATACAATCACAAATTGGTCATGAAATCGGGCGTCAGGGAATGAAGGATGAAGAAATTATCCCCCTATTGCATAAGCTCCACCAGACGACATTTTTCACCCGCGATTTAGGTTTTTATAAAAGAAAACTCTGCCATGTAAATTACTGTTTAGTCATTTTAGATACCGAACAATATGAAGTTGCAAGTTTTATAAGACGTTTCCTCCAGCACGGGAAGTTAAACACAAAGACAAAACGGATGGGTAGGGTTATACGAATAACACATGCCGGGATGAACATATTGCAACTATTTTCTGAAAAAGAAGAAGAGATAGAATGGAATGATTAGCTTAGAAGTTAAATGTATAGACCAGACCCTCATGGATACCTTTCAACCTGCGTAGTGATCGCTTAATGAAGAATATCTCAAGAATGTCAATAAACAAGACCTGACCCCAAGAGGTCCCGTGACCGACCCCACTGAGCCGGATTACAGAGCCGACAACAGGCAGGATGGAGATAATGGTATAATGAGCAAAAGACGTGATGAGGCGGAAAAAGCAATAACAGGCGACGAAGCTGCATATAAACAAAAAAATCACAGGTGGAGATAATTTTCTTGAATAGGCGTACTGAGAAAAAAGTTGAGGAGCTTATACAGAAAATGGTTCGCCGTATTATTGCCCGATTTCAACCTGAAAAGATCATTCTTTTTGGTTCACATGCCCGCCGCAGTGCTAACCCCGACAGCGATGTCGACCTGCTGATTGTAATGCCGGTAATCGGAACTAAAAGGGAGGCACAGTTAAAAATACGTTATGCGCTTCACGATATCCGCATGCCAAAAGATATTATCGTAAGCGACCCTTCAGAATTCGCATGGCGTAAAGACGTAGTCGGCACTATTGAATGGCCTGCATCACACGAAGGGAAAGTGCTCTATGAAAAAGTCTGAACATATCCACCGCGTTATATATGAGTGGATTGTAAAGGCTGAAAATGATTTCAAGAATGCGTCCTTTACCCTAACTATGGGCGATGATTGCCCAACAGATACCGTTTGCTTCCATGCACAGCAATGCGCCGAGAAGTATATCAAAGCGCTGCTTGTCCATAAAGGGAAACCTTTATCAAAAACGCATAACCTGTCAATCCTTATTGCTCAATTACCTGCAACCACTCCATTGAGACTAACAGCCGAAGAGCAGGAAATATTGACTGAATATGCAGTTGCAACCCGATATCCGGGTGATATTGAGGAAATTACTCTTGCCGAAGCCAGGAAGGCTGTCAGGCTTGCCCGGAAAGTTAGGAAAGCGGTTAGAGGTTTGCTCCCAAAAGAAGTGCTGATAACTAAAAGAAAGCAGAGCAGGTAACTTGCTTCAAAAGTTGGGGCTGTATTTACGCTCTCATTTTAATTGTTTTTACACCTTTAACCTTTCACCTTTTACAAGATATGTCTGAAACAGTCATGAAAGTAGAAAACCTTTCCAAGAAATACATCATCTCCCATCAAAGGCAGGAGCGCTACCCCGCCCTCCGTGATGTCCTGGCTATAGGGGTTAAGCGAATGTTCAATCGTGGAATTGTTCAAGTGTGGAAGAGGCACTCTTCCAGTTCAACAAATCAACAGTTCAACGATTTAACATCTGCCAGCTTATCCAATTCAACAATTTAACGGTTTAACAATTAAACAAACTATATCTCAATAGTCAAGTCTGACCCTGAAATATACTGGATACAGATAAACCAGAGAGACTATAGAAAACAAATAAACCAGAATGTCAAAAGTAAAGACGCGACCCCACGTCCCGACCCATGACTCGGAATATAATGGCTACGTCATAGATGTGCCGGAACTTGTAGGATGTATGAGCCAGGGGAAGACAATAGATGACGCCTTAGTCAACATAAAAGATGCTATTAAGGGATGGGTAGAAGTTGAAAGGAAGTATGGCAGATCAGATATTATTGAAGAGAAGGAAGTATTCTTGGGAGAGGTCACCGTTTAGGTGGGGCTTCTCTCGAATATTTCTGGGAAAGAAGCAGCGGTAATCTTTCGGAAATTTGGCTATATTCTGGATCATCAGACCGGTAGTCAATTGAAAAATAACTTTTCACCTTTTACAACAATTATGAGCGACATTGTCATTAAAATCGAAAACCTCGGCAAGAAATAAATGAATAAAATAAAATTTATAGCTGATGTAAATATAGAAAAGGTAATAGTGAATTATCTTACAGAAGAAGGATATGACATAAAATGGGTTCCGGATTTTAATTGTGCAATCCATGACGAAGAGCTTTTAAAGCTGGCAAATAAAGAAAAAAGAGTTCTTATAACTAATGACAAGGACTTCGGAGCGTTGACCTTTCTGCAGAAAAAACTTTCTGCTGGAATAATCCTCATTAGAATAAAAGGGCAAAAGGCAGAGGATAAGCTTAAATTGATGAAAAAGCTGTTACAGCAGCATAGAGATAAACTATTAAATCATTTTGTTATAATTACAGAGAAGAAGTTTAGATTCATATCAATGGAGGACTTGAAATGAACGAAAAAGGACTCCTTAAAAGGGTAATAATAAATCACAGGTTAATGCTTGGAAAACCGGTTATCAGAGGCACACGCCTGACCGTGGAAATCATAGTTGAAAAGCTTGCATATGGACAAACCTTTGA
>Ga0209254_10007507_pt1 | contig 10064 bp, 10 predicted proteins | sample FrelakmetDIP11DI_FD_187148 | JGI IMG/M metagenome (GOLD analysis project Ga0209254, IMG submission 187148) | Freshwater lake sediment microbial communities from the University of Notre Dame, USA, for methane emissions studies - DIP11 DI (SPAdes)... | ecosystem: Environmental > Aquatic >...
CTGCTGCCCGAAGACATCCGCGCCAGCCGGGTCTTCCAGGCGGCCGCCGCCTGAAACCCTTTTCGAGCAACCGACCCCGGGAGACACCATGCCGCTGTCCAACCGCTGGACCCTCACGCGCTATCTGATCGAGCAGCGCCGCCGTTTTCCCACCGCCAGCGGCGACCTGAATGCGCTCGTCCTCGACGTCTCGATCGCCTGCAAGGCCATCGCCCGCATCGTGGCCTTCGGCAGCCTGGGCGACACGCTCGGCACTTCGTTGCCGCCGCAGGGTGGCGGCGTCAACGTGCAGGGCGAAGTGCAGAAGCCACTGGACGTGCTGAGCAACGAGATCTTCATCCGCATGAACGAGTGGAACGGCCACCTCGCCGGCATGGCCAGCGAGGAAATGGACGAGCCCAAGCAGATTCCCGGCGCCTACCCGCGCGGCAAATACCTGCTGGTGTTCGACCCGCTGGACGGCAGCAGCAATATCGACGTCAACGTTTCGGTGGGCAGCATCTTCAGCATCCTGCGCGCGCCGCAGGACGTGATCGACAGCGGCCGCGACGTCACCGAGGCCGACTTCCTGCAGCCCGGCGCCACCCAGGTGGCGGCAGGCTACGCGCTGTACGGCCCGGTGACGATGCTGGTACTGACGGTGGGCAACGGCGTGGCCGGCTTCACGCTCAACCCCAACCTGGGCGAATTCGTGCTCTCGCACCCGAATATCCAGGTGCCGCCCGACACCACCGAATTTGCCATCAACAGCTCCAATGCGCGCTTCTGGGAGCCGCCGGTGAAGCGTTATGTCGACGAATGCCTGGCCGGCAAGACCGGCCCGCGCGGCAGGGACTTCAACATGCGCTGGATCGCCAGCATGGTGGCCGAGGCGCACCGCATCCTCATGCGCGGCGGCGTCTTCATGTACCCGCGCGATACCAAGGACCCGGCCAAGCCCGGCCGGCTGCGCCTGCTCTACGAGGCCAACCCGGTGGGCATGGTGATGGAGCAGGCCGGCGGCCGCGCCAGCACCGGCCGCCAGCCCGTGCTGGGGCTGAAGCCGACGGCGCTGCACCAGCGCATTGGCCTCGTCTTCGGCTCGAAGAACGAAGTCGAACGCATCGAGCGCTACCACCACGATCCCGCCACGCGCGACAGCGGCACGCCGCTGTTTGCCGAGCGCAGCCTTTTCCGCGACTGAGAAAGCCCTGTCATGTCAGAACGCCACCCCATCATCGCCATCACCGGTTCCTCCGGCGCCGGCACGAGCAGCGTCACGCGCACCTTCGAGACCATCTTCCGGCGCGAGAATGTCAAGGCCGCGGTCATCGAGGGCGACAGCTTCCACCGCTACGACCGCAAGGAAATGCGCGCCCGCCAGGCCGACGCCGAAGCGGCCGGCAACAAGCACTTCAGCCACTTCGGGGCCGAGAACAACCTCTTCCCCGAGCTCGAGAACCTGTTCCGCGACTACAGCGAAACCGGCACCGGCCAGCGTCGCAAATACCTGCACGACCCGGTGGAGGCGGCGCCGTACAAGCAGGATCCCGGCACCTTCACGGCCTGGGAGCCGGTGCCCGAAGGCACCGACCTGCTGTTCTACGAAGGCCTGCACGGCGCGGTCATCACGCCCGAGGTCAACGTGGCGCGCTACCCCGACCTGCTGATCGGCGTGGTGCCGGTCATCAACCTGGAATGGATCCAGAAGCTGTGGCGCGACAAGCACGTGCGCGGCTATTCGGCCGAGGCGGTGACCGACACCATCCTGCGCCGCATGCCCGACTACGTGAACTACATCTGCCCGCAGTTCGCACACACGCACGTGAATTTCCAGCGCGTGCCCACGGTGGACACCAGCAACCCCTTCATCGCGCGCGAGATCCCGTCGGCCGACGAGAGCATGGTGGTGATCCGCTTCGCCAACCCCAAGGGCATCGACTTCCCTTACCTGCTGTCGATGATCAACGACTCGTTCATGTCGCGCGCCAATACCGTGGTGGTACCCGGCGGCAAGATGGAGATCGCCATGCAACTCATCTTCACGCCCTTCATCTGGCGCATGATGGAACGGCGCAAGCGCGCGCTGGGGGCCCTGTGAGCGCCGCCCGCACCCCCACCGCAGCCGACACGCTGCGCCTGCTCGCCGCCGACGCGGTGGAGCAGGCCAAGAGCGGCCACCCGGGCGCGCCCATGGGCATGGCCGAGATGGCCACCGTGCTGTGGACGAAGCATCTGCGCCATAACCCGGCCGACCCGCACTGGGCCGACCGCGACCGCTTCGTGCTGAGCAACGGTCATGCGTCGATGCTGCTGTACGCGCTGCTGCACCTGAGCGGCTACGACCTGCCCATCGAAGAACTGAAGCACTTCCGCCAATTGCACAGCAAGACCCCGGGCCACCCGGAAGTTGGCATCACGCCGGGTGTGGAAACCACCACCGGCCCGCTGGGCCAGGGGCTGGCCAATGCCGTGGGCATGGCGCTGGCCGAAAAATTGCTGGCCGCCGAATTCAACCGGCCCGGTCACACCGTGGTCGACCACCGCACCTACACCTTCCTGGGTGACGGCTGCCTGATGGAGGGCATCAGCCACGAAGTCTGTTCTCTGGCTGGCACGCTGCGCCTTTCCAAGCTCGTGGCGCTGTATGACGACAACGGCATCTCCATCGATGGCCACGTCGAGGGCTGGTTCACCGACGATACGCCGGCGCGTTTTCGCGCCTATGGCTGGAACGTCGTCGGCCCCATCGACGGCCACGACAGCGCGGCGGTGGACCAGGCGCTGGCCGCAGCGCGAACGCAGGGCGACGCCGCCGACGGCAAGCCGACGCTGATCGTCTGCCGCACCGTCATCGGCCAGGGCGCACCCACCAAGGCCGGCGGCCACGACGTGCATGGCGCGCCGCTGGGTGCCACCGAGCTGGCCGGCCTGCGCGAAGCGCTGGGCTGGACCTGGGCGCCGTTCGAGGTGCCGGATCACCTGCGTGCGGCCTGGGACGGCCGCGAGCGCGGCGCCACGCTGCAGTCCGGCTGGGCCGGGCGTTTTGCCGCCTACCGCGCCGAACATCCGGCGTTGGCCACCGAATTCCAGCGCCGCATGGCCGGCGACCTCCCGGCCGGCTTCGACGCAAAGGTGGCGCAGGCGCTGGCTGCGCTGACCGAGAAGGCCACCGCCGTGGCCACGCGCAAGGCCTCGCAACTGGCACTGGACGCACTGGCCCCAACGCTGCCCGAACTCTTCGGCGGCTCGGCCGACCTCACCGGCAGCAACCTGACCAATTTCAAGGGCTGCACGGTGGCCGGGCGCGACAAGCCCGGCAACCACATGAGCTGGGGCGTGCGCGAATTCGGCATGGCCGCCGCGCTCAACGGCATGGCGCTGCATGGCGGCTTCATCCCCTACGGCGGCACCTTCCTGACCTTCAGCGACTACAGCCGCAACGCCATCCGCATGGCCGCGCTGATGAAGCAGCGCGTGATCCACGTCTTCACGCACGACAGCATCGGCCTGGGCGAAGACGGGCCTACCCACCAAAGTGTCGAGCACGTGCCCTCGCTGCGCATCATCCCGCACCTGGATGTCTGGCGCCCGGCCGATACGCTGGAAACGGCCGTGGCCTGGGCCGAATCGCTGCGCCGACGCGACGGCCCCAGCGCGCTGGCGCTGTCGCGCCAGGCCGTGCCGGTGGTGGCGCCGAAGGCCGAGACGGCAGTGTCCATCGCCCGTGGCGGCTACGTGCTGGCCGACGCGCCGGGTGCGCGTGCCGTCATCATCGGCACCGGCACCGAGCTGCATCTGGCGCTGCAGGCGCAGGCCGCGCTGGCGGCGGAAGGGCTGCCGGTGCGCGTGGTGTCGATGCCCAGCACGACGGTGTTCGACCGTCAGGATGCGGCGTATATCGACGCCGTGCTGCCGCCCGACCTGCCGGCGGTGGCGGTGGAGGCGGCGCACCCCGACTTCTGGCGCAAATATGTCGGCCGCCACGGTGCGGTGGTCGGCATCGCCACCTTCGGCGAATCGGCACCGGCACCGGCGCTGTACCAGCACTTCGGCATCACCGCCGAGCGCGCGGCCGACGCGGTGCGCGCGCTGCTCGCCAAGACCTGAGGCTGCGCGCGCTGGTCTGGGACGTCAACGGCACTCCGGCAGGGACCGAAGACCGGGGGGCACCACTTCGCGCCGTCCACCCGGCCTTCGCGACGGCCGGGTTGCCGTGGCACCGCGACGCCCCATGAAGCAAAAACGGCCCGCACGGTTGTGGCCGTGCGGGCCGAATTCAAGCGGTCCCGGGCCTCGGGCCCGGAGCTTGGCAACGGATCAGAACGTGAAGATCATGCCGACCGCGAAGCCGTCACCCTTGATGCTGGTGGCGGTGGTCTCGTCGACGCTGCCGTACTCGGCGTAGAAGTAGGTGTTCTTGAACACTTCCTTGTTGATGAACAGTTCGTAGCCCGTGGCGTCGGTGTCGCTGTTCTGGGCGTACATGGCACCGATGTTGAAGCCAGCGACCGGCGCGACGATGCCCAGGCTGTAACCACCGATGTCGTTGCTGCCGTCGGAGTAGCCGGCCATCACCTTCACGACCTTGAAGTCGTAGCTGCCAGCGACCGAATAAAAGCCGTTGCTGGTTTCGGTGCGGGCGGACTCGGCGGCAGCCGAAACCGACAGGCCACCTGCGGCGTAGGTCACGGCACCGGCGAAAGTGTCCTCGGCGCCGACTTCGTTGCCCTTGGGCACGAAACCTGCCTGGAACTTGAAGCCGCCCATATTCGGCGAGATGTAGTTCAGCAGCCGCGACTGGCGACCCGGCAGCCAGACAGCGCTGGAGGTGTAGCCGCCCGACGAGATGCCGTTGGACGCGCCGTTGAAGTCATAGCCGCTCATGGTCTGGTAGACCACCGAGTCCTGCTTGCCCAGGCGCACTTCGCCGAAGCCGCCAGACAGGCCGGCCCACATCTGGCGGTTGAAGAAGTCACCACCGTTGTTGACGCCACCGTCGCTATCGATGCCGCCGGTCTCGAGGTTGAAATTGGCCTTGATGCCCGAGGCCACTTCCATGCTGCCCTTCAGGCCGATGCGGGTCGTGGAGTTGCCTTCGCTGGAGCCGTTGTCGCCACCGGAGTGGAAGTCGGGGTCCTCACCGAGGTAATCGCTGAGGATGCTCTGGCCGTAGCTCAGATCGATCAGGCCGTAGATGGTCATCTGGGCTTGCGCGGCGCCGGCAGCCAGGGTCAGGGCGGCGGCGGCGATCAGGGTCTTCTTCATGGAGGGTCCTTGCGTTGGATTGACGATGCTTGCAGGCAGTGTTCGCCTTGCACCGGTGCAGTCTAAGCGTCGATTACGTGAAAACCCGTAAGGGGGAGTCCCCAAGACACGGTTTGCCTGCCGCACTGCAGCATTTTCGCAACAGTACGATGGCGGACTCAGCGCCCACGCAAGTGGGCCGGGGCTTCCAGGCGCTTGGCGAGCAGCGACAAGGTCAGCGTGAGCACCAGGTAGATCACCGAGATGGCCAGGTAGGGTTCCCAGTAGCGCGAATAGGCACCGGCGACGGTGCGCGCGGCCAGGGCCAGCTCGGCCAGGCCGATGGCCGAGACCAGCGACGAGTCCTTGATCAGCGTGACGCCCTCGTTCACCAGCGCCGGCACCATGCGCCTGAAGGCCTGCGGCAGCACCACGAAGCGCATGGCCTGGGCGTGCGTGAGACCCACGCTGTAGGCGGCCTGGGTCTGGCCGCGGTGGATGCTCTGGATGCCGGCGCGGAAGATCTCGCTGATATAGGCGCCGGCGTTCAGGCTCAGCGCCAGGCAGCCCGAGAAGAAGGCGCCGTGCTCCTGGCGGAAACTGCGCGCCGCGTCGCCGGCCAGCAGCAGGCCGTGGTCGGGATGGATGAGCGTGGGCATCAGCGCGAAGTGCACGAGCAGGATCTGCACGAACAGCGGCGTGCCGCGGAAAAAGGTCACGTAGGCCACCGTCACCGCGCGCGCCACCTGCAACAGCGCCCGCGCCGGCAGGGTGGCCGGGGCCGGCGCGTCGCTGGAGGTGCTGATCAGCCCGAAGACGATGCCCAGCACCAACCCGGCAGCGATGGCCACCAGCGTGAGCTGGATCGTCATCCAGACGCCGCTGACGAACAGCGGCATATAGCCGGCGAGGATCTCCCAGCGAAGATCCATCGCGCGGCTTCCTGGTCGTGCCCTGGCGGAAGGTGGCTACTTCGACGCCGCCGGGGCCGGCGCGTCGGCGGCCTTGGCGGGCGCCTGGCCGAAATATTTGGCGAAGATCTGGTCGTAGGTGCCGTCGGCCTTGATGGCGGCCAGGCCCTGGTTGACCTTGTCCAGCAGCTCGGCGTTGCCCTTCTTCAGCGCGATGCCGTACTGCTCGGGCACGAACTCGGTGTCGGCCACCGTCTTGAACTTGCCGCCGGGGTTGTTGGCCACGTAGTGGATGACGACACCGTTGTCGGCGACCACGGCGTCCACGCCGCCCGATTCGAGCTCCTTCAGTGCCAGCGGCGTGGACTCGAAGCGCTTGATATTGGTGCTGGTCTTGCCCTGCAGCTTGGTCACCGCCTCGTCGCCGGTGGTGCCGGTCTGCACGCCCACCTTCAGCTTCTTCAGGTCGGCGAACTTGGTGACCTTGCTGTTCTCCTTCACCGCAATGAGTTGCTGCGCGTCGAAGTAGGGGTTGCTGAAATCCATCGTCTGCTTGCGCTCTTCGGTGATCGTCACCGCCGAGACGACCATGTCGCGGTCGCCCTGGCCCAGCGCGTTGAAGATACCTTCCCAGGGGGTGTTGACGAACTTGACCTCGAAGCCGGCCTTGGCGGCGATGGCCTGCACGACCTCGATGTCGAAGCCGACGATCTCGCCCTTCTCGTTCTGGCTTTCGAACGGTGCATAGGCGGCGTCGGTGCCGACGACGACGACCCTGGCCGGTGCCGGGGCGCTGACCACGGGTGCCGGCGCGGGGGCGGGAGCTTCTTCCTTCTTGCCGCAGGCGGCGAGCAAGAGGCCGGCGACCGTCAGGCCGGCGAGCTGGAGAAAACGGCGTGTGTTGAGCATGGTCATGTTTCGTGGCGGGATGGAAGGATCGTGGCAGTGTAATGCCGCCGGGGCGGCCGCTGCGACCTTGCATTCCAGGCCCGTGCGGGCCGAGTGAGGTCCCGCCGCCCGCCGCTCAGCCGCTGTCGAGCGCGGCGATTTCCGCTGCGCTGAATCCGGCGTCGCGCCGTGCCTGCAGGTTGAACGGTGGCCGCAGCCTTGGCGCACCGTATTGCGCGGCCAGCCGGGCGTAATGCGCCAGCGGATCGTGGCCGTCGCGTTCGCACAGCCAGCGGTACCAGCGGTTGCCCACGGCCACGTGGCCGATTTCGTCGCGCAGGATGATCGCCAGGATCTCCACCGCACGCTCATCGCCGGCTTTCGCCAGCCGCGCCTGCATTGGCGGCGTGGCGTCCAGGCCGCGCGCCTCCAGCGTACGCGGCACCAGCGCCATGCGCGCCGTGGCATCGCCGGCCGTGCGTTCGACCATCGCCCACAGGCCGTCGTGGGCGTCGAAGTCGCCGTAGTGGTGGCTCAAGGCCTGCAGATGTTCGCTCAGCAGCGAAAAGTGCAGCGCCTCCTCGGCGGCCACGCGCAGCCAGTCGCGGTAGTAGGCCTCGGGCAGGCCGGGGAAGCGCCAGGCAGCGTCGAGAGCCAGGTTGATGGCGTTGAATTCGATATGGGCCACCGCATGCAGCAGTGCCGCGCGGCCTTCGGTGGTGAAGGGTGTGCGGCGAGGCAGCTTGGAGGCCGGCACCAGCCGCGGCAGCGGTGGCCGGCCGGGCAGGGGAGCGGTCGGTTGCAGCACCGCCTGGGTGTCGATGGCGAGGTCGGCCTGCGCCTGCAGCGCCCGTACCGCCGCCACCTTGGCGGCCGGGTCGGCCCGCTGCAAGGCCTTGAGCGCACCGGATCGAAGCTCCATCCCTAGAATTATCGACTTTGCCATCTTCGGGAGCGGCCATGGCGATCTATCAACTGGGGGACGACGCGCCCCAAGTCGCCGCCACCGCGTGGGTGGCCGACAACGCGCAGGTCATCGGCCGCGTCAGCCTGGCCGACGAGGCCAGCGTCTGGTACGGCGCCGTGCTGCGCGGCGACAACGACCGCATCACCATCGGCGCGCGCAGCAACGTGCAGGACGGGAGCGTGCTGCATGCCGACGCGGGCTTTCCGCTCACCCTGGGTGCGGACGTGACGGTGGGACACCAAGCCATGCTGCACGGCTGCACGGTGGGCGACGGCTCGCTGATCGGCATCCAGGCCGTGGTGCTCAATGGCGCGAAGATCGGCCGCAGTAGCCTGGTCGGCGCCGGAGCCGTGGTCACCGAGGGCAAGGAATTTCCCGACGGCTCGCTCATCCTGGGTGCCCCGGCCAAGGCGGTGCGCAGCGTCACGCCCGAGCAGGTCGAGCGCCTCCGCTTTGGCGCGCTGCACTATGTCGAGAACGCCGAACGCCACCGCCGCCAACTCAAGCGCATCGCCTGATGTCCGAACTGACCCCCTTCCTCTTCGACGGCTTGCCGGTGCGCGGCATGCTGGTGCGCCTGACCGATGCCTGGCACGAGGTGCTGCAACGGCGCCAGGAGCTGGGCCCGTTCCCGCCCGCGGTACGCTTGCTGCTGGGCGAGATGACGGCCGCCGCGGTGCTGATGCAGGCCCATATCAAGTTCAACGGTGCGCTGGTGATCCAGGTCTTCGGCGACGGCCCGGTGAAGCTGGCGGTGGCCGAGGTGCAGCCCGACCTGTCCTTTCGCGCCACCGCCAAGGTGGTGGGCGCGGTGCCGCCCGGCGCACAGCTGGAGGCGCTGCTCAACGTGCACGGCCAGGGCCGCTGCGCGATCACGCTCGACCCGCTCGACAAGCGGCCGGGCCAGCAGCCCTACCAGGGCGTGGTACCACTGCATGGCGACCGGCGCGAGCCGCTGCAACAGGTGTCGCAGGTGCTGGAGCACTACATGCTGCAGTCCGAGCAGCTGGATACGCGGCTGGTGCTGGCGGCCGACGACCGGGTCGCCGCCGGGCTGTTGATCCAGCGCCTGCCGGTCAGCGGCAGCGGCAATCTCGCCGGGCGGCGTAACGAGGACGACATCGGCCTGTCCGAGGCCTACAACCGCATCGCCTTGCTGGCGGCCACGCTCACCCGCGACGAACTGCTCACGCTGCCGGCCGATCAGGTCCTGCACCGGCTGTTCTGGCAGGAGCAGGTCACGCGCTTTGCGCCGCGCGCACCGCGCTTCGCCTGCCGTTGCTCCAGCGAGCGTGTGCGCGGCATGTTGCGCACGCTGGGCCGAGAGGAAAGCGACAGCCTGATCGCCGAGCGCGGCCTGGTCGAGGTGGGTTGCGACTTCTGCGGCCGGCACTACCGCTTCGACGCCGTCGACGTGGGCGAGATGTTCACGCCGCAGGCGAACCAGCCGCCGGCCAGCGAGGCGGTGCAGTGATGGTCTATGCGCTGCTCAAGGCCTTGCACGTGCTGGCCGTGGTGTTGTGGGTGGGCGGCATGGCCTTCGCGCACTTCTTCCTGCGCCCGGCGCTGGCCACGCTGGAGCCGCCGCAGCGGCTGCGTCTGATGCACGCGGTGCTGGGCCGCTTCTTCGCCGCCGTGCTGTGGGCCGTGGGGCTGCTGCTGGCCAGCGGGCTGTGGATGATCGGCCGCGTCGCGCGCCAGGTGGTGCAGGGCGGTGGTTCGTTCGCCTGGCCGCTGGACTGGGTGCTGATGACGGCGCTGGGCCTGTTGATGATGGCCATCTTCGGCCATATCCGCTTCGTGCTCTACAAGCGCTTCTCGGCCGCGGTGAACGGGCAGGACTGGCCGGCGGGCGCGGCGGCGCTGGCGCAGATTCGGCGCTGGGTGGGCGTGAACCTGGCGCTGGGCGTGGTCGTGATCGCGATCGCATTGCTGATCTGACCGCCGGGTCGGGGCGGGTGGATGTGCGCCACATTGGCGCCCTGTGAGTCGATCCCGAGCTTGTCCTCGCGGTCCCGCATCCTCGCGCGTCGGCGACTTTGACTGACCTTCACCCTGCCGGGTCCCGGCCC
>Ga0209254_10007508_pt1 | contig 10063 bp, 7 predicted proteins | sample FrelakmetDIP11DI_FD_187148 | JGI IMG/M metagenome (GOLD analysis project Ga0209254, IMG submission 187148) | Freshwater lake sediment microbial communities from the University of Notre Dame, USA, for methane emissions studies - DIP11 DI (SPAdes)... | ecosystem: Environmental > Aquatic >...
CCCGCGCTCATGGAGCATCCGACTGTGACGCCCCTCATCCTCTAACTGATTATTTGCACAGCCTGCAACGATCTTGCATTTCAATTTTGGAATGGTCTTGTCGTTCAGGATACCACCAATCGCACAGGGAGAGAAGATATCGCAATCGGCCTCATAGATCTCTTCTGGCTTGACCGCTCTGTATCCGTATTTTGTCTGAAGGCTCTGAAGGGCCTTTTCGTTGATGTCCGTGGTGATCACCTCCAGGCCCCCTTCTTTTAAATATTCCAGTAAGGGCTCACCCACTGCCCCCATTCCCTGAACAGCAATCTTTTTACCTTTTAAGTTATTATCGCCCCAGAGAAATTGGGCGCAGGCCTTAAGCCCCATAAAGATTCCGTATGCGGTAATGGCTCCCGTATTCCCGGAGCTTCCCTCCTCTTTGGGCTTTGCCAGAATGTAGCGACTCTCCCTGCCCATGATCGAACCATCCGCCTCATTGAGATTGAGGTCGGCGGCCCCGGTGACGAAACGCCCTTTCAAAATCTCAATAAATCTTCCATAAGCTCTGAGGTAGGCTTCGTTCTTATCTTTCTTCGGATCGCCCCAGATCACCCCTTTCCCGCCTCCCTTATCTTCATCAGCCGCCGCACATTTGTAGGTCATTGCCTTTGAAAGCCTCATTGCATCCTTAAGAGCATCCTCCATGGAGGCGTAGTTAACCATCCTCGTTCCACCGCAGGCGTGACCGAGCGTGGTGTTATGGATAGCAATAATTGCCTTTAGCCCTGTCTCTTTATCGTAGTTAAAGATGACCTGCTCGTGTCCACCCTTCTTCATGAGTTCGAAGATATCCATCTTAATCCCCCCTTTTGAAAATATTGTTCCGAACATAGAGACAAATAGCACGAATGACAGCGAATGACACGAATAGGCTGTATTCGTTAAAAATGACGGTTGTCGCTGTCGAAGCTCGTATCGAGGCTCGTGAAATCAAACTGGATGCTCGAGCTTCAAACTTCAAGCTTCCCGTGGTCGTGTCTAATCGACCTGCTTCGACCCGCCTGCCAACGCCACTGAATTTGTGATCGATCTCGGCCTGCGAACTGGCGCCTCTACCAGTGCTTGCAGCAACACCGGAGATCGGCAATGGCGGGCAGGTACGAGCATCGTCACCCATAATCGTTTGACGATCCATATTTATACCCTATCTATTTTTTAACCCTCTGTCAATTAGTCAAGAAATCTTTGATTACAGAGATTATGAGATGATTACGGTGATTAGAAATAGAAAGAAGAAATATATTTTTCCAAGTTCTCCGCTTGAAGTAAACTCCGGGTTGAGATAAGTTAATCAGCATGATTCGGCTCTATCTCTTTCTTCCCATTGGTATCATCGCCATTTCAACGGCCTCAATCTTCATCAAGCTCTGTGATGCGCCGGCACTGGTCATCGCAGCCTACCGGTTGACCCTTGCCTCTCTGCTCTTGCTCCCCTTCGCCGGTTATAAAAAGATCTGGCAGAGCTGGACTGGATCCGAATTGCGATGGTTGATTCTCTCCGGCATCTTCCTTGCCCTCCACTTCGCCTTCTGGATCGCCTCTTTGAAATTCACCTCTGTCGCCAGCTCCGTGGTTCTGGTCTCAACCAACCCCCTCTTTGTCGGATTAGGGGCTTGGCTCTTTTTCAAAGAGCCTCTGGGAATGAATCTCATCCTCGGAATTACCCTTTCCATTTTAGGAAGCGGTGTGATCAGCTTTGGAGATACGTCCATCTCCAGTGATGCATTGATTGGAGATGGGTTGGCCCTTCTGGGCGCTATCACTGCCTCTGGATACCTTCTCATTGGAAGAAAGATGAGAAAGGGGCAGGACCTTCTTTCCTACATCTTTCCTGTCTACTCAGCCGCAGCAATCATATTGATCATCCTCTCTCTCATTTCTCAAAAACCCTTCTTCGGGTTCTCATCATCCACCTATCTCTATCTCTTTCTCCTTGCCCTCATCCCTCAGTTGATCGGCCACACCACCTTCAACTGGGCTCTGAAATACCTTCCTGCCTCGATGGTAGCGATCGCCATTTTAGGTGAACCTGTTGGGTCAACGATTCTGGCCTTCTTCATTCTCGGAGAAACACTGACCCCTTTAAAGGTCCTCGGAGGAATTCTGATCTTCGCAGGAATATTAATTGCTTTAAAAAAAAGGGGCAATCGAATTAAAAACGAGTTAAATGTTTGAAAGGAACTTATTGCCATGAAAATTACTGTCCTGAACGGAAGCCCGAAGGGAGACCTCAGTGTAACCTTACAGTATGTGAATTTTATCCAGAAGAAGTTCCCCAACCATGAATTGAAAATCTTTAACATTGCCTCCACGATCAAAAAGATCGAAAAAGATGAAAAGGCCTTCCAGGAGATCATAGATGAGGTAAGGTCTTCCGATGGGGTGCTCTGGGCTTTTCCCCTTTATTATTTGCTTGTCTCCTCCCAATATAAAAGATTCATTGAGCTCATCTGGGAGAGAGGGGCAGCGGGTGTTTTTAAAAATAAATATACTGCCGTTTTATCAACCTCCATCCATTTCTTCGACCACACCGCTCACAATTACATGAATGCCATCTGCGATGATCTCGATATGAAATATCTGGGGTATTACTCGGCCGCCATGTACGATCTAATGAGTCGAAAGGGAAGAGAAAAATGGACCCTCTTTGCCTCTGAATTCTTCGAAGGGATTCAAAACCGTGTCCCCACAGCGAAAAAATACTCTCCTATCCACTATCGCCCCCTTGATTACATTCCAGGTTCACCAGGACAAAAGGTGAGCATCCAGGGGAAAAAGGTGCTGATCCTGTCCGATCTGAAGGAGCCAAACACCAATTTAGGCAGGATGATCGAGCGATTTAGAAATTCATTTATTGAGGAAGTAAAGGTGATCAATCTCCATCAGATTGACATTAAGGGAGGTTGTCTGGGTTGTATCCAATGCGGTTATGATTATCAATGTTCCTATGGGAGTCAGGATGAATTTGTCCAGTTTTATAAGGATCAGGTCAAAACTGCAGATATCCTTCTTTTTGCTGGAACGATTCAGGACAGGTATCTATCCTCACGATGGAAAATGTTCTTCGACAGAAGTTTCTTCAATACCCATACCCCGTCCTTAACTGGGAAACAGGTTGGGTTCATTCTGTCCGGTCCCCTGAGGCAAATTTCCAACCTCCGGCAGATCTTAGAAGCTTACACAGAATGGCAGCAGGCCAATCTCGTCGATATCGTCACAGACGAAGAAGAGGACTCCAAGGGGTTAGATGCGAGGCTCCAGCATCTGGCCGAACAGGTCGTTCATCTTGCAGAGAAGAACTATATTAAACCCAAGACGTTTCTCAGTGTCGGTGGGATGAAAATCTTCAGGGACGATGTCTGGGGAAAACTCCGTTTTCCATTTCAGGCAGACCACCAATTCTATAAAAAACACCAACTCTACGACTTTCCCCAAAGGGATTACAAAGCCCGTATCATGAACGCCGTATTAATTCTGCTCACCAAAATACCTTCGATGAGAAAAGAAATCTATCGGAAAAGGATGAAGGAAGAGATGGTAAAGCCGTTTCAAAAAATAGTGCAAAATGGGAAATGATCGATTTTAAAAAAAGGGGACAGGAATCCACGGTCAAAAAGGAGTGAAAAATGAATCGGAGAAATTTTTTGAAGTTTTCAGGTGAGGGAATGCTTTTATTGGGAGGGATGTCCATGATTAATGCCTGCAGCAAGGTGAAACGAGAAGATCTCCCAAAATCAAACGATGAGAAGACATTGATCAAAGGTCTTGAAAAAGATGAGATAGAAATTCTTTATCTTGCCTCCCTTGCGCCCAGCGGCCACAATACACAACCCTGGACAGTTCAGGTTGTGGAGCCGAGACACTGGATAATCGGTTCGGATAAAAAACGTTGGCTACCGGCGGTTGACCCTGAAAACCGGGAACTCTTACTCGGCATTGGGGCCTTCATTGAAAACCTCGTCATCGCCGCTGGAACCTTCGGCTATGAGGTGGATCTTCAAATCATTGCCAAGAGCCCAATGGACCTTGAGATTGCAGACATTCGCCTCAAAAAAGGGAAAACCATTGATTTCCCACTGGCGAAGGTCAAACAGAGAAGGACGGTTCGAAGTGGCTTCGCGGATCAGGAGATTAAAACGGAAGACTTAAAATATTTCACCAGACATGAGGCAAGAGCTTGTCTCCTTGCTAATGTTCCTTCCCCGCACAGTTTCTTTTTTCCGAATCACTCTCCTCAGGGGAAATATCTCCAGGAAGGAACGATCGAAGCCAACCGGAAACAGGCGTTTCGTGATCCTGCACAAGAGGAATTGGCAAATTGGATCCGGTGGTCCAATAAAGAAGCAAAACTATATCGAAATGGGTTAACGCCGGAGAGTATGGAGATAAAGGGGATAGCCGGTCTTTTCGTCCGGAATTTTTATGATCGTCAATCTGTCCTGAAAGAGAGTTTCCGGAAACAGACGGTGGATATTGTTGCCAAACAGGTGAAAACATGCGGGGGATGGCTTGTGGTCACCAGCTCTGATTCAAGCATTCCGACGTTGATTGAATACGGGAGAGTTTTCGGAAATATGCTCTTCAGAATAAGGGAGAGGATGATTGCCATCCATCCCATGACGCAGATGCTGGAAGAAGACCCCTGGAAAAAACAAGTTGCCAAGGGATTAGGTTTAACCGGTGAGGTTCAATGGATTCTCCGAATAGGATACCTAAAATCTTATCCGGATCCAGTGAGTTTACGGATGCCAGTTTCGTGGTTTATTCAAGCTTGATGCTTCAAGGAAGCGAGCCTCATGCCTCTTCGATAGAGAAGGGAGGAAGCAATGAAATTTGTTGTCCATGAACACCATGCCACACGTCTCCATTATGACTTCCGGCTGGAGGTCGGCGGAGTTCTTAAATCATGGGCCATCCCCAAAGGGGCTTCTATGAATCCTTCTGATAAAAGGCTTGCTGTGATGGTGGAGGATCATCTCCTCGAATATGGTGACTTTGAGGGAATCATCCCTCAAGGTCTTTATGGAGCCGGCCCTGTCCTCATCTGGGACTCCGGCCAGTTCGAAGCAGAAGGAGATCCTGAGATCGCCTTAAGACAGGGCAAACTCCGTTTCACTTTGAATGGTAAAAAATTGAAGGGAGGTTTCTCCCTTGTCCTGATGAAAGGAAAAACCACAGGGAAGGAATGGCTCCTCATCAAGACGCAGGATGACTTTGCTGCAAACGACTGGGTGATCAAAGAGGAACTGACGCCAGCAAAGAAGAAGCAACTCCAAGAGAAGATCCCGCCGTGTGAAACCATCTAATTTCAGAAGGCAGAACGCAAAAGGCAGATTGCAGATTTAAAGCTCCGTACTCATTTCTCCGAACTCCGAACTATGATTTCCGAAACCACCCTTTTACTCTCTCACGAAAAGATTCCAGGAAGATATAGATCACCGGAGTGATATAGAGGGTGATGAGCTGTGAAAAGACCAAACCACCAACCACAGCGAGTCCAAGAGGACGGCGGGCCTCTGCCCCTGCTCCATATCCAAGAGCAATGGGCAAGGTTCCCATGATGGCGGCCATGGTGGTCATCATGATGGGACGGAAACGGGTGAGACAGCCTTCGTAGATCGCATCCTCAGGGCTTTTCCCCTGATTTCTCTGTGCATCCAAGGCAAAATCAATCATCATGATGGCATTCTTTTTCACAATTCCGATTAGCATGACGATCCCGACCATGGAGTAGATGTTCAGGTCTGTTTTGAAAATCAGGAGCGTCACCAGAGCCCCCAATCCGGCGGATGGAAGACCCGAAAGAATGGTGAGAGGATGGATGAAACTCTCATAAAGGACCCCGAGAACAATATAAATAATCACGATCGACATGATCAGTAGAAGGCCCATGCCCTGTAAGGATGTCTTAAAGGCCTGGGCTGTTCCCTGAAAACTGGTGCTGATGGTGGCAGGCAGTGTGGTCCCGGCTGCCTTCTCAACTGCGGTTACAGCATCTCCTAAAGGGACACCCGGTTTGATGTTGAAAGAGATGGTCACAGAAGGAAGCTGTCCCAAATGGTTGACAGAAAGAGGCCCAAGACCACGTCTTAGGTCAGCTACCGAATTCAAAGGGACTAACTGGCTTGTGGAGGATCGAATGTAAAGCATGGAGAGAGCAGAGGGGTCCATCTGATATTGCGGTTCTAATTCAATGATGACCTGATATTGGTTGTTAGCCGTGTAGATTGTTGAAATCTGTCTTGCCCCATAGGCGCTGTAAAGAGCATCTTCGATCTGACCGGCGGTCACATGAAGAGCCGAAGCCCTATCCCGATCGATCTCAATATTGACTTGCGGGTTGTTGATTTGCAGATCACTGGATACATCCTGAAGGATTGGCAGCTCTCGTATCTTCGCCTCAAGGGCAGGAGCGTGCTCATAAAGTTCCTTGAACTCTGGGCTCTGAAGCGTGAATTGGTAGAGGCCCTTGGTTAATTGCCCTCCGATCCGAATAGGAGGAGGGTTTTGAAGGAAGACTTGGATTCCTGGAATTTTGGCCAGTTTGGGGCGTAACTCCTGAATCACCTCATCCGCATTCAGCTTCCGTTGAGACCGAGGTTTTAGCGTTATGAAGATCCGACCCAAATTACCTGTCGGTGACGGGCCTCCTGCTCCGGCGGTTGATGAAAAGGCTTCCACATTCGGATCCTGCCCAACCACCTCCATCACAGCGAGTTGATGTTTTTTCATGGATTCAAAAGAAATTCCCTGGATGGCTTCGGTGAACCCAAAAACCTGACCAATATCTTCGCTTGGAAGAAATCCATAAGAGAAGATCGTGAAAAGGCCAATCGTGATCGCTAAGATCAGGTTCGAGATGATGATCGTTGAAAGGCGGTGGTTCAAAACGAATCTAAGACTCCACCGGTAGGCATGAAGCATCCCATCGAAAAAGCGCTCTGAGGTTGTATAGAGACGGCCATGTCTTTTTTCTCCGGGTGGCCTAAGAAACCGACTGCAGAGCATGGGGGTCAGAGTCAGTGAAACAAAACCTGAAACCAGAATCGCCACACCGATGGTCACCGCAAATTCATGAAGGAGTCGGCCGACGATCCCGCCCATGAAGAGAACCGGTATAAAGACAGCGACGAGCGAAAGGGTCATCGAAACAATCGTGAAGCCAATCTCTCTCGACCCATTGAATGCGGCCTGGAGGGGTTTTTCTCCCATCTCCATGTGCCGCACAATATTTTCAAGCATCACAATGGCGTCATCCACAACAAACCCGACCGAAAGCGTTAATGCCATCAAAGAGAGATTATCGAGACTATATCCCAGGAGGTACATCACCGCGAAGGTGCCGATGATGGACATGGGAAGCGCCAGGCTGGGAATGATGGTGGCGGATAAGTTTCGTAGAAAGAGAAAAATGACGAGGACGACCAAACAGATCGTCAGGAAGAGAGTAAACTTAACATCCTCGACGGATTCACGAATCGATAGAGAGCGATCGAACAGGATATTCAGATTGATGGAACCTGGCATTTGAGAACGAATGCTCGGCAGGAGTTTTCTGATCGAATCCACCACCTCAACGGTGTTCGTCCCCGGCTGACGGTAGATGGCCAAGCCGATATTTCGCTCGTTGTTATACCAGCTCGCGATCTTATTATTTTCAACGCTGTCAATCACCTTTGCGAGCTCGCCGAGCCTTACCGGCGAACCGTTCCGGTAGGCAACGATCAGGGGTCGATAGGCTTCAGCATTATTGAGCTTGCCGCTCGCCTCTATGGTGAAAGTTTGATGGGTTCCAGAGAGCGTGCCTGTGGGCAGGTTCACGTTCCCACGTTGGATCGCACTGGCCACTTCTTCAATCCCGATGGAGCGGGCGGCCAGGGCTTTGGGTTCGAGCTGTACTCGAACCGCATATTTCTGAGCACCAAAGATCTGAACCTGAGCCACACCGCTCACCATGGAAATGCGCTGAGCCATGAAGGTGTCCGCGTATTCGTGAACCATTGAAAGAGGGAGGGTGGGCGAACTCAGAGCTAAAAAGATGACGGGGAAGTCAGCAGGGTTGACCTTCTGTAAAGAGGGAGGATTGGGCATGTCCGGCGGGAGCTGGCGTGCTGCCTTGGCAATCATGGCTTGAACATCCTGAGCCGCAGCATCGATATTCCGACTCAAGTTAAACTGAAGGGTGATCCGGGTCGTTCCCAGGGTGTTTGTGGAATTCATGGAATCCATTCCGGCGATCGTTGAAAACTGCCTCTCAAGAGGAGTAGCCACGGCAGAAGCCATGGTTTCAGGGCTCGCTCCAGGAAGCTCGGCAACGACTGAAATGGTAGGGAAATCAACTGTCGGAAGGTCACTCACCGGCAGAAGCCTGTAGCCCATGATGCCGAAAAGTAGAATCCCCAGCATCAAGAGAGTAGTCATGACAGGACGCCGGATGAAGAGCTCTGGAATGTTCATGGTGCTTTTGGCTTCGGGGAGGGATTGGAATTCTTGATCTCGACTTTAGCTCCCGGACGGAGCCGAAGCTGCCCGTCGGTCACAACCTTTTCGTCTGCATGGAGTCCTTTATGAATGACCGTTTCGTCATTGGCGGTTTGACCCACCACGACGGGCCTCGATTCTACGGTCAGGTCTTGCTTAACCACAAAAACATACTGCCCCTCCTGTCCTGTCTGGATCGCCTGAGAGGGAATCACAACCACATTCAACTCGGAGGTCAGTGTCAGAACGGTATTGACAAATTGGCCTGGCCAGAGCCGCCTTTCTCTATTTTCAAAGGTGCCTTTCAGCCGAATCGTTCCCGTAGAAGAATCAATGGTGTTGTCAATAAAAGTGATGGCCCCTTTCTCAACACGCTCCTCATTCCTTGGGACAACTGCTTGGACTCTGAGTGTCCCAAGAGCCATAAATTTCTTGATGTCTAAAAGATATTGTTCTGGAATAGAAAAGGTAACATGGATCGGGATGATCTGATGGATAGTAAGAAGATTAACGTCCTCTGCTTTAACCATCGCTCCCCGATGAATAAGAAGACTTCCAGTTCGGCCATCCATGGGCGATCGTATAAGACAATATCCGAGCTGAATCTTTGCATTCTCCACCGTAGCCCTATCAGCACGGACAGAGGCCTCTGAATTCTCCACGGCAGCTCTGTCCGCACGGACGGTTGCTTCAAGGGCATCTGCATCGGCTCGTAACTTTTCATACTGTTGCCTGGCTACAACTCCCTTCTCTATTAAAACCTCGTAACGCTTGGCATCTTCTTCGGCATTTTTCGCCCGAATTAGGTCTCGCTCGAGATTGGCTTTGGCTTGTTGGACCTGAGCCAAATCTCTTTCAAGTTTGGCTTCCGCTTCCCTTAGGGCCGCTTCAAAGGAACGAGGGTCAATCGTAAAGAGAAGATCTCCCTTTTTTACATCCTGCCCCTCTGTAAAATGGACGCTTACTAATTCTCCCCCAACCTTGGACTTGACGGTGACCGTTGAGTAGGCTTGCACATTTCCAATGGCACGAAGCTGGACAGGAACCGTTTTCTGAGTCGCCGTGCTCACCATTACGGGTAAAGGAACAGAAGCAGGCTTTTGGGGTTTTTCATTGGAACAAGCGGAAGAAAAAAAAGTAAAACATATCAACCCTAAAACTCCGCCCAAAAGGGCTTGAAAATGTCCCCTCGCCAAATGAGCATGCAAATTTTTGAAGGACACAAAAGCCATCCCAACCTCTCCTAAAAAAACTTTAATATTCTACAAATCATTTGTCAATTTTCTAAAAGCCGAGAAGGCAGGTTCTAAATTATGATTGACTTTCGATCACCTTTCAGCGATATTGTGTCCCATCGAATCATTTAATATATTTGGCAAGAATGAAGATGGATCATAAAAAGCCCAAGAAAATATTGGTCGTCGATGATGAGAGGGATACGGTGGAGATGATCACCACCCTCCTCCAGCTTGAAGGCTATCAGGTCTTTTCCGCCTTTTCCGGAGCCGAAGCGATGGGATTCCTTGGGGCCGAAAAGCGG
>Ga0209254_10007509_pt1 | contig 10062 bp, 8 predicted proteins | sample FrelakmetDIP11DI_FD_187148 | JGI IMG/M metagenome (GOLD analysis project Ga0209254, IMG submission 187148) | Freshwater lake sediment microbial communities from the University of Notre Dame, USA, for methane emissions studies - DIP11 DI (SPAdes)... | ecosystem: Environmental > Aquatic >...
CTCCGACCTGAACCTCTGGCCTTCACCCTCTGGCCTCTGGCCTCGCCTACTGTTGCTGCCTCGGTTTCGCCATGCGATCCAGCAGCTCGCCCAGGCGCTTGACCTCCTCGCCGTAGCGGGCCCAGTTGCCCTCACGCTGCGCCGCGAGCGCTCGCGCGTACGCGTCGCGCGCCTCGGCGGCCAACGCCTCGACCGAGGCGTCGGCCGACGGCAGCGGCGGCAGCGTCGCCGCCGCCGGGCCGGACGACGTCGCCACCGCCCCGGGACCGCCGGACACGTCGCCCGCCGGCGCGCTGGCCCCGGTCCCCGGGCCGGGCGACGACAGGCCGAGCACCGGCTTCGATCCGCCGTGCGGCGGGAAGATCCGGTTGAGCGCCAGCTCGAGGCTCTCCTCCATGACGATCTGGTTCTGGTAGGCCACGATGACGCGCTTCAGCTCGGGGATCTTGCCGCCCGCCGATCGCAGGTAGAGCGGGCGGATGTAGATCAGCGATTCCTCGATCGGAATCACGAGCAGCGTGCCCTGGATCACCTCGGATCCCTGCTGGTTCCACAAGGTGATCTGCGGCGAGATGACCTGGTCCTGGTTGATGCGGGCCACGACCTGGCGCGGGCCGAAGATGACCTTCTGCTTCGGCAACTCGAAGACGATCAGCCGGCCGTAGTTGGGCTCGTCGCTGCGCGCCACCATCCACGCGGCCAGGTTGTCCTTCTGCCGCGGCGTCAGGGGCAGCATCTGGATGAACTCGGTCCGCGTCTCCCCGGGCAGCTTCATGATCGTGTAGTAGGGCAGCATTCCCGACCCCTCGCCCGCGCGATTCTCGAGCACGGGCACCTCCCACTGGTCCTCCTTGTTGTAGAAGGTCGCCGGGTTGGTCATGTGGTAGGTCGAGAACATCTGCACCTGCAGCTGGAAGATGCCCTGCGGGTACCTCAGGCGCGTGCGCAGGCCCTCCGGCATCTCCGCGAGCGGCTTGAGCAGCCCCGGGAAGATCTTCCCGATGGTCTGGGCGATCGGATCCGTGGGATCGACCACGTAGAACGACGTGCGGCCGTGGTACGCGTCCACGGTGGCTTTGATCGAGTTGCGGATGTAGTTGATGCCCCCGTCGCGCGAGGGCGTCGAGTACGGGTAGCGTCCGCTCACCGTGTAGGCGTCCTGGACCCAGTACAGGCGGCCGTCCGCGATCGACAGGTCCCGGTCGCCCTCGTAGGTCAGGAACGGGGCGATCCGGCGCACGCGATCCTGGATGCGACGGTGGTAGAGCACGCGCGTCTCCGCCGTCAGGTTGTTGCTGAAGAGCGCGTCCTTCGACCCGAAGCGAATCGCGAACATCAGCCTGCGCAGGAAGCTGTCGATCGGGACGCCGCCCTCCCCGTCGTACGCGGTCGTCACGTTGTCCTCGCCACGCGGGTAGTGGAACTCCGGGGTCGTGGTGCGCACGAAGACGTGGTCGCTCGACAGTTCCCCGTAGTAGATGCTCGGCTCCCGAATCTCGAGGTCCACCGACGACTCGGGCGGCAGGTTCTTGATGAAGAGCACGGGCAGGCCTTCGGGCGTCACCTGGTTCACGGGGCCCAGCGTGATCCCGTACCCGTGGGTGAAGGTGAGCCGCTCGTTGATCCACGAGCGGTTCGGGAGGCTGTTCGAGTTGAGCTCGCGGGCCGACAGCATGATCTGGCGGTACTCCCCGTCGATCAGGTACCGGTCGTTGTGCACCGACACGAAGTCGTAATAGGTCCGGATCTCCTGGATCTGGCCGAACGTGTCGAGCAGCGGCTGGTGATCCCAGAGCGGCACGTTCCGCAGCGTCGCGGCGTTCCGGTCGATGTCGTTGCGCGACAGGAGCGCGTCGCCGGACAGCTGGCGCTCGACGACGTCCTCGAACCCGTACGCGCGCCGCGTGGCCGCGATGTTGTGCTCGATGAAGGGCGTTTCCTTCACCTGTTCGTTCGGCGCGACGACGAAGCGCTGGAGCAGCGCGGAGTACGCGGAGCCGCCGATCGACACGACCAGGTAGAGGCCCGCGGCGGCAATGACGAGCCACGGCCGGCCCACGAACATCTGCGCCAGCGCCACGAGCGCGCCGAGCACCCCGATGATCGCCAGCGTTCGCAGGACGGGCAGCCGCGCGTAGACGTCGGAGTACGACGCGCCGTGGACGATGCCGGAATCGGACATGAGGAGGCCCGCCTGCGCCAGCCAGGCATCCGCGGCGAGCAGGAGGAGCAGCAGCGCCGCGAGCGCCGACAGGTGCCGCAGCGCCCCCCGCTCGACATACGGTCCCTGGTTGAGCCGCACGCCAATGGCGCCGGCCAGCACGTAGGCGCCCGCGACGGCAATCGTGGTCAGCATGACCAGCGTGAGCGCCAGCGACTTCGCAAACTGCAGGAACGGGAGCTCGAAGACGTAGAACCCGACGTCCCTCGACAGCAGGGGATCGGCTTGTCCGAACGGGGTCGAATGGCGGTAGAACAACCACGTGTCCCAGTTCGACGAGGCGTAGGCGCCGGCCGCGAGCGCGGCGACCAGTGACGCCAGCAGGATCATCGGGCGCAAACGCCGGGGATCGAGTGAGATCTGCCGTGGACCGTCAGGCGTGAGGACCTGGAACTCCCGCTTCGGCGCCGCGCGCAGCGCTATCAGCAGGTTGAGGGCCACGAAGGCCCACGTGAGGGCGAACACCAGGAACCCGAGCAGGCTCTTGGCGCCGAGGATCCGCAGGAAGACCTGCTGGTACCCGGTTTCGCCGAACCAGAGCCAGTCGGTGTACACCTGCACGATTGACGGCACACCGAACACGATCACCGCCGCCAGGGCGATGAGCGGAACCCGCAGCAGACCGCGACGAGGCACCGGGAACGTCCTTTCTGGGAAGACGGCCGCCAGGAGGGCTGCCGTCGCAAGAGAAATTATGTCAGAGTTCCGCGGCCGGGCTGGATCAGCGGGGCGTGGCGACGACGGCCCCGGACGTGGCGGGGTGGGGGCGGTAGTCGAACCACTCGGTTGTCGAGTCCAGCTCGAAGCTCCGGAACACCAGCGTCCGACCCCTCGCTTCGTACCGGACCGTCGCGGGAAACCAGAGGCCCCCGTTGCTCGGGCGGCGCAGGTAGGTGATCCTCGTGCCCTCCGAGATCCGTCCGACCACGCCCCAGCCGAGCGAGATCGAATCGGTGGCTACCATCTCCACCTTCACCAGTTCCTTCTCGGCCGTGTCCACCCAGACCCGGCCAGTAAACCGCTTCAGCCATTTGCCCACGTCGCTCCGGGTCTCGACGCCGGGGCGTGGAACGACCCGCACGACACGGGTGAGCCGGCCCTCGACCATCTCCTGACCTGCGGGCACGAACAGGAACACGCGGAACGCATCGTCGAGGCGGTCCTGCGCCCTGCGCCGCTGCTCAGTCTCGCGCCGGGCCCGCTCCTGGCGATCAGCCGACGCAGACGGCCGGCCCTCGAGGTACCTCTCGCGCTCCGCCTGGGTCGGCGGGCGTCCGTTCACCGCCACGAGCACGCGCCGCGGCCGGTCGGGGTCGGCCGACGGGTACACGTCCAGCGTCTGCTCGTCGCCCAGGCTCACCTTGCCGAGGGCACTGACGTGCACGGGCCGCCGCCGCTCGCGATAGACGTGCTCGAGCAGCAGCTGCCGCTCGCGCTTGAGGTTGTCGTACACGGCCGCGCTCAGGGCCGACCCCTCGACCGACTGTCCCGACGTCGCGGGACGGCCAGGCTGGGCCCGGGCGACAAGACCGAGCAACGGCACGCCGAGGAGCGCGAGCACGAACGCCAGTCGCCGGGCCACCACCGTCATGACCGTCAGAGGACCTGCCGTGGTGACGCTACATCAGGCCCAGCTGGAGGCGGGCCACATCCGACATGCGGTCCGGGCCCCAGGGCGGATCCCACACCACCTCCACGGTGGCATCGCTCACGCCCGTCACGCTGCGGATGCGGTCGCGGACCTCCACGGGAAGCTGCTGTGCCGACGGGCAGGCGGGGCTCGTGAGCGTCATCTGCACGTGGACGTGCGCCGCGGCATCGATGACGACGTCGTAGATCAACCCCAGCTCGTAGATGTTCACCGGGATCTCCGGGTCGTAGACCAGGTTCAGGGCCTCGACCACCAGGGGCTTGAGCTCCAGGGTCTTGAGCGGATCCGCGGTCGTCGCTGTCACCGTCACTCCGTGGTCGCAATGGCGTTCGGGTCGTGGAGCGCCGCCTTCAGCGTGTGCCACGCCAGTGTCGCGCACTTCACCCGCATCGGGAACTCGCCGACACCGGCGAGTACCGTGAGCTTGCCGAGCGCCGCGTCGGGAGGCGTTCCGGGTGAAGCCGTGACCATCTGGTGGAAGCCCTGGAAGAGGGCGTCGACCTCGGCCAGCGTGCGGCCCTTCACGCTTTCGGTCATGAGCGACGCCGAGGCCTTCGAGATGGCGCAGCCGGAGCCTTCGAAACGGATGTCCGCGATCCGGTCGACGTCGAGGTGAACGGCCACACGGAGGCGGTCGCCACAGAGCGGGTTGTACCCGTCAGCCGCGCGGGTCGCCTCCGGCAGCGGCCCGAAGTTCCGTGGCCGCCGGTTGTGGTCGAGAATGACTTCCTGATACAAATCGCGCAGGTCTGACATCAGCCGAACAACTCCCGGGCGACACGCAGCGCCCCGATGAGCGCGTCCACGTCCTCACGGGTATTGTAGACGGCGAAGGAGGCGCGCGCCGTCGCGGGCACGCAGAAGCGGTCCATGACCGGCTGGGCGCAATGCTGGCCGGTCCGGATGGCGACGCCCTGGCGATCCACAATCGTGCCCACGTCGTGCGGATGGATTCCGTCCATCACGAACGACACCACGGCCGCGCGGTCGGGGGGCCGGCCGATGATGCGGATGCCGGGCACGTCGTCCAGGCGGGCGATCGCGTAGTCCAGCAGGTCGCGCTCGGCCCGGGCCACGGCCGACAGGTCGAACTGGCGCAGCCAGTCGACAGCGGCGCCGAAGCCCACGACCCCGGCGATGTTCGGGGTGCCGGCCTCGAACTTCCACGGCAGCGTGTTGTAGGTCGTCTTCTCGAACGAGACGGACGCGATCATGTCGCCGCCGCCCTGCCAGGGGGGCATGGCCTCGAGGAGCGCGGTCTTCCCGTACAGCGCGCCGACCCCGGTCGGTCCGTACATCTTGTGCGCGGAAAAGGCGTAGAAGTCACAGTCGAGCGCCTGCACGTCCACCGGGACGTGGGCCACGGCCTGCGCGCCGTCCACCAGCACCGGAATGCCGCGCGCGTGGGCCATCTCGATCAGGCCCTTGACCGGGACGATCGTGCCGAGCGCATTCGACACGTGGATCACCGCGACGAACTTCGCGGGGCCCTTCAGCGCGGCCGCGTAGTCGTCGAGATCCACCTGGCCGAGGTCGTCCACCCTGACCGCACGCAACCGGGCTCCCGTCTGCTCGCACACGAGCTGCCACGGGACGATGTTCGAATGATGCTCGAGCCAGGTGACGACGACCTCGTCGCCGGGGCGGAGGTGGGTGCGGCCCCAGCTCTGCGCGACGAGGTTGATGCTCTCCGTGCAGCCGCGCGTGAACACGATCTCGCGCGACGCCGGCGCGTTGATGAGCGCCTGGACCTTGCTGCGGGCGCCCTCGAAGGCCGCCGTCGCCCGCTCGCTCAGGAGGTACGTCGAGCGGTGGACGTTGGCGTTGTACTCCGAGTAGTACCGGGCGAGCGTGTCGATGACGGCCTTCGGCTTCTGCGTCGTGTTGGCGTTGTCGAGGTAGACCAGCCGTTTCCCGTGGACCTGGCCCTGGAGGATGGGGAACTCGCCGCGGATCCGCGCGACGTCCAGGCTCGACGGAGACGAAATGGCCGACATGACGGGCCTACGTGGGGAGGTACGCGAGCAGGGCTTCTTCGAGCGCCTGTCGCAGCGGCTCGATCGAGATGCGGTCGATGACGTCGCTCGCGAACGCGTGCACGAGCATCGCGCGGGCCTCGTCCCGGCCGATGCCCCGCGCCCGGAGGTAGAAGAGCGCCTCCGCATCGATCTGTCCCACCGTGGCCCCGTGCGTGCACTTCACGTCGTCGGCGAAGATCTCCAGCTGCGGCTTGGTGTTGATCGTCGCGTCGTCGGAGAGCAGCAGCACCTGGTTCGTCTGCTTCGCGTCCGTCTTCTGCGCGTCCTGCCGGACGAAGATCTTGCCGTTGAACACGCCGCGCGCGTGGCCGTCGAGCATGCCCTTGTAGAGCTCGTGGCTGGCACAGTGCGGCATCGCGTGGTCGATGGCCGTGTGGTTGTCGATCAGGCAATTGCCGTTGCCCAGGTAGAGGCCGTTCAGCGTGCACTCGATGCCTTCGGCCGAGAGCCGCGCGTTGATGTCGTTGCGGACCAGCGCCCCGCCGAGGGTGACGCTCTGCTGCGCGAACACGGCGCTGCGCTCGAGAAGGATGTGCGTGGAGGAGATGTGGGAGGCCGACAGGCTCTCCCGCTGCACGCGGAAGTGGTCGATGTGCGAGTTCTCTCCGGCGACGATCTCCGTCACCGCGTTCGTCCAGTAGCGCTCGCCCTCCGCGCCCGCGTACATCTCGATGATCCTGCCCTGGCTGTTGTCGCCGGCGACGAGGATCGTCCGCGGGTGGGTGACGACCGGCTCGCTGGCCGTCGAGTAGTAGAGCACGTGCACCGGCTGGCTCAGCACCGTGTTTGCCGGGATGTGGACCACCGCCCCGTCCTGCGCAAACGCGGTGTTGAGCGCGGTGAAGGCCTGCCGGTCGAACGTCGCGCAGCGGGTGAGGTAGGGGTCGATCAGGCCGGGATCCGTCTGGAGCACCGAGGCCAGGTTCGAGAGCACCACGCCTCGCGCCGCGCCGTGAATCGTCGACAGCTCGGGCGAGAACCGCCCGTTGACGAACACCAGCAGCGTGCACGACACCTGGCGGAGCAGGTAGGGCGCCAGCTGGGCCTTCGTGACGCGGGCGGTCACCTCGTCGGCGGCCTTGAAGACAGACTCGGAGATGGCCGCGACGGGCGTGAACCGCCACTCCTCGTCGCGCGTCGTGGGGAAACCGAGGGCATGGAAGCGATCCAGGGCGGCGCGGCGGATCGTCCACAGCCACGACGGTTCCTGGTCGCCCCGTTCCGCCACGAAGCGCTCGAAGCGCGACGCGTAGAGATCCTGGGCCGCTGCAACGGTCATCATCCGGTCTCCTTATCGCGCCGGGACGTGGACCGCGGCCCCGTCGGCCTCGATCCAGCCGTAGCCCTTCTCTTCGAGCTCCAGGGCCAGGTCCTTCCCGCCGGACTTCACGATGCGGCCCTCGGAGAGGACGTGCACGAAGTCCGGGACGATGTAGTTGAGCAGGCGCTGGTAGTGGGTGACCACCACGATGGCGCGCGCGGGACCGCGAAGGGCGTTCACGCCGTTGGCCACGATCTTCAGCGCGTCGATGTCGAGCCCGGAGTCGGTCTCGTCCAGGATGCAGAGCGTGGGCTCGAGCACGGCCATCTGGAAGATCTCGTTGCGCTTCTTCTCGCCGCCCGAGAAGCCCTCGTTGACGGCCCGGCTCAGCATCACCGAGTCGATGTCGAGCAGCTTCATCTTCTCGCGCACCAGGGTCATGAACTCCATGGCGTCGAATTCCGGCTGGCCGCGGTGCTTGCGAACCGCGTTGAGCGCCGCCTTCAGGAAGTAGGCGTTGTTGACCCCGGCGATCTCGACCGGATACTGGAAGGCGAGGAAGAGACCCTCGCGGGCGCGCTCCTCGGGATCCATGTCGATCAGGTCGGCCCCCTTGTAGCGGACCTCGCCCGCCGTGACCGCGTACTCGCCGCGGCCGGCCAGCACGCCCGCGAGCGTGCTCTTGCCCGACCCGTTCGGGCCCATGATGGCGTGGACCTCGCCGGCCTTCACCGACAGATCGATGCCACGCAGAATTTCCTTGCCTTCGACGCTGGCGTGCAAATCGCGAATCTCGAGCATTGTCTATCCCACCGATCCTTCGAGGCTGACGCCCAGCAGCTTCTGGGCCTCGACGGCGAACTCCATCGGGAGCTCCCGGAAGACCTCCTTGCAGAAGCCGTTGACGATCATGTTGACCGCGTCCTCGGCCGAGAGACCGCGCTGCCGGAGGTAGAAGATCTGATCCTCGCCGATCTTCGACGTCGACGCCTCGTGCTCCACCGTGGACGAGGTGTTCTTGACCTCGATGTAGGGGAACGTGTGGGCGCCGCACCGATCGCCGATGAGCAACGAGTCGCACTGCGAGTAGTTGCGCGAGCCGGTGGCGTTCTTCGCGACCTTGACCAGGCCGCGGTAGGTGTTCTGCCCGACGCCGGCCGAGATGCCCTTGGACACGATCGTGCTGCGGGTGTTCCTGCCGAGGTGCACCATCTTCGTGCCGGTGTCCGCCTGCTGGTGGTTGTTGGTCACGGCCACCGAATAGAACTCGCCGACGGCGTTGTCCCCCTGCAGGATGCAGCTCGGGTACTTCCAGGTGATGGCCGAGCCCGTTTCCACCTGGGTCCAGGTGATCTTGGCGTTGGTCATCGCCTTGCCACGCTTGGTGACGAAGTTGTAGATGCCGCCCTTGCCCTGCTTGTCGCCGGGATACCAGTTCTGGACCGTGGAGTACTTGATGGTCGCGTTGTCGAGTGCCACGAGCTCGACGACCGCGGCGTGGAGCTGGTTCTCGTCGCGGATGGGGGCGGTGCAGCCCTCGAGGTAGCTGACATGGGCCCCCTCGTCGGCGATGAGCAGCGTCCGCTCGAACTGGCCGGTGTCCTTGGCGTTGATGCGGAAGTAGGTGGACAGCTCCATCGGGCAGCGCACCCCCTTCGGCACGTAGCAGAAGGACCCGTCGCTGAACACCGCCGAGTTCAGGGCCGCGTAGAAGTTGTCGGTGTGGGGGACCACCGAGCCGATGTACTGGCGCACCAGGTCCGGATGCTCGCGGACGGCTTCCGAGAACGAGCAGAAGATGATGCCGAGCTCCCGCAGCTTCTCCTTGAAGGTCGTGGCCACGGAGACGGAGTCGAAGACCGCGTCGACGGCCACGCCCGCAAAGAGCTTCTGCTCCTCGAGCGGGATGCCCAGCTTCTCGAACGTGGACCGGATCTCGGGATCGACCTCGTCCATGCTGGACAGCTGCTTCTTCGGTTTCGGCGCCGAATAGTAGCTGAGCGCCTGGAAGTCGACGGGCGGGTAGGTCACGTTCGGCCAGGCCGGCTCGACCATGGCTGTCCAGGCCCGGAACGCCCGGAGGCGCCACTCCAGCATCCACTCGGGTTCGCCCTTGCGCGCGGAAATGGCCCGGACGATGTCTTCGTTCAGGCCTTTCGGCAAGGTGTCGGTCTCGACCTCGGTCACGAAGCCGTACTTGTATTCCTGTGCCGCGAGTTCCTCGATGGTCTGGGTCGGGGTGCTCATTGTGTGATGTCTCCGGCGCGTGGCGCCGTGGGGATCCCGTTGATGCCGACCAAATCGGTCGCCTTTCAATATACGACTCCGAAGGTCGGAGATCAAGGCGCGAATACCGGCCCAGCGCCCGACTCAAGGGGCGGGATTGGGCGGTCCGCTGTGGGGCGGTCTGAAGTTGCGCTTCACGGAGGCTTCACCGGTGTGCGGTTACGGGACAATGGGGGCGGGTCCTCGTTATTTCTGCGTAACTCCGGGCACGCCGATGCCAGCTCGGCCGGGTTGACACAGGATCGTGCTTTGCAATCGGATGAGCCGGTCAGAGAGGTCCGTCAGCGCCGCCGGCCCGCGGCGCTGCGGGGGTGAAGGAGGGTTCGAGAGGCAGGGTGGGATCCGCTCGTCCGTCTGCCGCCTGATGGCTGCGACGCCGGAACCTGCCGCCAAGCGTTCTGCGCACGTCGAGCGCCCAATCGAGGTCCGCTGGCTCCGGCCGTTCGCCGGGCTCCGGCTGCTTCCTCCTCGAGAACTTCGAGGATTGCGCTCGCGGGTGAACCGGGCGTGCCGCGGACAGTTCCACCGCGGCCCGGGTGGTGGCGGGCGAGCGGAACGGGGGGATCCTCCCTGCGTCTCGGCGCGGCGGCCGGGTAACCGGTCG
>Ga0209254_10007510_pt1 | contig 10061 bp, 10 predicted proteins | sample FrelakmetDIP11DI_FD_187148 | JGI IMG/M metagenome (GOLD analysis project Ga0209254, IMG submission 187148) | Freshwater lake sediment microbial communities from the University of Notre Dame, USA, for methane emissions studies - DIP11 DI (SPAdes)... | ecosystem: Environmental > Aquatic >...
CTGGTCGTCTGCAACGGCGGCAGCCCCACCAGCCAGCAGGCCCTGGCCGCCGGCGTGCCAGTGCTCGGCATCGCCAGCAACATGGACCAGTTCCTGAACATGGGCGCCGTCGAGGCGGCCGGTGCCGGCCAGCTGCTGCGCGCCGACCGTGTCGGCCCCGCCGGCCTGCGTGCGGCCGTGCGCGGCATGCTCGCCGAACCACGCTACGGCGTGGGTGCCGGCCAGCTGGCGCGCGCCTTCGCGGCGGCCGATGCCCCGGAGCGGTTCGCCGCCTTCGTGGCCGGAAAGCCAATCGAACCCCTGGAGAGCATGCCGTGAAGACGAATCCCCTGGACTTCCTGCTATCGGGTCTGTTCATCACGGCCCTGCTCGCTGCGGCTCTGGCGCTGGTCGGTTGGGGGCTGTCGCCTTTGACCCGCGCCACCCTCGGCGACTATCACGCCATTGCCGACTTCTTTCTGCTGCTGCTGGCCTACGGCCTGCTGTCGGCGCTGGCCGTGCGCCTGCTGCTCGGGGTTCGACGCATCGAGCCGGGCGAATACGGCATGGACTCGCCGGTGTTTACCTGGTGGAAGCTGCTGACCATCCTGTACCGGCTGGGCCAGGGCGCGCTGCTGCCGTTCACGCCGGTCTTCCTGAAGCCCGTGGTCGAGATGCTCTTCGGCGCCCGCATCGGCGCCAACGTGGCCCTGGGTGGCACCATCGACGACCCCTACATGGTCACGGTCGGCGAAGGCGCGGTACTGGGCAACGCTTCGCTCGTCTCGGCCAACATCATCAGCCACGGCAAGATCACCTTCGGTCGCGTCAGCATCGGTGCCGGCGCCACCGTGGGGGCGAATGCGGTGGTGCTGCCCGGCTGCGAGATCGGCGACAACGCGGTGGTGATGGGCGGCGCCTTCGTCATGGCGGGAACGAAGATTCCCGCCGGCGAAACCTGGCGCGGCAACCCGGCGCGCAAGTGGGTGTAGTCGACGAGCGCACCTGGCGCCCTTGAAAAAGCCCCGCCGTAGCGGGGCTTCGTCGGACCAGGTGGGTGGCCCTGGGTACCTCGATAGTTGCCGGCCGCGGCCCCCGGTCGCCAGAAGGACGCCCCGCTGACACCGGAAGGTGTTCTGCAGGCATTGTCCATGCCCTCGAAGTTCCTGGGCCGGCTGCACCGGCCCGACGCGCTGGCCACCGCCGTGAAGGCCAACGCACTGCACCCCGGGCAGGCGGCCTACATGGATACCTACGCGATGCTGCTGGCCGACGCCGGCCAGATGGCCAAGGCACTGGAGATCGAGAAGAAGGCAGTCGAGCTGCACCCGGCCAACCACCCGCTGCGGCTCAACCTGGCCAAGCTGTAGATCCGGGCCGAGCAGAAGCCGCAGGCCCGCTGCGAACTGCAGCAGCTGGTCGCGCTGGGCGACGCCTTCGCCAGCCGCAAGCAAGTGATGCGGCTGCTGGGCCGGCTGTAGGCCGCTGGCAACCGACGGCTGACGACGCATGCACCTCGAGCCGCCGCCGCGAGGTTGCGCATGGGCCCGCGCCGTGTCGAGCGGCTCATGCGCGAGCGCAGCATCCGGGCGAGCCGCTCAACCCGCGTCGAGCCTGGTCGAGCCACTCAGACCCAACACCATCTCCTTGGCGCCATGTACCGGAAAGCCTTCGCGGTGACCGCTGAACGGCTTGTGCCCCACGATCTCGAAGCCGAGCTTCAGGTACAGCCTCTCGGCGTGCGTGTTCGTCTCGCCGATGTCGAGCCACAGCGTTTCGCAGCCATGCTGGCGCGCCCGCGCAACCCAGTGGCGCAACATCGATGTCCCTATGCCCTGTCCGCGCATCCGGCTGTCCACCAGGAATGCCGACAGGTATGCCTCGCGCCCGGCTGGCGTGTGCATGATGCTGCCCAGGTGTTGGGCGCGCGACATGCAGCGCCACACCGACAGCCGGTACACCAGCAGCATATTGAGCAGCGACCCACGCAGCAGGCGGCCATACGCATGGAGCGCGGCACCGGCGGATCCGGCGTACAGGCAACCGACGCCGACGACCGTCCCCGCCAGCTCCGCCACCGTGACGTTGGGCCAGCCACAAAAGCCGCGACCGGATAAAAACTCGTAGCGAACGAACGCTTCCGGACCGGGACCGACGTCTCGGTAGACATACTCGTAGGTCTCGGGCTCGGACGCGATCAACATCGTGCAGACGGCGTCTGCATCGGCCGGACGCGCGGTGCGGATCAGCACCGCACCGGCTTGTTTCTTGCGCATCGATAATCCTGGTCACCGCCGCGCGGAACTCCCCCTTGGAGAGCGCGCCGTCCCACTGTACCAAGCCGCACGTTCCCTACACTTAACCCATGGTCGACCTGCGCGCTCGGCTCCTCCGCTCGATCCGCGAGATCCCGCGCCCCCAGTGGGAGGCGCTATGGCCGCCGCTGGCCGAGGGCTACGACTTCTACCTCTGCCAGGAGGAGGCGGGCATCCCAGGCTTCGAATTCGTCTACCTCGCCCTGCACGACGGCGAGCAGCCCGTGCTGCTCGCACCGCTGTTCGGCGCCCGCTTCAACATGGGGCTGGCCATGGACGACGCGTGGCGGGCGCGCCTTGCACGGCTGCAGCGCCACGCGCCGTGGCTGCTGTTGTTCGACACGCTGTTCTGCGGCTCGCCCACGTCGGAGAAGGGGCTCGTCGCGATCCACCCGGCCTGGCAGCGCCGGCCCGAACTGTTCACCGCGTTCGACCGCGCGTTGCGCCAAGTTGCGGCCGAGCGCGGGGCGTGGATGATCGTGTTCAAGGACTTCATGGACGCCGACCTCCCCACGCTGGCGCCGATGAAGACGCTCGGATGGTTCGTCGGCGACGGGCTTCCCACCGCCGCGCTGGATCTGCCGTACGACTCGCTCGACGCGTACCTGGCCAGCCTGAGCACCGGCGCGCGAAAGAACATGAAGCGCAAGCTGAAGAAGAGCGGGGATGCCGTGCAGATCGAGGCGGTGCAGGACATCGAGCACTGCGTCGACGAGGTGCACCGTCTGTACATGAACGTGCACGACCACGGGCCTATGAGCTTCGAGGTGCTGACGCGCCAGTTCTTTCTCAACTTCGGCCGCGGCATGCGCGAGCACGCCCTGTTCTTCCTCTACTGGTTACCGCAGGTCGAGGGGCAGGCCGGCAGCGGCCGGCGCCTGGTCGGCTTCAACCTCTGCCTGCAGTTCGAGGACCGCCTGATCGACAAGTACATCGGCATGGACTACGCGGTGTCGCGCGAGCTGAATCTTTACTTCGTGAGCTTCCTGAACAACGTGCGCTGGTGCATCGAGAACGGCCGGCGGACCTACATGCTGAGCCAGGGCGGCTACGAGGTGAAGGAGCGGCTCGGCGCGCGGCTGATCCCCATGCGCACGATGACGCGCATCCGCAACCCGATGATCAACTGGGTGGCCCAGCGCCTGGCCTGATACCGAACGAGTCGCCTGCGCCGATGCCCACCCCGGCCCCTGCCCGCGCGATGGCGACCGACTCCCCCGCACCGCGGCCGCGCGTGCCGCCCGTGTACTGGCTGCTGCTGGCCGTGGCCATCGTCTCGGAGGTGGCGGCGACCAGCCTGCTGAAGTCCACCGAGGGCTTCACGCGACTGTGGCCGTCGGTGATCGTGATCTCCCTGTACGAGCTGTCCTTCATCCTGCTGACGATGACGGTGAGAAAGATCGCGGTCAGCGTGGTTTACGCCACCTGGGGCGGCATCGGGGTGGCCCTGGTCACGGTCGTTGCCTGGGTCTGGCTGGGCCAGGCCCTCGACGCCGCGGCGCTCGTCGGCATCGGCCTCATCGTGGCCGGCGTGGTGGTGATGCAGGGTTTTTCCAGGACCACCCATGCTTGACTGGCTGCTGCTGGCCGGCGCGATCGTCTTCGAGGTCATGGCCGTGTCGGCGATGCGGCTGACCGACGGCTTCAGGAAGATCTGGCCCTGGGCCGTGGTGATGGCGCTGTGCTTCGGCCTGTCGCTGTATCTGTTGAGCCTGACGCTGGACACGCTGCCGGTCGGCGTGGTCTATGCCCTCTGGACCGGCGCCGGCCTGGTGCTCATCACCATCGTCGGGCGGGTGGTGTTCAAGCAGGTGATGGACCGGCCGGCGCTGATCGGCATGGCGCTCATCCTCTGCGGCGTCTTCGTGCTGCAGCTGTTTTCCGAGGCCGTGCCGCGCTGACTCGTTGTCGACCGCGATCCGGCCGGCACCCCCACGTTCGAGACCAAGTCGCGGCAGTGATGGGTTTCCGGCGCATCGGGCTTCGCGCTTCGCACCACGGCGCGGTCTCGAGGCGGGTGCGCGCGCCCAGCCGCGAGACGGTGAAGCTCTCCTGCCGCACCCTGGAGCTGTCGATATTTCTTACACCACAGTTCTCAACATTGCCAGGACTGCTGACAAATCAATGACTTAGGGGTGTGGCACGGCGTGTGCTTATCAGAAGCAAGCAGAAGGCAGGTCCAAGCCATCGGAAAACTTCCTTCAGACCGTCATTCACCTGCTTTGCCCCGTGACACCAATGTTTTTTAGGAGTTTTCGATGACCACGAAGATTGACCGCAGTATCAAGAAGAGTCTCGTGTCCTTGGGCGTGGCTGCTGCGCTGGGGGTAATGGGTAGCGCGCATGCAGGCCTGATCTTGGACCTCAACGGCGCCCTTGCGGGCGGCCGAATCACTGCTGACGCGCTGGACTGGGCGCCTACGAGCTTCCTGGCCAAAAACGGGGTGCAGGCCATCGCCAACTTCGAGGCCGGGCTTTGCACCACCAGCGCGTCGGCCTGCACCTTCACCGTTTTTTCGCACGCGAAGCTGACGGCTTACAAGCCGACGGGTGCCGCCAACTTTACCGGGCTGCCGGCGGTTGCCGGTGAAATCACCGTGATCACAAGTTTTCAGGAGGTCGTTACCGGTAGTTTTCCTGGCTCGGGCATTGCCTCGTTCGACACGAACGGCATCGGCACGGTCGAGTTCTACTGGAGCGGCGCGGCGGATTCGGCGGCCTTGACAGGCTCGGATTTCAATAACGGCACGCTCATCGGCAGGCTGATGGGCACTTCGGGACTGAACCCTCTGTTGCCTTCTTCCGGGCTCTTTGATGTGAATGTCAACGCAGGTGTGGCCGTTCTTGATCAGGCGCCAGCGGGGGACAACGATTACCCTGGTCAACTCACCGTGACCGGGACCGGGTCCCAGGAAACCATCAATTTCGGGACCACGAGCATCGTGCTGGATCCGAACTTCTTCATTACTGAGATCCTCGGCTTCTCGATGTTCGTCGAGAATATTTCGATCGGGTTGCCGTTCACCAGCGTCGACCCGTCCGGTTGCTTCAACAATCTGCAGCCGGGCCGAACGGTTGGTACGGCGGGCTACTCGACCGAGTGCGACACGACTCACGTCATCGGCCCGTTCTCGGCCCAGGGTCCGCAGGCCGGGATCACCCCCGTCACGGGTATCGTCAATGGCCTGTTCGACGAGGTCCTCGGCGGGCCGGACTTCATCGCGCAGACCGACTTCAACTCGTCGGTTACTGGACGCGTTCCGGAGCCGGGCACGCTCGCGCTCGTCGGGCTCAGCTTGGCGGGGCTCGGCGCGCTGCGTCGGCGCCGCGGCTGATCGTCCCTCTCGGCAACGTAGGGCTCCTTCGGGAGCCCTTTTCGTTGGTGCGCCCGGCAGGAGGGCGCACTTATTTGGAGGTGGAAGTCCTCTACGGGCCCGGCAAGGGGAACCGTTGGCCGAACGGCAAGGGTATCGAGAGCGACTGCGACGCTGAAGGAAGCCGACGGCAAAGCGCTGGCCTGATGAACAGGAAGCGGATGAGGCGGCATTGCGGGGTGGCAGCGAACCCGCCTACTGCCTGGCTGATCCTCAGTAAGGGCCGAACAGACCGGCGGCTTCCGCGTCCAACCTTGTCGTCAGGCGGCGCTGCCGTGCACCCAGCGGCTCGCTTTGGGGTGCGCCGCGAAGGTCTCTTCGACCGCCTGCTCGATCACCTCGTACATCGGCCGGATCAGGGGCCGCAGCCCGGCCACCACCTTGCTCGAACTCAGCAGCGACGGCACCCGGGTGCCCCGATGCTCGATCGACCTGCCGACCGCGCGGATGTCGAATCCAATGCGCACGAAGTGGCTCGCCAGCCGAGGCTCGGTCAGGACGAACACATGCTCGATCCCGAAACGCCGCGCAATGGCCGCGGCGCCCAGGTACAGGCTTACCGGAATGAAGGGAAAGCGGGTCCGCGGTCCGCTCGTGCCGAAGTCGTTGTCCGTCACCGACACCGCGGTACCGGCCTCTCCCTTGCGCTGGCGATAGGTATTCAGCACCGCCAGTCTTGATACCTCGCCCATCCTGTGCCGATCCGAACGTGGCGGGCCTGCCAGCGCCTCGTCCAGCACCTCGCGGCAACTCTCCTCGAAAGGCAGCGGGTAGGCGGGGTCCTCGGGCCGAGCCAGGATCAGGCGCGTGCACCCCACCGGCTCGCCGGTACCACGCCGGCGCAGCAGGCAATGAAAGGAGTGACGATCGAATTCGTCGCTCTCTCGGCCGTCCTCCCGCGCCGGCTCCCAACCCAGGTCACGACAGTAGACGTCGTGCCGGATGCGGTAGACCTGGTCCCGGCTGGCTTCGTCCAGGGCCGGCGTCAGCTCGAAGAGCTGCCGGAACCCTTCGCCCAGGTCGCGTCTGTCGGATTGCGGATCCAAGGTGTCTAGCTCAATCGTTGGCGCCGTCACGTGCACGCAACGGAAGGTCGAATCGCGTCGGAATGGCGACGGCCGAGCCGGAGTGTGCCTTACCGGCATGCTTCTTGCGGAGGATAGACTGGGGCAGCATCTATCGGTTCGGGAGTGTACGGATGACCTGTCGATCTGGGTGCGGCCCCTCGGACAGGGGGGTGGAAGGAAGCACGCTTTCGGCGCGGAATGGGTATGGGAAGTGCGGCCGGAGGTCGTTGCTGTAGCGTTACGCGGCGTGAAGTCCAGAGCCGGTTGCCTATGCTCCGGCTCGCGTTCGATGCGCAAGAGGGGCCCGCGACAGCCACAGACATTGGGAGAGTTGGTGCCGATCCACTTTGTTACAACGTTCCGCGCCCGCAAGGTGCACATTTCGTATGTTGGATGGGCGTTGTACTGGAGTGAAGATTGAATGACGAATTGGTTGCGGTTCTAGCAGCAGGGCCGGCCCATCTGCTGCAATCAGTGTTGGCGGGTCCGCCTGAGCAGTTCGTTGTACCCAACGACACCGCGGCACAGCGCATCTTCGCCATCCGGGCAGCCCAATCGGAGCGCGAGCGCAGGTCGGCCAGCCGCCTGATCGAGCGCATGTACGCCACCCGTGGCTACCAGACTTCAGCGCTGCCCATCGAAGAGCCTGCGCACCAGAAGACCTTCCTGGCCAGCGAGCACAATACCCCGCTTGGTACCTTGACCATTGGCACCGATTCGGCTGAAGGACTGCTGGCCGACAGCCTGTTTCCGGACGAGGTCGGCCGCTTTCGTGCCGATGGCTTTCGCATCTGCGAATTCATCAAGCTGGCCATGGACCGCCGGGCCCGTTCCACGCGGCTGCTGGCGGCGCTGTTCCACGTGGCTTACATCTACGCCCACCGCTTCAACAAGCTGGATCAGCTGCTGATCGAGGTGAATCCCCGGCACGTGAGCTACTACCAGTCCATGTTGGGTTTTCGGGTCGTTGGTTCCGAGCGACACAACGCCCGCGTCGACGCGCCGGCCGTGCTGCTGGCGCTGGACCTGGGTCATGCCGAGGAGCAGATACGCATCTTCGGTGGCAAGCCCGAACTGGCGGCGACGGAGCGGTCGGCCTACCCGCACTTCTTTCCCGCCACGGACGAGGCCGGCATCGTGGGGCGGCTGGAAAGGGCGGAGGAAGCCGTGGCCCATGTCTTGGAGTCCGTGGCGGGCATCTCGGCAGTTCGCCTGGCCGCGCGCCGCGCTGTACTGAGCCATTGAGCTGAGCGCCCGCGGCGCGGCGCGGCTTGAGCCGGCGGCAGTTTCGCCCGGTCAGCCCCGCTGACCTGCCCACCAAGGTGCAAGCAACCGCCAGTCCGGGCCACCGGTGCCCCTGTGCGAGCGCTCTCTTCGTGCCAATGTAACGCTCCGCGACGCCTCCGGCCGCCGTTTCGACGCTGCTGCGCGTTGGGGCTATGCCATCATTCCGCTTCTAGTGCGTTCATGGCCCACCACGGCCTTCCTGGGAGACCTCGCTTGAAGCTCATCTCGAACACGCTCGCATCCGTTGCCCGGTTGCTCGCCGCGCTCGGTGCCGCATCCTTGCTGGTTTCCTGTTCCAGTGCCCCCATTCATCCGCCGGCGCCGGTTTCCGCGGTGACGCCCGACTACACCTACATCATCGGCGCCGGCGACAGCGTCAACATCGTCGTCTGGCGCAACCCGGAACTGTCGATGTCGGTGCCCGTGCGGCCCGACGGCAAGATCGCCGCGCCGCTGGTGGACGAGCTCATCGCGCAGGGCAAGACGCCCATCCAGCTGGCGCGCGACATCGAGCAGGTGCTGGGCAAATATGTGCGCGACCCCATCGTCACCGTCATGGTGAATGGTTTCGTGGGCCCCTACAGCGAGCAGATCCGCGTCATCGGCGAAGCCGCGCGGCCGCAGTTCCTGCCCTACAAGCTGAACATGACGCTGCTCGACCTGATGATCGTCGTGGGCGGCATCACCGACTTCGCCGACGGCAACGCCGCCACCATCCTGCGCACGTCGGAAGGCAACAAGCAGTATTCGGTCCGGCTGCAGGACCTCATCAAGCGCGGCGACGTCTCGGCCAATGTCGACGTCAAGCCGGGCGACATCCTCATCATCCCGGAATCCCTCTTCTGATGCGGGCAGCAGCCCACCGCCGCTGACGCAGCGCACCGAGACCGCGAACGCCCATGAATGAAATCATCAAGCAGCTGCTGGGCTATGCCCGCGGCATGTGGAAGTTCCGCTGGCCCAGCCTGGCCCTGGCCTGGGTGGTGACGCTGATCGGCGTGGTCATCGTCTACCGCATCCCCGACCAGTACGAGGCCTCGGCGCGCATCTATGTCGATACCCAGTCGATCCTGAAGCCGCTGATGTCGGGCCTGGCGGTGCAGCCCAACGTCAGCCAGCAGATCAGCATGCTCAGCCGCACCTTGCTGAGCCGTCCGAATATGGAAAAGCTGATCCGCATGGCCGACCTGGACCTCAATGTCAAGGAGCCGGCCCAGAAGGACGAGCTGGTCACGCAACTGCAGAAACAAATCTCGATTGGCGCCGCGGGGCGCGACAACCTGTACACCCTGGCCATGCGCGATACCGACCAGGACAAGGCCAAGCGCGTGGTGCAGTCGCTCACCTCTATGTTCGTCGAGTCCAGCCTGGGTAGCGCACGCCAGGGCACCGACTCGGCCAAGGTTTTTCTGGACGAGCAGATCCAGCGCTATGAACTCAAGCTGCAGGAAGCCGAAGCCCGGCTGAAGGAGTTCAAGATGCGCAATATCGACCTGCAAAGCTCCGACGGCAAAGACGCCACGACGCGCGTGCGCGAAACCGCGGGCCAGCTGGAGGCGGTGCGCCTGGAACTGCGCGAGGCGGAAAACGCCCGCGACTCGATTCGCCAGCAGCTGGCTGCAGAGCGTTCGCAGGGCGGCAGCGCAGCGCCAAAGAGTCTTCTTTCGGACCCATCGAACAGCCTGTCGACACCCGAGCTCGACGCGCGTATCGACGCGCAGCAGCGCAATCTCGACGGCCTGCTGCAGCGCTACACCGACCAGCACCCCGACGTCCAGGCCATACGGCGCCTGATGCGCGACCTGGAGAAGGAAAAGGCGCAGCAGCTGGAGGAAATGCGCCGTGCTGCCGCCGCTGCCGCGCCGGGCCCGGGCGGGGCCACCGGCAGCATGGTGGAGCAGGAACTGTCGCGCATGCTGGCCGCCGCCGAAGTGCAGGTGGCCACGCTGCGCACCCGGATGGGCGAGTACAACGCCCGACTGGTTGCGGCCCGCGAGTCGCTCAAGACGGCGCCGCAACTCGAAGCCGAGGCGGCGCAG
>Ga0209254_10007511_pt1 | contig 10061 bp, 6 predicted proteins | sample FrelakmetDIP11DI_FD_187148 | JGI IMG/M metagenome (GOLD analysis project Ga0209254, IMG submission 187148) | Freshwater lake sediment microbial communities from the University of Notre Dame, USA, for methane emissions studies - DIP11 DI (SPAdes)... | ecosystem: Environmental > Aquatic >...
GTCGGTTCACTGTGGGTGCTGGCGCCATTCCTGGGGGCGTTCGTCTGGGCAACGATGATCGTCGTGGCGACCTGGCCGATGCTGCGCTGGCTCGATCGTGCATTCGGAGGACGTCGGGCGCCTGCTGTCACCGTGATGTCGCTCGGCCTGCTCGCCATCCTGATCGTGCCGCTCGGCGTCGCGCTGCAGGCGATCGTCGGTCACGCCGATGAACTCGTCGCGCTGTTAGAGCGACTCCCGAGTGCGCAGTTGCCAGCCGCCCCCGAGTGGCTCGGCAGGGTGCCACTGGTGGGCGAGCGAGTGCTGGCCACCTGGAACCAGCTGGCCGGCGAGGGCATGGCAGCCCTGGCGCTGCAGGCCCAGCCATACCTGCGAGCCGCCGCCACGTGGCTCGCGCAGCAGGCCGGTGGCTTCGCCATGGTGCTGCTGCAGTTCGTGCTGGTGGTGATCCTCTCCGCGGTCCTGTATGCCGGTGGCGAATCCTGGGCCGCCTGGATACGCCGGTTCGGGCGCAAGCTCGCCGACGAGCAGGGCGATCGCATGGTCGTGCTCGCAGGCGGCGCGATTCGCGGCGTGGCGCTGGGCGTGGTCGTCACGGCCCTGGTGCAGTCCGCACTCGGCGGCATCGGGCTTGCGATCGCCGGCGTTCCCTTCGCAGGAGTGCTGACGGCGATCATGTTCGCTCTGTGCATCGCACAGCTCGGTCCGATCCTGGTGCTGCTGGCGGCCACGGCCTGGGCCTTCTACAGCCTGGGTGCCGGCTGGGGGGTGTTCCTGCTGGTCTGGTCGCTGGTGGTCGGCCTGATGGACAACGTGCTGCGGCCACTGCTGATCAAGCGCGGCGCCGACCTGCCGCTGCTGCTGATCTTCGCCGGCGTCATCGGTGGGCTGGTGGCCTTCGGCATCGTTGGGATCTTCGTGGGCCCGGTCATACTCGCAGTTGCTTACACCCTGCTCGACAGCTGGGTCGGCACCGACCTGGCCGTGAAGACAACGCAATGAATCATCAGGTGAGGAAGACGATGACTCCACTACCTTCCCCCCGGACTGCGCTGACACGCGTGTGCCGGCTGCTGGCGTCGCTTGCAGCGCTGCTCGCAGCCCTGCCGGCGCAGGCATCGTTCATGCAAGGCGAGACGCTGGCCAAGGCCGCCAACGTGCTCGCCATCGTCGTGATCATCATCGTGCCGATCGTAGGCATCGTGGTCTTCTGGATGGTGCACGTGCTGCCCGAGAAGATCGCGCACAAGCGCCAGCACCCACAAACGGAAGCGATCCAGGTGCTGTGCCTGCTGTCGCTGGTGTTTGGCGGCCTGCTCTGGCCGCTGGCATGGCTGTGGGCGTACAGCAAGCCCGTGCTCTACAAGATGGCCTACGGCACGGACAAGGCCGAGCACCACGCTGCCGACGCGGCGGCGCATGAGGGTGCGCAGCCGCACGTCATGCGCGAGGACGTGGCACGACTCAGGACGGATCTGGAAAAGCTCATGACGCAGGGCGGGGCCCCCGGTGAGCTGGCGGCGATCCGTGACCAGCTGGCGGCACTCGAGCCCCGACTCGCGGCCAAGACGGGCGAGGTGCACTGATGGAAATCCTGCTGCTCGGTATCTACGCCGCCTTCGTCTGGCTGATCTTCATCAAGTTCAAGTGGCTGCCCTGGAACACCACGAGCCAGGTGACGGTGGCCATCATCCCGATCGTCGCGCTCACCATCCTCATCCTGACGCTGAACGTCGTCGCGCCCTCATCGGCGGACGTGCGGGTGTTCAAGTACACGATCCCGATCGTCTCGCAAGTGCGCGGGCGCGTGATCGAGGTGCCCGTGGAGGAGGGCAACCGGCTGGTGAAAAAGGGCGACGTGCTGTTCCGGGTGGACCCGACGCCGTACCAGCTGACGGTGAACAGCCTCATGGCCCAGCTGGTCGGCGCGAAGGGCGGCAACGAGCAGCTCAAGGAGCAGCTGCGGTCGGCGGCCGGTAACTCGGCCGCGATCCGCTCGCGGATCAACCTCACGCAGAAGCGTGTGCAGCAGAACCGTGAACTCGCGGCCACGGGGGCCGGCAACCGCTTCGACCTGGAGCAGGCCGAAACGGATCTGCGCGACCTCGAGGCGCAGTTGAGCACGGCCATCGCCAACGAGGCGCAGATCCGGGCCCAGCTGACCGCGACCGTCGGCGGAGACATTGCCTCGGTCGCGAAGATCAAGGCCGACCTTGCCAACGCGGAATGGGAACTCGAGCAGACGACGGTCCGCTCGCCGTGCGACTGCTACGTGATCAACCTGGCGCTGCGTCCGGGGGCGTTCGTGGCGGCCATGCCGTTCAATCCGGTGATGACGCTGGTCGAGGCCGATGGCCAGGTCGTGGCGCTCTTCAACCAGAACGAGCTGCACCAGGTGGCCCCGGGCAACTTCGCTGAATTCACGCTCATGACCAACCCGGGCCGCATCGTCCGGGCCAAGGTCGACTCGGTGATCTGGGCGCAGGGCATGGGGCAGATGCAGCAGAGCGGCACGCTGCCGATGACGGGCGTGCTGGCGGCGCCGCCGAACCGCTTCGCCGTCAAGTTCGACATCGAGGAAGCGGATCGCGAACTGCTGATCGCGGCCGGTGCGGCCGGGCACGCGGCGATCTACACGGAGAGTGCGAAGGCGATCCACATCCTGCGCATGGTCATCCTGCGCGTCGGCGCCTACATGGATTACCTCATCCTGAAGATGCATTGATGTCATGAGCACACGCAACACAACGCTTGCGCTGGTCGTGCTCGCGACGCTCTGCGCCTGTGCGCTGGAGTCACCGCCGAAGCCGGCCGACTACCGGGCCGAGGCGCTGCCGGGCGTGCAGGTTCCGGACCAGTGGACCGCGCAGGGTAATGCTGCCGGTGCCGTAACCAGCGCGTGGCTCGCGACGTTTGCCGATCCGCGGCTCGAGGCCCTGGTGGCCGAGGCACTGGCGAACAATCCGGACCTGCGGGTCGCGGCTGCGCGGGTGCAGGTTGCTGCCGAGTACGTGAAGCTGGCCGATTCGACGCTCTATCCGCAGGTGAACCTGCTCGCCCGTGGCGGCGGCAACATGGGTGGCGATTCCAGCGGCCTCGAAGGGGTCGGGCTGTTCGCGGACTGGGAGCTCGACCTGTGGGGCCGCGTGCGATCCGAGCGCGCCGCCACGACGGCGGCGTACGAGTCCGTGGTCGCCGACACCGAGTATGCGAGGCAGTCGGTGGCCGCGCTGGTGGCGAAGTCCTGGTTCCTTGCCGTCGAGGCCACGCTGCAGCAGCGCCTCGCCGAGCAGGCCGTGACCGAGAGCCGGCAGCTCGTGATGCTGGCCGAGCAGCGCGAGCGCACCGGCAAGGGCGACGGCTACGACACGGCCCTGGCGCGCGCCAACGTCGAGACCTATCGCGATACCGTCGAGAGGCTCGGGCTGTCCCGCGTGCAGGCGCTGCGCGCCCTCGAAGTGCTCGTCGGCCGTTATCCTGCCGCCGATGTCGAGTTGCCCGCGCAGCTCATGCGGCCAGCCGGACTGCCGCCCGCCGGATTGCCCTCCGAGCTCCTGGAGCGGCGACCGGATGTCGTGGCTGCGGAGCGACGTGTTGCCGCGGCCTTCTACGGCGTCGAAGAGGCGAAGGCGGCACGCCTGCCGAGGATCTCGCTGACCGCGTCGGTCAGCGACCTGACCAGCGACATGCTGGTGCTGCAGGACCGTGACCAGCCGGTGTGGAGCCTGGGCGCGTCCCTGCTGCAGCCGGTCTTCAACGGCGGCGCGCTCCAGACTGAGGTCCGCATCCGCACGGCGGAGCAGAAACAGGCCATCGCCGAGTACGGTCGCATCGGCGCGCGGGCCTTCGCCGAAGTCGAGGATGCGCTTGCGGCGGAGTTCGCCGCTGCCAGGCGCGAGGAAATCCTGGGCCGTACGGTGGCCGAGAACCAGAAGGCCCTCGGGTTCGCACAACAGCGCCACAAGGTCGGCTCCGGCGATCTGCGCGCGGTGTCGCAGCAGCAGCTCGCGACGCTGGGCGCGAGCTCCGCGTTGCTGCGCGTGCGGACGGAGCAGCTCGTGCAGCGCGTGAACCTGTACCTGGCCCTGGGCGGTGGATTCGACGCGGCACCGGCCACGACGCCGGTCGCGCAAGCCAAGGAGTGAGTCATGCACTGGTTCCAGGGAGTCCTGCAGGCGCACCCGGAGATCGCATTCTTCCTGGTGCTCGGGCTGGGTTACCTGTTCGGCAAAGTCTCGCTCGGCAGCTTCAAGCTCGGCGCCGTGACGGGCACGCTGCTGGCGGGCGTGCTGGTGGGCCAGCTGGGTGTCACGCTGCCGAACGAGGTCAAGCAGTGCTTCTTCCTGCTGTTCCTGTTTGCGATCGGCTTCCGCACCGGCCCGCAGTTCTTCCGCGGCCTGAAGAGCGACGGACTGGCCCATGCCGCGCTGGCGGCGATCGTCGCCACGACGGGACTGGTCGTTGCGTGGCTCGTGGCCGGCCTGTTTGGTTATGACGCAGGCACGGCGGCTGGCCTCGTCGCAGGCGCGCTGACCGAGTCAGCGACCATCGGCACCGCCATGGACGCGATCGCACGCCTCGACCTCAGTGAGGCCGAGCGAACGGCACTCAGCAACAACATCCCGGTCGCCTTTGCGGTCACCTACCTGGTCGGCGTCACGGTCGCGGCGTGGGTACTGTCACAGCTCGCGCCGAAGCTGCTGCGCGTGGACCTCGCCGAGGAGTGCCGCAAGCTCGAGGAGCAGATGCAGGGCGGCGCGGTCGCGCAGACCTCCTCGCGGCGCGAATTCGAGTTCCGTGCCTACGCCGTGGATCCGGGATCGCGCTTCGTTGGACGCGGTATCGCCGACCTGGAGTCCTCCGTGCCGGGCGCGCGGATCTTCGTTGAGCAGGTGCGCAACCGCGGAGAAATCGTTGCCGCCAGCGATGTACAGGCGTTCCAGGCCGGTGACGTCATGGCGGTGAGCGGCCGGCGCACGATGCTGGTCGAGGTGCTGGAAGCGCCCGGCAGCGGGTTGCGCGAGGTCGACGACCGCGAACTCCTCGAGGTGCCGAGCGATGTCGTGGACGTCGTGGTGACGAACAAGGCGATCGAAGGTCGGTCGCTCGCCGATCTCGCACAGGATGAGGTGTCACGCGGCATCTTCCTGCGACGGATCACGCGTGCCGGGATGGATCTCGGCATGCTGCCCGACACCCAGGTGCACCGTGGCGACGTATTGACCGTCGTCGGGTCCGCCGCGAGCACGGCGCGGATGGCCAAGTCTTTCGGGATCGCAGATCGAATCACCGACGTCACCGACATGATGGTCGTGGCCACAGGCATCGTCGCCGGGGCGCTCATCGGCCTGCCGGCGCTGCACATCGGTGGCGTCGAGATCGGCCTGAGCCTGCCCGTCGGCGTGCTGCTCGGCGGTCTGGTCGCCGGCTGGCTGCGCTCCGTGAGGCCGGGCCTGTTCGGTCGCGTGCCGGGGCCGACGCTGTGGATCTTCGAGTCGATCGGGCTCACCGGCTTCGTCGCCGTCGTCGGCCTGAACGCAGGCCCTGATTTCGTGCAGGGGCTGAAGGCGAGCGGACTGAGTCTCGTCGCCGCCGGGGCGATCACGATCACGGCCTCGCTGCTGATTGGCGTAATGGTCGGCAAGTACCTGTTCAAGATGCACCCCGGCGTGCTGCTCGGCGTCTGCGCCGGCGGCTGCACGGCCACGCCGGCGCTGGCGGCGGTGCAGGAAGCGGCGCGCAGTTCCGTGCCGTCGATGGGTTACGGCGTGGCGTACGCCGTGGGCAATGTGCTGCTGGCGATCTGGGGCACCGTGATCGTGGCGCTGATGGCCTGAACCGACGCTACCGCGTCCAGGGGTAAGAGATGGGAATCTGGCAATGGATCGTCGCCACGCTGCGCTCATACCCTGAGCTCGCGATTTTCCTCGCGCTCGCGGTGGGCTTTCTCGTCGGACCGAAGAAGCTCGCCGGCTTCAGTCTCGGTAACGTGACCGCGACCCTGCTCGCGGCGGTCGCGATCGGGCAGCTCGGCATCGCTGTGCCCGGCCCCATCAAGTCGACGTTCTTCGTGCTCTTTCTGTTCGCCGTCGGCTACGGCGTGGGCCCGCAATTCTTCCGCGGCCTCGGCAAGGAAGGGCCGAAGCAGATCGTGTTCTCGCTGATCGTGCTGGCGCTGTGCCTGCTGGTGCCGCTCGTGTGCGCGAAGCTGGCGGGACTCGACCTGGGTTATGCGGTGGGCCTGTACGCGGGCTCCCAGACGATCTCCGCCTCGATCGGCGTGGCCTCGGACCAGATCGCTCGCCTCGGCCTCCCCGCCGAGCAGGCGCAGGCCTACCTCGACGCGATCCCGATCGGCTACGCCGTGACGTACATCTTCGGCACCATCGGCTCGGCGATCGTGCTGGCGCAGATCGGGCCGAAGCTGATCGGCGTGGACCTGCCGGCCGCCTGCGCCGAGTACGAGAAGCAGATGGGCGGTGGCCAGGCCGGGCAGGATCCCGGCGTGTTTTCCACGTACCGGCGGGTCGAAGTGCGCGCGTACCGCATCGACACCGCGAGCGGGCTGACGGGTAAACCCGTGCGTGACCTGTTTCCCGGACTGCGAATCTTCGTGGAGCGCATCCGGCGCGGCGCTGAGATCCTGGAGGCGGATGCCGGCAGCCTGCTGCAGCACGGCGACATCGTCTCGATCTCCGGTCCCCGCGAGGCGCTCGTGGAGCAGGTCGAGGCCCTCGTGCCGGAGGTGGACGACAAGGGTCTGCTCGACATGCCGGCCACGCTCGTCGACGTCTTCGTGCGCAGCAAGGCCGTGAACGGACTGACGCTGCGCGAGGTCGCCGACCTGCCGGAGACCCGCGGTATCTACCTGCGCAAGATCACGCGCAACATGGTCGAGATTCCGATCCTGCCCGAGACCGAGATCCTGCGCGGCGACATCCTGACGATCGCCGGCAGCACTCGACACGTCGACCAGGCCGTCGCGCTGCTCGGCCATGCCGACCGTCCGGTCGAGTCAACGGACCTCGCGGTCGTCTCCGCCGGCATCGTCATCGGCGGTCTGCTCGGCGCGCTCACCTACATGGCGGGCGGCGTCCCGATCAGTCTCTCGACCTCGGGCGGGGCCCTGCTGGCGGGCCTCGTGCTCGGCTACCTGCGCACCATTCACCCGACCTTCGGCAACATCCCAGGCCCGGCGCTGTGGCTGATGAACACGCTGGGGCTCAACGTCTTCATCGCCATCGTCGGCATCAGCGCTGGGCCCGGCTTCGTGTCCGGTCTGCAGCAGGTGGGCCTGAGCCTGTTCCTGTGGGGGATGGTCGCGACGACGATCCCGCTCGTCATCGCCATCCTGCTCGGCCATTACGTGTTCAAGTTCCACCCCGCGATCCTGTTCGGCGTCTGCGCCGGCGTGCGCACCACGACGGCCGCGCTCGGCATGATCCAGGAGGCGGCGAAGAGCAAGGTTCCCGCCCTCGGCTACGGCATGCCGTATGCGATTGGCAATACGCTGCTGACCATCTTCGGCATGGTGATCGTGCTGATGCTGGTCGGCGGATCCTGATCAACGACGGCCGCGGCCGTCAGGGAGAAGATGATGGACGTTGTGAAACTGCGAGAGTACGAGGGCCTGAGCCCGTTCGAGATCAAGGATTTCCTCGCCAAGGCGGCGAGCAAGACGGCGACCTCGTCGGCGGTCAGCTACCTGAACGCCGGTCGCGGCAATCCCAACTGGATCGCCACCGAGCCGCGCGAGGGGTTCTTCCTGCTCGGCCAGTTCGCCATTACCGAGAGCAAGCGTGTGCTCGACCTGCCGCCGGGCGTGGGCGGGATGCCCCAGGCGCGCGGCATCGCCTCGCGCCTGTCTGCCTGGCTCGGCAAGCACTCGGACATGCCCGGCGCCGGGTTCCTCGCCGCACTCGTGCCGTGGGCGGTGCAGAAGTTCGACTTCGACGCGGACAAGTTTGTGCACGAACTGGTGGACTCGATCATCGGCGACAACTACCCGGTGCCCGACCGCATGCTGGTGCACAACGAGCGGATCGTGCACGAGTACCTGCAGTGGGCGATGTGCGGAGCGCCGCGGCCCAAGGGCCAGTTCAAGCTCTACGCGGTCGAGGGCGGCACGGCGGCGATGTGCTACATCTTCAAGTCGATGAAGACCAATCGGCTGCTGAACGCGGGCGACACCATCGCGCTTGGCACGCCAATCTTTACGCCTTACCTCGAGATGCCGCATCTCGAGGACTACGACCTGAAGGTGGTCAACGTCCAGGCGAAGCAGGAGAACCGCTGGCAGTTCGACGACGAGGAGTTGAAGAAGCTGCTCGACCCCGCGGTCAAGGCATTCTTCCTCGTGAACCCCGGCAATCCGAGCGCCGTGGCCCTGAGCGACAAGACCATCGCGAAGATCGGCGCGATCCTGAAGAAGCGGCCCGAGCTGATCCTGCTCACCGACGACGTCTACGGCACGTTCGTGCCCGGGTTCCGCTCGCTGCTCGGCGCCTTCCCGCACAATACGATCGGCGTCTATTCCTACAGCAAGTACTTCGGTTGCACCGGCTGGCGCCTCGGCGTGATCGCGGTGCATGAAGACAACCTGTTCGACAAGCTGATCGCGCAGCACCCGGAGCCGATCCTCAAGAAGCTCGACAAGCGCTATAGCGCGATCACGCTCCAGCCGCGCAAGCTGAGATTCATCGACCGCATCGTCGCCGACAGTCGCGACGTGGCGCTGAATCACACCGCGGGCCTGTCGTTGCCGCAACAGGTGATGATGACGCTGTTCTCGCTCTACGAGCTGATGGACGCGAAGAAGAACTACCAGAAAGCCTGCATCGGCATCGTCAAGAAGCGCGTTGAGGCGACGCTCGAGGGGCTCGGCATCGAGATCCCGCCGAACGAACTCTACGACTACTACTACGGCCTGATCGACCTCGAGTTCTGGGCGCGCAAGTACGTCGGGGAGGACGTCGTGACCTGGATGAAGGAGAACGTCCACCCGCTGGACTTCGTCTTCCGGCTGGCCGAGGACCACGGCATCGTGCTGCTGAACGGCAGCGGGTTCGAGGCGCCGAACTGGTCGGTGCGCGTGTCGTTCGCGAACCTGAACGACCACGTCTATGACGACATCGGGCGCGCGGTGCGCGCGGTGGCGCGTGGCTACCGGCAGGCGTACGAAGCATCAAAGGGGAAAGCGGCAGCAGGCAAGGCGCCCAAGGCGAAACCCGCGGCCAGGCCCCGCGCCAAGAAGTAGTCGAGACACAAGGGAATGCGGCCGGCCGCTGGCCGGCCGCCCATACACGGAGATACCGATATGAAACGCAGATCAATGATCCTCGGCATCACGGCGCTGGTCGCCGCGGGTGGCATGGCTACGGCCCTGCAGGCCGCGGACCTGCCGAAGGTGCGAGTGCTGGCCACGGGCGGCACGATCGCCGGCGCACAGGCCAGCGCGACGGACTACGGCTACAAGTCCGGCGCCTACGACGTGAACTCGCTGCTGAGCGCGGTTCCGAACCTCGACAAGCTCGCGGTGATCACCGGCGAGCAGGTGGCGAGCATCGGCAGCCAGGACATGAACGACGAGGTCTGGTTGAAGCTCGCCAAGCGGGTCAACGTCGCACTGGCGGAGCCCGGCACCGACGGCGTCCTGATCACTCACGGCACGGACACGCTCGAGGAGACGAGCTATTTTCTGACGCTCGTCACCAGCAGCACCAAGCCAGTAGTGATGGTGGGCTCGATGCGCCCGGCCACAGCCATCAGCGCCGACGGCCCGGGCAACATCTACAACGGCGTGGCCGTCGTGACCCATCCCGGCGCCAAGGGCAAGGGAACGCTCGTCGTGCTGAACGACGAGATCCACTATGCCCGCAACGTCGTGAAGACCAATACGACCACCGTGCAGACGTTCGTCAGCATCAACCGCGGCCCGGCCGGGGTGGTGAACACCGGCAAGGTCCAGTGGTTCGAGCCCATGGACCGCAAGGTCGGTCCGGCCACGGGATTCTCGATCGACGCGCTCGACAAGCTGCCGCGCGTGGACGTGATCTACGCGC
>Ga0209254_10007512_pt1 | contig 10060 bp, 11 predicted proteins | sample FrelakmetDIP11DI_FD_187148 | JGI IMG/M metagenome (GOLD analysis project Ga0209254, IMG submission 187148) | Freshwater lake sediment microbial communities from the University of Notre Dame, USA, for methane emissions studies - DIP11 DI (SPAdes)... | ecosystem: Environmental > Aquatic >...
GGCGCCCGAGTTCTGCTCGGTGACCTATGGCGCGGGCGGCTCCACGCAGGAGGGCACCTTCACGACGGTGCGCGAGATCCTTTCCGAAGGCGTGGCCGCCGCTTCGCATTTCTCTTGTGTGGGGGCGACCCGCGACACCGTGCGTGAACAACTGCAGGTCTTGAAGGCCATGGGCGTCAGGCGCCTGGTGGCGTTGCGCGGGGATCTTCCCAGCGGCTACGGGGCTGGCGGCGAATTCCCGTATGCGAGTGATCTGGTGGCCTTCATTCGCGCTGAAACCGGCGATGACTTCCGCATCGAGGTGGCCTGCTATCCCGAGATCCACCCCCAGGCGAAGTCGGCGGAGGCCGATCTGCAAGCCTTTGTGGCGAAGGTGCGCGCAGGCGCCGATTCGGCCATCACCCAGTACTTCTTCAACGCGGATGCCTATTTCCGTTTTGTGGACGATGCGATCAAGCTCGGGGTGAACACGCCGGTGGTACCCGGCATCATGCCGATCACCAGTTCGACCCAGCTCATGCGTTTCTCCGATGCCTGCGGCGCGGAGATTCCACGCTGGATCCGCCTGCGGTTGCAGGGTTTTGGCGATGACACCGCGTCGATCAAGGCGTTTGGCCTGGACGTGGTGACCGACCTGTGCGACCAGTTGCGCTGCGCGGAAGTGCCGGGGCTGCATTTCTACACCATGAACCAGAGCGCGGCGACGACCGAAATCGTCCGACGGCTGGCGCAGGCATGAGCTGCGTTGTGCATTGGATCTGCTCGCGTGGCAGCAAAGCACTGGGCACTTTCGCGTTTGCAGTGTTGGCGCTGGTGTCCATGCCCATGCACGCCGAGGTCCTTGGCGCCGCTTCGGCGGGCGCCGAAACGTCCGAAACGGTCTCGGGCAGACTTGCTTCCGCAGGGGGAATTGACGCGCTGACGGAGAGCGCCGCGACCGCGATGGATGCCGTGATGACCGCCAGCGGGGCGGGTGATTCGGCGCATGCCACGGAAATCGACCGCGGCAAGGGCTCCTGGTATGGCGGACGTTTTCACGGGCGGCGCACCGCAAGCGGCGAAAAATTCGACATGCACGACCTGACCGCGGCCCACAAGACCCTGCCGTTTGGAACCCGGGTGCGGGTGCGCGATCTCGATACGGGCAAGGAAGTCGTGGTGCGCATCAACGACCGCGGCCCCCATGTGCGCGGGCGCATCATCGACCTCAGCCGTGCTGCCGCGGTCGCCCTGGGCGTGCTGCACGCGGGCGAGGCCGCGGTGGCTTTGCTGCTGCCCTGAGCCGGCGGCACGGCGGGCCCCCTTTCCCCGCACAATTTCCGGTCCGGCACAATTTCTTGACCCAGGAGACTCCATGAAAATCGAAACCATCGCTGTTCACGGCGGCTACACGCCCGACCCCACGACCAAGGCCGTGGCCGTGCCGATCTACCAGACAGTCGCCTACGCATTCGACGATACGCAGCACGGCGCGGACCTGTTCGACCTGAAGGTCGCGGGCAACATTTACAGCCGCATCATGAATCCGACCAACGGCGTGCTCGAGGCGCGTCTGGCGGCGCTGGAAGGCGGTGTGGGCGCGCTGGCCATGGCCTCGGGCATGGCGGCGATCACGGCGGCCATCCAGACCATCGCTGAAACCGGGGACAACATCGTGTCGGCGTCGACCTTGTACGGCGGCACCTACAACCTGTTTGCCCACACTTTTCCGCAGCAGGGCATCGAAGTGCGATTTGCCGATTCGCGCGACCCGGCGTCGTTCGCGGCGCTGATCGATGCGCGCACCAAGGCGGTGTATTGCGAATCGGTGGGCAACCCGCTGGGCAACGTCACCGACATCGCTGCGCTGGCGGCCGTGGCCCACGCGGCGGGCGTTCCGCTGATCGTGGACAACACCGTGTCCAGCCCCTATCTGTGCCGGCCCTTCGAGCACGGTGCCGACATCGTGGTGCATTCGCTGACCAAGTACCTGGGCGGGCACGGCACCACCATCGGCGGCGCGATTGTCGATTCAGGCAGGTTCCCGTGGGCCGAGCACAAGACGCGGTTCAAACGCCTGAACGAGCCCGACGTGAGCTACCACGGCGTGGTCTATACCGAGGCGCTCGGCGCGGCGGCCTATATCGGCCGGGCCCGCGTGGTGCCCTTGCGCAACATGGGCGCGGCGCTGAGCCCGATGAACGCTTTCCAGATCCTTCAAGGCATCGAGACGCTGGCGCTGCGCATGGACCGGATCTGCGAAAACGCGGTGAGGGTGGCGCATCACTTGCAAGACCACGCCAAGGTGGCCTGGGTCAACTACGCGGGCCTGCCCGACCACCGCGACCATGCGCTGGTGCAGAGGTACATGGGCGGCAAGGCCTCCGGCATCATCAGTTTCGGCCTGAAGGCGGCGGACAGCTTGGAGGCCGGCGCGCGCTTTCAGGACGCGCTGGAGCTGTTCACCCGGCTGGTCAACATTGGCGACGCCAAGTCGCTGGCCTGCCACCCTGCGTCCACCACGCACCGCCAGCTCAATCCGCAGGAACTGGCCAAGGCCGGTGTCAGCCAGGACATGGTGCGCCTGTCGATCGGTATCGAGCACATCGACGACCTGCTGGCCGATCTGGACCAGGCGCTGACGGCGGTTTGAAAAGCGGCCCTCGAGCCGGTGGCGAATGTCGCCGGCTCGCAACATGGCCCCTGAAGAAGGTTTGATCTGGCTCAAACTGTTGTGTCGACGGGTGATGAGCCGGAGCGTGTTTGATTTTTGTCAACCAACTGGCCGGACGGGCCAATTCCAATCGCGTTTGGGGATTTCCCAGGCTTTTATTTTGATGATTGGATACTGATCGTGAAGAAACATCTCATCGCCGCCGCCGCGCTCTGCACCCTTGCCTCGGGCGCCGCTCTTGCGCAACAGGCAGCCAAGGCCGAAGGTCCTTGGATGGTGCGCGCACGCGCCGTGTACGTTGACACCTACAACAGCACGTCCGGCATTGCTTCCACGCTCGATCTGAACGTGGACAGCAAGTGGATCCCGGAAGTGGATATCAGCTACTTCTTCAGCAAGAACCTGGCGACGGAGCTGATCCTGACCTGGCCGCAAAAAATGACGGTGAATGCCGGCAACACGTCGATCGGCTCGATCAAGGTCTTGCCGCCGACGCTGCTGCTGCAGTACCACTTCGACGGCCTGCCGGTGAAGCCCTATGTCGGCGCGGGTATCAACTACACGAACTACTCCGGCGTCAGCCTGCCGGCCGGTGTCTCGATCGACAATGGCAGCTGGGGCGGCGCACTGCAGGCCGGTGTGGACATCCCGCTGACCGGCAACATGTTCCTCAATCTGGACGTGAAAAAGGTCTGGATGGGGACGGACGTCTACGTCGCCGGCGTCAACTCGGGTAGCCTCAAGGTCGACCCGGTGCTCTGGGGCGTGGGTTTGGGCTGGCGTTTCTGAGCCGGAGCCCCTCCGACAGGAAAAAGCCCCGCAATGCGGGGCTTTTTGTCTTGGCATCGACCCGTCGTTTTCAGGCAGTACCCGCTTCGGTGTGTCTCAGCGCTCGTCATAGCTGACGACCAGGCGCTCGCTGGTCGGGCGCGCCTGGCAAGACAATACGAAACCCTTGTCGGTTTCCCAGGGTTCAAGGGTGAAGTTCTTGTCCATGGTCACGCTGCCTTCCAGGACCTTGGCGCGGCAGGTGCAGCAGACACCGCCCCGGCATGACCAGGGCAGGTCGAGCCCGGCGGCCAGCGCGACATCGAGCACATGCTGGTCGGGCGCCATGTGAAGCTCGTGGGGCTTGCCGTCCAGCACCACTGTCAAGGCGATCTTTCCCTCCACAGGCGCCTTGTGCTTTGAGAGTGCGGCCTGGCGATCGGCGGGCGCGAGCGCTTCCAGGGTGGGCGAGGTGAAGCGTTCGCTGTGCACCCGGTTGGCCGGCACACCGGCGGCCAGCAGGGCGGCCTCGGTGGCCTCGATCATGGCTTCGGGCCCGCAGACGAAGACCTCGTCCATGCTGCCCACCGGCAGGAGCGCGTCGATGATCGCCTGCACCTTGTCGCCGTCGATGCGACCCTGCAGCAGGTCGGCCTCCTGCGCCTCGCGCGAGAGCACGTGAATCAGCGTGAGGCGGTCGGGGTAGCGGTCCTTCAGGTCCTGCAGGGCTTCATTGAACATGACACTGGCCATGCGGCGGTTGCCATAGACCAGGGTGAATTTCGACTCGGGCTGTTCTTCGAGCGTGCTGGCCATGATCGACAGGATCGGCGTGATGCCTGAACCGGCGGCAAAGCCGACGCGGTGCAGCGCGCGCGGGCGGCTGGACACGAAGCGGCCGTCCGGCGGCATCACGGCCAGGGTGTCGCCGCCCTTCAGTTCTTTCGCGGCCCAGTTCGAGAAAACGCCGCCCTCCATCGGTCGGATGCCAATGTCCAGTTCGCTGCGCCGGCCCAGGTCGCTGCGGGTGCTGCAGATGGAATAGCTGCGGCGCACGTCGGCACCATTGATGGTGGCGCGCAGCGTCAGGAACTGGCCCGGCTGAAATTCAAAGCTGTCACGCAGTGTTTCGGGAATGGCCAGCGTGATGGCGACGGCGCCTGCGGCTTCAGGATTGATCCGCGCGACGGTAAGGTCGTGAAAACGGGGGGCAACAGACATGGTGGTTTCGCACGCGGCGCGGTTAATAGGGTTTGAAGTAGTCGAACGGTTCCATGCAGTCCAGACAACGGTACAGGGCCTTGCAGGCGGTGGAGCCGAAGTGCGAGGTTTCGGTGGTGTTCTGCGAGCCGCACTGGGGGCAGGGCACGACCTCGGGCGTTGCGGCGCGCGCCGAGAAGCGGACGACGCTGGAGGCATCGCGGCCACCCGTGGCACTGCCGCATTGCGGCGGTGCGATCCCATAGGCGCGCAGCTTGTCCTTTGCCACATCGCTCATCCAGTCGGTACTCCAGGCCGGCGCGAGCTGCGTCACCACGCGGGCGTCGATCCCGTGGGCGGCCAAGGTGTCCCGCACATCGTCCTCGATCTGACCCATCGCCGGGCAGCCGCTGTAGGTCGGTGTGATCACCACCTCCAGGCCACCGACGCCGTCACGTACTTCGCGCAGGATGCCGAGTTCGCGCAGCGTGACCACCGGGATCTCCGGGTCGGTCAAGGCTTCCAGCGCGGCCCAGATCTGCGGGTGGCTGCAGACTGGCGTCTGTGCGATTGAGGAGCTCATTGGGAAAACGGCGAAACGGACTACCAGGCGGCCTGCGGATGCGCGCGCGCCAGACTCTGCATTTCGGCGAGTACGAAGCCGAGGTGCTCGGAGTGAACGCCCTGCTTGCCCCGGCTGACATAGCCTTGATCCGTCGGGCGCTTCAGGGTGGCTTCGCCGAGCGCGCTGTCAACCAGCGTGTTCCAGTCGGCCTGCAGTTCGCGAGGCGCCAGGCCGGCCCCACTGCTGCTGGCGGAAATCTCCGCGGCACTGTCGGTCCAGAACTCCTGGGTGTAGGGCATCAGGTGATCTAGCGCGGCCTGGGCACGGGCATGCGATGCATCCGTGCCGTCGCCAAAGCGCACCAGCCAGTCGCGCGAGTGGCGCAGGTGGTAGCGCACTTCCTTGAGCGACTTGGCGGCGATGGCCGCGAGTTGTCGATCCGCAGAGTCCTGAAGGCGCTCCCACATCAGCGCCATCAGGGCGCTGTAGAGGAAATTGCGCACGATGGTCGTCGCGTAATCCCGGTCCCCTGAAGCGGTGGCTGCCAGCGGCGAGCTGTGTGGCAGTTCGAGCAGGGTGTAGTTGCGGAAATCCGGCACATCACGGAAATAGGCCAGGGAGTCCTCGGTAGCGCCATTGCCGATCAGCTGGGCCGCGTGCTGGTACAGCAGGCGGGCCTGGCCGATCAGGTCCAGGCTGTTGTTGGCCAGCGCCAGGTCTTCTTCGAGGATGGGGCCGTGACCGCACCATTCCGCATTGCGCTGCCCGAGGATCAACGCGTTGTCGGCAAGTTGCAGCAGGTAGTCTATCGGTGCCCCCACGCTTCCCACTGCGTGTGATGCGCTGCCCCCCGAGGGGACGCTCGCTTGCTTGGCGCGGTCCGGCGCGGCGCTCGGTTCGGTCGTCTGCATCACATGTGCCCCACTTCGTCGGGGATGTCGTAGAACGTCGGATGGCGGTAGATCTTGTCTGCGGCGGGCTCGAAGAACTCGCCCTTGTCACCCGGGTCGCTGGCGGCGATGGTCGCCGAGGGCACGACCCAGATGCTCACGCCTTCCTGGCGTCGCGTGTAAACGTCACGGGCCATCTGCAATGCGTGCTGCGCGTCGCTGGCGTGCAGGCTGCCGCAGTGCTTGTGTTCCAGGCCCTGCTTGCTGCGCACGAAGACTTCCCAGAGCGGCCATTCTTTCAGCGCTGGGGCGGGGCTGTTCGGGTTGCTGCTCATGCGGCCTCCTGGAGGGTGCGTTGTTGCTGTTTGCGGGCATGCGCCATGGCGGCGTCTCGAACCCACTGTCCGTCGTTGTGCGCCTTGACGCGGGTGGCCAGGCGCTCCTTGTTGCAGGGACCGTTGCCGTTCACGGTGGCCCAGAACTCGTCCCAGTCGATGGCGCCGTGGTCGTAGTGCTGGCGTTCCTCGTTCCACCTCAGGTCCGGATCAGGCAGCGTCACGCCCAGCACTTTCGCCTGCGGCACCGTGGCGTCGATGAATTTCTGGCGCAGGTCGTCGTTGGAGATGCGCTTGATGCCCCAGCGCATTCCCTGGGCACTGTGCGGGCTGTCGTTGTCGGGCGGGCCGAACATGGCCAGGCATTTCCACCAGAACCTGTTCACCGCGTCCTGCACCATGGCTTGCTGCTCGACCGTTCCCCGCATCATCACCAACAAGGCCTCATAGCCCTGGCGCTGGTGGAAGGATTCTTCCTTGCAGACCCGGATCATGGCGCGTGCATAGGGGCCGTAGCTGCAGCGGCACAGCGGGATCTGGTTCATGATGGCCGCGCCGTCGACCAGCCATCCCACCACGCCGACATCCGCCCAGTTCAGCGTCGGGTAGTTGAAGATGGAGCTGTACTTCGCCTTGCCGCTGTGCAGGGCGTCGAGCATCTGGTCGCGGCTCGTGCCCAGCGTTTCGGCCGCCGAATAGAGATACAGGCCGTGGCCGCCCTCGTCCTGCACCTTGGCGATCAGGATGGCTTTGCGCTTCAGGCTCGGCGCTCGGCTGATCCAGTTGCCCTCGGGCAACATGCCGACGATCTCGCTGTGGGCGTGCTGGCTGATCTGGCGCACCAGCGTCTTCCGGTATGCCTCGGGCATCCAGTCCTTGGGCTCCACTTTTTCGTCAGCATCGACCTTGGCATCAAACCGGGCTTGCAGCGCGGTTTCGGCTTCAGTGGGAGGGCGGGCAACCGCCTTGAGGCCGGTCGATTTCGTGTCGTCGGAGGTGTCCGGAACATTGAAGGATTGCGTGTACATGCCTTGTCTCCTTCGCCTGCAAACTGGGGCGAGGGAGGCAGTATATCAATTAGCCGACCGATCGGTCGGTTAATTCGGGTTTGTCCTGATCCTGCACGCCCGACCGGTCGCCTCAGCCGCCCGCTTCGAGGGTGGTGCCCTTGCCAGGACCGCGCCCGAGGACCTGAAGCATGGTGGCCAGAGCGGGCTGCAGTGCGGCTTTCAGGGTGTGCGGCGGGTTGATGACGAACATCCCACTGGCACGCAGGCCCGGGCGCCGGCGTTCGCCGGGCACCGCCAGGGCAGGGGTGGGCGCCTCGTCGGACCCAATGGCCAGCGTGGCATGCAGCCAGGGCTTGCCGGCCTGCGTGGCCAGCGTTTTCAGGCGCCGCGGCAGATCGTGCGCTTCCGGTCGGGGGATGACCGGGTACCAGACCATGTAGGTGCCAGTGGCAAAGCGCTTCAGGCAATCCTGGATGCAGGCGCTGACCTGGGCGTAATCGGTCTTGAGTTCGTAACTGGGGTCGATCAGCACCAGGGCGCGCCGGTTGGGCGGCGGCAGGAAGGCCTTGAGACCCTCGAATCCGTCCTGGCGCGCCACGGCAATCTGTCGGCCGGCCTTCAATTGGGCGATGTTGGCCGCCAGCACCTTGCTGTCGGTAGGGTGCATTTCGAACAGCTTGAGCTTGTCCCGAGCTTCGGTGCGCAACAGGCTGTGCATCACGAACGGCGAGCCCGGGTAGACCTTGAGGCGCCCGTCCGGATTCAAGCTGGCGATCAGGTCCAGGTAGTCTTTCAAGGCGGGTGTTTCCGATGCGGCGGCCGTTTCCGGCGCTTTGCCGCCGGGTTTTGCGGGTTTGGGCTCCGGCGTCTTGCCGGGGGACCGCAGGCTGGCCATGAGCTTGAAGATGCCTTCGCGTGCTTCGCCGGCCGTTTCGGTGAAGTCGCTGTCCAGGCGGTACAGCCCGGCGCCTGCATGCGTGTCAATCAGGGTCAGGCCCGATTCCTTTTGCGTCAGGTGCTTGAGCGTGGCAATCAACGCGGTATGTTTGAGCACGTCGGCGTGGTTGCCGGCGTGGAAGGCGTGACGGTAGCTGAACATGGCGGCATGGTAACCGGTCGGCCATGCGCGCGGCTGATGCTTGCCAAGCGTGAAGGAAAATTCGTATAATACTTGGCTTCGCAGCGCATTGTGACTCCGCGGCGAAGTCTGTCATTCACGCAATGCAAACCAGTTTGCCGGGCGTGATCGGCAAAATTGCCACCTAAGAGGTTCTCAACAGAAGAACGCCGACCGTGGAAAAGAGTCCGCCAAACCAACTCAGTAGAGAAAACTCATGAAAACGTTCAGCGCAAAACCCGCTGACGTGACGCACGAGTGGTTTGTGATTGACGCGACCGACAAGGTCCTCGGACGAGTAGCCAGCGAAGTTGCTCTCCGTTTGCGCGGCAAACACAAGGCCATTTATACGCCTCACGTCGATACCGGTGACTTCATCGTCATCATCAATGCAGCCCAGCTGCGTGTCACGGGGGCCAAGTCCCTTGACAAGGTGTACTACCGGCACTCGGGTTACCCCGGCGGTATCACAGCCACGAACTTCCGAGACATGCAAGCCAAGCATCCCGGCCGCGCGCTGGAAAAAGCGGTCAAGGGCATGCTGCCCAAGGGCCCGCTCGGCTACGCGATGATCAAGAAACTGAAGGTCTACGGTGGCGCTGAGCACCCGCATTCCGCCCAACAGCCCAAAGTGCTGGAAATTGCAGGAGCCGCCAAATGATCGGTGAATGGAACAACGGAACCGGCCGGCGCAAATCCAGCGTCGCCCGCGTCTTCCTGAAAAAGGGCACCGGCAAGATCACGGTCAACGGCAAGGACATCCAGGACTATTTCGGTCGTGAAACGTCCATCATGATCGCCAAGCAGCCGCTGGTGCTGACCAACCATGTCGAAACTTTCGACATCCAGGTCAATGTCCACGGCGGTGGCGAATCCGGTCAGGCTGGCGCCACGCGCCACGGCATTACCCGTGCCCTGATCGACTATGAAGTCACTCTGAAGCCGGCGCTGAGCCAGGCTGGTTTCGTGACGCGCGATGCGCGTGAAGTGGAACGGAAGAAGACCGGTCTGCACGGCGCGCGCCGCGCCAAGCAGTTCTCCAAGCGCTAAACCGCTTTGCTGCACCGACAAAGCCGCCCGGGTTCACGCCCGGGGCGGCTTTTCTTTTTGCGATACTCGCCTTTCTCGGAGTCTTCAACATATGCGCTTCAAGTTGCTCCGCCGCCGGTTGACCATCAGCGCACCGCGCGTGGCCATTCGCAGCGCCATGCCTTGGCCGGTTCGCTGGGTACTCGCGGCAATCGTGCTGGGATTTTGTGCCGCTATCGCCTTGTGGGCTTTTGAGTTTGGCAAGGGCATCGCCGGACTCGAATCCGGTGCGAGAGAGGAGCTTGCCCGGTTGCGGGAGGAGGTGAGCCGCCTCCGCGATGAACGGGACCGGGCACAGTCAGTGGCCAACACCGCCGGTAGCCTGTTGACGACGGAGAAGTCGGCCCAGGAACGGCTGGTGGCCCAGATCAAGAGGATGGAGACTGAAAACAGGGAGCTGCGCGACAATCTCGGTTTCTTTGAAAAGCTCCTT
>Ga0209254_10007513_pt1 | contig 10060 bp, 9 predicted proteins | sample FrelakmetDIP11DI_FD_187148 | JGI IMG/M metagenome (GOLD analysis project Ga0209254, IMG submission 187148) | Freshwater lake sediment microbial communities from the University of Notre Dame, USA, for methane emissions studies - DIP11 DI (SPAdes)... | ecosystem: Environmental > Aquatic >...
AGATTCTTCATGACATGATGGCCCGTATCGAGGCCCACCAGGTCGAGGGTCCCGAAGATGGAGGAACCCGGACGGCCCAGGGCCTTGCCGATCACGGCGTCCACTTCTTCCACTTTCATCTTCTTTTCCACCATCAGGTTGACGGCATTGGAAATGTCGAAGACGCCGATGCGGTTGCCGATGAAGTTGGGCACATCCTTGCAGACCACGACGCCCTTGCCCAGCACCTGCTCACAGAAGGTGGTCATGTAGTCCACGATCTCTTTCTTCGTCTTCTCGCCGGGGATGATTTCCAGCAGTTTCATGTACCGCGGCGGATTAAAGAAGTGTGTGCCCAGGAAGCGTTCCTTGAATTTGGCGCCGGACTTCGCCGTAATATCCTTGATGGGCAACCCGGAAGTGTTGGTGGTAACGATACAGGTCGGCTTGACGATCTTTTCGACCTTGGCGAAAAGCTCCTGTTTGATTTTGAGATTTTCGATGACGACCTCGATGACCCAGTCCACATCGGCCAGCAGATTCAGGTCATCTTCGAAGTTGCCGATCGTGATCATGGAGGCGTTTTTCTTGCTGTAGAAACTTGCCGGCTTGGATTTCGTGACACCGGCCAGACCGTTCGCGGCAAAGCGATTGCGCCAGGCGGGGCTTTTCTCCGTCAGGCCCTGTTTCTTGTCGGCATCGGTCAGTTCAAAGGGGATGATATCCAGCAGATAGCAGGGAATCCCCGCATTGGTGAGATGGGCTGCGATCGTCGCGCCCATGACGCCCGCGCCTAATACGGCGGCTTTCTTGATTTCATAGGACATATTCTTTTCCTCCTCATTTTTTGCTTATGGCCCGGCGCCGGTTTATGTCCTGAGGATCCAACCGGCCCCACTGCATAAGATGCGGCGGCTGCCTCAAGGCGCCGCCGCGGTGTTTTATTTATGCTGCGAACGATTCATCCGCCATTTCGATGGGAACCTTATCCGCAACCTTGATCGCTGCACACTTTGCCTTCACCAGGGAGAGAACCTCGACGGCAAAAAATTTCGCCGACGCAACTTTGCCCTCATAGAAGGCCACATCGGCATTGCCGTGAACGAGCGCACGCCGTTTTCCCTTGGTATCGGCGCCGTTTTCTTCATAGATTTTGTTTAATTTTTCCTGCGCGATGGCCCCGGCCTGCAGCAGGAAGTGTCCGAGCAGCAGATCGCCGAAGACATCCAGATACGGCGAGGCGTTGAGAATGGGAATCAGGAAACTGGAACTCTTGCCCAGCGCCGCAAAGGTCATGGTCAGATCGACCAGGGCGTTGTTCGCCTCTTCGAGATAGGCCGCGTATTTCTCAAGCTCGGGAATGCCTTTGGCCTTCGCGATGGTACCGCTGATCTCGCCGACCATGTTCATGACATTCATGCCCTTGTTCTGGCCGAGTTTCCGGCCGACCAGGTCGAGGGACTGGATGCCGTTGGTCCCCTCGTAGAGGCAGGCGATTTTGCAATCCCGCATGTACTGCTCTACGGGATATTCCTGGCAATAGCCGTAGCCGCCGTAGATATCGATGGCTTTCGACGTGATCAGCATGCCCATATCGGATGTATAGGCCTTGCATACGGGGGTCAGAAGTTCTACGAAACCAAACCATTTCGCTTTCTCCTCGGGAAAAGCGACGGACATATCTAGCGCGTAGGCTGTAAAGTAATTCAAAGCGCGTAGACCTTCCACGTAGGCTTTCATCCAGAGCAGATCCCTGCGCACATCGGGATGCTGAATGATGGCCACCGGTTTCGCGTCCGGATTTTTCATTTCCCAGACCGGGGTGCTCTGAATTCTTTCCTTGGCGTAGGCAACGGCGTGCTCCAGCGCCGCCGTAGAGTGCCCGAGCGCCTGCATGCCGACTTCCATGCGGGCCTCGTTCATCATCTGGAACATGATCCGCAGGCCTTCGCGCTCTTTGCCCAGGATTTCGCCGATACAGTTGCCGTCCTCGCCGAAGTTCAGTGTACAGGTCGCTGAGCCCTTGATGCCCATCTTGTGTTCGATGTTTCCGGTTTTTACGTCGTTGAGTTCCCCCAGGCTGCCGTCGTCATTGACGCGGTACTTGGGAACCATAAAAATGGAGATGCCGGGCGTGCCCGGAGGATCGCCTTCAATTCTCGCCAGAACGGGATGGACAATATTTGGAGTCAGGTCATGATCGCCGCAGGAGATAAAACACTTGGTCCCGGAGATCAGGAACTTCCCGTCGGGAAGCCGCTTGGCCGTGGTCCGCAGGGCGCCCACATCGCTGCCCGCGCCGGGCTCGGTCAGACACATCGTGCCGCCCCATTCACCGGCAAACATCTTGTACATGTACTTGTTCTTCAGCTCTTCCGTCCCGTGATGCAGGATCAATGCGGCCGCGCCGTGGGTCAGTCCTGGATACATCAGGAATGCGAAATTGGCGGCGTAGTTGGGTTCCAGGTTTGCCGTCCCCATGATAAAGGGCAATCCCTGGCCTCCGACTTCTGCGGATTGGCACTGGGCCAGCCACCCGCCCTCACAGTACTTCTTGAAAGCGTCACGGAAGCATTCCGGCACCGTCACCTTTCCATCCTTGAAGGAACACCCCTGCTTGTCACCCAGTTCATAGGTCGGCAGGATGACATTCAAGGCCATCTTTTCCGCTTCGTTCATCATCATCAGAACGTCGTCCTTGGAGAAATCCTTGTACTTCTCCGTCGTGAACAGCTTTTCGATCTCCAGCTGCTCAAAGAGCACGAAATGCTGATCCCTCATGTTCACCAGTAAATTACTCATCTTAAAACCTCCTTCCAAATTCTGTTAGATTGTCTGAAAATTATTATTTTGGCTGGTCATCTCATCCGTCTTGCAATAGCTTTTCAGACCCTTGATGAAGATGCTCAGGCTTCCCTTTATCGTTGAACGGATCCTCTCCTCCCGATGCACCTCCTTGCCGGTGAAAAGGTGCAGAGAAATGATCCCATTGAGAAAACCCCAGATGGCGTTGCGGCACTGCCGGACATTGATGTCTGCGGGAAATTCGCCTTGTTCGATGCCACGCTGCAGGATGGTCTCAATTATTTTAATGGTGTTGTTTGTGACTTCGATAATATGTTCATTGACTGATTGCGCTAAATTCATGCCTTCCGTGTGGAGCATAAATGTCATCATGATCCTGAATAACTCCCGGTCGCTCAGAAAAAAATCGATATAAATGCAGGCGAATTCGAGGATGAGTTCGGCTGCCGATTTGTTGTCTTGAAAGAGATTAGCGGATTTTTTATTGAACTTTTCGATATCGCTGAAGAGAATATGGGTGTAGATTTCTTCCTTGCTTTTGAAATACAGATAAATGGAACCTTTGCTGAGTTCTGATTTTTTTGCGATGTTGTCGACCGTAACATACTTGAAGCCCTTTTCGAAAAACAGCTTTCTGGCTGCATTGACGATCACGCTTCGCCTCTGCTCTTTCTCTCTTCTCCTTCTCTCCTCAAGCCCCATGACAGTAATGTCTTCCTTGCGGATGAAAATCTGATTGCGTGACCGTTGTTCATAATTTGAATTTAAGTCACTTACTGACCAACGGTCAGATACTGAATACACGCGCTTTACCGCTTTGTCAAGAAAAAAAATAGCATGTTCTCATTATTCAAATTTATCTATTGGATTCAATAAGATAGATTTTTAAGGCATAATACTGAATAATGAATCGAATCTCCCATCGCGTCAGTGGTTTTTAACATTTCAATCAGCGCCGCTATGGTGTATGATGAGGTTAGAATTTATTTGCTTGGAGGCATGTTCACAGATGGATAAAGGATACTTCTGGATTCTGCTCAGCAGCCTGATTCTGGTGCAATGTTCTGGCATACACCTTGCCAGTCCCGGCATTTTTAATGGGAAGTTAAGGCCCTGCCCCGCCTCCCCCAATTGCGTTTCATCGCAAAGTCCGGATAAGGCCCATTACGTGGAACCTTTTGCGATATCAGGACTCGATGGCTGAGGCCAGAGAGAGGCTGCTGGGGGTGATTGCATCCTTCCCGCGCACCCGGCTCGCCACCCTTCTGGACAACTATATTCATTGCGAATTTACATCCGCCCTGTTTCGCTTTGTCGGTGATGTGGAATTCCATTTTGACGACACTGCAAAAACGATTCATCTGCGTTCGGCATCCCGCACGGGTTATTCCGATCTGGGCCTGAACCGCAGGCGCATCGAGCATATCCGTGAAAAATTCTAAAGGAAAGGACGTCATGATGGCTGAGCAGAATTGGACACCGGAGACGATCCTGCGCTTGTCGGGAGACTACTGGAAAACCTGCGCCCTGCATGCCGGCGTCAAACTGGACGTCTTTACGATCTTCGGAAAAGAATGCTTTTCCGCAACCGAAATCGCCGGGCGGATCAAGGGTGATTTGCGGGGCGTTACGATGCTTCTGAGCGCACTGACGGCCATGAACCTCCTGGTCCGTACCGATGAGGGATATGCCAACAGTCCAGCAGCAAAATCTTTTTTATCGAAAGATTCCGATCATTACCTGGGCTATATGCTCATGCACCATCATTATCTGATGGAATCCTGGTCGCAACTGGACAAGGCCGTTAAAACAGGCAAGCCGCTGCGGTCGAGGTCCTCTCAAAGCGATGCCGCAAGGAGGGAGAGCTTCCTCATGGGCATGTTCAATATCGCCATGAAAGTCGCACCGACCATTGCCGCTGCCATAGACCTCTCGCGGCGCCGACATCTTCTCGACATGGGCGGAGGACCGGGAACGTACGCCATCCATTTCTGCCGGGTCAATCCGCAACTCCGGGCAACCGTGTACGACCTTCCTGAAACCCGTCCGTTCGCAGAAAAAACTATCGCAAAATTCGGCCTGGCCGACCGCATCACCTTTGCGGCAGGAAATTACCTCATGGACGACATTCAGGGAACCTATGACGTAGCCCTGCTTTCACACATCCTTCATGCCGAAGGACCGGATGACTGCCGCAAGCTCATCAAAAAGGCCGCTTCCGTGTTGCAACCGGGCGGCCTCATCATGATTCACGAATTCATCCTCGACAATACGATGGACGGCCCCCTGCATCCGGCCCTGTTCGCACTCAACATGCTGCTGGGCACCCCTGCCGGTCAGGCCTACTCCGCAGAACAGCTCTTGGACATGCTGACGGAAGCGCATGTGAAAAATATCCGGCGCATTTCGGTCAAGACCCCGAATGATTCGGGTGTCATCATCGGATACGTATCGGAACAGCCATCCCCTGTCAAAGCAACGCCTTCGGCGGAAAGTTGGGCATGAAAAAATCGACCATGGCGATGTTCAGGAAGCACGGATGGCGGATAGACAGATTTATCCATAACTATCTCTACTTCGTTTTTTACCATCCCTATGTCCGGCTTGTCTATCTGCAGTTCGTGGTCGCGGCCCGATACCTGTCGCGCTTCCGGATCATGGCGCCGGTGCTGCGGACGGCTTTTAACCGCTATCATTCGAAGGTCCTGTCCGCCGGAAATGTCCGGAAAATCCTGACGCTGGAGGAAGACATCCACCTCATTTCGGAAAACAACCGCCAGATCATCCCCTACCAGTATGCCACAGATATCATTTTGCGCAACCCCGGACACATCGCCGTCATGGATTGCCCCTGCAAACAGGCAAGGGCCACAGAGCATTCATGCGGAGAGCTCAATTCGTGCCTTGCCGTCGGCGAGACACTGGCCCAATTCTGGCTTGAACACTGCGAAAAGTACCATGCCCGCAGAATCACGCAGCAGGAAGCCATGGAGCTTGTCCGGTCATTAAGGAAAAAGGGGCACGTCACCCAGGCCTTCTTCAAGGTCGCCACCGGAGGCCAGACCGGCGTCATCTGCAACTGCTGTCCCCGGTGCTGTGTGAGCCTCGAATCAACCAAGCTCGCCCGACTCTGGAACGACAATCTGTCCATGAACACCGAGTCCGGTTATTCGGTCATTCACAACGCCGACGCATGCAAGCAATGCGGGGCCTGCGCTGCCGTCTGCCATTTCGGCGCCATCCGGTTCAATGACGGCTTGCGGACCTATGACCGGAAGCTATGCATGGGATGCGAGCTTTGCGTGGAACACTGTCCCGAAGGCTGCCTTTCCCTCTATCAGGATCGAGAAAAATCCCTTCCCCTCGACATGGATCTTGTCCGGGAGCGGATCTGCTCACAAAAGGACTCCCATCATGACTGAAGAATACGATGTCATTGTCGTCGGCTCCGGGGTCGGGGGCGCAACGGTGGCCCGCGAGATGGTCAGAACGGGACGCAAAGTGCTGTTACTCGAAAGAGGCGGCCGCTTCAACATGATGGGCGTCAGCTTTACAATGGGCGTCATGCTCCGGCGCTTCGGCATGACCCTGAGCCGTGAAGGAAACCACGTGACCTTCGCAGACAACTACGGCGGCGCATCGAATCTGGCTGCCGGGTGCGCCTTTCCTCCGCCGGCGTCCGTCTTTGCCCCTTTCGGCATCGACCTGCGCGAGGAAGCCGAGGATGCAAGGAAGGACATGCGGATCGGAAAGCTCCCGGACGAACTGGTCGGCGCTGCAAATCTGCGACTCCTCGACGCGGCGAACGCCGCGGGCTATCATTGGGAAAAGTTAGACAATTTCATCGACTCCGGCGCATGCTTGGCAGGCTGTGGAGACTGCATGCTGGGGTGCAAAACAGGCGCAAAGTGGACTGCACGTGTTTACGGGGATGAAGCCGTCCGCCTCGGCGCCGTTTTGCGGCTTTACGCCGGGGTCACCGAGGTGATCGTGGAAAATGGCCGGGCGATCGGGGTCAGGGGGAAGCGCCTGGGCAGATCATTCGAGTATTTCGGCAGGCTGGTCGTCCTGTCGGCGGGAATGGACAACACCCATATCCTGCGCAGGGCCGGAATCCGCGAGGCCGGCCTTGGATTCTGCTGCGACTGGCTGCAGTTTGTGGGCGGCATGATTCCGGGAATCACAAGCATCGGGAGCAATCCCATGACTGTGGGAACCTTTGAGCACTATGAATCCGACGGCATGGTCGTCGTTCCCGTCTTTCCGAACTGGGCGCAGTTTCTGGTCATGCTCGGCATGATGGGGCCGTCGCACCTGCTGAAGTTTACGGATTTCTGGAAATATACGGGCATTATGGTCAAGATCAGGGATGAAACGGCAGGCGAGATTCATGAGGGGCTATCCTTCACCAAAACGATTACGGCCACTGACCGAAAAAAACTCGATAAGGGGATCGGCATCATCCGCCATATCCTGCGCGAGGCGGGGGCGCGCGAGGACAGCATCCTGGCCTTAAAGCCTTCGGGCGCACATCCGGCCGCGACCTGCCGCATCGGCGAGGTCGTCGACACTAACCTCGAAACCCGGATCAGGAACCTGCATTGTTGCGATGCCAGTGTCCTGCCGTCGGCGCTCGGTGCACCCCTGATGTGGACGCTCGCGGCTCTCGGCAAGCGGCTGTCGAAACATCTGGACCGCAGGCTCGATTCACCGTAAAATGGCACGTACAGAAGGGGGACGGAAAAGTTTAAGATGAATATCGGGGATTTAAAGAATTACCCCTTCAAAGGGTTCATGGATGAAGTAGAAGCGCTACGGCTCTATGAGCTGGCCCGGGAGGCGAGCCGCTTCGGCCCCTGCCTGGAGATCGGCAGCTATTGCGGGCGGTCGGCGGCATATCTGGGCCTGGGCTGCCGGGAAAACGGCGGGGTTCTTTATTCCATCGATCATCACCGGGGCTCGGAAGAACAGCAGCCCGGCCAGGAATATTACGATCCAGATCTCGTGGACCCTCACACGGGCCTGATCGACACATTTCCGTTTTTCAGGAAAACGATCGCCGCTTTCGGTCTCGAAGACACGGTCATTCCCATCGTCGCGACATCTGCTACGGTCGCCCGAAACTGGTCCACCCCCTTGAGCCTGGTGTTTATTGACGGCGGCCATACATACGAGGCGGTTTTCGCCGATTACAATGGCTGGGTTTCCCATATCATGCCGGGAGGGTTTCTCGTGATTCATGATATTTTTTCCGACCCGGCCGAAGGCGGCCAGGCCCCCTATACCATCTATAACCTTGCGTTGGCATCAGGGCTTTTCGCAGAGCTGCCAATGGTCAAGACACTCGGAGTACTGAAACGTGTGGCATGCGGAGAAACAACCTTCGCAGCCGGACAGCGATGGCAGGAAATTTGCCGATGAAGTTTTTTGGGGAGCTTTTCATAACCTGCAAAAATGGTTCGCAAGCGGTGACCACAGGATATTAAAAGGAGCATCATGATGAAGTTGGAAGATTTTAAAAATATCTCGCTGCAGCAACTCGAAACACTCCTGTTCCTGGTAACCGAGGGAAGCTTCAGCCGCGCCGCGAAAAGAATGCATCTTTCCCAGCCTTCCCTGACCAAACACATCGCCAACATGGAAACGATTCTCGGAATGAAGGTCGTACGGCGTGAAAAGAACGGGGTCGTCCTGACGCCGGAGGGAAAAATCGTTTTTGACCTTGCCGGCAGAATCCTCAAGATGCGGGACGAGGCCGGGGAAAAGATCGCCGGAATGCAGGAAACGGAGGCCGGCGATATCGCCATTGCCGCCAGCACCATCCCGGCAACCTATATCCTGCCGCATGTCCTGGGCCGATTTCGAATGGCGCACCCGGGAATCCGCGTCACCGTTCAAAGTGCCGACAGTGAAGAAGTCCTTAACATGATTATCAACGGGGAGAAAGAACTGGGCATTATGGGGAAAAGGCCGTCGCGCGGGAAGCTGGAGACGGAGCCGCTCTGGCAGGATCGGCTGGTTTTAACTGTTCCGGCAGGCCACCGCTGGGCCAGTAAGCCTTCCGTCTCCCTGCCGGAAGTCATGGAAGAGCCCTTTATCGTTCGTGAAAAGGGCTCTGGGACGCGGGAGATTCTGGAGCGCCATCTGAAGGAGCAGGCGAACACCGACCTCGTAAAATTCAGGATTGTGGCCGAATTCGGGAGTTCGGAGGCCATCAAGGAAGCCATTCTGGCAGGGCTTGGTGTCTCGATCCTCTCCATCCGGGCCATAATACGAGAGCTAAAGCTACAGCTCCTCAGAGAAGTACCCGTGGACAACTGGCGCATTGAAAGATCCTTTTACCTGATCTTGCGCCGCCCATTTAATATCCTGCGCCACCATCAATTGTTTCTGGATTTTATCAGACAATACCGGATAGATTAACCAGGAGAACTCCCGGTCTGAATATTTTTTATTGATAATGGTTGACATTGATGGTAAGAACGTCGCCCTGCGCAAGGTTGACCGTGTTATCAACATTCTGCTGGGAGATCGTTCAATGGTAGGACAACGGACTCTGACTCCGTGAATCAAGGTTCGAATCCTTGTCTCCCAGCCATAAAATCAATGGGTTATGAATGTAGCCCTTTTTGTGTTGTCCACGGTTGACCACTTTCTTTATAAGATGCGTTTTTCATGCTTCTTTTCACCGGACAGCGGATATATGTTCCGTTGCCGCCTAAAATGAGCGAGATGCGTGACCATACGATGAAGAAATTACTTCTTTCAGCAATTTTCATCCTGATTGTCCTCTGCATGGCTCCAGCCCTGCGCGCGCAACAGGCCATCGGGGATACGCCGCGCCCGGCAGCCCTTGCAGCGCAAGAAACACCCGCCCATACTGAGCCAGGCGCCGTGGAGAAAAAGAGCACGACCGATGAACCGGACAATACGGACCCGGCGGAGGCGTTGAAAGAGATCAGAGAGAACCTCCGGTTGCTAAGGGGACGCCAGGCCGATATGGGCGCCGACATGACGAATCTTGCCGATCAGGTTCGCAAACTACGGGGCGAACTGGAAGAGATGCGTAATCCGGAGCAGATAAAAAGTGATCGCAAGGATTCACAGGCCCGACTGGAAGATCCTGCGACGCGGATGAAAAAAGTTGAAAATCTTACGGGGAACGGTAAATCGCCGGCGAAGGAAGGGAAACGGGACGCAACACAGACTACGCCTCCCCCTGCCGCACAAGAGGGAAAATCGGACCTGAAAGAACTGTATCTGGCGGCCTTCAACG
>Ga0209254_10007514_pt1 | contig 10060 bp, 9 predicted proteins | sample FrelakmetDIP11DI_FD_187148 | JGI IMG/M metagenome (GOLD analysis project Ga0209254, IMG submission 187148) | Freshwater lake sediment microbial communities from the University of Notre Dame, USA, for methane emissions studies - DIP11 DI (SPAdes)... | ecosystem: Environmental > Aquatic >...
CCTGCCGCTCGAGAACGTGGCCCTGCCGGCGGAACCGTCGCGCGGCACGCCGGCGCGGGTGGCCGTGCTGGTCGTGCATGGCTATTTCTCGAACCGCGGCATCCTGCGCGGCGTCGTGCGCGATCTCGCGTCACGGGGCGCCTCACCCGTCTTCACGTTCAATTTCCGCGGGACTTTCCTGTCCATCGACGACCTGGCCGGGCAGCTTGCCTCGCAGGTGGATGCGATCGTGCAGCCCGGCGGCGCGGAGGCAGTCGTCATCGTCGCCCACAGCATGGGGGGGCTTGTCGCGCGGGCCTGCCTCGCGCGGCGCGGCGCGGGTCGTGTCGTCCGGCTGGTGACGCTGGCCAGTCCCCACAACGGCACCCGGCTCGCGAAGCTGGGCCTGGGTGCCAATGCGAGGCAGATGCGGCCGGACAGCGAATTCCTGGAAGGGCTCCGGCAGCACGAGGGCGCGAACGGCCCGGGATGCCCCGTCACCTCGATCTACTCGGTGCACGACAACCTGGTCTCGCCCCAGGACACGTGCCGGCTGCCCTACGCGAAGAACATCGCGCTATCGGGCGTGGGCCATGTCGACATCCTGCGGGATGCGCGGGTGCACGAACTCATCGCCCGGGAACTGGAGGCCGCCGGCGTCGAAATGAAGCCCGGCCGCCCCGGACGCTAGAGGAGAGCCAACACTTCCTCGGCGTGGTTCGCCACGTCGGGCCGATCGATGACGTGCGCGATCTTTCCCTTCTCGTCGATCACGAAGGTCACGCGGTCGGCCATGCCGATCAAGGCCTTGGCGGCCGAGAGCAGGCCGCCGCCCCCGATCGTGCCGTAGGCGCGCCCCACCTTCCCGTCCTTGTCGGCGAGGAGGGGGAAGTTGAGCTTGTACTTCTCGGTGAACTTGCGGTGCGAGGCCTCGTCCTGGGTCGACACGCCCAGGATCGCCGCCCCCTTGGCCGCGATGTCCTTGTTGTGGTCCCTGAGCGAGCAGGCCTGCTTGGTGCAGCCCGGCGTGTCGTCCATGGGATAGAAGTACATGACGAGCTTTTTCCCGCGGAATCCCTTGAGGGACACGCTCGTGCCGTCGGTGGTGACGCCTTCGAAATCGGGCGCCGGGTCTCCGGGTTTGAGTGTCATGGCGGTTACCAGTGTATGCCCTGCGTGATCTGTGCGAAGGCGACCTGCTCGGGCGAGAGCTCGACTTCCCTGGGCGCGCCTTCCTGGCGGCCCTTCGCGGCCGAGGAGTCCGGGAACATGCGGAAGGCGGTGTTGAGGATGATGTGCGTGGCCTTGGGCGCGACGGCGTGCAGCAGCGCGCCGAAGGTGCCCAGGCGCGTGGCGATGCGCACCGGCTTGTAGACGATGGCCTCGACCACGAGGTCGGCCGCCTGCTCGGGCGTGAGCGTCGGCACGTGGTTGTAGAGCTTGGTCGGCGCGATCATCGGGGTCTTCACCAGGGGCATGTTGATCGTCGTGAAGGCGATGTTGTCGTCGTTGAACTCGCTCGCCGCGCAGCCGGTGAAGGAGTCGAGCGCGGCCTTGGAGGCGACGTAGGCCGAGAACCGGGGCGCCTGCGTGAGCACGCCGATCGAGGAGATGTTGATGATGTGGCCTCGCTTGTGCTTCATCATCGAGGGCAGGAACCCCATGATGAGGCGAAGGCTGCCGAAGTAGTTGAGCTGCATCGTGCGCTCGAAGTCGTGGAACCGGTCGAAGGACGAGGCGATGCCCCGGCGGATGGAACGGCCGGCGTTGTTCACCAGGAAGTCGCAGCGCCCGAAGTCCTTGAGCACCGCGGCGACGAGCTTGTCGCACTCGGGGATCTCCGCGAGGTCGCATGGATAGAACTTCGCCTTGCCGCCCCCGGCCTTGATCTTCGCCATCACGGGCGCCGCCTTCTCGGGGTCGCGCGCGACGAGCACCACCTGCGCGCCGCCCTCGGCCATCTTGTACGCCGTGGCCTCGCCGATGCCGGAGGTGCCCCCGGTGATCACGATCACCTTGTCCTTCACCTTGCCCGCGAGCGAGCGGTCGATGAAGAGGTCCGGGTCGAGGTGACGCTCCCAGTAGTCCCACAGGCGCCAGGCGTAATCCTCGAGCGCCGGCACGGCGATGCCCGAGCCCTTGAGGGCCCGGGCAGCCTCGCGATTGTCGAACCGCGTGGGGTAATTGACGAACTTGAACATGTCCTGGGGGATCCCGAGGTCCGAGAGGACCTGCTTCTGGATCCGGCGCACGGGGGCCAGGGACATGGCCGAGTCGATGACGAAGTCCGGGATGAAGGCGAACATCTTCGCGTTCAGGCGCATCGTCATCTGAGGGGCGTGGGCCGCCTTGGCGAAGAGATTCAGGATTTCCCCGATGCGCCGCGGCTCCGGGTCCGTCAGGTGGAAGCAGTGGCCGTCGAGGCCCTTCTTGTGGGCGATGTGGTCCATCGCGTCCACGACGTAGTCCACGGGCACGATGTTGATGCGCCCTCCCTCGATTCCAACCGTGGGCATCCACTGGGGCAGGGTCTTCCTCAGCTTCTGGATGAGCTTGAAGAAGTAGTAGGGGCCGTCGATCTTGTCGATCTCGCCCGTCTTCGAGTGGCCGACCACGATGGCGGGGCGGTAGATGCGCCAAGGGCCCTTGCACTCGGTGCGGACGATGCCTTCGGAGTCGTGCTTGGTCCGGAAGTAGGGGTGGTCGAGTTCCTCGGCCTCGTCGAACATGTCCTCGCGGAAGACCCCGTCATAGAGGCCGGCGGCCGCGATCGAGCTCGTGTGATGGAAGCAGCCGGCCTTCACGGCCTCGGCGAACTGGACCGCGTTGCGGGTGCCGTCGATGTTGGCCTTCTCCTGGCTCTCGGCATCGGCCGAGAGGTCGTAGACCGCGGCCAGGTGGAAGACGTGGGCGATCTTGCCCTTCATTTTCGCGAGGTCCGCCGGCGCGATGCCCAGCTTCGGCTTGGCGAGGTCGCCCACGACGGCCACCACGCGTTTCGCGTCCGCCCCCCAGCGGGGTCGAAGCGCGTCGAGCTTGCCGACCGAGTTCTTGCGAACCAGCACGTGGATGGTGCCCTCGCGCTTGATGAGCCTGTCGATGAGGAAGCGGCCGATGAAACCGGTGCCGCCGGTCACGAAGTAGGACATGGGGTTCTCCTCGGGAGACTTGTCTTTTTTTGGGGGGACCGGATGGCTCGGCCCGACGCCGGAATCATACACGGGCCCCCCGGCCCGGCCGCGGGCTGCGGGGGCGGGTTTTAGTGTGTCCCCTCTAATGCTTCCCCGTAGCCTCGTTTCTGTAACCGGGGCCCTTCGCCCCGCCCCGTGAGTGCCACGGGATCCGGACCACTTTGACGAAAGGAACCTCCATGACACGCCGCTCCAGCACCCTTCGCACCCGCAAGACCGTCGCCCGCCCGGCCACGCCGGCCAAGGCGATCCGGACCTTCCGTTCCACCACCCGCAAGGCCGTCGAGGCCGGCGTCCAGGTGGCGGAGGGCGTTCGCCGCTCCGCTTTCGGCGCGTTCGACGCCCTCGTGAAACAGGGCGCCGCCCTCGAGGCGAAGAGCCGCCGCGTCGCCCTCGCGCGCGCCACCGGGGCCCGCGACATCGCCTGCGCCCGCGCCGTCGAGGCGAAGACGAAGACCGTGGACGCCATGACCCAGCTCGAGAGGGTGTTCGAGCAGCGCGTCTCCAAGGCCATCTCCAGGCTCGGCGTGCCGACCACGCGCGACGTTCGCGCGCTCACCCGCCAGGTGGCCCAGTTGCAGGCGAGCGTCGAGCAGCTTCGCCGCTCCCGCACCCGCGCCCGCGCCGCCTAGGGCGAACGCATGGCGCGGCGCGCGGCCCCGTCCCGCTTGCCTCGGAGTTCCCGTCCCGAGGCAAGCGGGATGCGCAAGCCGCGCATCGGGCTTGCCCTCGCCGGGGGCGGGCCTTTCGGCGCCGTCTACGAGATCGGAGCGCTCCTCGCCCTCCAGGAGTCGCTGGACGGCCTCGACTTCAACAAGCTGGACACCTACGTCGGCGTGAGCGCCGGCAGTTTCCTCGCGGCCGCGCTCGCGAACGGAATCGCGCTCTCCGAGATCTACGGCCTCTTCATCGAGGAGGACGAAGTCGAGGGCGCGTTGACGCCCGAGGTGTTCATGCGCCCGGCCTTCGGGGAGTACCTCGAGCGGGCGCGCACGGTGCCGCCGATCCTCGCACGCTCGCTCTGGATGTACGCGACGAGGCCCCTTTCGCACAGCGCCCTGGAGTCCTTCGCGGCCCTCGGGAGCGCCATCCCGACGGGCATCTTCGACAACGACACGATCCACCGGTACCTGCAGGCCGTGTTCACGCGGCCGGGGCGCACCGACGACTTCCGCCAGCTCTCCCGCAAGCTCTACCTGGTTGCCACCGACCTCGACACGGGAGAGAGCGTGAGCTTTGGCCGGCCCGGTCACGAACACGTGCCGATCTCCAAGGCCGTGCAGGCGAGCGCGGCCCTTCCGGGCCTGTTTCCGCCGGTGGAGATCGACGGCCACCACTTCGTCGACGGGGCCCTCAAGAAGACGCTGCATGCCTCCGAGGCGCTCGACGACGGGGCTCGCCTCGTGATCTGCGTGAATCCCATCGTCCCCTACGACGCGAGCCTCGCGTCGGAAAAGGGCCGCGGCCGCCACGGCCATCTCGTGGAAGGCGGGTTGCCGGTGGTGCTCTCCCAGACCTTCCGGGCCATCATCCATTCGCGCATGACGGCGGGGCTTTCGAAGTACCGCACCCAGTACAAGGGGGCGGACGTGGTGCTTTTCGAGCCGGACGCGGACGACAGCGAGATCTTCTTCGCGAACATCTTCGGCTACGCCACTCGCCAACGCCTGTGCGAGCACGCCTATGCGCGCACGCGCCGGGACCTCCTGAGGCGCCGCGCGACCCTGGAACCCGTTCTCGCCCGGCACGGCATCCACCTGAACCTGGACGTGCTCGGAGACCCGGACCGCCGGCTCTCCCTGCGGCATGCCCGCCACGCGCGTCGCCTGGCTGCCCCTTGGCGCCTCCCGGGTGAGGCCGCGGAGCTGCGGGAAACGCTCGTCGACCTGCGACGCTGGATCGCCAGGGACAAGTCCTCGGCGTGATACGCTTTCCGGCCATGGCGAAGTCCTCCGCCGGCCGGCCCGCCCTCGACGGCAACGCCGTTCGGACCCAGCGCACCCGCGAGCGCATCCTCGCGGTGAGCCTCGCGCTCTTCAACGACCGCGGCGAGGCCCACGTCACCACCGGGATGATCGCCGACGAGCTGAACATCAGCCCGGGCAACCTGTACTACCACTTCCGCAACAAGGACCAGATCGTCGAGCGGCTCTTCGACCGTTTCGAGGAGCTCATCGCCCTCGAGCCGGAAGCCCGCCTGGACGGCCCGGGCGCCATCGAGGACCTCTGGCTCTACCTGCACCTCATGTTCGAGGGCATCTGGGCCTACCGATTCCTCTACCGGAACCTGGACGACATCGTGGGCCGCAACCGGCGCCTGCGCGAGCACTTCAACCGGATCATCGAGGCGAAGCTCGAGGCCGTGCGGCGCCTCTGCGCGGGACTCGTGAAGACCGGGCTCATGCGGGCGCGGCCGGAGGAGATCGCGGCGCTGGCGGACAACGTCCTCGTCGTGGCGACCTACTGGCTCAACTACCGTGCCGTGCGCGACCGGCGTGGCAGGACGGACTCGCATGACCTCGGGGCGGGGGCCTACCAGGTCATGGTGTTGGTCGCCCCCTACCTCGTGCCCGAGGCGCGATCGCACATCGAGCGGCTCGGCCGCGATTACGTCGACTAGTTGATGCACGGCAAGAACGCCCTCGCCAAGGCGGGCAATCTGTAGGCGGCAGCCGCGTCGTGCCGGCAACCGGTGGCGATGGGAAGGAGCGCCGCGGAGGCCACCGAAGCGAAGCTCGATCGATCCGCGCTGTGCGAACGGGCGTGGCAAGGTTGCAACGCGAGAGCGGGAAGACGCCGTTTTCAGAGTGAAAACTCATTGACAAACGGTTTTCAGCGTGTGCATTCTCTCGCCTGTCACGCCGAGAGAGGCGAGATCGAAGCGGAACCACCTACATCATCAGATTGGAGGAATTCGAATGGCAGCTAAGAAAGCCAAGAAAGCAGCGAAGAAGCCGGCGGCCAAGAAGCCCGCCGCCAAGAAGACCGTGAAGAAGGCCGTCGCCAAGAAGCCGGTGAAGAAGGCCGCCCCGAAGAAGGCCGCGGCCAAGCGCAAGCCGAACGCCGCTTTCATGAAGCCCGTGACGCCGAGCGCGACGCTCGCCGCCGTGGTGGGCTCGGCCGCCGTGCCGCGCACCGAGATCACGAGCAAGATCTGGGCGTACATCAAGAAGAACAACCTGCAGGACAAGGTCAACAGGCGGAACATCAACGCGGACGACAAGCTCAAGGCCGTCTTCGGCGGCAAGAAGACCGTCTCGATGTTCGAGATGACCAAGCTGGTCTCGGCGCACCTGAAGTAGCGCCTTCGGCCCGTCGGCCCTGCCGACGGGTTCCGGAAATGCGAACGGGCCGGCTCACGCCGGCCCGTTTTTCTTTGGCTGCGCTTAAGCATCGCCGCTTGCCGGCCCACCACGGACTTCGGTATCACAGGCCCTCGCAATCCGTGCGCAGATGCCGCCTTGCCCTCGGATTACGCAGTCCCGAGAGGCTCCGGATCGATCTCGCCCCACGGGCTCATGAGGGTGATCCACATCAGGCGATCGAACTCGTCGTGGAAACGCGACACCACGCTCTTGGGATCCGGAACGAGGCCCGCGTCGGCGATCACGCCGAACTGGATCTTCCCGTCGTACGAGAGGATCGACAGGCCCATGCCGATGCCGCCGCTCTGGGGGACCCAGAAGTCCAGTTCGCGGATGCGCCGTCCCGCGAAGTGCAGCGGGTGCAGGGGGCCGGGAACGTTCGTCATCACGAGGCTCGCGTTCTGGCTGAGCAGCGCCGTCACCTGCTCCTGCAGGACCTTCGGGCCGTACCCCACGGTGTGCAGCAGGCCCAGCGCGATGACGGGCTGGTACGATCCCTTGAGCGCGTGCATGCGGCGCTTCACCTCGAAGAGGCGCTCCAGCGGGTGGTCCACGCCCACGGGCAACTCGACGAAGACGAGCCCGAAGCGATTGCCCAGCTGCCGGCCCTCGCCAGCCGGTCGCAGGTTCACCGGAACGATCGCGCGGATCTCGATGCCGTCCACCGCTTCGCCGTTGTCCTCGAGGTATGCCCGAAGGGCCCCCGCGGCCATCGCGAGGAGCACGTCGTTGATGGAGCACCCCAGGGCCCTGCCCATCTCCTTCACCTCGTCGAGAGGGAAGGGCTCCGCCCACGCGACGCGCTTGCGCACGCCCAGGGCGCCTTTCAGGCGCGTGGGCGCATCGCGCTCCATGAGCGCGAGCTTGGCGATCTCCCCAGCGAAATCCATCCCTTTTCGCGTCACCTCCTCGAGTGCGTCGCTGGCGGCCTGCGGGTTGGCGGCAAGCTCGCGGCCTTGCTCGAAGAGGCTGCGGCCGAAATGCTGGACGCCCTCGATCGCGCCCGCGAGGGGCCGCAGGAACTGCCCGAAGATGTCGGCGTCGGCCGCGGAACCGCCGGCCGCGTCGATTTCCTCGCGCGGCAGGGAAAGGCTTGCCGCAGCGCTCTCGTGAGTCATCGAGAGCATCACCTGGACGAGCGCGATGCCGTCGGCATAGCAATGGTGGATGCGCATGATGAGCGCGCTGCCGCCATCGCATTGGTCGACCAGGTGGAACTGCCACAGGGGCTTGGTGGAGTCGAGCGGCGTCGAGGCGAGGTCGCTCACGAGCGCCTCGAGCTCTTCCTTGTCCGCGCGGCCGGGCAGGGCCGTTCGATGGACGTGGGAGTCGATGTCGAAGTTGAGGTCGTCCTCCCACCATGCGCCCGACGGATCCTGCACCGCGCGCTGGCGAAAGCGGTGGAATCCGAGGAAGCGCCGCTCGATGGTGCGCTTCACCTTGGCCAGCTCGAGCCGCCCCTCGAAGATCATGACCCCGACGATCATCATGAGGTTCGTCGGGTTGTCCATGCGAAGCCAGGCCGTGTCCACGCCGGATATGCGTTCGCGCCGGGCCTGCGCCATCGTGCTTTTCCCCATTCTGGTTGTCCCGGTTGCGGACGGCGCCGTTGCGGCGCTCCGCGGGTTCAGCTAACTTTAGCACCAACCCCACGGGGCCCCCCGGAGAGGGAAATGGAGGAGACGATGGCGGACGTGAAAAAGCAGTTCGAGGCGGCGGCGGCAGCGGTCAAGAAGGCCGGAAAGGACCCCGGGAACGACCTGAAGCTCAAGCTCTACGCCCACTTCAAGCAGGCCACGGAAGGCGACGTGCAAGGCGACAAGCCCGGCTTCACGGACTTCGTGAACCGCGCGAAGTACGAGGCGTGGGCGAAGCTGAAGGGAATGGGCGCGGACGAGGCGATGAAGGGCTACGTCAAGCTCGTCGATCGGGTCACGCGCGAATAGGCGAAAAAAGGGCCCGCCTTTCGGGGGCGGGCCCGAACATCCTTCGGTTCCCGGCAGGCGCCGGGTCACGGGCAAGGATGAGGAGGAGCCGGTGGCGGGGAGGGCTGGGCCCTCCCCGTCGTCATTTGGCGGCGGCCTTGCGCTTGCGGGTGGCCTTCTTCTTCGCCGGGGCCTTGCGGGCGGACTTCGGGGCGGCGCCGCCCATGAGGTCGCGCACGCTCTGGTTGAGGTCCGCCACCTGGCGGGCGAGGTCTTCCACGTCCTTGCTGGAGAGCACGCCGAGGCGGTTCAACGAGCGCGAGACGCGGTCCTCGAAGACCTGCTCGAGCTTGTCCCACTGGCCCTGGGCGTTGGCGATCGTGTTGTCGGCCTGGGAGCGCACCGTGCGAAGCGCGGAGTCCGCAGCCTTCCCGGTCTTGGCGCGGATGCCCTTGCCCTGCTCGACGAGCAGGTCGAAGAACTTGTCGCCTTCGGTGCGGGCGCGGGCGAAGGCGCCGAGGCCGGCCAGCCAGATTTTCTGGGCGGATTGGGTCACGGCTTGGGCGAGCTGGTTGTCGGCGAGGGGGATGCCGGCTTTCTTGGGGGCGGTCTTGCGCTTGCGGGTTGCCATCGTGGCCTCCTGGTCTGTGGTGGAACGGGAACCCGTCCCGGTGGGGCGAATCCCGCTTACGAGAGGCAATTTACCGGTCAGGATTAGAGCAATCACACTATTCTTCGCCGTCGACGCCTCAGGTAGACTTGGATCGCCGACACCGGCCCCGGCCAGCGGGACTCTTGCGGCAGACGACAATCATGATCCGGCCATAGAGCCGGCGCCCCGAGGAGAACATGGAAAAGATCTGGCTCAAGTCCTACCCGCCTGGGGTTCCCGCCGAGATCGACGCGAGCCCGTACAGCAGCATCCGCGACATCCTCGAGCAGAGCGTCACCCGCTTCGCCGACCGGCCGGCCTACCACTGCATGGGCCGGACGATCACCTACCGGGAGCTCGACGGCCTCACGCACGACTTCGGCAGCTGGCTGCAGAACGTCGCCGGCCTCGGCAAGGGGGCGCGGATCGCGCTCATGATGCCCAACCTGCTTCAGTACCCGGTGGCGGTCTTCGGCCTGATGCGCGCGGGCCTCGTCGGCGTCAACTGCAACCCGCTCTACACGCCGCGCGAACTCGAGCACCAGCTGGTGGACTCGGGCGCCGAGGCCATCGTCATCCTGGAGAACTTCGCGAAGACGCTCGAGGAGGTGGTGGCCCGCACGAAGGTGAAGACCATCATCACCACGCGCGTGGGCGACCTCCTGGGCTTCCCGAAGTCGGCCGTCGTGAACTTCGTGGTGAAGCACGTGAAGAAGGCGGTCCCTCCCTACAACCTGCCCGGGGCCGTGCCCTTCGGTCGCGTGCTCTCGGAGGGAGCCTCCAGGAAGCTCGTCCCGCCGCCCGTCGCGCTCGAGGACATCGCCTTCCTGCAATACACCGGGGGCACGACGGGCGTGTCCAAGGGCGCCATGCTCACCCACGGCAACCTCGTGTCCAACCTGCTCCAGGTGTCGCATTGGGTCGGCACCGGCCTGGAGGATGGCCGCG
>Ga0209254_10007515_pt1 | contig 10058 bp, 10 predicted proteins | sample FrelakmetDIP11DI_FD_187148 | JGI IMG/M metagenome (GOLD analysis project Ga0209254, IMG submission 187148) | Freshwater lake sediment microbial communities from the University of Notre Dame, USA, for methane emissions studies - DIP11 DI (SPAdes)... | ecosystem: Environmental > Aquatic >...
TTCTCGCGCACGAAGGTCTCTGCGGTCACCGGGTCCACCGGCGAGCAGCCGGGGCGCAGCGCGGCGCGGCCGACCGCGAGCAGGCGGCCGTTCGCGGCGTCGAAGGCGGCGCGGTCGCGCGGGCGCAGCCGGCGACCGCCGAGCGGCTGCCCGGCTTTCCGCGATCGCGCGACGCCGAGACCGTCGGTGCGGCCGCGCTCGCCGGCGGGGATTTCGTGCTGGTGCGCGCCGGGGCGCCGGTGCCATGCGACGGGGTCGTGATCGACGGTCGCGCCGCCGTCGACGAGGCAATCCTGACCGGGGAATCGCAGCCGCGCGTGCGCGGCGCCGGCGAGCGCGTGCTCGCGGGCAGCATCGCCCGCGACGGGACGCTCGTTGTCAAGGTGACTGCGGCGGGCGACGCCACGCGCCTGGCGGCGATCGAGCGCGCCGCCGCACGCGCGGCGACGGGGCGCCCGCGCGTCGCACGCCTTGCCGATCGCGTGGCCCGGTGGTTCGTCGCGGGACTGCTGTTGCTGGCCGCGGCCACCGCGCTGGTCTGGTGGCAGGTCGACCCGGCGCGTGCGCTGCCGGTGACCTTCGCGCTGCTGGTCGTGTCCTGTCCCTGCGCGCTGTCGCTGGCCACGCCGGCGGCGCTGGCCGCCGCCGCGGGCGCGCTGGCGCGACGGCAGGTCGTCGTCACCCGGCCCGATGCGCTGGAGTCCTTCGCCGCCGTCACCCACGTCGTGCTCGACAAGACCGGGACGCTCACCGAGGGCCGCCCCGGGCTCACCGACGTCGCGCTGTTCCGCGGCACCGCGCGCGAGCGGGCGCTGGCACTCGCAGCGGCACTCGAGGCACCGTCGGAGCATCCACTTGCCGGCGCCCTGCGCGCGGCGGCGCAGGGGCTGCCGCGCGCGGAGGCGACCGGCGTGGTGGTCGAACCGGGGCGTGGACTCGAGGGCACGGTCGACGGCGTGCCGCTGCGCCTGGGGCGCGCGTCGTTCGTCGCCGCCCTGGCCGGCGGGCTTCGCGCCGACGCGATGCCGGGCGGCCCGACCGACAGCCACGTGGTGCTGGGAGACGCGCAAGGACCACTGGCGGTGTTCGCCGTCGGCGACCGCTTTCGCCCGGGGGCGCAGGGCCTCGTCGCCGAGCTGCGCGCACTGGGCATCACGCCGGTGCTGCTGTCCGGCGACCGGCAGGCCGCCGTGGCGGCGACGGCAGCGGCGCTCGGGATCGCCGACGCGCGCGGCGACACGCTGCCCGAGGACAAGCGGGATGCGATCGCCGCGCTGCAGGCCGGCGGCGCCGTGGTGGCGATGGTCGGCGACGGCATCAACGACGCGCCGGCCTTGGCGCAGGCGCAGGTGTCGGCAAGCCTCGGCAGCGCGACGCCGCTGGCACAGTGGACGGCCGACATCGTCATCCTCGCCGACGACCTCGGGCGGCTGACCGCGACGATCCGTCATGCGCGGCGAACGCTCGGCATCGTGCGGCAGAACCTGCTGTGGGCATTCGCCTACAATGCAGTGGCGATTCCCGCCGCGGCGCTGGGATACGTGACGCCGCTGGTGGCGGCGATCGGCATGTCGGCGTCTTCGCTGCTGGTTGTCGCCAACGCGCTGCGCGTCGCGCGGCTGCCGGGGAATCCGCCGACGGACGCCATGCATGACGATCGACGAATATGCGCGCTGCCTGATGCGGCGCCGCGCTCGCGGGCCGGGGAGGCCTAGTGGACATCCTGCTGCTGCTGATCCCGGTGTCGGTCGCGCTCGTGGGCCTGATCGGCGGCGTGTTCTGGTGGTCGGTGAGGAGCGGTCAGTTCGACGATCTCGAGGGTCCCGCGCACCGGATCCTCGCCGATGACGACATTCCGTCGCAGGTGGACAATGCTGCGCAGCAACAGGCGGAATTGACTTCGATCAAGATCGGCGTGGATCGAGATCAGTAGCATCGAGGAAGTTCTTGGCGGTCGCGCCCGGCACGCGTCGGGGGTGTGTCCGCTGCTGGCAACCGTGGCGGACCCGGGTCCGTGACGGCCGCGTTCGCAGTTCCTAGGGGGATTTGACCATGACGGCAGCCGCGACGGCGACGTTCAACTACAAGGTGGTGCGCTGGTTCTCGATCATGACGGTCGTCTGGGGCATCGTGGGGATGCTCGTCGGCGTCATCATCGCGGCCCAGCTGCTGTGGCCGGAGGTCCTGCCGGCGGTGCCGTGGCTGTCCTACGGGCGGCTGCGGCCGCTGCACACCAACGCGGTGATCTTCGCGTTCGGCGGCTCGGCGCTCTTCGCGACGTCCTACTACGTGGTCCAGCGCACCTGCCAGGTGCGGCTGTTCTCCGACGCGCTGGCGATGTTCACGTTCTGGGGCTGGAACCTGGTCATCGTGCTGGCGGCGATCACGCTTCCGCTCGGCATCACCACGTCGAAGGAATACGCCGAGCTCGAGTGGCCGATCGACATCCTGATCACGCTGGTCTGGGTCTCCTACGCCATCGTGTTTTTCGGCACCCTCGCCAAGCGCAAGACGCCGCACATCTACGTCGCCAACTGGTTCTTCGGCGCGTTCATCCTGACGGTGGCGCTGCTGCACGTCGTCAACAGCGCCGCGGTGCCGGTGACGATGTGGAAGTCGTACTCGGCCTACGCCGGCGTGCAGGACGCGATGGTCCAGTGGTGGTACGGCCACAACGCCGTCGGCTTCTTCCTGACCGCGGGCTTCCTGGGGATGATGTACTACTTCGTGCCCAAGCAGGCGGGCCGCCCGATCTACTCGTACCGGCTCTCCGTCGTCCACTTCTGGGCGCTGATCTTCACCTACATGTGGGCGGGTCCGCACCATCTGCACTACACCGCGCTGCCCGACTGGACGCAATCGCTCGGGATGGTGTTCTCGCTGATACTGCTCGCGCCCTCGTGGGGCGGCATGATCAACGGCATCATGACGCTGTCGGGCGCCTGGTACAAGCTGCGCGAGGACCCGATCCTGAAGTTCCTCATCGTCTCGCTGTCGTTCTACGGCATGAGCACGTTCGAGGGGCCGATGATGTCGATCAAGACGGTCAACGCGCTGTCGCACTACACCGACTGGACGATCGGGCACGTGCACTCGGGCGCGCTGGGCTGGGTGGCGTTCATCTCGATCGGCTCGATGTACTACCTGATCCCGCGGATGTTCGGCAAGACCGAGATGTGGTCGGTGCGCCTCATCACGACGCACTTCTGGATCGCGACCATCGGCGTCGTGCTGTACATCGCGGCGATGTGGATCGCCGGCGTGATGCAGGGCCTGATGTGGCGTGCGGTCAACGCCGACGGCACGCTGACCTACGCGTTCGTCGAAAGTGTCAAGGCGACCTATCCGTTCTACGCGATCCGGCTCGTCGGCGGCACGCTGTTCTTCGCCGGCATGCTGCTCATGGCCTACAACGTGTGGAAGACGGTTCGCGGCGGCAAGGCGTACGAAGCGCCGATCCCGGCCGGCGTGCCGGCCCACGCGTGAGCGGCCTGACGGTCGAGCCAACAGGATTCGGGAGCGAACGATGAAGCTCAATCAGGAATTGATGGAGAAGAACGTCGGCTGGCTGATCGTCATGATCATCCTGGTCGTCTCGGTCGGCGGGCTGGTGCAGATCGTCCCGCTGTACTTCCAGAAGTCGACGACGCAGCCGATCGCCGGGCTGAAGCCGTACTCGGCGCTGCAGCTGACCGGCCGCGACGTCTATATCCGCGAGGGCTGCTACAACTGCCATTCGCAGATGGTGCGTCCGTTTCGCGCCGAGACCGAGCGCTACGGCCCGTACTCGGTCGCCGGCGAATACGTCTACGACCGGCCGTTCCAGTGGGGCAGCAAGCGCACGGGTCCGGACTTGCAGCGCGTCGGCGGCCGCTATTCCGACGACTGGCACCGCGTGCACCTCGCCAACCCGCGCGACGTCGTGCCCGAGTCGAACATGCCGGCGTACCCGTGGCTCGCGAAGAGCCCGGCGAACGCCGCCGACATCGTCGCCAAGATGCGCACGCTGCGCATGCTCGGCGCGCCGTACTCGGACGAGGAAATCGCCAAGGCCGAGGGCGACCTCAAGGGCAAGACCGAGGAGGACGCGGTCATCGCGTACCTGCAGAACCTCGGGCTGGCCATGAAGAACGCGAGGTAGGCGATGGAACCCCCGGTCATCTACACCTGGCTGGCGAGTGCGACGACGGTCGCGGCCTTCGCCGGATTCATCGGCGTGGTCGTGTGGGCGTACAGCCGCAAGCGCGAGCGCGCGTTCGAGGCGGCGGCGAATGCGCCGTTCGCCCTCCCGGACGACGTGGCGGCGAAAGACGGCAACAGCGTGGAGCAGCGGTCATGAGCGATTTCACATCGGGTTTCTGGAGCTGGTACGTCATCGTCATCACCGCCGTCAGCATCTTCGGCTGCGGGTGGCTGCTGTGGCGCACCGGCAAGGCGAAGGTAGCGGCGGGGCCGGGTAAGGCGCCCGCTGCGGGCGGACCCGGCGGCAACGCGGTCGAGATCACCGGGCACATCTGGGACGGCGACCTCGCCGAGTACAACAACCCGCTGCCGAAGTGGTGGGTGTGGCTGTTCTGGATCACGATCGTGTTCTCGATCGGCTACCTGATCCTCTACCCCGGCTTCGGGAACGTGCCGGGCGTGCTCGGCTGGAGCTCGACCGACGCGTGGGCGAAGGAGACCAGCGCCGCCGATGCCAAGGTCAAGCCGCTGTACGACAAGTACCTGGCGATGGACCTGAAGCAGGTCGCCGCGGACCCGCAGGCAAGAGCGATGGGCGAGCGGCTGTTCCTGAACAACTGCGCGCAGTGCCATGGGTCCGACGCCGGCGGTGCGCGTGGCTTCCCCAACCTGCGCGACAGCGACTGGCTTTGGGGCGGTGAGCCCGAGGTGATCCGCGAGTCGATCCTGAACGGTCGGATGGGCGTCATGCCTGCGCTCGGCGCGGCGCTGGGAGACGAAGGCGTCAAGAACGTCGTCGCCTACGTCCGTTCCATGTCGGGCCTCTCTCACGACGGGACCAAGGCCGAACTCGGGAAGGCGAGTTTCGCCGTGTGCGCCGCGTGCCACGGGCCGGAAGGCAAGGGCAACCAGGCTGTCGGCGCGCCCAACCTCACCGACCAGATCTGGCTGTACGGCAGTTCGGAAGCGACGATCGCCGAAGGTGTCAACAAGGGTCGGCACCTCAACCTCGACGCGAATCATCCGGCGATGCCGGCGCACAAGGACACCCTCGGCGCCGGCAAGGTGCAGATCCTTGCCGCCTACGTGTGGGGCCTGTCCAACAAGCCGCAGGCCGCCGCATCGAAGTGATCCAACTGCGCGCCGCCGCTGCTCCCGGCGGCGGCGCGCACCTCCGGACGGCTGCGCGGGGCCGAACCGGGCGCCCGCCCTGGCGTACCTGCTGACGCCGACCCCCTCCGCAATGACGCCCCCCGACAAGCCCCTTTCCGCCGCCGCCGCCACCACCGGCGGCACCGCCGTGCCGGTCGAGGAGGTCTCGCTCTACGAGCTCCGCAAGAAGATCTACCCGCGCGCGGTGACCGGGACCTTCGCGACCTGGCGCTGGGCACTGGTGTTCGCGACGCAGATCGTCTTCTACGGACTGCCGTGGCTGCAGTGGAACGACCGCCAGGCGGTGCTGTTCGACCTCGCCGCGCGCAAGTTCTACATCTTCGGCCTCGTGTTCTGGCCGCAGGACGTGATCTACCTGTCGATCCTGCTGATCCTCAGCGCGTACACGCTGTTCCTGTTCACCGCCATCGCCGGCCGCCTCTGGTGCGGCTACGCCTGCCCGCAGACCGTCTATACCGAGATCTTCCTCTGGGTCGAGCGCAAGATCGAAGGCGACCGCCAGGCGCGGATGCGGCTCGACGGCCAGCCGCTGTCGGCGGCGAAGGCCGGGCGCAAGGTCGCCAAGCACGCGATCTGGATCGCGATCGCACTGTGGACCGGGCTCACCTTTGTCGGCTATTTCACCCCGATCCGCGAGCTGATCACCGCCATTCCTTTCGCCCTGGGCGGGTGGGAGGTCTTCTGGATCCTGTTCTACGGCTTCGCGACCTACGGCAACGCCGGATGGATGCGCGAGCAGGTGTGCAAGTACATGTGCCCGTACGCGCGCTTCCAGTCGGTGATGTTCGACAAGGACACGATGATCATCGCCTACGACTCCGGTCGCGGGGAGCCGCGTGGCTCGCGCAGCAAGAAGACCGACCTCGCGCAGGCCGGGCTCGGGCACTGCATCGACTGCTCGATCTGCGTCCAGGTGTGTCCGACGGGAATCGACATCCGCAAGGGCCTGCAGTACGAGTGCATCGGCTGCGCCGCCTGCGTCGACGGCTGCGACCAGGTGATGGACAAGATGGGCTACCCGAAGGGGCTGATCCGCTTCGCCTCCGAGAACTCGCTGACCGAGGGCTTCGGCTACCGCGAGATGTGGCGCCGCGTCCTGCGCCTGCGCACGCTGATCTACGTGTCGCTGCTGGTCGTCATCGCCGTCGCGGCGGGCGTCTCGCTGGCGCTGCGCAATCCGCTGAAGGTCGACGTGCTCCGCGACCGCGGCGCGCTCGCGCGCGAGACGACGCCCGGCGTGGTCGAGAACGTCTACCGGCTGCAGCTGATGAACACGGCCGAAGCAGCGCATCGCTTCACCGTCGAGGTCGAGGGGCTGCCCGGCGCCACGGTCGTCGGCGTCGACCAGCCCATCCCGCTCGACGGCGCGGCCACGCGGATGGTGCCGCTGCGCGTCCAGGCGCCGGCGGAGTCGGCCAAGCCGGGCGCCCACCGTATCGAGTTCGTGATCCGTTCCGAGGGCGAGTCGCCGCTGGTCCGGCGCGAGGACTCGACTTTCCTGTTCCCCCGCTGAAAGCCACTCCGCCCGATGCATACTTCCGTCATGAGCGTCCCCCGCGAGACCGTTTCCCCCGCCGTGCCCTGGTACCGGCAGCGCTGGCCCTGGCTGCTGATCGCCGGACCGGCGATCGTGGTCGTCGCCGGCTTCGCGACGCTGTGGCTCGCCGCGAGCACCGACGACGGCGTCATCGCCGACGATTACTACAAACGCGGGCTGGTGATCAATCGCACGCTCGAGCGCACCGAGCGCGGCCTCGCACTGGGCATCGCCGCGGATCTCGCCATTGCCGCCGACGGCGGCGTGCGCGTGACGCTGGGGGGCAACGCCGAGGTTGCGCCCGCTGCGCTGACGCTGAGGGTGGTTCACCCGACGCGCGCCGGGTTCGACCGGACCGCGACGCTGGCGCGCGGTGCCGACGGCGCCTACACCGGGCAGGTCCAGCCGCTCGGCGCCGGGCGCTGGCGGGTCACGCTGGAAACGGACACCTGGCGGCTGCCGACGCTGGACGTCGACGGCGCCGGAGGCCGGGCGACGTTCGGCGCGCCGGCGCGCTGAAGCCGGCCCTGCTGTCGCCCGCGGCGAGGCGCGACGGGTCGACCCAAACGAGGAGGGGAGCGGACATGCAGACGACCGGCAGCCTTGCGCAGCGCCTCATGTGGGTGATGTGGCCGTCGTTCCTGGTCGCGGGTGTCGCGGAGGCGATCTTCTTCACCGTGTTCGACCCGTTCGACCTCCACTTTTTCGGCGCCCCGCTCGAGATCTCCCGCACGGCGATCTACACGATGGGATTCTTCGGCTTCTGGGCGCTGGGCATCGCGTCGTCCGCGCTCACCGTGTTCCTCGAGCGTTCGCCCTGGGAGGTCAACCGCTGCCCGATCGAGCCGCAGGCCCGCCCGGAAGGCTGTCCGAAGCGTGACGAGCCGGGCGCGTGCTGCGCTCCGGACGAAGCGCCGCAGCGGCCGGGGTGAGGGGAACGAAGGCAGCCGCGGCAGGCGGGCCGCGGCCGGGCTCAGGTGCGCTGGCCGACGAGGTGTTTCAGCGCCGCCGGGTCGAGCAGCTTGACCGCGCGCCCCTGCACCTGGATCAGCCCTTCTTCCTGGAATCGCGAGAAGAGCCGGCTCACGGTCTCGAGCTTGAGGCCGAGGTAGCTGCCGATCTCCTCGCGCGTCATCCGCAGCACGTACTCGGTCGACGAGTAGCCGCGGCGGCGGTAGCGGTCGGCCAGGTTGAGCAGGAACACGGCGAGACGTTCCTCGGCTCGCATGCTGCCGAGCAGCAGCATCACGTTGTGGTCGCGCGAGATCTCGCGCGACAGGAACTGGTAGAGGTTGTGCTGAAGCGGCGGCACCTCGCGGGCGAGGTCCTCGAGCCGGTCGAACGGCAGCACGCAGACCTCGGTGTCCTCCAGCGCGACGGCTTGGCAGCCGTGGTGCTCGGTGCCGATGCCGTCGAGGCCGATGATGTCGCCGAGCATGTGGTAGCCGGAGACCTGCTCGCGGCCGTCCTCGGCCAGCACCGTGGTCTTGAGCGAGCCCAGCCGGATCGCGAACAGCGAGTGGAACGCGTCGCCCGCGCGGTACAGCGACTCGCCCTTCTTGAGCTTGATCCGGGCGCCGAGCAGGGCGTCGATCTGCTTCAGCTCGTCACCGTCGAGGCCGACCGGCAGGCACAGCTCGCGCATCGAGCAGGTCGAGCAATGGGACTTCAGGTCCCGGATCGAGATGACGGGCGCGGGCCCCCCGGTCCGTGCCGAAGCCGCGGGCGTCGCGGGCGCCATGGGCGGCGTGGTGCTGGATACCGGTTGCGCAGGCATGACGGTTCGCTTCCTCTCGCGCTGGCCGCACCGGGACGGTGCGACAGCGACTTTGATGCAAATCAAGCCCTGCTAGTCTAATGCGAAATGCCGCATCTTGCACGTTGCCGGATTGGCGCCCCCCGATGGAACGACGAACCCTGACCCGATCCCCCACCCGTCGTCACCTGCGACCGGTTGCCGCACGAGGCGGCCGCGTCCTCGACCGATGTCCGCGGCGGCCCTGATCGCCGCGTCGCTCGCCGGCCTGCTGGGCGGCGTGCACTGCGTCGCCATGTGCGGTGGTTTCGTGACGGCGATGGCGGGTGGCGCCCGTCCGACGGCGCCGCTGCTGCCGGCCTCGCGGCTGGTGTGGCGCCTGCTGCCGTACAACCTCGGCCGCGTCGCGACGTACGCGCTGCTCGGTGCGCTCGCCGGCGGGCTCGGTGCGGCGGTGGTGGGCGCCGCGGCCTGGCTGCCGCTGGTCCGGGGACTCTATGTCGCCGCCAACGTGTTCCTGCTGCTGCTGGCCGCGACCATCGCGTTCAGGTTCGACCCGTGGACGGCTTTGCAGCGCGCGGCGGTCGGCGCGTTCGGACGAATCGCGCCGGCGGTGGGCCGCCTGGCCTCGCGCGATTCCCCCGCCGCGCGTTTCGCGACCGGAATGCTGTGGGGGCTGGTCCCCTGCGGCCTCGTCTACGGCGTGATTCCGGTGGCGCTGTTCGCCGGCGGGCCGGCGCAGGGTGCGCTGGTGATGGCGGCGTTCGGCGCGGGGACGCTGCCTAACCTGCTCGCGGCGGGCGTGCTGCTGGGCCGGCTGCGGGCGTGGCTCGATCGCCGCGCGGTCCGCTATGGCGCGGCGGCACTGCTGGTGGCGTTCGCGCTGGCGGGACTGTACCGGGCGCTGTTCGGCGCCATGGCGCTGGGCCAGGGTGCGTTCTGCATCGTGCCGTAGCCGGCCGAAGCGTCCCGGGCTGCCGCGATCCGGCAACGACCGCAGCGGATCCGCTGCGCCCGCCCAGTGCGGCCCGGTGCCCGCCCAGTGCGGCCCGGTGCCCGCCCGGCCCCGGGCCGGCGCGTGCGAAAATCGGCGCGATGAACGCACCGAGCCTGCCTGCCGACCCCCGGTCGTTCCCCGACCCCGCCGACGCCCCGTCGGAGGCCGCCGCGGTCTACGGCGATGCCGGCGCCGCGCTCGCCGCCCCGACGCAGCAGGAGGCCGAGCGCGCCGATGCGTCGCTGCGGCAGCGGCTGCGCGCCGCGCTCGACGGTGACGGGGGCACGCTGGCGGCGCTGGTCGACCACGCGCCCACGGTTGCGGTCGCCCGGCACCTGGTCCGGCAGCTCGACCTCGCTTGGCGCGAGGACGAGGCGGGCGCCGGCGGCGTGACCGCGCACCTCTTCGCCGTC
>Ga0209254_10007516_pt1 | contig 10058 bp, 10 predicted proteins | sample FrelakmetDIP11DI_FD_187148 | JGI IMG/M metagenome (GOLD analysis project Ga0209254, IMG submission 187148) | Freshwater lake sediment microbial communities from the University of Notre Dame, USA, for methane emissions studies - DIP11 DI (SPAdes)... | ecosystem: Environmental > Aquatic >...
GCCCGGCGGGCATGGGCAGCCAAGGCTGTTTCAGGGATATTATACGAACGCAACTCATCGAGCAGCTCGAGCTTCTCGGCCTTGCGCAGGAAGTCTTGTAAGTTCTCTGACTGGGTGAGATCCACCAGGTAACCCGCTAGGCGCAGGCAGTCGCCTTTGAGCAAACTGAGTTCCTGTCCGGAGAGCCGGCCTCCAGGAAAGAGAAGGGTGGCCCGGTTGACCTGCTCGGACAGGTCGTCGGCTTCGGTTGAATTTCCGGTGTCCAGGCGAGCGAAAACATCGCTGCCGCGCGCCCAGATGCGGGTGATTGCGCCGCTCAGGGCTACCTGGTTGGCGTCAAAACGTTCGGGGGGTAGGGAAGATGGTGAAATGGGTGTCAAATCGCGCCTCCAATGCCAAGGAAAAATTTGAAATTTTTAGAAAAATAAACTCGCGTTTCAGGTTGTTAATGTGCAGCGGCAGGCGGTGCTGCCGGAGAATTCTTTGAAGAGGAGGTGGGTAGCCTCCTCTTCAAATAGGCGTACCCTCCAGTACCGGACTGCCTCGAGAAGAGATCCCGGCGCCAGCCATGAAAAATGGCTTTTGCGCCGGGAAAAGCGCTGCTCAGGTCCCTAAGCCGGCTCGGCCCGCAGATCAAGATAGCGGCGCACAGCCTCCTGCGCCGCCTGGCCATCCGGCGACTGCGGAGCAAAGCCCTTGCCTTCCAGATTGGCAAACCAGGCCAGAACGTTCTCGGCCAGCTCGCGCACTTTCTTGCCGCGGTATTTCGTGCCTACATTGATCACGAAGTCGCCGGGGTGGGCGCTCCCGCCGTTGCCGGGTTGAGCAGCCAGCTGTGGGGCCGGCTCAGGCTCACCTGCTTCAGCAGCAGCCGGACCAGCCTTCGCAGCGGCGCTGCGGACTTTCCCGTTCCCAGTCGAGGTCTCACTTTCGCCAGAGGGCTGTTTCGTAGCACCGCCCGCCAGGTACTGCTCGACATTGTGATGGTCGAGCAGCCCCTTGTAGACCGGCAGCTGGAAACACAGCCCTTTGATGGCCGCGCCCAGCGCGCTGGTTCGAGCGCCTTCTTCGGCATACTCGAGGCTGTTGGTATTCGAGCCAGAGGTGACGATTTCGAAGACCTGCGGCTGGCCCTCGGCGCCGAACAGGATGTACTGGAACAGCGCGTACTTGAGGCGTACCAGCACCCGTTTATCGACCGGACTCCCGATCTCGACGTCTTCCTTGTCGAATAGGAAGTTCCAGCCGAGGCCTTTCGGGCCAAATACCTGGGTGATGCGCTCGAGCATATGGCCGGTGCTGATATCGGTCAGGTCCACTCCGCCCGGGACGCCTTTATAGGCGCGTGGATCGTCAAAGGGCACGGCCAGCCGGGCAGGGATCTCGCCAGCCGGGATGCCGGTGAAGGTGTGAAGATTGGGATCTGAGATCCCGGTGTGCTTGTTGTCCATGGACTTATCCTCCGTATAACGGCCCCTTGGCGCAGCAGGGGCTGGATTGTAAAAGTTAGCCTCCTGCGCGAGGGGTGCGAGTTGGAAACCCTGCGGCTTATCCGAAGAGCCTCCGTCGTCTCGCAGATCAGTTTTCAAGGTGCCCAGATAGCTTTCAGCGATCAGCATTCAGCAACCTGGTGGGCTAAAGTCTGACGGCTGATAGCCGGCAGCTATCCGGTAGCGATTACCATTTTTCCGTCCAGAGCGGCGTTTCGGTGCCGGGCTGCCGCTCGTGCACCAGCGCTGCCAGGTCAGTCGCGGCTGCGGGTCTTTTTATCGCCTTGCATTGAGCGGCAATATGGAGGCGGCCGGGCTCATCCAGCCCGCAGACGGCGGATGGAAACGGCAAATTCGCAGCCGACAGCCAGCGGGTATACAGGTCAGCGGAACCGTTCTCGACGAAAACGTAATAATGCTCCGCTTCTCGCTCGACGTACACATCCGGCTGAACCGCTTCCACCGGAGACGGCGCGACCAGCGCTTTGTAACCGCGCAAGCGCGCCTGGAAAGCGAAAGAAAGCACACTCAACACGCGCTCGGCCTGCCCGGGAGCAGCCGAACCATCCAGGTGCAAGAGGCGCCTGAAGCGCTGGACTTCCGGCTCGATTGCCTGCCACCCCAAGAGGCGGCACAGGTCCAAACCGCTGGCGGTCAGCTGGAGCACGACCAGGGAGGTTTCCAGCGGCTGGCGCATCTCCAGCCGGTGAAAGCTGACCAATCCCACCTGGACCAGGTAATCAACCGCCTGGCGGATGGCGGTGGTGCGCCGGTCGACATTGGCGGCCATGGCCAGCAGCTGCTCGATTTCCGGCCGGGCGCAGATACCGGCTGCAGCCAATAGATAGAGTGTGATGGTCTGCCGCGTCCAGCGCTCTTCGCTGACATCCTTGAACAGCGTGCTATATGGGCTAGGGATAGATGCTGTTTTCCAGCCGCGCAGTATGTCGAGCAGCTCAGTGTGGCTGACCGGTTCATCCCGGACAGGCAGCTCCGCTGGCAACGGCGCCGGCAAACCAGGCAGCCCGACCAATGCTGCACGTGAAGTTCGGGCTTCAATTGGTTCGTTCCGTGTAAAGTGGACCGGAGGACTGGCCAGTCTTTCATTCATACCCTGTGTCTGCCGGTAGGCTTCGAGCGCTTTCTGCAGGCGCTTGTTTTCGGCTTTCAGAGACCGGTTTTCAGTCTCGAGCTCCTGGATTTGGACGGTTGGAAGATTCACCTGCCCCCAGGCGCTGCGCATCAAAAAGATATGCTGCGTAAAAAAGGTGTTCCACTGCATTAGCGACCAGTTATAAGGCGCCTCTGGATCGTTGGTACGCCGCTCCTCCAGCGCCTGGCCGGCGAAGTGATTGGCTACGGCAGCCAGCAGCCTGGCGAACTCGCGCACAGTATTCTCGGCCTGCTCGCGCATCTGCCGTTCAGAGGCAGCGATATCGCGAAAGGCGCGCCCGGCCAGGTCAAGAGGCTGCCCGTTCACTCGAGATTTGCCTCATTTAGAATGTAAATCGCCTGCTCGAGCGCTGCCACAGCCTCCTGGCGTTCGACGGCGCCGATCGCCCAATCACGCAGCCTGGCAGCCGCCAGAGCGACCGACTCCCGCTGAGAGGCAAGCATCTCCTGACCCTGTCCGGTATGGGCAAGCACCTGCTCAGCAGCCAGCTGAGCGCGCACTGGATCGGGCGCCTGTTCGAGCAGTCCGGCCAGGATCTCGACATCCTGGCGCAGCACGCTCAGCTCCTGCCGGTAAGCCTGGCGCATCTGCAGCACCTGCCATTCAGACCAGGTCAGCAGCTTATCGCCGGCCGGCGTAAGCGCGCGTCCCAGCGCTCCCAGGCCTATTAAAAGGAACAGCATGACCGGCAGCAGCCAGACCCAGTTCCAGCGGTGGTTGAATTCAAGCTCGAATTCCATCTCAGACTGACCTTTTAGCGCGTGAAGCGAACGGCAGAGACAGCCTGGGCCCGGATATTCACCGGAGCGCCCAGCATGACAGCCAGCGGTACCGAGGCGGAGGCGTTGCAGCGCACCAGCACCCGGGCAAAGTCCGGGACGATCGCGGCGGAGGCGCTGAAGTTAACGCTCGAGCGGTCGCCTAAGCCGCTGCTAAATGTTCTCTGCGCCTGGCCGATGACCGGCGCCATATCGGGCACAAAACGTGTTTGGCCGGTGTCGCGAAAAACCCGGTAATCGGCGCCTGACCAGGCGGCATCCTCGCAGGCTGCATCGATAGCGGTCTGCAGGCGGCCGCGTACGTAGAACAGGCGCGATCCGTCGATCACCAGGGCCAGGAGCGGTATGACCACCGCCGCCAGGAAGATGGCAACCCAGGCTAATGAAGAGCCACGTTCTCTGGTGTCAGGTGTCACGTGGAAAAACCACTGACGCACGTGGCACTTGACACCCGAATACCTGACACGCATGCTCACCATCCCTCCTGGCGGAAATTGGAGGAAGCCGCGCCGGAAAATTCAGGGGAGATTTCAACGCCGAAGAAGCGGACCAGTGCGGCAAAGTAGTTGGGGACGCGATAGCTGACCTGCACGATTACCGCGCTGCCTGGCCCTCCCCCTCCCGAGACAGCGATGCTGTACGTCCCGACCGGGGCAGCCTGGATCGCCTGGCCGGCGTATGCCCGGGCAACCCCGGCCGGGTTATTCTGCGCCACTGCGCCCATGCGCGCCCCGTAGTTGGCGGCGTTGCCGGCGTTGACCGCTGCCACACCCAGCAGACCCATATTCACCAGGCCAATAGCGATCAGCAGCAGGAGCGGGAAGACAATGACTGCCTCGTCCATCTCGCCGCCTCGGTCACGCAGGGCTTTGATTAGCGCGCGGAATACAGTTCGCATGGCAATCCAGTCCTACACCATATTGGCCAGCTGGCGGAACATGTTGCTGACGCGCGTCCCCAGCAAGACCACCGCGGCAGCCACGACGATGACAAAGAAGGCAATCAGGATCGCCTTCTCGTCCAGCTCGCCTTTACGGTCTTCCAGTAAGCGGCGAGCTGTGAGCTGGAGCTGGATCAGATGGATGTTTAATTGGCGGATAAAATTCATAGCAACTCCTGTTCTTGATATGGATGAATCAAAAAGGCGTGCGCTATCCCAGAAAGATAGTTGCACGCCAAGTACAGGGGATTATACCCGCAAATTGAGCAGGTTTGATCGGTCTGAAATTACTTACCAGTTGGAATATTGAAGACCAGGTGACCAGGCCGGCAGAGATTATCTTAAGAGGACGCTTGGTTACGCAGGCTGCGGATTGTCGGCAATACCGTCAAAACACTCGAACGGGATTTCGTTGGGGGAAACTTGAATTTTCGGAGTTGAACTCCGAGATTTCAATGTTATAATCTCATTATACTGACACGTTCTTTGTACCTTCAACGTCTGGAGAGAGCCACACGGCGCTCACCCATCACCGCCCTGCTTGGGCCGCGGCAATCCGGCAAAACTACTCTGGCGCGTATGTTTGCCGAAGGTAAGGCTGCCAGTTACTTCGATCTAGAATCGCTGCCTGATCAACGCCGTTTACAAAACCCGGAGATGGTTTTAGGCAATCTTCAAGGACTGGTTATTCTGGACGAAATACAACAGATGCCAGATCTATTCAGCGCGCTGCGGGTGCTGGTAGATCGTCCAGAAAATCAAGCGCGTTTTGTGATTTTGGGCAGCGCATCACCGCAGTTGATTCGCAGGGCCTCCGAATCGCTTGCTGGTCGGTTAGAATTCATCGAGCTATCAGGTTTTGATCTTTCGGAAACTGGAAACGCAGCCTGGGAAAAGCTCTGGTTGCGCGGCGGTTTTCCACGCTCTTTTCTGGCATTTACAGAAGACGACAGTCTGGTATGGCGTGAAGGGTTTATCCGCACTTTCCTGGAACGCGATATTCCCCAGCTGGGCATCAACATTCCGGCCCCCGCCATGCGCCGTTTCTGGACCATGCTGGCTCATTACCACGGCCAGATCTGGAATGCCTCTGAATTGAGCCGTGCCATGGGGCGCTCCGATAAAACGGTGCGGTCCTACCTGGATATCCTGAGTAGCGCTTTCATGGTGCGCCAGCTCCAGCCCTGGTTTGAAAACACGGGGAAACGCCAGGTGCGCTCACCCAAGATCTACTTGCGCGATAGCGGTCTGCTGCACAGCTTGCTCAACATCCCTGATTCACAATCCCTTTTTGGCCATCCTAAAGTCGGCGCATCCTGGGAAGGATATGCCATCGAGCAAGTATTGAGTATTCTACACCCAGGCGAAGCCTATTTCTGGGCCTCCCACAGCGGCGCCGAGCTGGATTTGCTGTTCTTCCTCAATGGTAAACGCTATGGGATCGAGGTTAAATTCAGTGAAGCGCCTAATGTGACGCGTTCCATGCAAATAGCGCTACAAGACCTGGGATTGGAGGAGTTGTGGGTTATCTATCCCGGCGAGCATAGCTACCCGGTACACGAGCAGATCACTGTTTGGCCACTGCGAAGTATTCAGGATCTGGCGGAATTGCTCTCGACGCCTGTGTAAAGTTATCAATTTCCTGTAAAGGCTCTCGAAAAGGTTGTTGATCCACACGAGCGCCTCACCCTGCTAATTTAGTAATTTAGCAAGCTGAGCTAAATCGTCCCCTGAAGAAATCCGCAGACCAGCCTGGCGAGCAAAACTGAGCGCGTCAGGTGTAAAACCATCACGAGAAATCATCCAACCAACAGCCCCCAAATCCGCTGCATGTTGGGCTAACTGCTCCAGTTCCTTCCGTCCGGCTCGTTTGGTGCGCCATTTGATCGATACGGCCCAACGTCCACCTTGTGGTTTTGCTATATCAGGCGCTATTTCTGCCAGTGCATCTAATTCCACCTGCCCATCTGGTGAGCGATAACTTACAACAGAATTAACAACCGGAAGAGGCAGTTCGCCCGATTGGTTCCCAGTCATTCCCAATAAAGCGCTCGGAACTATCTGGCCCGCAAAATGCCGCATCAACTCACGGACTTTCGCTTCTTTCGCCCGGCCTAGTTCGCCAGCCGCGCGCTGGAAGCGTTCTTCCATGTCCGATACCAGGCCCGCCAGGTCTTCCCGCCGCGGGAAAGCATCCATTTCTATACCCTTGCTGGTATATGCAACCCAAAAGCGCAAGACAGCATCCCGAAACTGGTAGACACGATCCCGTTCTTCAACCAGATCTACTTCATTGAGCCAACGTAGGTACTCCCGCACTGCACTGGGTGATTTCCGCAAGGCGCGGGCTATTTCTGTAAGTGTAAAGCCTTGCTCCTCGGCCAGGAATTGCAGGATTGCCTTAAGCATGCCGTAGCCACGGGCGCGCTGCAGCGACAGGTCGTATACATACCGGCAGTAATTGTAAATCTGCCCACCGCGCCAGAGCGTTTCTAGCAAAAAGGCATAGCGCACAGCGTCTGCTTCTACTGTCTCTCCACCCTGCTCCATACGGTTCAAACGTTGCATCAGAGCTGTAATATAAAATGGAAATCCTGCTGTATACCGGTAGACTTCTGCATATACATCCAGCGCATATTCACTGCCCAGCTTGTGCATCAACGCTTCAGCATCCTGCCGGCCAAATGGCTCTAACGCAAGAGTTTCGAACTGCAGGAAAAGCGGCGCTTCGGGGGACTGAAAAAGCTTCATCATGGCTGTCATGGCTGAACCGGCCACCACATAAGCCACGTTCGTTTGCCCAACCAGTGAAGCTCGGAAGTGTTTCAGTGGTTCACGTACTTGAGGATAATGGCTCAGCGTACCGATCTCCGTAAACTCGTCCAGGAAAAGCACTAGCTTCTTATTCAATTCTTGGGCCAGTTTCTCGGAGTAATCAAAGGCCAGCTTTATCAAAAAAGCCTGATCAGGCTTTATGCGGGATAATTCTCGCAGGAGCGACCCGGCTGTCTGCGAAGCAACCGCTGAACGAGTGGCCGCGGTTTCAAGAAGTCTTTCAACTGTCAAGTACGCATCCACATCCCCTTGACCGCCATCCAACGCCCAAAACGTGATTAGTCCGATATAACGCTGTGCAAATAATTCGGGGGAAGTGCAGATATCTTCAAAATCCATGTAGACTGGTCGTACGGCGCCTTGATCCTGCAAGCGGGCGATGTGCTCTTGAAGCACCAGCGTTTTCCCGACACGTCGCAGCCCCCACAATGCCAGGCGGCGCGGCTGGCCCGCTAACAAATCATCAGCCATGCTTTGGAGATAACTCAATTCGCGCGACCGGTTGGTGAAGAGTTTGCGCAGATAAGGAGGATAGAAGTTTGTGTACATGTGGGCACCCGTTTTAAGTCAATTGATTTATAAATCAATTGACTTACATTATAACATATCCTAACCATAAAATTGAATCCAAAGGTAGTCTTCAACGCGATAATTCTGAGATGTGGTTCTTCACAACCTTGTAGAAAACGAGAACCTTTACAACCGATTTGAGCATTGCTAAAGCGGACTGAGTACAGGCTATTTTAATTTTTTGGATAGTCACTCGTCAAATTCTTGAAAATTTGTGAACAACCGCCTGCTTTAGCGGGCGGTTGTTGACCTCTGAATATTTTTTACTTCAAACCAGGTGTCCGCATCACAAATAATTCTTCGCATACTCCCAAAAATTCTCTTTAAACCCTTCCAGCCACGTCTCAATGAAAGTTCTCTGTTCAAATAAAGGCAGTAAATCCTCTGCCAGGTCTGATATTCTCAAACCAACAATCTTTTCACCCAACGTTTGCATTGCGGATTGAACGGTATAGGGCTGGCGACCATCTTTAGCTAATTTTTCTTCCAGCGGCTGAATTTTCTGCTGCATGAACCAGAGCAGGTCATAAAAATCCCGGCTTTTGATCGTGGCGCCTTTACCTTTCTGAAAGTTCCGCTCCAGGCAGGCCAACATCTTCCCAGCCATCATAGTTTGCAGTGAAAAATGCGCGGCTACAAAACTTCTTCCCAAAAACAAGACTGGCGTCTTGAGCAGGATGGAAATTTGCTTGTGCTGGCTGACCTCAACTTTCAAGTGCAGCGGTTCATTGACATGGGAAGTCAATCCCAAAATATAGAGGACGGGAAATTTCAAGGTGGTTCGCCGGACTCCCCATTCCCCGATCTGGGTCTTGGCCGTTACGTCGGCATACCCAATGTTGGAACGGTAGAAAGTCACTAGATCGTTTTCAAGGTTGCTCAGATCAATCTCATTTCTGTTATCCAGATCGATATCTTCAGAGAGCCGGTTTAACCCGTAGATCACATGCAGGCATGTGCCGCCATAAAAATTAAGCTTACGATAGACAGGATGATTGTAAAGAAAATCCAGGGTATAGGCCTGCAGAAATTCCTTAAGGATTACCCGTCTGTTCTCATTTGCCAATAAGGGGCCTTTTTGTGACAGGACGTTTTGCATCGATTGGATTAAAGTCGCCATACGGTTTTCCTCAGGAGCCTTAAAATCTGGCCCATCTTCCTGCTCTTACTCATTTCAACGAAGACTGCAAACTCATCCTGGTCTTTTTCTGCGAAGTCCTCAAGGTTAAGGCGCAGCTCTTCTGCGAGGTCAACATTCGCCGACCGTCCAGTGCCTTTCCAGAGGCGAAAGTAAAGATAGTCAAAAAGCGCCTTTGCTACAGTCGCCTGGGCAAAAGGGATCCCCAGGTAATCGGAGATCGTAAAACCCTGATAGAGATCCGCCTTGATATTACGGTAGGTGAAAGTCCCAAGCTTGTTTTCAAACACGCGGGTCTGCTTTAAAGTGACCGCAGATACTGGATAAGTGATTTCTGTGAGAATCCCGTTGCGCTGCAAAATATATTCTAAAGATAGGTACGATTGGGGGATCAATATCACGCTGACCATGGGCGCAAAGTTGGCATCTGCGCGATGTAGTTCAAAAAAACGGCGTGTCATATATACGCCTTTTTTTAACTGGATAATTTGCCCGGCTTTCATCCAGCGGTAAAGTGCAGTTTGAATAGTGCCGGCAACAGTGGATTCATCCCCAAGAAGCTGTTTTACTGCTTCAATGGTAAAGTATGGAAAGGGATCAAGCAAGGAGAGAATTGATGATTTCATAGAGTCGGGACGGTGGAAACTGTCGCCTTCAGGCGACAGAGGAAACCGTCGCTACCTCCTTGTTCTCCAAGTATTGACCAACAAGAACATTCGTTCTATAATCACCTTGTATCTACTCACACCCTACGCGATGGGCGTGAAATTTGGTAAGATAGGGCCATTATGACCCCAGATGATCTGGCTCAGATGAGCCGAGAGGAATTGATCCAGTTGATCCTTGCCCAGTTTGAACAATTGGCGCAGTTGAAGGCAGATTATGAAGCGCTGCGGCTGAAGCTGGAAAAAGGTAAGAAACCACCGACCAATTCGAGCAATTCGTCGCAGCCGCCCTCTCGGGATCATAAGCGCAGCCTGCCATCGGAACGAGGCAAACGCAAACATGGTACGCCGGCAGGTCACCCGAAGCATGAGCGCAAGTTTGTGGCAACCCCGGAGCATATCGTGAGTGTAAAGGCGGAAACCTGCTTGAACTGTCATACCGATTTGCGTTTTGCCGAAGGGGTATT
>Ga0209254_10007517_pt1 | contig 10058 bp, 7 predicted proteins | sample FrelakmetDIP11DI_FD_187148 | JGI IMG/M metagenome (GOLD analysis project Ga0209254, IMG submission 187148) | Freshwater lake sediment microbial communities from the University of Notre Dame, USA, for methane emissions studies - DIP11 DI (SPAdes)... | ecosystem: Environmental > Aquatic >...
CGTCTACGTCTACGTCTACGTCTACGTCTACGTCTACGTCTACGTCTACGTCTACGTCTACGTCTACGTCTACGTCGACGCCTGAGATGGCGGCAGGATGGTGGAACGACGCCGTCTTCTACGAGATCTTCGTGCGCAGTTTTGCCGACAGCGACGGAGACGGCAAGGGCGACTTCAAAGGCCTCACATCCAAGCTGGACTACCTGGAAGAGCTTGGCGTCACGGGCCTCTGGCTCATGCCCATCCATCCCTCGACGTCGTATCACGGCTATGACGTCACCGATTACTATGGCGTCAATCCGGACTATGGCACGCTGGACGACTTCAAGCAGTTCCTGTCGGAGGCGCGCAGGCGCGGCATCAAGGTCATCATCGACTTCGTGATCAACCACACCTCGTCCGAACATCCGTGGTTCCAGGCGTCGCAGGATCCCAAGTCCGACAAGCGCGACTGGTACGTCTGGTCGGACGCGAAACCGGACTACGCCGGGCCGTGGAACCAGCCGGTGTGGCATGAGGGTGAAAGCGGCTATTACTACGGCGTCTTCTGGGAGGGCATGCCCGATCTGAACTTGCGCAACCCGGACGTCACCGCCCAGATCGAGGACATCGCGCGTTTCTGGTTGGAGGACGTGGGCGTGGACGGCTTTCGCGTGGACGGCGCGCGCCACTTGATCGAGGATGGCGCAAAACAGGTGAACACGCCGGACACGCACGCCTGGTTCAAACAGTTCCACGACTTTTATAAGAGCGTCAACCCGGACGCCATGACGGTCGGCGAAGTATGGGACAGCGTCGTCGTCGCCGCGCCCTACGTGCGGGACGGCGAGATGGACCTGGTCTTCAACTTCGAGTTGGCCAGCACCTACATGGACGGCGTGAATGGTCGCAGCGGCGACAAAATTCGCACCAGCGCGAGCGACATCCTGGGCCGTCTCCCGCCCGGCCAGTACGGCAGCTTCCTGACCAATCACGACCAGAACCGCGTCATGTCGCAGTTCGCCGGCGACGCGGCCAAGGCCAGGTCGGCCGCCGTCCTGTACCTGACGGGCCCGGGCACGCCCTTCATCTACTATGGCGAGGAAATCGGCATGACCGGCGCCAAGCCGGATGAGAAGATCCGCACGCCGATGCAGTGGTCGGCCGAGGCCAACGCCGGCTTCACCTCCGGAACGCCGTGGATCGCCGTCAACGAAGACTACCCGCAGAAAAACGTCGCCGCGCAGTCGGCTGTCCCGGACTCGCTGTTGTCGCTGTATCGCCGGTTGATCGCGCTGCGCAACGAGCATCCCGCGCTGCGCTCTGGCGACTACACCCTCGTCGACGCCGGGCATAAATCCGTGTACGCGGCTTTGCGCGCCACGGAAGACGAGGCCGTGCTGGTCCTGCAGAATCTGGGCGACCAGCCAGTGGCTGATTACAAGCTGAAACTCGCCGGCAGCCTGTTGCGCGGCCGCTACACACTGGCGCCGTTGCTGGGAGAGGGTGAGTTCGCTCAGTTGGACGTCGACGCCGGCGGAGGTTTCGCCGATTACCAACCGCTGCCTGAGCTGAAACCCGGCGCGGCGTACGTCTTGCTGTTGAAGCCGGCGTCGTAGGCGATGGCAGCCTGGCGGCGGGCAGCGTAAACGGCAAGCCGACGTTAACGAAGTGCAAGCTAAAGAGTTGCATCAATTGCGAGTAATTACTAAAAACTGCAAAAGTTGCTAAAATAGGCGGATGGCGCGTACGGCACCATTCGTCTTTCTTTTCGTCCCTTTCTCGGCCGGCATCTGGCTCGCTTCGCAATTTTCGATACCGTGGTGGGCGAGTCTGCTGGCCGCCATGCTTGGCCTGGGGTGCTTGATCGCCCTGCGGAACCTCCCGGACCAGGCCTGGCTTGCCGCCTGCGCACTGTTCCTGGCCGGCGGCGCGCTGAGGCAAACGCTCGTCATGGCCGACGCGGCATCTGCTGCCGTGGCTGCATACAACGGCCGCTCAGTGACCATCGAGGGCGTGGTCGTGGACGAGCCCGACTGGCGGCCCACGTACGCCGGCCTGCGCGTGCGCGCCTACCGATTGGTGACCGGCCCGGAAGATGCCCGGGTCAGCAGCCTGGTGCTCGTGCGAGCCGACCGGTCGACACCCTGGCAATACGGCGACCAGGTCCGGGCCTTCGGCGTGATCGACGCGCCCCCGGTCATGGTCGAATTCGACTACCGCGAATATCTGGCGCGCAAAGGGATTCACTCGTGGATGTCGCGGCCGGATCGCGTGCAGCGCCTGAGCGGTGGCCACGGAGAGGGTTGGTACGGCGCGCTGTTGGGCTTAAGGGCGGTATTGCGCCTGGCCACCCAACGGGTCATGCCCTCGCCCGAGTCGGCGCTTCTTAACGGCATCCTCATCGGCGACGACAACGAGATCCCCGAGCGCATTGTGCAAGCCTTTCGCCGCACCGGCGCGTCGCACATCGTCAGCATCTCGGGTTTCAACGTGAGCATCGTCGTGGCCATGGTGGTGCCGGCGTTGAGCAGGCTCCTGAACAAGCGCAGCGCAGCGTTGGTGGCGATCCCGGCCATCGTCGTCTATACGCTCCTGGTTGGCGCGTCGGCGTCCGTGGTGAGAGCGGCCACCATGGCGGTAGTGGCGTTATTCGGCCAGGTCTTCTGGCGGCGCGGCTTCACGCTCAACACCCTGTGCGCGGCGGGACTGGCAATGCTGCTGGCCGATCCGGCGACGCTGTTCGACGGCGGTTTTCAACTCAGCTTCGCCGCCACGTTGGGCCTGGTGTTGTACGCCGACCGCATCACCTTCGGCGTGCAACACTGGCTGGAGCGCCGCTGGGAACGCGAGCGCGCTCAAAAGCTGACCGGCGTTCTCGCCGACGTGCTGCTGGTCACATTGGCGGCACAAATCACCACGCTGCCGCTGATCCTGACCAATTTCCGCCAGTTGTCGCTGGTCAGCTTGTTGACCAATGCGCTGGTGTTGCCGCTTCAGCCGGCGGTCATGACGTTGGGCATGGCCGCATCGGCCAGCGGCATTCTGTCGCCGGCTGCCGGTGCGGTTGTGGCGCTGCCGGCGTACGCGCTGTTGACTGCCACCCTGCGCATCGTGGAGTGGACCGGCTCGTTCTCATGGGCCGCGGTGCCGGTTTATGCCTTCGGCGAAGCCGCGGCTGTGGCGTACTATGCTCTTTTGTTCGGCGTCACGGCTGTGGCCACCCAATCGCCCCGCACACGCCGCGACCTGGGCAGCTACGTCAGGCAATACCTCAAACCGGGGCTGATCCTGCTGGCGGCCGTCATCGCCGCGACGATTGGCTTTGTGCTGTGGCTGCAGCGCCCGGATGGCAAGCTGCACGTCACGTTTGCCGGCCCGGGTGTGTTCGTCCAGACGCCATCGGGCAAACAAATGGTGTTCGCAGGCGGGGGCGGCGTATTGCCGGCCATGGGTCGCGCCATGCCACTGGCAGACCGCGCGATCGAGTTGGTGATGTTGCCGCAGCGCGACGACCGCGCCCGCAGCGACACGCTGCCCATCCTGCAACGCTACCGCGTCGGCACGCTGATTGTGCCTGCGGGCGAGGACGAGCCGACGCCGATGCAGGAGGAATGGACAGCCCAGGCGAAGGCGCAGTCGGCGCGGATCATCGCGCCGCCCGTCGGCACGCGGGTGGTGCTGGAGCCCGGAGTCGTATTGACGGTCGAAGAGCGCATGCTGGGCGGCATCGGCGCGCAACTGAGCTATGGCGAGGTCGTCTTCGAGCTGGTCGGCGATGCGCTGCCCATCGGGCATACTTTGAGAGAGGGCAGCGTCGTGTTCGTGGGCGTGCGGGGGGGACAACCGGATGTGCTGGACGCAGCTCGGCCGCGCTGGGTGGTATGGGCTGATGCAGGCGGCGCACCGCCCAAGTTGGATGCGTCGATCCGCGCCATTGCCTTGCGCGACGTGGGCGCCGTAGAGTTTGTCAGCGATGGGCGTGGATTGGCCGTCACCGGTCTCCAAAGGTGAAACAGGCGCTCTCTGGCTGAACCAAGGGCTTATTCTAAGCGAAGCCTGCAGCCTTTCGCGAGACGCCCGTATTGCCATCCTTGTCGAACCCGCTAGAATCTTAGACGGCCTATAGCGGACAAGGAGGAATCTAATGATGAGTCGTCAGTGGTCGTGGAGAATGTTGCTGACCGGGGCTATCACAATCGGGGGGATGCTGCTGGCCGCCTTCTTTGCAACGAGATCTGCCAGCGCCGGGCCGCTTGGCATAGACCCGCTTGCCTCGCCCCCTCCTGCCGGTCGCAAGTTGACAGTGTCGATTAACTGCTCAGCGGGATGGAATCCCAGATGCCGCCCGCGGACCGTCAGCACCCTGGGTCTCAGGGTGACCAGCACCTTCCATATCGATGGCCGGGCTGTTGGGCCGGCCAACAGGACCTACTCGAATGTATGCGCGAGGTACAGGCTGCGCGACGGCTACCACACCGCGCTCGTGAACGCGCGTGACGCGCGCGGCAACGTGGCGAGCACCGGCACGCAGCGCGTCATCCGCTGTGATCGCACCCGGCCGACGGCGACGCTCGGCGTGCGCGGCGTCAGCGCATATCCGGGAGCTTCGGACGCCTTGTCGGGTATCGCCGCGCGCCGGTTCTACGTGGACTCCAAACAGCGGCCGTGGATGAATTACGCCAACTTGTGCGCGGCTTTCCGCTTGCGCGCCGGCCGGCACATCGCCTCGGTCAAAGTGACCGATCTGGCGGGCAACACCGCCATCACTCGCCGGGCTTTTTACTGCCCGGTTCGCCGGTAGAGTTCGGCGCGCGAGGATCGTGGCCGTCGCCCGAGGGAGCTGACCTTCAGATCTTCTTAATCCCGCTCAACGTCGCAGACAGCCGCTTCAGCCCCGCCTTCTCGAAGAACACTTCCACTTCCTCGTCGTCGCGCTGGCGGCTGCTGCGCAACACGACTCCCTCGCCGAACTTCTGGTGGTAGACGCGGTCGCCGGCCTTGAATTCGGTCGCCGCCGCGCGGACGGGCGCTGAGGTTTCTCCCCTGCTTGACCATGCGCCCGCGCGCCCATTGCCGCCGGCCCGCCTGTCCCCTTGAGCCGCCGCGCCCTGGCGCCGCTTGTCGTCGATCAAGTCCCTGGGCAGGTCGCCCAGGAACCGCGACGGCTCGCTGATGTCGCTCGAGCCCCAGGCGCTGCGGCGGAAGGCGCGCAGCAGGTACAGGCGGTCCTTGGCCCGGGTGATGCCGACGTACATCAAGCGGCGCTCTTCGGCCATCGACTCGGGATTGTCCAGGCTGCGGCTGTGCGGCAGCACGCCGTCCTCCAGGCCGACGATGAATACGACCCGGAACTCCAGACCTTTAGCCGCGTGCAGCGTGAGCAGGGTCGGCGCGCTGGCGCTTTCGTCGTAATTGTCGATCTCGCTGACCAGGGCCACCTCGTTGAGAAAATCGACCAGCGGCGTGTCGCCGGCCGCGGCGGCGACATTGCGCAATTCCATCACGTTGGCCCAGCGCTCCTCGCCCTCTTCGGTGCCGTCGCGCAACGAATCGCGATACCCGCTGGCGGCGATGATACGGTCGAACAGCTGGCCGACGGTCAACTCGTCGCGCAGGTCGACCCACTGTTTCCACAGCTTGCCGAACTCGGTCAGCGCCTTGGCCGAGCGGCCCGACAGCTCCCCTTTGCGCAGCACTTCGTAGATCGGCATGGCGTTGGCGCGCGCAGTTTCCTCCAACTGCGCGAAGGTCTTGTCGCCGATGCCGCGGGCCGGCACGTTGATGATGCGTTTCAGGCTGACGGCGTCCGCCGGGTTGTTGACGATGCGCAGGTAGGCCAGGACGTCCTTGATCTCCTTGCGCGCGTAGAACCGGGTGGCGCCGACCAGCCGGTAGGGCATGCCGGCGCGGACGAAGGCGTCCTCGAGCGCGCGCGACTGCGCGTTCATGCGGTACATCACGGCGATCTCGCCCGCTTCGGCCGCCTTCTGCGCCAGCAGCTCCGTGATCGTGTCGACCACGTACTGCGCCTCTTCGTCCTCGTTGTACAGCTCGCGCAGGACGATCTTCGGCCCCTGGCCGCGCTCGGTGAACAGCTTGATGTGCCGGCGGTTGGGGTTGCGTTTGATCACCGACATGGCCGCGTCCAGGATCGTCTGCGTCGAGCGGTAGTTCTGGTCGAGGGCGATGACGCTCAGATCGGCGAAGTCCTCCTGCAGGCGCAGGACGTTGCGGTAGTCCGCGCCGCGCCACGCATATATCGACTGGTCTGGATCTCCCACGCAGAACAGGTTGCGGTGCTTGCCGGAGATCAGCTTGACCAGCCCGTACTGCGCGATGTTGGTGTCCTGGAACTCGTCGACCAGCACGTGCAGATATTTGTCCTGCAGCCGGTCGCGGACGGCCTGGTTCTCCTGCAGCAGCCGCACCGCCTCCATCAGCAGGTCGTCGAAGTCCAGCGCGTTGTTGGCGCGCAGGATCTGGTTGTAGCGCTCGTAGACGCGCCCGGCGATCTCCTCGAAATAACTGCTGGGCCGGAATTGCTCGGGCCAGATCAGCTCGTTTTTGGCGTTGCTGATGGCGGCGTGCAGGGCGGCCGGTTTGTACTTCTTCTCGTCGATGTTCAGCTCGCCCAGGGCCGCCTTGACCACGTTGATCTGGTCGTCCACGTCGTAGATGGCGTAATTGCGGTCGACGCCGACCAGCGGCGCGTCGCGCCGCAGCAGCCGCGCGCAGATGCTGTGGAAGGTGCCCATCGCCACATCGTCGGCCATGGCGGCGCCGCCGACGCGGTTCAGCCGCTCGCGCATCTCTTTGGCGGCCTTGTTGGTGAAGGTGACGGCCATCACGCGGTAGGGCGGCACCCTGCGCGCCGCGAGCAGGTAAGCCACCCGGCTGGTCAGCACGCGCGTTTTGCCGCTGCCCGGCCCGGCGATGATGAGCACCGGCCCGTCCGGGGCTTCGACGGCCTTGCGCTGGGCAGGATTGAGGCCGTCATGAAGAGTGGTCGCCATATGCAGGCGAGTTATACCACGCCGCTTTTCCTAATGCGTTAGTTCTTTCACCCATGCTTCGACCATCGCTTCGAAGTAGCGCCGGCCGTGCTCGGCTGTGCCCGACGACGCCAGGTCCCCGGGTTGGTCGGTGTACCAGAAACTCCGCTGCGCCAACTGGCCGAGGTCGACCAGCTCCGGATGCAGGTGCATCAGCAGGCTGGTCTCGGTGTGCCCGGCGTGGTCGCCCGGGCCCATGGGCGCGGCGTGCGGCAGAATCGTCGGCGCGACCCGGACGCGGTCCCACACCCGGCCGTACGTCTCAGGGGGGTGATACCCCCACCATCCGAGCCCGTGTTGCTGGCGCATCAGCTCGAAGATCAGATCGCTGGCAGCCTTGCGGAAGGCGAGCGCGGTGGGGCCCTCCATGCCCTGGTGATGGACGATCACGATGATGGCCTCCCATCCCATCAGCATGAACGAGCGCAGCACATCCTTGACATGCAGGTAGAAGTGGTTGCCGTCCACATCGACCGTGCCGAGCTCCGGCCCGCTGACCGCCCAGCCTGTCGGCCCATATTCAAAGGTCGGGGCGACCACGGCCGGGACCCGCTCGGCGAGCGCCCGGCACAACGCCTCGGCGACCAGGGTGTCCAGCCCGAGCGCCGCGTGGGACCCGTGGCATTCGACGCAGCCGGCGGGAATGAGCAAAGGCCGGCCCTCCGCTACAGCCTGCTTGAGCTGGTGTGGGAGCATGTGCTTCAGAAACATGACTACCTCCTAGGAGCGCATGTCGCGCGCTTGCTTTACCGGTTCAATGCCTCTAGAATCAGCCAACCGTACTGCCTGAGTGTAACCTTATGCATGAAGCCGAGTTGCTATTGAACCGGGGAGGCGGCGCCCCGCGCAAGCAGCGTGTCACGATCAACGACATCGCCTCCCAGGCCGGTGTTTCGAAGACGGCCGTATCGTTCGCCTTCAACACCCCCGGCCGGCTGTCGCCCGACACGGTGCAGCGCATCGTCGGCATCGCCCAGGAATTGGGCTACGCGCCCAACCCCATCGCGCGCAGCCTCAACACGCGCCGGACCAATGCGCTGGGCGTCATCGTGCCTCAGGACATCCCGACGGTGTTGAGCAATTCTTTCTTCCTGCAGTTGCTCAGCGGGATCGGCCAGGTGTGCAACCATGAAGGCATGTCGCTGATGGTCGTGCCGCCCATGCGCGGCTCGCTGGTCGAAGCAACCTACGGCGCGCTGGTCGACGGCTGCATCGTGACCGGGCTCGAGCCCGGCGACGAAGTGGTGCGCGCGCTGCGCCGGCGCAATCTGCATTTCGTGATGCTGGACGCCGACGCGCCTGAAGACGTGGCGTGCGTCAACGTCAACGATTTTGAGGGCGCGTGGCTGGCGATGCAGCACGTGTTGCGGCTCAAGCACCGCAACATCGCCATCGTGTCTTTCGAATCGTTCACCGGGAAAGTGGACAGCTACACCGGCACCTTGCGCCGCCGCTTCGACGGCTTTCGCGCCGCGCTCAAGGAAGCCGGCCTGACGCTGCGCAGCCGGGGCATTCACTGCATGGAATGCCGTTGCAGTATCGCGGGCGGCGACGAGGCATTTGAGCGCATCATGGAGCTGTCGCCCCTTCCCACCGCAATCGTCGCGCTGAGCGACGCCATCGCCTACGGCATCCTCCAGGCCGCCCGCCGGCACAAGATCAGTGTGCCGGGCCAACTCTCCGTCGTCGGCTTTGACGATCTCGAGCTCAGCTCGCTCATCCAGCCGCCCCTGACCACGATCCGGCAGTCGATCGCGGAAAAAGGCCGCCGCGCGGCCGAGTTGCTGGTCGAAGCCATCCGCGGCCGCAACACCCATCCCCGGCACGTCGTGCTGCCGGTCGAATTGGTCACGCGCGAATCGACCGGCCCGCTGAGCGGTCGCTCAGCGCGCGCAGCACATCGACCTGCTCATCCGTGAGTTGCCAGCCCAGGGCGCCGGCGTTCTGATTCGCCTGCGTCTCGCTCTTGACGCCGGGGATCGGCAGCGTGTTGCCCTGGCAGACCAGCCAGTTCAGCGCGACCTGCGCCGGCGTCTTGCCTCCGTGCGCCGCGCCGATCTCGGCCAGCGCCTGCACCAGCGGGCCGATGGCAGCCAGCCTGTCGCCGCGGAACATCAGCCGGCGCATGCCGGGGGGCGGCGTCTGCGGCGAGTATTTGCCGGTCAGCAAGCCCTTGGCGAGGGGGCTGTAGGCGATCAGCGTCACGTTCAACTCGCGGCAGACCGCAGCTACTCCCTCGCGCTCGGGCGCCCGTTGGAGCAAGCTGTACTCGACCTGATTCGAGACCAGAGGCAGGCCTCGCCTGGCGAGCGCCGTGTGCGCCCGGCGCATCTGCGCGGCGCTGTAATTGCTGACGCCGATCGCGCGCAGCTTGCCCGCTTCCACTGCGTCAGCCAGGTAGTTCATCAGCGTCTCGATCGGGATGAACGGCGCCGGCGAGTGCACCTGGTACAGGTCGATGGTGTTGACGCCCAGGCGCCGCAGGCTGGCGTCGATGGCGCGGTTGACCATGCGCGGGCCAAGCCGCGTCGGGAAGGGGAAGAACTTGGTGGCGACGACGGCCGGCCCTGCCGGGCTGCGCAGGCATTCGCCGACGATTTTCTCCGAGGCGCCCATGCCGTATACCTCGGCCGTGTCGACGAATGTGATCCCTGCGTTCAACGACGCGGCGTACGCGGCGTGGACGTCCTGGTGGGTGTAGCTTTGGCCGTAACCCCACATGCTTCTGTCCCCCCATTGCCACGTGCCGATCCCAAGTGGCGCGACGCGGATGTCGCTGCTGCCGAGTTGAATGGTTTCCATACCGCCAATGTTACACTCAAGATCACAGGCACCATGCAAGAGAACATCGTCGTGCGCGGGGCGCGCGTGCACAACCTGAAGAACATCACGGTCGAGATACCGCGCGACCGGATGGTCGTCATCACCGGCCTGAGCGGCAGCGGCAAGAGCTCGCTGGCCTTCGACACCATCTTCGCCGAAGGCCAGCGCCGGTACGTCGAAAGCTTGTCGGCTTACGCGCGG
>Ga0209254_10007518_pt1 | contig 10057 bp, 13 predicted proteins | sample FrelakmetDIP11DI_FD_187148 | JGI IMG/M metagenome (GOLD analysis project Ga0209254, IMG submission 187148) | Freshwater lake sediment microbial communities from the University of Notre Dame, USA, for methane emissions studies - DIP11 DI (SPAdes)... | ecosystem: Environmental > Aquatic >...
AGCGCATCCAGATCCACGCTCACGCCGAACCCGGCAGTGTCTTGCCGTACGATGGCGAGCGCCTCGTCGAATACTTCGACCAGGCCGCGCCGGCGGATTTCATTCATGTCATACACCCGCACTCCGAGCCGGTGCAACAGCGCGGCTTCGCCCGCCTCGTAGCTGCGCACGCCGATCAGGCACACCTGTTCGGGGCGCAACTTGGCTTCCGCGCCGCCGATGCTGGTGAGGGCTGTCTCGCCGTGTCCCAGCAGACAGGCCAGCGGCATCCCGTGAATCTGCCTGCTCGGCGTGGTGGCGAAGGTATGGCTGTCCATGTGGGCGTCGATCCAGATCAGGCCGATCGGCCCCTTGCTGGCCAGCGCACGATGCACGCCGCTCCAGGTGCCGATGGCGCAGGAATGATCGCCTCCCACTACCAGCGGGAAGTGCCCTGCTTGCAATACGCCGGCCACTTCGTCGGCCAGCCGGGCGCACAGCGAAGCGACAGCATGCAGCGGTGTATCCCGTTGCGCGCGCGGCACCCGCAAAATCGCGTCCCATTCCACATGCTGCAGCGGGGAGTCGTGAAACGCCTGCGATCGACGCAAGACCACCGGCCCCGCGCTGCATGACGGGTCGGGCGCGCCGGCGCCGCTGGCGGCACCAATGATGACGATGCAGCGTGTAGTCGGGTTGGCTTTTGGTTTCATGCACAGTCGCTCACTGCGTTAACCAGACGTGGGACTCGATTTCGGTGATATGACCGTCTTCCATCACCGCACCCACACTCAGAATCTGGCAGCCACGTTGGCCAGGCACGGGCAGCGGCTGTTTCAGGTTCGAGTGGACCTTGATCAGTGTCGTCCGGTTCGAAAGATCGTAGACGTATTCGACGCGGACCGGGTTAAGCATGGAACGCTCGATCTTCAGGCCGAAAATTTCCAGTTCTCCCCGCTCTACAGCTGCCAGGTAGCGCTGAACAACCGTATCCGGATCTTCGATCTTCAGGGCGGCAGGGTTGATTGGATAATCGGGCACAGGCACCGACGCCTGGGCGGCACCGGATACGAATGCACAGAGAAGCCATGCAAGGAATACTGATTTCATGATGCCCGCCCAATTTTGTCCTGTCGTTGCCTGAAGGACCTTACGCCAGCAAATCGCATTTCGACATGCGTACCCCCAGTCATGCCCCATCCAGAGTCTTGCTGTGCATGAAAGGATCTGTCCGGTGGCAGTTGAGGCCCATGCTAGGCGGGCTGCAGCAGATCGATCCTGAAGCTGTCCTCGTAAGGCGGGACGTTGCATTCGATGATGTCCGGCGGGGCAACATCGAGACGCACGCCGACGATGTCGGAGCGTACCGGCAATTTGGTCGCGCCGCGATCAACCAGCACCACGGTACGAATCTCGGCCGGCTGCTTGCAGGCGAGGTATTCAACCGCGCGCAGCATGGAGTGCCCGCGATACATGACGTCATCCACCACCACCACCGTAAAGCCGGCAAGGTCGAGGGTGGCGTGCGCCGGGTTTTCCGTCAATAAGGTTTCGGGGTAGAGCAGGGTGAGGTCGTCGGTATAGCGCTTGATCTGCAGATCAAGTCGGACGCTGTCATGTAGACCGTAGGTGTCCAGCAGACGCGCATGCAGCCGGTCGGCCAGGGGCGCGCCGCGCCGCAGGATGCCGACAATCGCTACCTTGGTGCGTCCCGTCAGCAGCCCCGCTGCCTGGCGGGCCATGTCGCTGACGATGGCATCAAGCTGTGGGGGGGTGTAGAGACAGGTGCGGCTGCCCTGCGGCTGGTCCGTCATGACTGGGGTGCCTATAAACCCAGTTCATCCCACATGGCGTCGACGCGGGCCTTCACTGCAGCATCCATCATGATCGGCGTGCCCCATTCGCGTGTGGTCTCGCCCGGCCACTTGTTGGTGGCGTCGATGCCCATCTTGCTGCCGAGCCCGGAGACGGGGCTGGCGAAGTCGAGGTAGTCGATCGGCGTGTTTTCCACCAGCAGGGTATCGCGCGCAGGATCGACGCGGGTGGTGAGCGCCCATATCACTTCCTTCCAGTCGCGCACGTCGACGTCGTCGTCGGTGACCAGGATGAACTTGGTGTACATGAACTGCCGAAGAAAGCTCCACACGCCGAACATCACCCGCTTGGCGTGACCAGGGTAGCTTTTTTTCATGCTCACCACCGCCATGCGATAGGAGCATCCCTCGGGCGGCAGGTAGAAATCGGTGATCTCGGGAAACTGTTTCTGCAGCAACGGAACGAACACCTCGTTCAATGCTACGCCAAGAATGGCCGGCTCGTCCGGCGGCTTGCCGGTGTAGGTGGAGTGATAGATCGGATCGCGTCGCATCGTCATGCGCTCGACCGTTAAGACCGGGAAGGTTTCCTGCTCGTTGTAGTAACCGGTGTGGTCGCCGTACGGACCCTCGAGCGCGGTTTCAGCCGGATGAATCACGCCTTCCAGCACGATCTCGGCCGATGCAGGCACCTGCAGATCGCTGCCGAGGCATTTCACCACCTCGGTCTTGGCGCCGCGCAAGAGGCCGGCGAACTGGTATTCCGACAACGAATCCGGCACCGGCGTCACCGCACCGAGGATGGTCGCAGGATCGGCGCCGAGCGCCACGGCAACCGGAAACGGTACGCCCGGATGCGCCAGTTGATGTTCGCGAAAATCCAGCGCGCCGCCGCGATGCGCCAGCCAGCGCATGATGAGCTTGTTTGGACCGATCACCTGTTGGCGGTAAATGCCCAGGTTCTGGCGATTTTTGTGCGGCCCCTTGGTGACGGTCAGCCCCCAGGTGACGAGTGGCGCCACGTCGCCCGGCCAGCAGTGCTGGACCGGCAGCCGCGACAGATCCACGTCGGCGCCTTCCCACACGATTTCCTGGCACGGTGCGCCGCGGACTTCCTTCGGCGTCATGTTCAGCACCTGCTTCAACACCGGCCATTTATCCCAGGCGTCGCGCAATCCCTTTGGTGGCTCGGGCTCTTTCAGATAGGCCAGCAACTTGCCGATTTCGCGCAGCCGGGTCGGGTCGTCCTCGCCCATCCCCAGCGCCACGCGCCTGACCGTGCCGAACAGGTTCGCCAATACAGGGATGGCATATCCCTTGGGATGTTCAAACAGCAGCGCCGGGCCGCCGGCCCGCAGCACGCGGTCGGCGATTTCGGTCATTTCCAGTTTGGGGTCGACTTCGACGGCGATGCGTTTCAGCTCGCCCATTTTTTCGAGTTGGGCGATGAAGTCGCGCAGGTCGTGATAGATCATGAATGGCCGATCAGGCGCGGATCCTGCCGAGCAGATCCGTGGTCGAGGTGTGATGCTGGAACGGGATCGAGTGGATGCTGCCGCCCCATCCCGTGACTTCCTTTGCGCCGACGATGTTCTCTATCGGCCAGTCGCCGCCCTTCACCAGCACATCGGGCCGGGCGGCAAGGATGAGTTCGAGTGGGGTGTCTGCATCGAACCAGGTGACCAGCGATACCGATTCCAGCGCGGCGAGCAGGGCCATGCGGTCTTCCAGTCGATTGATCGGGCGATCGTCACCCTTGCCCTGGCGGCGCACCGAATCGTCGGAATTCACGCCGACGATGAGCGAGCCGCCCAGTGCGCGCGCCTCGGCCAGATAGGTCACATGCCCGCGATGCAGAATATCGAAGCAGCCGTTGGTGAACACCCGCGGGCGCGGCAGCTGATCCACCCGTTCGGTGAGTTCGCCGGGCGGGCACAGCTTGCGCTCGAAGGGCGGCAGCATCAGTCGATGTATTCGAACAGGGTGACCACCTTGGTCACGCCCGCGGTGTTGCGCGCAACTTCGGTCGCAGTCTTGGCTTCGGCATGCGTCACCAGGCCCATCAGGTAGACAATGGCTGCATCCGTCACCACCTTGATCTTGGAGACGGGGACATTGTCTTCGAACATCATGCGGGATTTGACCGAGGTGGTGATGGACAAGTCCTCGAAATCCGACTTAACCGAGGTACCGCTTGCAATGGCCAGCTCGTTGAAAACCTTGCGCACATCGGGAAGCTTCGTGACGATTTCGGTGACCCGTTTATGCACTTTCTCGTCGGGCACCCTGCCGGTGAGCAGCACCTGGCCGTTATAGCTGGTAGTTGAAATGTTGCCGGAGTATTCCGGAAAGGTTTCATACACGATGTTCGTTACACGCAGCTCGATTTCCTGGTCGCCGATGTAGGTGCCGGTTGTGCGACGATCGATGTCCTTGTCATCGCCCCACTTGGTTGCACATCCTTGAATTTGCGACAGCGCCACACCCAATAGTGCGATCTGGATCAGTTTTTTCATTCCTCTACTCCTAGTAAAACGCTGTCCACCGCATCGCACAGGCAATGGATGGTCAGCAGATGGACTTCCTGGATGCGTGCAGTGGATTCTGCCGGCACGCACAGGAAGACGTCGTCGTCCTGCATTTGTTCCGCAAGGCTGCCGCCGTTGCGTCCGGTCAGTGCGATCACCTGCATGCTGCGGCCGTGGGCCGCCTCCACCGCCTGTAAAACGCTGGGTGAATTGCCGCTGGTGGAAATCGCCAGCAGTATGTCGCCCGGTTGCCCCAGCGCCTTGACCTGCCGTGCAAACACCTGATCGTAGGCATAATCGTTGGCGATCGAGGTCAGGGTCGAAGTGTCGGTGGTGAGGGCGATCGCCGCAAGGCCGGGACGCTCGTGCTCGAATCGGTTGACCATTTCTGAAGCGAAATGCTGGGCGTCCGCGGCCGAGCCGCCGTTGCCGCAGGCAAGAATTTTTCCGCCCTGTGTAAGGCTGTGCACCATCAGGCGTGCCGCCTGTTCGATCGGCGGTGCAAGCGTGTCTGCGGCCTCCAGCTTGGTCTGTGCTGAAGCCTGAAAGTGGCCGAGAATTCTGTCGTGTAATGGCATGGGTGCGATTATCCCACATCGTCGAAGGCGTTCTTGATCCAGTCGGGCGCCTCATTGCCGTTGATCGCCACCACATCGAAGCGGCAGGGCGGCAGCGTTTTCAGCGTGGTCAGATATTGACGTGCAGCGGCGAGCAGTTTGTGTTGCTTGGACGCCGTCACGCTGGCAGCAGCACCGCCGAAATCGCTGCGGCTGCGCAGACGCACTTCAATGAATACCCGCGTTGCGCCATCCTGCATGATGAGGTCGATTTCGCCGAAGCGGCAGCGCCAGTTGCGGGCAACGGGCGTCAATCCCTTGGCGGCAAGAAAGGTCTCGGCCCGCGCTTCAGCGGATTGCCCGAGCAGGGTTTTCAACATCTGCGACAATGTCAGGCATGAGTGAAAGTCCGCATCATACCCGCCTGCCTCCAGCGCTCTATGTGGTTGCGACCCCGATCGGTAACCTGGGGGACATCACCCTGCGCGCGCTCGATACGCTGAAATCCGTGGATCGTGTGGCGGCGGAAGACACCCGTGTGTCGGGTCAGTTGCTGGCGCATTTCAATATCTCCAGGCCACTGGTGTCCATTCGCGAACACAACGAACGCGCAGCGGCGGAGCGGGTGGTCGCGTGGATCGCTGCAGGCGAGGCGGTGGCCTATGTGTCGGACGCCGGCACGCCGGCGGTATCCGATCCGGGCGCACGGCTGGTAGCCGCGGTACGCACGGCGGGACTGGCAGTGGTGCCGGTTCCAGGCGTTTCGGCAGTGACCACTGCGCTTTCGGCTTCCGGGCTGGAGTCGGGACAGTGGCTGTTTCAAGGCTTTCTGCCGCCCAAAACCGGCGCCCGCAAGGCACAGTTGCAAACGCTTGCCGCGCTGCCTTGCGCGCTGGTGTTTTATGAAGCGCCGCACCGCATCGAGGAAACGCTGGCCGACATGGCCGCGATGCTTGACAGCACGCGGCTGGTTACGCTGGCGCGTGAACTGACCAAACGGTTCGAATCCATCGTCACCCTGCCATTGCGTGAAGCTCCCGACTGGCTGGCCGCCGACCCCAATCATATGCGTGGCGAGTTTGTCGTCATCGTGCATCCGCCTGCAGCTGCCGCCGCGACGGTCGACGCCGAGGCGATGCGGGTGCTCGACGTGCTGCTGGGCGCGCTGCCGCCCACGCTCGCCGCCAAGCTTGCGTCGCAGATCACCGGACGCAGCAAGGCCGAACTCTATAAAATGACCCTGGCACTCAAGCCGCAGAATCAAGACGACGCATGACCGACACCCTCACGATTACCCGCCCCGACGACTGGCACATCCATTTTCGCGATGGTGCCGCCATGCAGAGCGTGCTGCCCGACACTGCGCGCGTGTTCGGCCGAGCCATCGCCATGCCAAATCTGAATCCGCCAGTGGTGAGCGTGGCCGATGCCGCGGCTTACCGCGAGCGCCTGCTGGCTGCGGCGCGCGGCAGCGCGTTCGAGCCGCTGATGACGCTTTATCTCACCGACAACACCCAGCCCGACGAGATCCATCGTGCGCGGGCAAGCGGCTTTGTACACGCCGTGAAGTATTACCCGGCCGGAGCGACGACCAATTCCGATTCGGGCGTCACCGATCTCGCCAGGGCGTACCCGGCCATCGCCGCGATGGAAGAAGTTGGAATGCCGCTCTTGCTGCACGGCGAAGTGGTCGATCCCGATGTCGATGTGTTCGACCGCGAAGCCGTCTTCATCGAGCGCCATCTGACCCGGCTGCTGCGTGACTTCCCCCGGCTGAAAATCGTGCTGGAACACATCACCACCCGACAGGCCGCAGAATTCGTGGCGACGACGCCGCCCAACGTTGCCGCCACCCTCACCGCGCACCATCTGCTGTACAACCGCAACGCCATGTTCCGTGGCGGCATTCGCCCGCACATGTACTGCCTGCCGGTACTGAAACGCGAGCTGCACCGCCGGGCGCTGGTTGCCGCGGCCATTTCCGGCAACCCAAAATTCTTTCTCGGCACCGACTCCGCGCCGCATGCGGTGGGCGCCAAGGAAACCGCCTGCGGCTGCGCCGGGATCTATTCCGCACATGCGGCGATCGAACTCTACGCCGAGGCATTCGAGGATGTGGGCGCCCTGGACAAGCTAGAAGCCTTCGCCAGTTTTTATGGCGCCGGTTTCTACGGCCTGCCGCGTAACGCCGACACCATCACGCTCAGGCGCGAAAATTGGGACATCCCGGCCAGCCTCAAACTGGGGGACGTCGATCTGGTGCCGCTGCGTGCGGGCGAGGCTGTTCGCTGGCGCGTCGTCGAATAAAAAAACCGGGCAAACAAGCCCGGTTGTGTGAAGCGGCGAATGAGCGTGGCTTTCAGGGGAAGGCCGGGATGGTGGGCTCGATGCCCGAACCCATTGCCTCGGGGTGATGCGCGGCAACCAGTTCCCTGATCTCGTTGACGCGCCCCGACGGTACATCCACCATCATCAGGATGTGGCCGGCGGTGATGGCCGATTCGAAGGCACGCAGGCGCGAATTCGGAATGGAACTGGCGACCATGCTGGAGGCCCAGGCGCCGAATGCGGCACCGACCAGTGCGGTCAGAAGGATGGTCACCAGTTGCAGGTCCACGCCGGCAGGCGGAAAGAAGATCGCCACCAGCCCTGCGACGATTCCGATGCCACCACCGACCGCCAAACCTGTTTCCGCTCCGTGGACGAAATCGGATTTCTGCAGGATCGAGGCTTCATGCAGGCCAACCAGTGATACGCCGTCCTTGGCGATGACGTGGATATGGCCATCCTCGATGCGTGCAAGCAAAAGTTCGTTGTGGATTTGTCGGGCGCTTCTTGCGTCCGGCACCATGAAGTAAAGACGTCTTCTCATGATGGATCTCCTGAAGGGGTCGTTATCCGCGACCGGACACCTCTGCTTAGCAAATCAGCCACCGCAGTCAAGTGAAACCTTTATAATTGCAAGCGGGAAAGCCGGTCAGACAGCCGCTGCCATGCAAGTCCCCCCGGGGGCAAACATGGGAGAGGAAAGTCCGGGCTCCACAGAGCAGGATGCCGGCTAACGGCCGGACGCCGCGAGGCGAGGAACAGGGCCACAGAGACGAGCGTATTGAGTTACGGTGAAACGCGGTAACCTCCATCCGGAGCAACACCAAATAGGCAGACGATGACGCGGCTCGCCGAGTCTGCGGGTAGGTGGCTGGAGCTGGTCAGCAATGGCCGGCCTAGAGGAATGGTTGTCCACGACAGAACCCGGCTTATCGATCGACTTTCCCACTTCTTATTTAATTCAGATACTTAGCGTTTTTTCCTAAAAATATAGGGAAAATTAAGCGCTAAGCACCGGTTTTTCCAGAAACTTATCCACAGCCAAGTGCCACCCCTAAGTCCTTGAGGCATAGGGGTTTTTTTACGTTCCTATTCTTGACCCCCCCAAAACTATCCCCTATAGTGGGTGCAAGTGGTGATTGGTGGGAAGTTGTGGGAGAATGCGCCCAGCCAAGCACTGCAGAATTCAAATAAGGGGGGGGCATGTTTCGGGGCGTAGCGACAGTCAGTCTGGATAGCAAGAACCGGCTCGTGGTGCCGGCGCGCTACCGTGACGCCCTTCTGGTGAATGGCGCCGGTCGCGTGGTGATCACCGCCGACCCCGGCCAGTGCCTGCTGCTCTACCCTCTGCCTGAATGGGAGCCGATCGAGAAAAAGCTCAACGGCCTGTCTGATTTCAATCCCCGTACCCGCAGTCTCAAACAATTGCTCGTTGGTTATGCGCACGACATGGATATGGACGGCGCCGGTCGCGTGCTGTTGCCGCCGATGCTGCGCAAATTTGCCGAGCTGGATAAAAACGTCGTGATGGTAGGGCAGGGCAGCAAGGTGGAATTGTGGAACGAGGCGCGTTGGGAAGCGAAGGTGGCTCAGGCGCTGACCTTCAGCGATGACGTGCTGCCGCCCGAACTGGAGGGGTTCACGTTGTGATGCTGCCCGCCCATGTGCCGGTACTGGCACAGGAGGCGGTGGCAGCGCTGGCGATCCGGTCCGATGGCGTGTATGTCGACGCCACCTTCGGGCGCGGCGGCCATAGCCGCCTGATGCTGGATCGGCTGGGACCGCGGGGGCAGTTGATTGCGCTGGATCGCGATCCCGATGCCATGCGCGCTGGCGCAGACCTTCAGGATGCGCGGCTGACGCTGGTGCAGAGTGCTTTTTCGCGCTTGGGTGCGGTGCTGGATGGGTTGGGTGTGGGGAGGGTGAACGGAATCTTGCTTGACATCGGAGTGTCGTCGCCACAACTCGACGATGCGACACGCGGTTTCAGCTTTCGATTCGATGCACCGCTCGACATGCGCATGGATCCGGGATGCGGGATGTCGGCCGCGGATTGGCTGGCGACGGCTGGAGAGGGGGAGATCAGTGAAATCATCCGTACCAACGGGGAAGAGCGGTTTGCTAAATCGATTGCGCGCGCGATTGTTGCGGCACGGCAAAAAGAAGCCATCCGCAGTACCGGGCAGCTGGCGAACCTCATCGCAGCCACGGTCAAACGGCGCGAGCCGGGACAACACCCGGCGACACGCAGCTTCCAGGCTATACGGATTCATATCAACCGTGAACTTGAAGAATTGAGCACCGTGCTGCCGCAATGTGTGGACAGGCTTGAAGCGGGTGGGCGACTGGTGGTGATCAGCTTCCATTCGCTGGAGGACCGCATCGTCAAGCGCTTCATGCGTGACGAGGCCATGGGCGAACAGGCACCTGCGCGCCTGCCGATTCCGGCGGCCATGCTGAAGCCGGGGCGCTTGAAGCTGGTGGGCCGTGCCCAGCATGCGGCTGACGCTGAATTGAAAGCCAACCCGCGTGCGCGCAGTGCGGTGCTGCGTGTAGCCGAGCGCATGGGTGAGGTTGCATGAGCCGCCTCAATATCTTCCTGTCGCTGGTTTTGGTGCTGTGTGCGCTGGGGGTGATTCAGGCCCAGCACCGCTCCCGCACGTATTTTGTGGAACTGGAACGACTGAAAAAAGAGGCGCGTGCCCTTGATGAGCAGTGGGGGCAATTGCAACTGGAACAAGGCACCTGGGCCAATCCGGCGCGGGTGGACATGCTCGCACGCACGCAGTTAGGCCTGGTGGCGCCGCCACAGGACCGGGTTCATGTCGAAACGCTGGCGGGCAACCCATGA
>Ga0209254_10007519_pt1 | contig 10056 bp, 9 predicted proteins | sample FrelakmetDIP11DI_FD_187148 | JGI IMG/M metagenome (GOLD analysis project Ga0209254, IMG submission 187148) | Freshwater lake sediment microbial communities from the University of Notre Dame, USA, for methane emissions studies - DIP11 DI (SPAdes)... | ecosystem: Environmental > Aquatic >...
GCGGGTCCACCTGATGCGCGCCATCAAGGACCTGGAGCCCGAGCGGCGCGCCAAGATCTCCCGGGACACCCAGCGCGTCTACGCCCCGCTCGCCAATCGGCTGGGCATGTGGCAGGTCAAATGGGAGCTCGAGGACCTCGCCCTGCGCTATCTGGAGCCCGACGAGTACTCGGCGATCGCCCGCGGGCTCGCGGAGCGTCGCGCCGAGCGCGAGCAATACATCCAGGACGTCATCGCCACCCTGCATCGGACCTTCGCCGAGGCGGGCATCAAGGCCGAGATCACCGGCCGGCCCAAGCACATCTACAGCATCTGGCGGAAGATGCAGCGCAAGGGTGTGGATCTGCAGGAGATCTTCGACCTGCGGGCGGTCCGGGTCCTGGTGGACACGGTGGCGGACTGCTACGCCGCCTTAGGGCTGGTCCACGGGCTTTGGCGCCACATCCCCAAGGAGTTCGACGACTACATCGCCACCCCCAAGGGCAACCTCTACCAGTCCCTGCACACCGCCGTCATCGGCCCCGGGGACAAGGCCCTGGAGGTGCAGATCCGCACCCACGAGATGCACCGCCATGCGGAGCTGGGCGTTGCCGCCCACTGGGCCTACAAGGAGTCCAAGGGCCATGACGCCGAGTTCCAGCGACGCGTCATCTGGATGCGCCAGTGGCTGGAGCTGAAAAACGAGGGGGAGAACGCGAGCGAGATCCTGGCGCGCTTCAAGTCTGAGCTGGAGCCGGCCCATGTCTATGTGCTCACCCCCCACGCCAAGGTCATCGAGCTGCCCAAGGGGGCCACGCCGCTCGACTTCGCCTACGCGGTCCATTCCGAGATCGGCAACCGCTGCCGGGGTGCCAGGGTCAACGGGCGCATCGTGCCGCTCAACTACCAGCTCGAGAGCGGCGAGACCGTGGAGATCCTGACCCAGAAGAGCGCCACTCCCAGCCGGGACTGGCTCAGCCCCCACCAGGGCTATCTCACCACGGCCCGGGCCCGCAACCGGGTGCGCCAGTGGTTCAAGCAGCAGGATCACGATCAGCACGCGCAGGAGGGCCGCGCCGCGCTGGACAAAGAGCTGTCGCGGCTCGCCATCGCCGAGAAACCCCAACTTGACCAGATCGCCCCCCGCTACAAGTTCAAGAGCGGCGAAGACCTGCTGGCCGCCGTCGGGCGGGGAGACCTGTCGGTAGGGTTGGTGGCAAGGCAGGTGGGGGAGCCGCGTGCCCCCGAACAGCAACCCCGGGAGGTCGAGCCACGTATCCGGGTCCCGTCCAAGGCGAAGCCTGGTGCGGGCGAGGTCCTGGTGGAGGGGGTGGACGATTTGCTGACCCAGATCGCCAACTGCTGCAAGCCGGTCCCCTACGACAGCATCGTCGGATTCGTCACCCGGGGTCGAGGCGTCACCGTGCATCGGCGGGACTGCTCGAACGTGCGGCACCTGCCCCCCGGGGAGCAGGACCGGCTGGTGCGGGTGCGCTGGGCGAGCCAGCCGCCGGACGCCACCTATCCGGTGGACGTCCTGGTGATCGCGGCGGACCGAAAGGGGCTGCTGCGGGACATCTCCTCGGTCTTCACCGACGACGACGTGGACGTCATCGGCGTCAACACCCACTCCGACCGCAGCACCGACACCGCCGCCATGCGCTTCACCGTGGAGGTACGCGACATGGACCACCTGGAGCGGGTCCTCGCCAAGCTCAGCCAGGTCCCGGACGTGCTGGACGTGCGGCGGTCCTATTGAGTCCGGGGAGGGGGGACGCGCAGCGCCGCCTGCCCCCGCGCGAGCAGCTCGCGCGGATCCACTTGGCCCGAATAGCGATAGGGCAGGGTCAGGAGCCCGTCGGCAATGGTCGCCGTGCCGGTGATGGTCCAATCCAGGGGCCTGTCCTTCAGGGCCAGGGCCGGCAGCTGCTGAATCAGACCGAGCAGGCTACCGACCACCTCCACGTCCACCAGGGCATCCCCGAAGGCCGGGATCTGGCGATCCAGGGCGCTGGCCCCCTGGGCGATCTCGTTGCCCTCGAGCTTGAGGCGGTAGGTCAGGCCCTTGATCGGCAGGGTGCGGTCGTTCGGGTTCCTCATCGCCAGGGTCAGGACGAGGGTCTGGCGGGCCAGCGTGAGCTCCTGGACCCGCAGGCCCGCCAGGGCCACCTCCGGGGCCTGCCAGGGTTTGGTGAGGCTCGCGCAGCCGGCGAGCAGCACGGCGAGGATGAGGAGACCCAGGGACCGGACCAAGGCGCGGCGGGGATTGGTGTGGCCAGCGGAGGTGAGGGGGTGCTGGGGCCTCATGACCGCTGCCCCTGCGCGATCAGCGTGAACAGGCGCGCGAGGAGGGGTGCAGGGACCTCCAGGCCATAGTCCGACCGCAGACGCCGATCCGCGTCCGCCGCGTCCCGTGGGCTCGGCTCCATGCGGCGCAGAAAGCCCCCCACATCCTCCACCACCGCCCACGGATAGATCAGCCAGCGCCACTCGTCGATGGTCCCCGCCGCATAGTCCGCCCGAACGGGCGAGCCGACCTTCTCGTGGAGCACCGCGGTACGCACCTCCGCCGGACCCAGGGACTCCAGGTGCGCGCGGGCCGCCCGCAGCGTATCGCCCGTGTCGTTGACGTCGTCCACCACCAGCACGCGCTGACCCTCCAGCGGGATGCACAGGGGGTACCTGACGGTGGCCACCGGCTCCTTGTCCGCCGGCCCCCGATAATGGACCACCCGGATGCTGGTGAGATTGAAGAGGCCCAGCACGTCGCACAGCACCCGGGCCGGGGTGAAGCCCCCGCGGGAGACGGCGACCACGAGGTCCGGCGCGAAACCGGAGGCCCGCACCCGCTCCGCCAGGTTCCAGGCCAGGTCATAGACCGCCTCGTTCGACACCAACTCGCAGCGCAGTTTCTCGGCCATGTCTCCAACCGGCGGGCTCGGCAGCAACACCTGGCCTCAAGGTAACTGATCAGAGAGGAACCCGGCCAGCGCCCCCTCATAGCCCGGCTGGCTCAGCAAGAAACCGCCATTGTGGTCGCCCCGCAGCTCGTGGAAGGCCTTGGGCTCACGCGCCGCCTCAAACACCCGCAGGCCCAGGGCGAAGGGGATGATCTCGTCGTCCCGGCTGTGGACCACCTGCACGGGGCAGGATACCGTCCGCAACCGCGCCGCCGTGTCGAATTCGAAGCGCCGCACGATCAGCCAAGACAAGAGCGGGTAGATCTCCCGCGCCAGGTCCCGAGCGGAGCTGAAGGTGGACTCCAGGATCAGGGCCCCGGGCTGGACCCGGGACGCCAGCTCGGCGGCCACCGCACCTCCGAGTGAACGGCCGAAGAGCACGATGTCCGACGGTGCCACACCGCGCACCTCCAGTAGGTAATCCCAGGCGGCCCGGGCATCCTCATAGAGGCCCGCCTCGCTCGGCCGGCCCTCGCTGCGCCCGTAGCCCCGGTAGTCGAGGATGAGCACGTTGAGCCCGAGGCGGTGAAAGATCTCCAGAGAGGCCTGGCGGTGGGAGATGTTGCCCGCGTTGCCGTGGAAGAACAGCAGCACCCGCCGGGCCCCGGGGTACGGCAGGTACCAACCATGGAGCCGCACCCCCTCCTCCGTCTGAAGCCAGACGTCCTCGTACTCCAGGTCCCATTTCGCCGGGGTCGCCGCAAGCTCCCGGCTCGGCAGGAAGACCATCGCCGGTTGCATCACATAGAGCCCCCCCGCCACCAGGGCAAGGACGACCACCAGGTTGGCCAGGAAGCTGCTCACAGCCCCGGGAAGGGCCGCCCGGTGGCGTATTTGAAGAGCACGACATCCCCCGCGGCGACCGGCAGCTCCGCCACCCCGCCCCTCGGACCCGAAGGCACCAGCAGCTGAGTCCGCGCCCGCCGCCCCGCCGGGTCGAACACCAGGATGCGGCTCGGGTCCAGATCCGGCGGCGCCCCCCGGAAGTCGAAGCGGACTCGAATGACGCCGGGCTCCGCGCTGTCGTTGGGTGGACTGCCGCGGGCATGGCGGACGTTCTGCAGCATCACGTAGTGCTCGCCCGCGTCGTCCCGGAAGAAGCCGGCCAGGATCTCCATCCCCTCGCTTTCCGGCTCCGCCGCCGGCCCCAGATCCGCAAGGTAGGGATCGCCGCCGGCGCCTCGTTTCCAGGGTCGGGTCCCCTCGGGCTGCAGGGCCGGTAGCAGGGCGCGGTAGCGCACGTCCGTGCTCCACAGGTAATTCGTGACCCCGAGGTAAGCGGCCAGGTCCCGATTGACCCCGGCCGCCGCCTCCCACAAGGGCGACTTGGCCCCCCCATACCCCGGCTCATCGAAGAAGGCGGGGGCTATCCCCATAGACTTGTTCTGGTAGATGAACCAGGTGAAGCCGGTGAAGCCATACACCAGGCCGGTCATGGCATCCCAGCGCAGGTCGCTGGGGCGCAGCCGATCCCTGGCATGCTGGCGATACCCGTAGAGGTAGCGCCAATAGGGCCGGTGGTATTTCTGGGCGTAGCGCCGGATCAGCTCCAGGGTGGCGTACTGGCGTTTGCTCAGGTTGTAGCGGTCGAAGGAGAAGACATCGATCCCGAGGGTCCCGCCCGCGTAGTCCAGGATAGGCCCCAGGTCCCGCACCCCCACGCTGAAATTCATCACCACCAGGGCGTCCTGGTCGGCCCGGCGAACCGCCTCCACGCCTTGGCGGAAGGGCAGCACGGCCGCGAAGCCGGACCCGTCGAGACCCGGCTCGTCGCCAATCTGGAAACCAATCCGTCCCGGTCGATTGGGGCCGATGCCGCCAAGGACCCCGCCGCCGTCCCGTGACGTGCCGTCCTTATCGACCCAGGAGAAGAAGCGCAGCCCCCGCCGGCCGCTCTCCTCCCAGTCCGCAAGCTGACGGGGAAGGCCCGCCTCCCAGAAGTGCACGGCGGTGGCATGGAAGCCATCGAAATAGTCGTCGACGAACCCCCGGGGCGGGGGTCCATCCACCAGCATCAGGCCGCTGATGAAGGGGGGACCAGCACGCAGGCGCCGCCAGACCCGATCGAGGCCTGGCGGCTCCCAGATGCGGGTTGCCTCCCCGGCTGCGGGCTCAGGGCGCTCCACGCCCGTGGGACGCCCACAACCGGCCAGGACCAGGGAGCCAAGCGAGGCCCCCAACAGCCACAGGGACCGCCGGACGGACCGGCCGCCGATCAAAAGGCCGCCGCAAAGGCCGCCACGAAGCGGTCGTAGTCCGCCTCCGGCAGGTCATTGATGCCGGCGGCGGCCTTGCGCCCGCCGCCGGAGGCGAACTGGCGGCACAGGACATCCGCCCCCTCGGGCCGGTCGATGGGGGCGCGCACGCTCACCACGAAGCCACCCGTGGGCAGCCGGGTCAGCAAGGCGTGGGCACGGCTAGGTGACTCCTGGGCCAGCTCGTTGGCGAACACCCCGCCGGCGCGCCGTCCCCAGGGATCGGCGGGCAGGATGTAGAGCCGGTGGCCCTCGACCTCGACTTCGGGACGCACCGCCCGCGCCCGGGCCATGTCGTCCTCGTAGCCACCGCGCAGGGCCGTAAAGGCGGGATCCTCCGCGATAAAATCCAAGGGATCGGCGTAGGGGCTCAGCCGGCGGTAGAGGGCGTCGGGGGCGAAATGCAGATCCTCCACCTCTGCCCCGTACCCGTTGTAGTTGATGTAGATGCCCAGGTCGCGAAGCTGCCCCAGTGTCTCCTCCCCCAACCCGAGGGGCTCGGCGGCACGCCGGGCGGCAGCGTCGAAGTTGTCGCCGAAGGTCCCCACCACCGCCCAGGCCCGGTGGCTCCCCCCGAGGTAGTCATCCACCAAGAGGCTGGTGCCCTTGTCCGGCAGAGTCTCCAAATGGCAGTGGAGGTTGGGATGACTCGGGATCTCCCCGGGGAAGTGATGATCGAAGTAGCGAACCTGCGCGCCGGCGGCCAGAACGCGGTCCAAGGCGGCGCGGTTCTTGTCCAGGGAGACGTCCAGCACCGTCACCTCGTCCCCGGCACCCGCCGTGACGCGGGCGAGAAGCCCGATATCGCGCTTGACGCCAGTCACCAGGACGCTGTCCCTGGGCTCGGCGAGCCGCAGCTGTTGGAGCGCGCAGATGCCGTCCGCATCACCGTTGAAGACATCGTAGTGCGTCATGGGTTGCCCTCGGGGCAGTCGGGGAAGGGGATGGATTATCCCCTGGAACTCGCTGGCCGGCCAAATCAGGGCCGAATCAGCGAGATCCGGGGACCCGGCATTGCTCGGCTAGGGTCTGGACGGTAGACTTCCACGTCTACTAATCGACCCCCGTGCATGCCCTCGTCCCCGGGATCGACACCCGGCCCTGGCCCAAGACCCTTGCGGCCCCGACTTGGCTGACGCGCCATCCCTGAACTGCCCTTCCAACTCTGGAGCCCCCATGGCGATCGAACGTACCCTCTCCATCATCAAGCCCAACGCCGTTGCCAAGGACGCTATCGGCGCCATCCTGGACCGCTTCGAGTCCCAGGGGCTCTCCATCGTCGCGGCGCGCATGCTGCATATGAGTCGGGAGCAGGCCTCGGCCTTCTATGCCATCCATCAGGGCAAGCCCTTTTTCGAGGAGCTGGTGGGCTTCATGATCTCGGGCCCTGTCATGGTCCAGGTGCTGGAGGGCGACGACGCGGTCGCGAAGAACCGGGAGATCATGGGCGCTACCAACCCGGCCAATGCCGCCCCTGGGACCATCCGCGCGGATTTCGCCGATTCATTCACCGAGAATGCGGTACATGGTTCGGACTCCCCGGAGAACGCGGAGGTAGAGATCGCCTTCTTCTTCCCCGAGGGGGTCTGCCCCCGCACCCGCTGAGGCGCCCCGACCAGCGACTATCCCATGGACACCGCCGCCCGTCTCAACCTGCTGGACCTGGACCTCGCTGACTGCGAGGCCCTGGCGGTGTCGCTTGGATCCAAGACCTTCCACGGGCGCAACCTGTTCAAGTGGATCCACAAACACGGCGTCCTGGACCTCGACGCCATGACCGACATCCCGAAGGGCCTGCGCGCCGCCCTGGGCGACTCGGCGGAGCTGCGCCTGCCGCGGATCATCCACACCCAGCCATCGGCGGACGGCACGGTCAAATGGGTGATGGAGTTGGAAGACGGCCAGCGGGTCGAGACCATCTACATCCCCGAGGAGGGACGCTCCACCATCTGCGTCTCCTCCCAGGTGGGGTGTGCCCTAGACTGCGCCTTCTGCGCCACCGCCCGTCAGGGGTTCAACCGCAACCTCAAGGTCGGAGAGATCATCGGCCAGGTGTGGCATGCCGCGCGCCAGCTTGGAGAGCCGCCATCCAACGTGGTCATGATGGGCATGGGTGAGCCGCTCGCCAACTTCGAGTCGGTCGTCAAGGCCATGGCCATCATGCAGGACGACCTGGCCTACATGGTCTCCAAGTACCGGGTCACCTTGAGTACCTCCGGCATAGTCCCGGCCATCTATCGCTTGCGAGAGGTCAGCGACGTGTCCCTGGCGGTCTCGCTCCACGCCCCCAACAACGAGCTGCGGGACGTGCTGGTCCCCATCAACCGCAAGTATCCCTTGGAGGAGCTGCTGCCCGCCTGCCGAGCCTACATCGAAGGCGACAAGCGCCGGCGCGTCACCTGGGAATACGTGATGCTCGACCGGGTCAATGACAGCATCCATCACGCCAAACAGCTCATCCGGCTGTTGGAGGGCATCCCGTCCAAGCTCAACCTGATCCCCTTCAACCCATTCCCGGATAGCGGGTTCGAGACTACCAAGCCGGAGCAACTGGAGATTTTCCGCCAGCGGCTGATGCGCTCGGGGCTCCTGGCCTTCACCCGCAAGACCCGGGGCGACGAGATCGCCGCCGCTTGCGGCCAGCTGGTGGGCCGGGTCCAGGATCGCACCCGCCGCCTGGGTCGACCGGTACCGGTTCCCTTCGCCCCTGGAGGGGCTCCGCTTCCATGACCGCTTCCAGCGCTTTCCGGCGTCTCGCCCTGGTTCTCCCGCTCGTGACCCTCGGGCTCGCCCTGGTAGGCTGCGGCCACCAACAGTCGAAGGAGCCTGCCAACCCACTCGGCCTCGACGCGGAGAACAGCCCAGGGGATCTCTACGTGGCCATGGCCGCCGAGTACTACCGACTGGGTCAGCTGGAGCCGGCGCTCCGGCGCGCCGAGCAGGCGATTGCGGAGGACGCGAAGAACCCCCGGGCCCATTACATGCTTGCGGTTATCTATCAGCAGATCGGACAGGTCCAGCGGGCCGACGACAGCTTCAAGCAGGCGTTGGAGCTTTCCCCCAACAACTCGGATGTGCGCAATGCCTATGGCACCTTCCACTGCAGCCAGAAACGTTACGCGGAGGCAGATGTACAGTTTACCAAGGCCCTGGAGAACCCGCTCTATACCACCCCTTGGGTCGCCATGACCAATGCGGGGATCTGCGCCGCCAGCGCGGGCAACCCGACGAAGGCCGAGACCGAGTATCGGCGTGCCCTCAACGCCAATCCGCGGTTCGGCCCCGCGCTGATCAAGATGGCGGAGATCGACTTCAAGCGCGGGGACGTCAAGGGCGCCAAGGGCTACCTGGATCGCTATTTCCAGTCCAACACGCCGACGCCCTACGCCCTGGCGCTCGGCATCCGCGCGGAGCGTAAGCTCGGCAACAAGACGGGCGCGGCCACCTACGAGCAGGTCCTGCGCAAGAGCTTCCCTAACGCGCCAGAGATCCTCGAGCTGTAGCGATGCGTGAACAATGAATCCGATTCAAGCCGTCAGTCCAGACGATCAAAATGTCGTCGAGTTCGCGGAGTCCCCCGGCCGCCGTCTGCGCGTCCTGCGCCAGTCCAAGGGTTGGGAGATCGAGCGCATCGCCTCCCAGCTGCATTTGCGCGCCCATCTGGTGGAGGCCCTGGAGCAAGACCGCTTTCATGAGTTGCCTGGCCCAGTCTTCGTCATGGGATACCTGCGCAACTATGCCCGTTTGCTGGGCATCGACCCCGAGCCCCTGATCGGCGCCTACCGCGCTGCGAACCCAGGCCAGGAGCCGCCGCGGACCCCCTTGAGCGGGTCCCCTAAGCCCGAGGTCGGCAGCGCCCATATCCTGGTGCGGCTGGTCAGCCTGGGGCTGATCCTGGCGGTCATTGGGATGCTGGTGTTGTGGTGGCAGAACCGCCCCGTGCCTATCGAAGAGCCCGCCCTGGGGTTGGAGTCTCCCGACCTGCCCCTCCTGCCCCGCGACGCGCTCATCGACGGCGGGCTTCCTCTCGACGAGAACGAAACCGCCGAAGCCCTGCCGGGGCCTGGTGACAGCAGCGCAGAACCCGAGCCGCGGGACCAGGAACCCCTCCCGGCGACCGCCGAGATCCCGGACCCGGCTTCCCCCTCGGCTGTGATTCCACCCACGGAGGCGGCGGCACCCCGCGGGCAGTCCGCGGAGCCGGGCCCGCTGTCGGCGGGGCCGCCCGGGGAATCGACCGCCGCGACGGCCCCCGAGGAGCCCGAGGGCGCCCCTGAAATGCCAGCCGCGCAGCCCGAGCGCCCCCAGGTGGTTCTGAGCTTCTCGGGCACCTCCTGGATCGACGTGCGGGATACTGCGGGCAACGTCATCCTCACCGGCGAGATGCGCAAGGGGGACCGCCGGGTCCTCGAGGGAGACCCGCCCTATTCGTTCGTGATCGGAAACGCCAAGGCCGCCGCCGTCACGGTCGGTGACAGGGCTCTGGATCTCAGTACCCGGGGGCGGGGCGGTGTGGCCCGTTTCAAGCTCGATCCGAGTAACCCCGAATGAGGGGACTTGTTCCAGGGGCGCTCCTGGTTCGGCCTCCCGCCCCCACCGGCGAGTCCGCACGGCGTCCAAGATGAGCAGGGGCAGTGAGGCCGGCCGGGCGATTCAGGGCATCCGCGGGATGCACGACATCCTACCGGGCAACATCCATCTTTGGCAGCGCATCGAGGACAGCGCCCGCCGGATCTTCGACGGCTATGGCTATACGGAGATCCGCACCCCCTTGGTGGAGGTCACCGAGCTCTTCAAGCGCTCCATCGGCGAGGTCACCGACATCGTCGAGAAGGAGATGTACAGCTTCACCGACCGCAACG
>Ga0209254_10007520_pt1 | contig 10056 bp, 11 predicted proteins | sample FrelakmetDIP11DI_FD_187148 | JGI IMG/M metagenome (GOLD analysis project Ga0209254, IMG submission 187148) | Freshwater lake sediment microbial communities from the University of Notre Dame, USA, for methane emissions studies - DIP11 DI (SPAdes)... | ecosystem: Environmental > Aquatic >...
TAGGGATCCAGGTTTTTTCTAAGTCTTCTGGACCCTGGCTTTCGCCGGGGTGACGGATTTATTGAGTTTTGCAAGAGCCTCTGCATGACATGATTTCCTGTAGCGTGATGTTTTTTTGGGGCTGGCAGCAAGGCACTCAGGACGACTGATTGGGGAGGGGAGAGGATGAAAATCAAGTACTGCAAAAAATACGAGAAATACGTGAGCCAGCAGCACTGTGAATTTTTTAATGAAGGCAACCGATGCGATTTCTACAGTCCCGGCCGCTGGAACAGCATCAAGGAGTTGCTGGGGGATGTCAATCGACCTAAATGGGGAGTGACCGAGGTGATTAAGCCTTTCAAATGCAATCTGCTTGGTCGAGAGATATTGAACCACCTGAATGATGTTCGAAGAGAAAGGAGGCGTTCGGGAAGTTACCAAGTGGGACTGGAAAGACGCCTCTAAGAGCCGGGGCACGCTCATTCTGCAGTTCCCCCGCGTCTCCCTGTCTCCCGATCTCCCCCTCCCCGCGTCCCCTTGCCGCCGTGTCTCCAAACCCCTGCCGGGCCAAGAGTGCATCTTGGTCCGCTTTTAGCAAAGCGGGGCGTTGACAAGCAGCAGTCGATTGGTTTATATTGCAGCCTTGTGAGGCTATTGCAACACTCAATGAAACTGTCACCCCGGCGAAGGCCGGGGTCCAGACCTTGAAAAACCTGGATTCCTGCTTTTGCAGGAATGACGTTGAAGGACTTTTGCAAGAGGCTCTCGTTTAAGCTGACGCGCGCAATGAGTGGGCGGATAGGTGATGAGATCCGGGTAGTGATTGGCCCCAATTGGCTCAAGAAGGAGTCTGAACATGGCGGAGAAAAGTATCATCGAGATAACTGACAGCAGTTTTGATAAGGAAGTTCTGCAATCCGAATTGCCGGTCCTGGTGGATTTCTGGGCGCCCTGGTGCGGACCGTGCCGGGCCATTGCTCCTGTGGTGGACGAATTATCGGCGGAGTACAGCGGCAAACTGAAATTCGCCAAATGCAATGTGGATGATAACCCTAAAACGCCTGGTCAGTTTGGTATTCGGGCCATTCCAACTCTGATTATTTTCAAGGCCGGCAAAGTCAACGAGCAAATCACCGGTGCGGTATCCAAATCGCAAATTACCGCAGCAATTGCCAAGGCTCTCAGTTAGTGAGGCGCTTCCCGTACCCGGGCAGGTCCCCGGTTTGCCCGGTCCAGCCCGGCCTGACAGCGTTTGCGTACGGCCGCACCGGGGATTTGCCTTCCGCAACACTCTCACCGATGTGGATGAAATGTTTCGGATAACCACCTGGTGGGGCGGTTTGATCAACGCCCCCGTGTATCTCTTAGAATGACAGGGTCCCCGACGACTAGAAAACCGTAGGAGCGATCATGGGCTGCCACAGGAGAGTCATGGCCTTTGTGAGTCGACAACTCGGCATCTGCCTACTGGTTGGATTACTAATGATTTTGCCGGCCGGATGCGGCACATCGTTATCCGAGTTCTACTTTGGGGACCTGTTTGGAGGTGGCAAGAAGGTCGAAAAAAATCCCGAACAACTTGCTGTGGAAGGTATGCAGAAGTTGCAGGAAAAGGATTATGGCGACGCCCTCAAGGCATTCCAACAACTGAAGGAACGCTATCCCTACAGCAAATATGCCATTCTTGCTCAGATAAAGGTGGCCGATGCCCATTTTTACAAGGAGGAATACGCCGATGCGGTAATTGCCTACGAGGAATTTGCTCGCCTCCATCCGCGTAACGAGATCATTCCCTATGTGCTTTACCAGATTGGCATGTGCCACTTCCTCGCTTTCCAATCCGTAGACCGCGACCAGGAAGAAACGCGCCTGGCCGGTGAAAGTTTTCAGCGCCTCATCCAGGCCTTCCCGCAATCCGAATACGCTCACAAGGCGAAAAAGCAGCTCTTTGAGTGCCAGAAGCGACTTGCAGCTCACGAATTTAGCGTTTCTCAATTTTATTATCGTCAGGAGAAATACCAGGCTGCCAAAGATCGCCTGGACAGGCTGGTTGCAACTTACCCGCAAGCGACCCAGGCATTGGGACTGGATAAGGAGGTGCAGGAGATGCTGGTGGCCTGTAACCGGGAAGTCAGCAAAGGCGCCCCAAAAAAGAGCATTTGGAGTCGATTGGGACTTTAGGGGTTGGAATCGCTTGACAAGCGAGTTAATTTAATTTAAGAATTTTATCGCTACAACATGAACAAGACCCATTTACCTGCCTCAGGAGAACCCTGACAAGTTACCCTGGAGAACACAGATCGCTATCGCATTGGCCTGCCGCTGAGGATCCTGTTCGAACCATGTCCCGCTAACTCTTGCTTTGAGGAGAAACCGCTTTCACTTCAGGTTCAGCCTGTTGGTTTTTTCCCTCGCTGAGCAGAACCCCATCGATGAGGCATCACGGCATCGGTGCTGTTTTTGGGGAATCTTGCGGTGGGAAAGCGTGTGAAGGGGGATCTGATATTTCAGAGATCACCTGGAGGAGATCCACAAAATCGATCATTATGGAGAGGAAACCAACTACCATGACGAAAGTGCTACAGAAAAGTCCGGAAGGCGCCGAGAAAAACAGCAAATCGGCAAACGGTCAGGAAGGCGCCAAGAAAAACAGCAAGTCGGCAAACGGTCAGGAAGGCGCTGAGAAAAACAGCAAATCGGCGAACGGTGAGGAGCTGCCCGGCCAGGTTCGCGAAGAGATGAACCTGGTGGAGCTCAAGAACAAGAACATCAAGGAACTGGTGAGCATTGCCAGACAGCTCAGCATTGACGGCGCCAGCTCCATGCGCAAGCAGGAACTTATTTTCGCCCTGCTTCAAGCCCAGGCGGAAATGAGCGGCCTCATCTATGGCGAAGGGGTCCTGGAGATTCTTCCGGACGGTTTTGGTTTTCTCCGCGCGCAGAGTTACAATTATTTGCCCGGCCCGGACGACATTTATGTATCGCCTTCACAGATCCGGCGCTTCAGCCTGTGCACGGGAGACACGGTTTCCGGGCAGATCCGGCCCCCCAAGGATAACGAACGCTACTTTGCCCTTCTGAAAGTGGAAGCCGTCGATTTCGAAGATCCCGAATTCGCGCGAGATAAGATACTCTTTGACAATCTCACCCCCATCTATCCGGACCGGCGCATTCTTCAGGAAACGCGCTTGGACAATTATTCGACGCGCGTGATGGACCTCCTGACTCCCATCGGGTTCGGTCAAAGAGGTCTGATCGTGGCCCCGCCCCGCACCGGTAAGACCATGCTCCTGCAAAACATCGCCAACGCCATAACGGTCAACCACCGCGACGCCTACCTGATCGTGCTCTTGATCGACGAACGTCCGGAGGAAGTGACCGACATGCAGCGCTCGGTGCGCGCCGAAGTGGTCAGTTCCACCTTTGACGAACCGGCCCAGCGCCATGTTCAGGTTGCGGAAATGGTCATCGAGAAGGCGAAGCGGCTGGTTGAGCACCGCCGGGATGTGATCATTTTGTTGGACAGCATTACCCGGCTGGCTCGGGCCTATAACACCGTGGTCCCGCCGAGCGGCAAGATTCTCTCCGGCGGTCTGGACTCCAATGCCCTGCACCGGCCCAAGCGCTTCTTCGGCGCGGCCCGAAACATCGAGCAGGGCGGCAGCTTGACCATCATTGCCACGGCCTTGATTGAAACCGGCAGCCGCATGGACGAGGTCATCTTCGAGGAGTTCAAGGGAACCGGCAACATGGAAATCATTCTGGATCGCAAGCTGGCTGACCGGCGCATCTTTCCGGCGATTGACATCAATCGTTCCGGGACGCGCAAGGAAGAGCTGCTGTTGCCTCCCGAAGATCTCAACCGCATATGGATTCTGCGCAAGCTCCTGTCGCCCTTAAACCCGGTGGATGCCATGGAATTTCTTCTGGACAAGATGCACGGGACCAAGAACAATCCTGAGTTTTTGGGCTCTATGAACCGTTAGGGGCCGGCCAGGCAGCGCTCACGCCAGATGCCAACCGCCTGCTGAAAGTATTCCTCGTGCCCCCGGCGGCCCCCAAGCCCTTTCCGCCCAAAGTGCTGGTTGATCTCAACAAATACCGGCGCCCCTCGATCCGGGAACATGAGATCGAAAGCGGCCAGGTCGGTGCCGGTGCGACGGCAAAATGCCTGCACCGCTCCAACTCCATGCCTCTGCTGATCGGGCGCCAGGTTATGGTCAATGCGCCCGCCGCGGCAGACGTTATTGTAAAAGCGGCCGCCGCCAACCCGAAAATAGCTGATGGCGACCTCCCCGTAGATCACCACCCGGAGATCCCTGCCACCGTGCTCCACCCAGCGCTGCAGCAAAGCCGGTTGATTGTGCGGCAGCCCGGGAGCATAACAAGCCACGTCGCTTGCCTGGTAAATGGGATAAACCGTGCTGCCACCCCCTCCCAGATCCCCTTTCAGAACCAGCGGATAGCCCCATGGGGAACCGCACCTGGAGAAAACCTCCAGGAGTTCCAGCGGATTTTGAAAGAGAAGACTTTCCGGATGACGCACACCCAACTCGCGAAACAGGAGAATCTGTCTCGCCTTGCCCGGATAATTGAAACGCACCTCCAGCCTGGGGAACCAACAGCACGCCAATCCGGTAATGGCGCGATAACGCCAGGGGGGAACATAGGGGGGAAGCACCACTCCGGCAGCCCGCTGCAGCAAGCTCATGACCTTCGGCTCTGAGAGATCGACCAGGAAAGGCAGGTTTTCTTCCGCGGCAACCGCCGGATAAAACGAGACAAAATACGCTGCTTGCGGCATCATCCTGCCGGCTCCCGGGTAATTTGGCCTTGAGTTGGAGTTTCTCCTTGAAAGCACAAGAAATTATGTTAGAGTAACGAGTTTGTGGAAACAAGAAAATAACCGGCAAGGAGACCGATCATGAAGAAAGACATTCATCCCGCGTACCACCCCACTGTGATTCGTTGTGCCTGCGGTAGTGAAGTTACGACGGGATCCACCAAAAAAGATATCCGGGTGGAAATTTGTTCACAATGCCATCCATTCTATACCGGTAAGCAGAAACTGGTGGATACTGCAGGGCGAATTGAGCGCTTTATGAAAAAGTACGAAAAATATCAAAAGGCGAATCCAAAACCCGCCAAATAATCAAGGAGCGACATGCCGAAACCGGCCACCCCGGAGGAAAACCAAACCATTTCCTCAAGCTTGGGAACTCAGCAGCCAACGACCCCAATTCCCCCGGCAACATGCCAACTCCTCCCCATTGGCGGGCAAGCCGTCCTGGAAGGGGTGATGATGCGCGGGCCGCGCTCGTTCACCGTGGTGGTCCGCCGCCCCGACGGGACGCTGGCCGTCAAGGAAGACCGCTGGCTATCCTGGACCACACGCTGGCGGGTCACCCGCTGGCCCTTTGTGCGCGGCAGCCTGGTGCTGCTGGAGACTCTGGTGAACGGCATGCAGGCGCTCAATTTCTCGGCCATTCAGGCTATGCCGGACGAAGAGTCGGAGTCCAATCAATCCTGGGCCATTGGCCTCACTTTGGTGGTTGCGATGGCATTGGGCATTGGTTTTTTTGTCGTGTTGCCCCACGCCCTGAGCGCCGTCCTCGGCCACTTCGGGCCGTTCCGCTACGATGTGAACAGCTTTTGGTTTCACCTGGTGGACAGTGTCATCAAGGTGGTGCTCTTTATCGGCTATTTGGTCGGCATTGCTCTCCTTCCTGACATCCGCCGGGTCTTTCAATATCATGGCGCCGAACACAAATCCATTCACACCTACGAATCCGGTGAAGAACTCACCGTGGCTAATGCCGCCCGTCATTCGATCCTGCATCCGCGCTGCGGAACCGCGTTTTTGCTGGTGGTTTTGGTGGTCAGCCTGGCGACCTTCGCCTGGGTCATCCCGCTGCTGCCCTTTTCCGGCATCGGGCCGGCGTGGCTGCGCCACCTGTTCATTGTGGCCGTCAAAATCGGCCTGATGTTCCCCATCGCCGGCATGGCCTATGAATTCATCAAATGGAGCGGCCGCCATCAGAGCAAGCGCTGGGTGCTGGGACTCTGCCAACCCGGCCTGTGGCTGCAGCGCCTCACGACTCGCGAACCCTCTGAAGATCAACTGGAAGTCGCTCTGCACGCGCTCCACCGCGCCCTCCAAATCGAACAACAAAAAACCTCTTAAGAAATAGACCCATCATGTTTGCAAAGTTGGAAAGCGTCGAACAGAAGTTCCTCAAGCTGGAAGAAGACCTGAGTAATCATGAACTCCTGTCCAGGCAGAAGGAATACCAGCAGGTAGCCAGGGAGCACTCGGAAACGGCTCCTATTGTGGAAGCCTACCGGCGGTACAAGAAGATCCGCCACCAGGTTGAGGAAAATCATCAGTTGTTTGAGGAAGAAAGCGACGCGGAAATGCGGGAAATGGTGCGCCAGGAGCTCGCCGAATTGAAGGAGCGCCTGGAACGAACCGAGGTGGAGCTGAAGTTGATGCTGGCGCCCAAAGATCCCAATGACGAGAAGAACGTCATCCTTGAAATTCGTGCCGGCACAGGGGGCGAGGAAGCGGCGCTGTTTGCCGCGGACCTGTTCCGCATGTACCTGCGCTATGCGGAACTCCGCCACTGGAAGGTGGAGATCCTGGACGCTCATCCCACCGACATCGGCGGCATCAAGGAGGTCATTGCCGGGATCAACGGCAAAGGGGCCTACAGCCGGCTGAAATATGAACGCGGCGTGCACCGGGTGCAGCGCGTGCCCAATACCGAAAGCCAGGGCCGCATCCACACCTCCGCGGTCACCGTGGCGGTTCTCCCGGAAGCCGAGGAAGTGGACATTTACATCGAACCCGGCGAACTCCGGATCGATGTGTTTCGCTCTTCGGGACCCGGCGGCCAAAGTGTCAACACCACCGATTCCGCGGTCCGCATCACCCATATTCCCACCGGGCTGGTGGTGATTTGCCAGGACGAGAAGTCCCAGCACAAGAACAAGGCCAAGGCCTTAAAGGTGCTGCGAGCACGCCTCCTGGATCAGGTGCGCAGCGAGCAGGATGCCAAAATCGCCCAGGAACGCAAAAGCCAGGTGGGCAGCGGGGACCGCAGCGAACGGATCCGGACTTACAATTTCCCGCAAAACCGCGTGACCGACCATCGCATCAACGTGACCCTGTACCGGTTGGAGGAATTCCTGGCCGGCGCCCTCGACACCATCATCGATCCCCTGATCACGCATTTTCAGACTGAAGCGTTAAAGAATTTTGGAACTCAGGATGTCACTCACTGAGTGCACAGATGGGTTAGGGGCTAATTGAGGATTAGGATGGAAGACGTTTGGACCATCCTCAGGCTCATTCAATGGACCACCCAATATTTCGACGGCAAAGGGATCGAACAGCCGCGTGCCGGCGCTGAACTTTTGCTGGCTCATGCTCTGGGCATGGAGCGGCTGCAACTGTACCTCAATTATGACCAGCCGCTGAAACCGGAGGAACTCACCCGCTATCGCGAGACGGTTCGGCGCCGGGCCGCGCGGGAACCCGTGCAGTATATCACCGGACGCCAGGAATTCTGGTCGCTGGAATTCGAGGTGAATCCGGCGGTATTGATTCCGCGACCCGAAACCGAAATCCTCGTGGAAAAGGCCCTGAGCTTACTGGCCGGCATACAGGACCGGAGCCCCCTGATCCTGGAACTGGGCACCGGGTCGGGAGCCATTGCCGTCGCTCTGGTCCATGAACATCCCAGACTGCAGGTGGTGGCCGGCGACATCTCAGCGGCGGCGCTGGTGGTGGCGAGACGCAATGCCCGCCGCCATCTGGTCGACAACCGGATTCATTTTGTCGCCATGGATCTCTGCCGGGCATTGGCATTCACACCCGTCTTTGATCTGATCGTGAGCAACCCGCCCTACATCGCCGACGCCGATTTTTTCCAACTCGCTCCTGAAATCTCCCGCTATGAACCCGCTGCGGCATTGCGTGGCGGCCCACAGGGGCTGACGCCCATCCGCGACATCATCGCGAACGCCCACCAGTATCTGCGACCGCAAGCTTCTCTCCTGCTGGAAATCGGGCAGGGGCAGTCTGCCATTCTGGCCGACGAATTCGCCCACCCCCTCCACTATGAGCCGGCCCGGTTTTACCCGGACTATTCCGGCATTATGCGCGTCCTGGAGTTGCGAAAGAGGAATTGAGAAACGGTCGAGCCTCTTGCAAAAGTCCTTTTCACCCCCTTCGACAAGCTCAGGACAGGCTTCGATACCTCTCAAGAAACAGTACGCACATTGTAAGCACTGTTTCTTGCTTAACACCTTGCCACGCGAATGCGGGGCTTACTTCGCTCAGGGCGAACGGACTCTTGCAGCTGTAACGTGTTGAATGTCCGTTCGTGGTGAGGTATCGAACCACGAATGGGAGTGGTTTTGCAAGAGGCTCGGTCATTTCTGAATTGCGGTTTGTGGCCCGGCTCTGGTAGGCTGGTCGCAACGTGGGAGATGCGAGGACGCGGGGACACGGAGACGCCGAGACAGGGGAGGGACGGCGTCCCGCCGTCCGCAAGACAGGGCGAAGCTGACCCGAAACGGGACTTCGTTGTTCGATATTCGATATTCATCTTTTGGTGAAGAGAAGACTTCATCATTCGATATTCCTTGTTCGTTATTCGATATTCGATATTCCTTGTTCGATATTCGATATTCGCTTTTTTTACGGAGAGAATTCATGGACAAACTAATCATCGAAGGCGGCATAGCGCTCGAAGGGGAAGTGCCCATCAGCGGCGCCAAGAACGCCGCTTTGCCGCTTATGGCCGCAACGCTGCTGGCCCGGGGCCGGCATGGCTTCAGCAATGTGCCCAGGCTGCGCGATATTCGCACCATGCAAAACCTTCTCGGCCACATGGGCGCCCTCTGCGAGTCCGGGGAGGAACTCACCATTGACACTTCCGGCATCGCCACGCTGGAAGCTCCCTACGATCTGGTGAAGACCATGCGCGCCTCGGTCCTGGTGCTGGGGCCGCTGGTGGCGCGCTACCAGAGGGCGCGAGTGTCACTTCCGGGCGGCTGTGCCATCGGAGCGCGCCCGATCAACCTGCATTTGCAGGGACTGCAGCAGATGGGCGCTGACATTGCCCTGGAGCACGGTTACGTGGTCGCGACGGCAAAACGCCTCCATGGCGCCGCCATCACCTTCGATCAAATCACCGTGACCGGCACCGAAAATCTGCTCATGGCCGCATCGCTGGCTCAAGGCACAACCATCCTGCGCAACGCGGCGTGTGAACCCGAGGTGGTGGCCCTGGCCGAGTACCTCCGGAAAATGGGAGCCCGCATCGAGGGAGCCGGAACCGAGGAAATCACCATTGAAGGCGTAACTGAACTCACCCCGGCCACCCACGAGGTCATACCGGATCGTATCGAACTGGGCACTTACCTGGTGGCGGCGGGGATCACCCATGGGCATTTGCAGCTCACCCGCTGCCGGCCCGAGCACGTCGAGGCGGTGATCAGGAAGCTGCAAATGACCGGGCTGAAAATGGAGGTCCGGGAGCAGAGCATCGAAGCATGGGGGACCGGCGAAATCCAAAGTGTTGACATGAAAACCTGGCCCTATCCCGGCTTCCCCACGGATATGCAAGCGCAATTCATGGCGCTGATGAGCCTGGGCAATGGAGTCAGCCTCATTACCGAGCAGATTTTCGAGAAACGTTACATGCACGTCAGCGAATTGCGGCGCATGGGGGCGAATATTGAAGTCGAGGGGCGCAGCGCCGTGGTGCGGGGTGTGGGGAGACTCTCCGGCGCCCCGGTCATGGCCACCGATCTCCGTGCTTCTGCGTCGCTGGTCCTGGCCGCACTGGCCGCCGAGGGAACAACGGAAATCAGCCGCGTCTATCACCTGGATCGGGGTTACGAAGCCATCGAAAAGAAATTGGCCGCCGTGGGTGCTCGCATCCACCGTGTCCGCGACATACGCGGCGCATGAATAGCCACCGAACGTCATTCCCGCGAAGGCGGGAATCCAGGTTTTTCCATGGTTTCCGGGTCAAGCCCGGAATGACGTTGATCGACTTTTGC
>Ga0209254_10007521_pt1 | contig 10055 bp, 9 predicted proteins | sample FrelakmetDIP11DI_FD_187148 | JGI IMG/M metagenome (GOLD analysis project Ga0209254, IMG submission 187148) | Freshwater lake sediment microbial communities from the University of Notre Dame, USA, for methane emissions studies - DIP11 DI (SPAdes)... | ecosystem: Environmental > Aquatic >...
AAAGAATTATTTGTCTGAGCAGCCGGGGATAATCCCTGTTTATAATAAAACAGTTTTCTCCGGCTGCGTTGCATGATACCGGGCGGCGCAGGCGCAAGGGGTAAAGCGGCCTGCCAGTACCAGGGAAGTTTTGACCGGGAGTAACTTGAAATTAGTATAATATTTCCGCGAAGAAACGACATGACCACAACGTATAAAGAGTTTTCATCCAGAGTACCATGAGAGTAAATACAATCAGACCAAGCATCATCTCGTTGAAATCAAAGTCAAAATCAAAATTGTTCATTCCGGCAAAAAGTTTTTTCATCATTTTGATCATAGGCCTCACCTCCCTTCTCATATGTATAGTTTGTTAAATCTTAATTGTTGAAACTCTCCTGAATTAGACGATCTGCAGACTCAGATGCATTGCGCTCTTCATGTATATCATCAGATAACAAGTTAAGAAGTGGACATTGACAGAAATAATTATATCCATAATGCAGCGAGTACGGGCACTTCCAGACATTATCATCCATACAGATAATAAGGCCGCTGGCAATGAATCTGGTCTTTATGTGGTTGGAACATCCGCAGTTCCGGCATGAAAAATCCTCCGGACACTCACCGGGGTTCATTGTTTCGATTGCGCTGTTATGAAGGTACTGTGCCATTCGGTGTGCCTTTCATCTATAAACGCGAAAGAGGTTAGGGTATTAAAAGTACAGCAGGTGCCGGCTGGCACCCGCTGTACTCTATTTTATCTGCAGGTTTTACTTTTTTATCTCTACAAAAATCGGATTGGAATAGAACCACAGATCCTGGTAAGCTTTTTGGCCATCATTTGTGCCCTGGAGGTCATCAATGAGCGGATTACCGTCAGCATCTGTCTCATTCGGGATATTTATCGGCAGGTTGGTGCCTCTGAGCCTGAAGTACATGTTATTGCGCACATTGTTAAAATAGAATTTAATCACCGTCCACCCATCCTCATCTTTTTCCCAGCTGGTATTATCAAACTGGGCAATTATTTTTGTACTCTCGTTGGTGTCTTTAGAATATGCAGGTGTTCCAGCCGTTGCCATGCCGGTTACATCGCCGGCAATAAGATCAATGTGGTCAACCGTAACATTATCACCATTATTATTAACTTTGGGGCTCTTGAACCGTATGGTAAACCTTATACCACTGCCCTTTTTGATCTTCATGGTTTCACCCATAGAAGCAGTGTCCTTAGGGCCTTTAAAGAGAGATCGTGCACTAAAATCAAGCTTGTTGATAAGGTCGCCGTGCACGGCAAATACGTTACCTGAGCGAAGACCGTTAACAATTTCTTCTAAAGAATACTTTTTATCGGAATCTTCATCAGTAACAAAGGTATGGGTTTTTGCATACTCGCCTGGCCAGAAATCAGCATCATCAGCACTGCTGTGAAAGTCGGAGTTGACATATGTCCAGAAATGACGACCTTCGCCAAGGAGCGAATCCCACAGGCCACCGACCTTGGCAATCATATAATCTGCGCCGCCATAGGTGCGGGCTTTATACGTAATATCATTACCATTGGCATCCTTGAATGGACCGTTACCGTAGCCACCACGGGATGATTCTTTCTGATGGCCGGGGATTCCCTCAAATCCGAAGCACACCTCGGGAGCTGCGTTGTTAAAGTCGCGAATATGTGCAATGGTGTATTTCAGCTTCCGGGATGGGTGATTGAAGAGAAAGTAGCTTGTGTCCCTATAGTTGTCCTGCAGCCACTGAGCACCGGCAACTGCGTCAGCATGGGTAACATTTTTCTTTACCAGGCCTTCAGCAGCACGGCTGGTATCTTTATCGCTCTGATCAAACATATATTCAAAATCGCTGATTGGTACTGCATCCTCAGCAACAATACCCACGCTTGCATGCTCATGAGAGGGGCAATTCCATTCAACGCCCTGAATTATTCCCTTCTTTTTATATTCGTCACGGAATTCCAGAATCAGGGGGAACGAATAGTCTTGAAGGGACTGCCAGCGCCACATGGCCTGATGGCCGCCAGACATTATGAGATCGCCAAGAAAAACAGTGGGGGGAGTGATCGAGGGATCATCCCAGTAGAGACCTTCAGGATTTGTGGTATACGCTCCACCGTGCTCAGAATTAGCTATCCAGTTCAAACCAAAGACATCAAATGCATGGTAGAAAACATCTGCCTCAGTATGGCTGCCGTCTGTCAGCCAGGTATGGTTGTGAAAATCTCCAGCCATCCATTTACCTCTCACCTGCTGCTCTTGATTACCTCTTCCCTGCTCCTCTTGATCCTGTTTGGCATTAACCGAAGAAACAACGGTGATCATGAGAAACAGCCCTGCTGCCATAAGCAGTGACATGCTTTTAGCTCCACTTTTTTTGTAATGGTTTAAAAATTTCATGATGCCTCCTTTTGTTGTCTTGCGTGTTGTGTTTCTTATTGTTTTGCTGCCCGCTGATCTGTGTGAGTAAAGCTGTCTCGTCCCTCACCTCCTTTCATTTATTTTCTGCTGCATTTTTATCATGTCACTTTGTGGATTCTATAAACGGCGCATGAATTTTTAATGAAGATGGTGATGGCGTTGCGGGAGATGTACGTAAGTGGATCATTGCTCAAGACAGGTGGTTTTGGGGGGCAGGCTGCTGCGGCTATCGGCAGGCGTGCGCTCTGCGTCTTATGATGGCAGGCCGTTCATTAACGCGGCTACATTATTTTATTTCCAGGTTACTTCTCCCCTGCGGTTATATCCGGGCCGCCGTCCTTTCCGGTCATCTTTTTCAGCGCCTGTATCTGACAAGCGAAGCGTCATCGTTCAATGAGGCCAGGAACGCGGTAATGGGCTCAGAATTTTATCGCCAGGGACTGCGGCGGGCACAGACCGGGGCTTCTGCAGCCTGATCACGAACCTGCCAGGCCGCATCTTTAAGCAGCGGGGGGGCGTTCAGTTGCACGGGTATTTCCAGTGGCATCCGGCGAGGTTGCCGCTGCTTCATTAGAAGACCTGTCATCAAACTGATATACCGTTCCCCGTAGTGCTGCATTGCGTATTTGCATAACGCCAGGCCTGTTATAGTATCGGGGCTGACGATGCTGGACCGCTACTGCGGGAACGACAAACTGATGGTATAGCTGAAGGGCTGGTCGCCTGTTGACAGTCCCCAGTAGCCGGACAGAAGATACACTGCAATGCCCGGAGCGTAAACGGGAATTATTATCTCACATGAATCGTGCGCCGTCGTACTGTACACGGTGCTCCAGTAGGGCACCAGTTCCCGTCCTTCATACTGCGCTATAGCAACGCCCTGGAGCCGGTCGCCGTCGCCTCCGTCATCGGTTAGCTTTATATACAGCTTGTCGCCGGTCCATCCTATGCAGAAAATAATGCTGAAATCCAGGCTCAGCGGCATGGTATTGGTCAGCTGCTTCTGGATGGGAAAATCTTTCATGCCCTCGGTAATACTGTAGATGCCGAAGGTAAAAGGGGACGCCGCTACCGGACTCGCAGCGGCAGTTGGCGACGCTGTATCTGCTGTCAATCCCGTTTCCGCGCCGGATCCAAAGCCCTGCGCCTTGGGGGTCCACAGAATGAGCACCGCGAGGAATAATGCGCAAGCAGTACGCCGCACAGTGATGGTTTTATTTAAAAATGTCATACCCGGTAACAGCTCCTTTCTCGCTGGTTAATGGACATTGTAGCTCATGATTTTGAACTGCCCGCTGCATTCGACAACGGAGCCGAACAGCTTCAGTTCCTTTTCTGTGCCGCTGCTGTCTTTAACAATGACACGAGCATCCTTATGAATGGTACAGTTGTCGTATGTTTCTGCATTCTCTGTAAAGCGCATGCGGACAAAATCCAATTTCTGGCCCCCCAATTTCCTCAGCATGAACTGCAAGCCATATTTGCTTTTCGTGTCCACATCACTCCACACATACTGGTACTGCTTCTGCCACTGTTTTATTTTACTGATAGGCAGTGCCGGCCATATATAAGCCCGGTATTCCTGGTCATTGAGGCGCATCGCGTCAAGTGCGTTAAAATTATTTTTTTCGACAGCGGCAAGCACCTGTTTCCCCAGGTCCTCAATGGACGGTGCAGTGTTGACCATCTGCTGCCTTGTTTCACTGCAGGAAAGGCACACGAAGATAAGCAGTACCAGTATGTGCCATACGGCAACCCCTGCCGAAGGGCAGAGGTTACCGTTTTGGCAGTTGTTTGGGTTATGTGCCCGATTCATCATGTAAATACCGGTATGCATTATAGTACAGCTCCATCTACGATATCGCTCGTAACTTTTTTAATGAGCAGATTGAGACCAATACCTGCCTTTTTGCTGATTTTATTGAGGATCGGCAGTATCTCGGCTTTCTGCGGAGCAGTCAATGTAATGGCTTCGCCATTGATGGCTGCCTTAACAAGGGGCATAAGGCTGTTAATCGCCCTTGCCGTGTTTTCCTTGAGGTTTTCATCAGTATCAAGAATAGCAGACACTTCATCTGCATAGTAGTAATACAGCATTGTGTAGAGCTTACCTTTTAGGCTCTTTGCCATGATTGTGTCGCGCAGTTCGCGGAGGGTATCAAGCTGCGGATTGTCTTCACCAAGCGCCTGGGTGGCTGGGCATGAAGAGCAGTTCTCATCAACCTGGCCGTCGCAGTTATTATCAATACCGTCGCCGCAGATCTCGGTAGCACCAGGGTTGATTGCTGCACTGGTGTCATTGCAGTCTGCCTGACCGCACTGGCCGCCCTCTGTTGAGTATCCATCCTTATCCGTATCAGTACATTGAGATGCAGGAATAGTAGTTGTCGTGGTAGGAGGAGTCTCCCGTACCCCATAGGTGGTCCAGGGCTTTCTGGTCCAGTCATCATTGGGATCCACTGCACCAATATAATTGGTTGCCACGATAAAGCTGTTGCCTGCAGGCGGTGCTGCAACAGGAACTGTACCATCCGCAGCCGGGGAACCGGCAGTTGGTCTGAAGTCAGGTTTCAGTACATCATAGGGATTGCCCAGCTTTGGGTCAACTTCCTTGTTGTTCTGCATGGTGTTTTTCATGAACTGCTCGGTGGTGAAAGGCAGGCTGCCTGCTTCCTTGTCGCTGGCATCGGTGTCGAAATTCGGGTTGTTGTTGAAAAAGATATTGTTGTCAACAACGAGGCCCCCATTTTGGGCCTGCGTGAAAGTTGTCACGCTGTCAATATTGACGCCGGATTTTTTGAAACCCGTGACAATAGAGTTTCTTATGTTGCCTGCGGTGCCGCGGCGCAGGAGCATGCCATTGGTACTTCCTTCACCAAAGTCCGGATCACCGGCAAGGGTCATATTATACAAAGTAGGGTTAGAGCGGGGTTCTGCATCATTTGTTTTATCCAGGTTGTCTGCTTCAATACCATTATCAGCCTCATCACCAAGCTGCTGCATCACGATAAACTGGCCATTGCCGCGCCATCCATCAGTCCAGTCAAGCGAGTCATCACCACAGGCGGTATTGATCAGGTATTTTACATTTACCGTACCGCCGAAGAATTCCGTGCAGTCATCTTTGCTGTACGCTACCTGAACATGGTCAACGATGGTCCCCCTGCCAACACCCTGAAATGCTATACCATTCAATTCATTATCAGGGCTGAATTGGATGCCGCCATACTCCACTCTGAAATAGCGCAGGGTGCCGCTGTTGTCATTTTCATTACAGTCTGCACCAGAGCAGCCAAACGTGCCGGTATCGCCTTCGCCCTCTTTGGTACCACCCTGCACATTCAAGGTGGAATAGCCGTTAATGATAAGACCACCATTGTCAGCGCGGGTACGTGAGTTTGCCGGCTGATCACTGGTGTAAATCACCGGTTTGTCCTCAGTGCCCACAGCAATCAGCTTTGCGCCGCGATCAATAATCAGGGTGCCCAGAGTTGCTTTTTCACCAAAGACAGTTACTCCGGCATTGATGGTGAGGGTAGCTGGAGCCCTGACAAATACCGGACCGCTCAACAGCACGTCCTCTGCCCAGGTGGTATTTGCTGTAATCTCGCCTTCCACGGTCTGTACTGCATAGGCTTGTCCGGCAAGCATACATCCCATCATAAGTGCCATAACAAGTGTTAGAATTTTTTTCATAAAGCATTCTCCCTTGTGTTGTTAGGTGTTGTTAGGTTTTTGATGCTCGGTGTATTACCGTCAGTTTTTATGTAACGTTCCTATCGTTTTCTAAGGTCCTCACCTCCCTTCCTGTATGGTTATGGTTAATTATTTTCCTCCCTATATCGAAACAACAGTTCCTGAGACATAAAATCGGTACTATCGATGTTTTTACCATTTATAGGATAGACCCAGTTTAAATGTCCTTCCTTCGCGGTAGCTGTGCCAGATTTGGCCCCCCTGCGTATATGTTACCGGTTCATCAGATATATTCTGTGCGACAAAGCGCAAATCAATGTTTTTGGTGAGCTTCTTGACCACAACCAGGTCAAAACGTTCCGATTTATCCTGAACAATATCCGGCAGTCCCAGCCCTCCCACCGCAGTTACCCGCTCATCGATAAACCGGTACGTCAACCGTGCGTCCAGCCCCCAGTTGGGGTTATCGTATTCAAGGGAAAGGTTAACCATATTCTCCGGCTGGCCTACCAGTGGCCGATTCAGTGAGGTAGGCACGAACCCTGGTTTTACAGCGAGCTGCATTTCCGACTCACAGTATACATAGCTTCCCCAAAGCGACAGGTACTGCAGCGCCGGGTTTATGAACCCGAAATTCTTTCGAAACTCAAATTCTAATCCGCGCAGATACGCAGATTCTGCGTTGACATAGGACAGTCTGAGCTGAGTGGTCGCCTGGATGGTCGGCTCAATAGCGTTTTTAATATCTTTATAGAATACACTGAAGGCTACGAGGTCGGTTTTGCCGATAAACCACTCGGCCCTGAAGTCATAGTTTGTTATGTTTGCTACCTGGAGGTCCGGATTGCCCTTTATTGCATATCCGCCGATGACATCAGTAAATTCAAAGGGAGAAAGCTCATGAAACTCCGGACGGTCAACTGTTTTGGTGTAGTTCAGCCGGATATTTACGGTACTATCTGCTGATTCAATGGGGCTGTATTTCAGCCCGTATGCAGGCAGCCACTTATCTTCTTTCAGCAGGGTGTTTAGGGTCTCAGAAGGTTTGAATAAATTAAAGGTAAGCACGTTGATGCTGTTACGCTCAAACCTGCCGCCGGTGGTAAACTGGAGCTTCTTGAAAAACGTTAAATCCAGCAACGCATAACCGGCAGCAGTTCCCGCACGGGCATTGTATGAGTCTGTGGGGCGGGTCGTTTCCGTGAGCTCGATTTCATAGGGATTGATGTTGGGGGGAATTAACAGTTCTTCCACCGACTGGGTCAGATCAAGCTTGCTCACATCGCGCTTGTCATAGGCAAACCTGCGGGATTGAAAATCGCGCTTGCGGTAGTTATAGGCACCCCCTGTTTGAAACTTTGGCACCAGCCAAGAAGGGCTGTTGGGCAGGGTGATGTTCCAGTCAAGGGATGCATCGTGCATGCGCTCGTCCTGGTTGGTCCACATGCGCAGCGGATTTTCAGTATCAAGGGCAAAATTAAATTCTTTTTTTACGGGTTCGTATAGATACAGAGAATCGCGACTATCAGGATCATACAGCGTTGCCAGCGCGTAGTTATAATGCCACTTGATTTTACTCAATAGCAGAGCTTCAAGGGTATGGTCTCCTGCAAGCTGCCCGGTATAGATCTGCTCTTCCAACCAGCGCAGGCGCGTGCCCTGTATGTCTGTTGACTTATCACCATTATAGCCCGTATAAATCCGTGCTTCATCGGTTGCAATGCGGTTATAAAACTGGTTGATATAGAATTTGTGATCCGGACTTATGTCAAAGCCCACATTTAACATCCCGCCTTCCTTTATGTACTGAAACGACCTGTTGAACCGATACCTGTTCTCTGCCTTTAACTCCCCGTTGGCACTCGCGGAATAAATATTCTGCTGTTCGTCAGCCCGGTTGGCAAATTCGTTTTTGTATTGAAGGAAAAGGATGGCTCCCACCTTGTTGAATTTGTTGCCCACATGGAAATTATAATCACCCCCGAGCGGTGCGGTTTTATTGTAGGTATCATACACGTTGGGAAATGCCTCGCCAAACCGTTCCAGTTCATTCGGCAGAAACCCCTGCTTGCTGGCAACGCCTCTGCGCCGTACATTTTTGTCTTTAGGAATTGAGCTGGGAAGGCCGCGCGTACCGTCATCATAGCCCAACCAGTCTTTGGCGCCGCCATGATAGGTGAGGTAATCCTTGAACGACGTCTCAGTATTGTAGATAGCCGTGCTGGAAAGCTTCATAGTGAACTTATCCGGGATTGCCTTGGTTTGAATCTGGCACAGGCCGCCTGAAAATTCTCCCGGCAATTCCGGAGAGAACGTCTTAACCACATTGATATACTCAACGATACCGGCCGGGAACAGGTCAAGCGGAACTTCCTGCTCGTTGGGCCTGGTGGTCGGCAGCAGGGAATTGTTCAGGGTGGTCTGGTTATACCGTTTTGGCATGCCCCGGACCTGCAAGTATTTACCCTGCTCGATTGTCACCCCCGGCATCCGGGTAAGAATACCGGCAACGTCAGATTCGGGTAATTTCACTATGGTCTCTGCAGACATGACGTCCATTATGTTTTTTGACTCCTTCTGTATGGCAAGCGCGGCAACTGCAGTTCCACGTTTGGCCTTGGTCACCACTCTCATTTCATCAATCAAAATGGGGACATCAGCTAACAGGGCAACTGTAATAGTTGTTTCTTCAGAAGGGAGTATGAGAATCTTTTCAACTTTTTTTAATCTGAATGCAGGGGCTTTAATTTCCAGATGATAGGTTCCTGCCACAAGGTCCATGGAATACCGGCCCATTTTATCTGAGAAGGTAAATTTTATTTGTTGTTGGAGCCTTGTTGCCTTCGCCACAGATGCTTCAATAAGTGCCCCTCTGATTGGTATCCCCTTGGTGCTGGTAACTGTTCCTGTTATTTTCCCCATAATTTTATCCTGAGCAGGTGATACATTATTCTGTTTTCCCCCTGCATAGAGTGCGCTGACAGCCACGGGGGAAAGCATAATAAGGAGGCATGTAATAATCTTTGACAGGCGGACTGTCTTGAATTGCTTTTTCATCGCAGATCAGATCTATTTTTAGCGACAGGCACAGTCACCGGCTGACAGTTGCTATAAAATAAGGACATCAGGTTCAGTCTTCCGGGCAGATTACCCCGGACATTTCGAAGGTTCCTCCCACATGTCGCTGCACTTTCCTGCACGTTTTATTCAAGAGCCAAATGCACGATACAAATGCTTTATTTTTATTGTATAAACATTCTGTTAAATTTTGATTTATTTGCTCCTCAACACGTTGGCTTGAAATTTAAAAACAGATTCCGGGAAGCCCCGCCCTATAATCGAGGCGCTTCATGGTTGTTAACGAGGCACCCGTAGCAGCCTGTGTTCGGTCGAGATCCTACCTCCTCTCGCGCCTGATGCGAAGCCGGGCCCGACGCGAGCGGAAGCCCGTAAGCAGTGCCGTCGCGGGCCGCGTCGAGGACGCGATCGAGCGCCCTCGTCACAGCGGTACGCACTCTACATCAACGGCGAACTGGGCCCGTCCGGGTCGAGGACCGCAGCGTGGTCCCACCAGAAGTGACGACCCTTGCCTGCGAACGCATGGTCACTTCCGTACTCTTCTCCACCACCGACTGGTGAGCTCGTCGGAGGAGCGAGCAGGCGAACGTGTCGCCGCACGACTACTCGACGGACCGGCCCGCGGTGCTCCTCCTGCCTTCTCGCGGGCCCCTTTCGGGCGGAGTTCACCCTAGGGGTACGCATGGGCTCCGCAGAACCCCCATGGGTCGCCAGTACGTGGACGAAAGTGGCGAACGGGCCCCCCATCGCGGCGTTCGGCGCGCCGCGGCGGCGCGGGATCGGCGCGACCAGTCGGGCGGAACGCGTCCGCGCCTGTCGGTCGCCAGAAGATCAGGCCTTCGCGGCCACCGTGCGTCGAGCACG
>Ga0209254_10007522_pt1 | contig 10055 bp, 8 predicted proteins | sample FrelakmetDIP11DI_FD_187148 | JGI IMG/M metagenome (GOLD analysis project Ga0209254, IMG submission 187148) | Freshwater lake sediment microbial communities from the University of Notre Dame, USA, for methane emissions studies - DIP11 DI (SPAdes)... | ecosystem: Environmental > Aquatic >...
TACGGCTCGCCCGCGGAGTTCGGGGCCATCTGCGCCTTCCTGTGCAGCCAGCAGGCCGCCTACATCACGGGCCAAAATATCCTTCCCGACGGCGGGGCGTATCCGGGGACGTATTGAGGCTTGAGCCTTGAGGATCGATGGGCGGCTGCGCCCGCCATTGCTGCGGGTTCACCGCCGCGACGACACCACGATCCCGCCGACGATCAGCGCGAACGCCAGGGCGTGGAATGGCCGCGGCGTGTCGCCCAGAAAGGCGGCCGACATGATCGCCGCGAACAGCGGCGTGAGGTTCGAAAAAAAGCCCGCGACGGCCGGCCCGGCGCGCTGCACGCCCAGGCCCCAGCAGCGATACGCCAGTACCGCCGGGCCGACGGCCACGAACACCAGCGCAGCCAGCAGCGGCCAGCCCCAGGAGATGCGGGCATCGGTCAGCACCCACTCGCCAGCGGTGAAGGCACCCGACCAGGCCAGACCAAACACCACCTGCGCCATCAGGAAGGCGGCCCAGTCGCTGCGGATGGCGGGCGGCTCGTCCCGGCGCGTCAACAGCCAGCTGTACCAGGCCCAGGATGCGGTCGCCAGCAGCATGTACAGGTCACCAGTGACCAGCCGCAGCTGCATCAGTTGCGCCCATTCACCCCGCGCGAGAACCACCAGCACACCGGCCATGGACAGCCCGGCACCCAGCAGTTGCGCGCGTGTCACCTGGACGCCGAAGAACAGCGCGCCGGTGGCTAGCATCCACAACGGGATGCTGGACGCTACCAGCGTCACGTTGAGCGGCGTGGAAGTCTTCAGCGCCAGGTATTGCAGTGCGTTGTAGGCGCCCACGCCCAGCAGGCCCAGAAGGGCAAAACGCCGCCAGTGCGTCCACAGGCCGCTGTTGCGCCGCAGCACCCAGGCTGCCAGCGGCAGCAGGATGGCAAAGGCCAGCACCCACCGGAAGAAGTTCAGCGTCACTGGGGGGATCAGGCCCTGTACCAGGCGGCCGACCACCGCGTTGCCCGCCCATAGCAGAGGCGGAATCGTCAGGAGCGCGGCGGTGCCGGGGGTGAGTCGTTGCGTCATGCGCACCACTGTAGCGGTTGCATCGTGGCTCGGGGCGGCAAGGCTTGCGGATTCATGGCAGGATGCGTGGCGGAATTTTTAAATCCCATTCTGAAAACTTGCGGGACAGACCAAGGGTTTACACGAAGTGAACTTTGCGCTGTCCTCAATCCTTTAAGGACCTGACATGACCCTCGCCATCCAGATTGACCAGCCCGGTGGTCCCGAACAACTCAAACTCGTTGACGTGACCGTCGGCGACCCCGGCCCCGGCGAAATCCGCATCCGGCACAAGGCCATCGGCCTCAACTTCATCGATGTATACCAGCGAAGCGGGCTCTACCCGTTCCCCATGCCGCTCAAGCTCGGCATGGAAGGCGCGGGTGTGGTGGAGGCCGTGGGCGAGGGCGTCACGCACCTGAAGGTGGGCGACCGCGCCGCCTATGCCAGCCAGCCGCCCGGCAGCTATTGCGAGGTCCGCGTGATGCCGGCCAAGTGCGTGTGCGTGCTGCCCGATGCGATCAGCTTCGACACCGGCGCGGCCATGATGCTCAAGGGTCTGACCGCGCAGTACTTGCTCAAGAAGACCCTGCCTGTGGAAGGCCTGCAGCACGGCGACTTCGTACTTTTCCACGCCGCTGCCGGCGGTGTGGGCCTGATTGCCTGCCAGTGGGCCAAGGCGCTGGGCCTGCAACTGATCGGCACGGCCGGCTCGGACGAAAAATGCGCGCTGGCCCTGGCCAATGGCGCGGCGCACGCCATCAACTACCGCACCGAAGACTTTGCCGCACGCGTGAAGGAAATTACTGGCGGCAAGGGCGTCAAGGTGGTCTACGACTCGGTCGGCAAGGACACCTGGGACAAGTCGCTCGACTGCCTGCGTCCGTTTGGCCTGATGGCCAGCTTCGGCAACGCCTCGGGGCCGGTCGCGCCGTTCGCGCCGGCCATGCTGGGCGCCAAAGGTTCGATCTACGTGACGCGCCAGACGCTGTTCAGCCACATCATCACGCGGGAAAGCACACAGGCCATGGCCGACGACCTGTTTGCCGTGGTGCTCAGCGGGCAGGTGAAGATCCACATCGAGCAGCGTTTCCCGCTGGCGCAGGTGCAGGACGCGCACCGGGCGCTGGAAGCACGCCAGACGACCGGGTGCACGATCCTGACGCTTTAGGCGTCCCGCTCAACGTCCGCGACGCACCCGCAGCAACTCGTCCAGGATCAGCGCCATGGCGCCAATGGTGATAGCGCTGTCGGCGATGTTGAATGCCGGAAAATGCATGCCGCGCCAGTGGAAGTCCAGGAAATCCACCACGTAGCCGTAAAGCACCCGGTCGATCACGTTGCCCACCGCGCCGCCCAGGATGCAGGCCAGGGCGAAGCTGAACAGTCGCTGGCCGCTGTGAGCCTTGAGCATCCACAGGATGAACAGCGCGGCGCTGACGCCCAGGGCCGTGAAGAACCAGCGCTGCCAGCCCCCGGCCGAGGCGAGGAACGAGAAGGCCGCGCCGGTGTTGTGCACGCGAACGATGTTGAAGAAGCTGGTGACCACCGTGCTGTCGCCGAGCTGGTAGGCGCCCAGGATCAGCACCTTGGTGAACTGGTCGGCGATCAGGATGATCAGCGCCAGGCCCAGCCATGGCAGCATGCCACTGCCCGAGCTGCGCACCAGTGTTGTTTTTCCCTTGGCCATCACGCCACCGTCCGGATTTCGCCGGCGCCGTAAAGGTTGCTGGTGCAGCGGCCACAGATCGTCGGGTGTGCCGGGTCGTGGCCCACGTCGTCGCGGTAGTGCCAGCAGCGCTCGCATTTGATGGCGGCGCTGGGCTGCACCCGCACCCGCAGCTCGCTGCTGGCCTGCAATTCCACGACCGAGGTGATGAAAACGAATTTAAGGTCGTCGCCCAGGCTGGCCAGCAGGCCATGGTCTTGTGCGTTGACTTCCAGCGTCACATTGGCCTGCAGCGATGAGCCGACCTTGCCTTCGGCGCGCAGCGCCTCGATGTCCTTGTTAACCGTGTCGCGAATCTCGCGGATGCGGCTCCATTTCGCGAGCAGGTCGCCATCCACGGCACCTTGCGGGGCGTACGCGTCCATGAAGATGGACGCCCGGGTGCCGGCCGGCGTCTTTCCTGCTGTGCCCAGCACGGCCCAGGCTTCCTCGGCCGTGAAGCTCAGGAACGGGGCCATCCAGCGCAGCATGGCCTGCGTGATCTGCCACAGCGCGGTCTGGGCGCTGCGCCGGGCCAGGCTCCCCGATGCGGTTGTGTAGAGCCTGTCCTTCAGGATGTCGAGGTAGAAAGAGCCGAGGTCTTCCGAGCAGTAGATCTGGAGTTTGGCCACGACCGGATGAAATTCGTAGATCTCGTAGTGCGCCAGGATGTCGGCCTGCAGTTGCGCCGCCCGGCTCAGGGCGTAACGGTCGATCTCGAGCATCTGGCCCAGCGGCACGGCATCCGTGGCCGGGTCGAAGTCGCTGACATTGGCGAGAAGGAACTTGAGCGTGTTGCGCACGCGCCGGTAGGTGTCCACGACGCGCGCCAGGATTTTTTCATCACCGGCGATATCGCCCGAGTAGTCGCTGGCCGCGACCCACAGGCGGATGATTTCGGCGCCGAGCTTCTTCGAGGTCTCCTGCGGGTCGACGCCGTTGCCGGCGCTCTTGCTCATCTTGTGGCCCTTGCTGTCCACGGTGAAGCCGTGGGTCAGGATGGCCTTGTAGGGCGCACGGCCGTACATGGCGCAGGCCGTCAGCAGTGACGAGTGGAACCAGCCGCGGTGCTGGTCGTGGCCTTCGAGGTACAGGTCGGCTTCCGGCCCGGATTCGTGGCCACTGCCGGGGTGCGAGCCCTTGAGCACCGTGGTATGCGTGGTACCGGAGTCGAACCAGACTTCAAGGATGTCGCTGCTCTTGGTGTAGTGCGCTGCATCGTCTGTGCCGAGGATGGATGCCGTCGTGGCCTTGCTCCAGGCCTCGATGCCGCCTTGCTGCACCATGTCCGCAGCCATGTCGAGGATCTCCAGGGTGCGCGGGTGCAGCTCGCCGCTGTCCTTGTGCAGGAAGAACGGCAGGGGCACGCCCCAGCTGCGCTGGCGGCTGATGCACCAGTCGGGACGCCCTGCGATCATGTCACGCAGGCGGGCCTTGCCGTTCTCGGGGTAGAACGCGGTTTCTTCGATGGCGTCCAGCGCCAGCTGGCGCAGCGACTTGGGCGCCTTGTCTTGCGTGAACACACCCTCGCCCTCGTCCATGCGGATGAACCACTGGGCGGCCGCGCGGTAGATCACCGGCGTCTTGTGGCGCCAGCAATGCGGATAGCTGTGCACGATGTTCTCCGTGGCAAACAGGCGGCCTGCGTCGCGCAGGGCATCGATGATGACCGGGCAGGCCTTCCAGATGTTCATGCCGCCAAAGAGCGCCAGTTCGTCGCTGTAGCGGCCGTTGCCCATGACCGGGTTCAGGATGTCGTCGTAGGCCATGCCATGGGCGACGCAGCTGTTGAAGTCTTCCACGCCATAGGCCGGCGAGGAGTGAACCAGGCCCGTGCCGTCCTCGGCCGTCGCGTAGTCGGCCAGGTAGACCGGGCTGAATCGGTCGTAGCCGGGATTCACATGGGCCAGCGGATGCTTGAAGTTGATGCCGCCCAGGGACTTGCCCACGGTGGTCGCAATGACCGTGCCGGTGAGCTGGTAGCGCTCCATGCACTTTTCGACCAGGCTCTCGGCCAGCACCAGCAGGCCGCGTTCGGTGTCCACCAGGGCGTAGGTCAGTTCCGGGTTCAGGTTCAGCGCCTGGTTGGCTGGCAGGGTCCACGCGGTAGTGGTCCAGATGACGGCGAAGGCTTCCTTTTCGAGCGCCTTCAGGCCGAAAGCCTCGGCCAGCCTGGCGGGTTCCGCGCACAGGAAGCCGACGTCCAGCGTCTGCGACTTTTTGTCGGCGTATTCGATCTCGAACTCGGCCAGCGACGAGCCGCAGTCAAAACACCAATAGACCGGCTTCAGGCCGCGGTAGACAAAGCCGCGCTCCACGACACGCTTGAAGGCCCGGATCTCATCGGCCTCGTTGCTGAAATCCATGGTGCGGTAGGGATGTTCCCAGTCGCCCAGCACGCCCAGGCGCTTGAAGTCGGTGCGCTGGATGTCGATCTGCTCCGTGGCATAGGCGCGGCTCCTGGATTGCATCTCGTCGCGCGGCAGGTTGCGGCCGAACTTCTTCTCGATGGCGTTCTCGATCGGCAGGCCGTGGCAGTCCCAGCCGGGGATGTAGGCCGCGTCCAGCCCCTTGAGCTGGCGCGCCTTGACGATCATGTCTTTCAGGATCTTGTTGACCGCATGGCCCATGTGAATCTGGCCGTTGGCATAGGGCGGGCCGTCGTGCAGCACGAACTTGGGCGCACCCTGCCGGGAGGCACGCAGCTGCTGGTACAGACCTTCGTCTTCCCACTGCCTGACCCAGCCGGGCTCGCGTTTGGGCAGGTCGCCGCGCATGGGAAACGGCGTGTCGGGCAGGTTCAGGGTGGCGCGGTAGTCGGTTTTGGCGTCGGACATGACAGGCATTTCGTGAAAGCTTCGACAAGCTCAGCCCGGACAGGGGTCGGGCGCGGGGGACAAGGGGGAAGCCGTTCGCCCTGAGCTTGTTCGTTGGGCGGCGACCGGGCAGACAGGTCGTCTAAATTCGGTCGCGGGTGGTCTGGCGATGGGTTTCCGTGTGCATCGACGCGAAAAAAGCGCGCGCCTCGTCGCAGTCCCGGGCGATACCCGCTGTCAGGGCGTCCAGACTGTCGTACTTCAACTCATCGTGCAGTTTTCGCAGCAGTTCCACGCGGACGATTTTACCGTATGCCCCGTCGGCGCCCAGAGTAGCCGGCCATTGCAGGCAATGCGTTTCCAGCAGCACCCGGCCCCCGTTGACATCATCGGGCCCCAGCGAGGGTCGAATGCCAAGGTTCGCCACGCCGGGGAGCGGTTCGGCATCCAGGCCATGCACCAGCACCGCAAAAATACCGCTGGCGGCCGGGTTCCAGTGAGAAAAGCGCAGGTTCAGGGTGCGAAATCCATCGCCGTTGCCGGCGCTGCTGGCGCCCAGATCCCGCCCGAGCTTGCGGCCGTGCACCACGTGGCCGCTGATGCAATAGGGCCGGCCGAGCAAGTGCGCCACGTCATCCATGCGACCGTCCCCCAAAGCATCGCGCACGGCCGAACTGGACACGCGCAGGCCATGCACCTCATAACTGTTCATGCGGGCGACGTCGAAGCCCCGCGATTGCCCAGCGTCATCGAGCATGGCGTAGTCGCCGACGCGTTTGGCACCGAAGCGGAAGTCGTCACCGACCAGCACGTAGTTGACGCCCAGGCCGCGCACCAGGACATCGTCGATGAAGGCCTGGGGCGACAACGCCGCCAGGCGGGCATCGAAGGGCAGCACCACGGTCTGCTGCACGCCGCAGCGCTCCAACTCGGTGAGTTTGTCGCGCAGTGTGGCAATGCGCGCGGGCGCGAGGTCGGGCTTCTTCAGGCTGCCCGCGAAAAAATCGCGCGGGTGGGGCTCAAAGGTCATCACGCAACTGGGCACGCCGCGGTGCGCGGCCTCGTTGTTCAGCAGCGCCAGCATGGCCTGGTGGCCACGGTGCACGCCATCGAAATTGCCGATGGTCAAGGCGCAGGCGGGTGCAATGCCGGGATGGTGGAAGCCGCGGAAAACCTTCATTGATCAGTATCTAATTAATAGCAAAAAGTGCCCTGCTGGCACTGGAGAAGTCGCAAAAATGTCACGAAAACAGGGTATATTGTGACCCAGCAGAGTGGCGGAGGATTTTTGATCGTCAGCCTGCGACTTCAGCGTTCCGTGTCAGTGGTTTTTGACTGTTGGAAGGATGCATGTTGTGAAGGTCTTGAAGCTGTCAGCCCAGGGCTTGCCCCAGTCCTGGATATCGCTTGAGCAGGCGGTGATCCACTATGCCGCTGAGGATGTTCGCTGGGAGGCGGGGCGCGAGATTGCCGTCTTCCATGGCGGACACAACGCGCTCACTGGCCGGCAATCGGTGATCACGGTCAACAGCATCATTGGCACCAAAGGCGTGTCCGGCATCAACCCGTTTGACCTGCGCCCCGGCCTGACCAACAGCAAGCTGTTCGCACGTGACCGCAATGTCTGCGCCTACTGTGGCGACCTCCTGCATGAGGATGAACTCACCCGCGAGCACATCATTCCGTTCGCGCAGAATGGCATCGACACCTGGATGAACGTGGTCACGGCCTGTCGCCCCTGCAACCACCGCAAGAGCCACCGCACGCCCGAGCAAGCCGGCATGCCGCTGCTCTACACGCCCTACGTGCCCAGTCTGTGGGAGGACTTCATCCTGCGCAACCGGCGCATCCTGGCCGACCAGATGGAGTTCCTGATGGCGCATCTTCCCAGGACATCGCGGCTGCACGGTTGAGTCTGGCCAGGCTTTCGGGCCTGATTCAACGGTACGGGCCACCACGAACAAAAGCCTGCCGGTCCGAAGACTGGCAGGCTTTTTTTCTTTGTCGCTGGCTGGCGGTTTCAGGCAAACACGCCTGCGGTGTCCTGCATTCGCGCAGACACCGCGCCCAGGTGGTGCAGCGTGTCGCCAAACGTCATCTCCAGTTGCGTGAGTTTCCTGAAGTAGTGGCTCACGATGTACTCGTCGGTCACGCCGATGCCGCCGTGCAACTGCACCGCCTGCTGGCCGACGAAGCGCATGGAGGTACCAAGCTGGTACTTTGCGCGCGCCACTGCGCGGCGACGCTCGTCGGCCGGGGCATTGAGCTTGAGGCTGGCGTAGAAACTCATGGATCGGGCCAGTTCCAGCTGCATCTTCACGTCGGCCATGCGGTGGCGTAATGCCTGGAAGCTGCTGATGGCCACGCCGAACTGCTTGCGCGTGTTCATGTATTCCGCGGTGATGGCCACGGTCTTGTCCATCACGCCGACCGCTTCAGCGCAGGCGGCAGCAATGCCGATGTCGATGGCGTGTTCGAGGGCCACGAGGCCATCCGCGGTGATCAGGCTGGCCGGCGCATTCATGAGCTGCAGATCGGCGGCGCGCGCGCCATCCTGCGTGCCGTAGCCGCGCGTGGCCACACCGGCAGCGTTGCGCTCGACCAGGAACAGCGCGATCTTGCCGTCGACCGTGGCTGGAACGATGAAAGCCTCGGCCTGGTCGCCCGCCGGAACCAGGTTTTTCATAGCAGACAAAGACCATCCGGTGCTGGACTGGGTCGCTTTGGCTTCGCAAATGTCGAGCTGGTAGCGTGCCTTGCGCTCCTGGTAGGCTAGCACCACCAGCGCCTCGCCCGATGCGATCTTCGGCAGCCATTGCGCTTTGAGGGCGTCGCCCGCGTAGCCCGAGAGCACGCCGCCGGCGATCAGCGTCTGGGTCAACGGCTCCAGCACGATGCCGCGCCCCAGCTCTTCCATGACCACCATGCCTTCGACCGGGCCCATGCCCATGCCGCCATCGTCTTCGGAGATGTAGAGCCCCGCGAGCCCCAGTTCGGCCAGCTCGTTGTAGGCGCTGCGGTCGAAGCCGCCGGCCGTCACGGTCTTGCGTCGGCGCTCGAAGTCGTAGCCCTTGTCCACCCATTTGCGCACGGCGTCGCGCAGTTGTTCCTGGTCGTCAGAAAAATCGAAATCCATGGCGTGTTCCTCTTGTTCAGTTCGTGACCGGCGGCACCCGCTGCGCAGGGCTGTGGTCTGTTGTGCGTTCAGCCCAGCACCACCTGGGACACGATGGTGCGCTGCACTTCGTTGCTGCCGCCGTAGATCGTGGTCTTGCGCATGTTGAAGTAAGTCGAGGCCAGCGGCGCATTGGCCACCACGCCGCCTGGGAAGCCGCCCAGCGCACCCGCGGCCGCGTCACCCTGCCAGCCGGCTTCCATGGCTTCCTGGATCAAGGGCAGGCTGTAGGGGCCGGCGGCCAGCATCATCAGTTCGCTGTAGCGTTGCTGGATCTCGCTGCCGCGGATCTTCAGCAGACCGGCAATGTCCAGTGAATTCTTGCCCGTCTTCTCGGCCGACAGCACGCGCAGTACCAGCATTTCCAGCGCCACCACCTCCACGTCGAGTTTCGCGATTTCGTCGCGGAAACGGGTATCGTCCCACACGCCTTCGGTCTTCGCGATGCGCTTGAGCCGCTCGAGCTCCCGCTTGGCGCGGTTCACGTCCGCGATGTTGGTGCGCTCGTGGCTCAGCAAGTGCTTGGCATAGGTCCAGCCCTTGTTCTCTTCGCCGATCAGGTTTTCGGCAGGCACTTCGACGTTGTCGAAGAAGACCTCGTTGACTTCGCACTCGCCGTCGAGCAGGCGCACCGGGCGCACCGTGACACCGGGCGACTTCATGTCGATCAGCAGGAAGCTGATGCCGGTCTGTGGCTTGCCCTCACTGCTGGTGCGTACCAGGCAGAAGATCCACTCGCCGTACTGGCCCAGCGTGGTCCAGGCCTTCTGGCCGTTGACGATGTACTTGTCGCCGCGGCGCTCGGCGCGGGTCTTGAGCGAGGCCAGGTCCGAGCCGGAACCGGGCTCGCTGTAGCCCTGGCTCCACCAGACCTCGCCGCTGGCAATGCCGGGCAGGAAGCGCTGCTGCTGTTCCGGCGAGCCGAAGGCCATGATCACCGGAGCCACCATCACCGGGCCAAACGGCACCACCCGCGGTGCACCAGCCAGCGCGCATTCTTCCTCGAACAGGTGCTTTTGCACCGCGTTCCAGCCCGGGCCGCCGAACTGGGTGGGCCAGCCGTGGCCGAGCCAGCCCTTCTTGCCGAGAATCTTGCCCCAGCGCTGCATGTCGTCACGGCTCAGGCGCAAGGCGTTGTGCACCTTGTGCGAAATGTCCGCGGGAAGGTTGTCCTTGACCCAGGCGCGGATGTCTTCGCGGAACTTCTGTTCTTCAGGGGTAAATGCCAGATCCATGGGGTGCCTCCAGTGAGTTCACGTTTTTAGCACGGTCGTTCGCTCAGGGCTGTCCACCCTGCGACAAACCCAGT
>Ga0209254_10007523_pt1 | contig 10052 bp, 11 predicted proteins | sample FrelakmetDIP11DI_FD_187148 | JGI IMG/M metagenome (GOLD analysis project Ga0209254, IMG submission 187148) | Freshwater lake sediment microbial communities from the University of Notre Dame, USA, for methane emissions studies - DIP11 DI (SPAdes)... | ecosystem: Environmental > Aquatic >...
ACCGACTAGGGTTGACCACTCAAGCGGCCGGATTCGCAATCCGACATCGATGTGCAGATGCTAACGTCTCCGTGGAGGTTCGACTCCTCCCCCTACAGCTTAAATGCCCTGTAAATCAATGATTTATGGGGCATTTTTTATGTACAACTACATCGATTTTTACTTTTACAGAGCCTGGGTACCACGCTAAGACAAAAGATCAATTGTTTAAAATATTAGCCATCTAAATGATAAATTGACACATAGATTTCAAAATGAACTGGGATAATAATGTAGACAAGAGTCTGTCCAATCTTAAAAATTCCATTGCATTTTCACCATCAAATACCTTTCTACCAAATCAAATCGCTGCTCCGAAATTGAATTAACTGCAAACTGTCTTTGTACAATAGATGAAGCATTGAACAGGTTATGAACTGTCAGGGAAAAATTCCAGGCCTGGTTTAAAGAATAGCTGGCATACAGGTCCATCGAATGAAAGAAGTTTTTCGGAGAGAGTATATAATAATTATACATGGTTGCCAGGTAGATTTTTTTTCCGGCCTTTATTTTCATCTTGCCATATCCCTGGTATTGCCATACATTAAATCTACTGCCCTCTCCGGTTTCAGGAATGGTGGTGTTTTCTATATACATAGCCGCGAACACTGCTTCCAGGTTTACAGGAAATGAAAATGCAGTAACCACCTTTGGCTGGAAACTAATATTACGCATCGCGTTCCGGCTTGGTACATTATTGAATATTAGCCGGCTGGACGAATAGACGCCTGACATTTGAAGAGTGATCTTTGTACGGAAACGTTTGACATATTTCTCCAGCTTAGTACTGGATGTCCATAATTTACCGGCATTCTGAGACAGGTAGTACAACAGGCTATATTCAGGTGTAAGCATATTGCTTAAAGTATACGCACCATCTGAGTGACTATAAGATGAAAAGAAAACCAGTCCGGAACCTTTAAGCAGGTTATATGATGCATAAGAAATGCTAACCAAATGATTACTTCGATTGATAAGTTCAGTGGCAGGATTCAAAATAGTAGCCTGTCCGGATATCAGCTGTGCCGGATGGAAAAATAATCTCTCTGGCAACTGGCTGCTGAAACTGTATTGCACCGAAATATTTTTTAAGGGAGATAATGCATACCTGTACCCCAGGACTGTCTTTGCAAGAGCAGTGATCTTTTTAGCAGTTCTCATTTCCTGGTCGATCCTGACCTTTCCCGCTCCAAGACTAAATCCACTGCTTAATTCACCTTTTTTTTGAACCTTTCTGTTCAGCATTCCATACACAGTTGCACGAAAAGATTGAAACTGCGAAGGCGCCTGACCAAGCGCAACAATTGCTTGTGCCTCCGGAGAACTTGCAGTCGATTCCCCCTGGTAAGATGAAGTTTCATTTATGATTCTCAAACCGGCATACCAGTTATACAAACGTTTTCGCCCATAAATACCGAGATCCAACTCTTGGTTTCTTAACCTGCCATTTAAGTCCTGCCTGAAAAACTGAAATGTGGAATCCAGCAAAAAAAAAGACTGATACCTGTTTGTACTTGCCTGGAATTCCTGTGTCAGATATTCCTGGTTTATCTGCAGTCTGGCCTTAAAGATTTTTCCTTTTTTAAGCCGGAAAGTTTCATTGCCTTCTAACCTGTACAACCATCTGCTGCCACTAAGCTGTTCATTCATCGTATCAGTAATACTCCCACCTGTACGGTTATTAAATTTGTTTTCTACTTGTTCTTCTATAATATCCACCGTGAAGGAACCAATATTATTTTTTTGGTCGTCCTGCGTCAGGCTGAATTTTACCAACTTTTCGGTTATTGATGACCGGGCCTCTTCATTCGTGATCAATCTCCAGGTACTGTCATCTGGCGGAGAAAATTTACTGAGACCACTTGCTTTATTTTGCACACTGCTTCTGTCGGCTCCTGCCAATAATTTCATTTGAATGGCCTTGCCTGTTTTCCATGAGCCAATCGCAAATGCAGCGATATCTTCATTATCCCGGGTATAAGTTTGACCAAGTCCCGGCATGTAAATAGAGCCTGTTTGCAAGAGTCCTCTTTGACTCTCATCGCCAGAAGCGTTTTCGGCTGAAGACTCATCCGGGTTAAAATAATATTGCAGGTTTGCATTGGCAGGCATCCCAATTTCAATATAATTGAGAAAAGAGATGAGCTTTATTTTCCGTGTAAGCAAAACGAGATTATTATCTGCATATTCTCTGCCGCCAATGCCTGAACCAGCTTCAATACTTCCGGATAATTTATTTTTAAACTTTTCATCAATGGTAAGATTGATAGCGATCTTACCTGAATTATCCACGTCTTTAAGCAGTCGGTTTGTTGAAAAATTATTGATCACCTGTACTTTATCTACCAGGTTAGCATTGAGGTTACGTGACAATAACTGGTAATTTTTTTCGGTGAGGTCCTCGCCTTCTATCAAAATCCTGTCAACTTCTTTTCCATTGAAATTGATTTTCCCGTCACTGCTTACTTCAAAGCCCTGCATATTCCGAAACAGATCCTGGACCTTTTTGGTTTCTGCTGTCTTATAGGTCTTAGCCTTATACTCAATAGTATCACCCCGGATCGAAAAGGGATCCGCTGCGGCTTTAATTATAACTTCTTTTAATTGCCTGGTTACAGGTTCTAATATGAATAAAATTTCTGAGTGTAATGGCCCAGCCTTTTTTAGCTGAATAGTCTTTACCGATCGCAGCGTATTTATATGTTCAACAATCAGCAGATAATTGCCATCAGGAAGACTTTCTTTTTGCAAAGAAAATCGACCATCTGCTTTGCTGATAGCATATCCTAAAATTGTACCTGAAACGGAATCCTTTAAAGAAACAGTAGCATTTTGTAAAGGCTGCTGTTCAGTTGTTATTATCCTTCCGGCGATAACAAACTTTTCCTGCGCCTTCAGTTCAAAAACAAAAAAAGAACATACAGGAAAGATGCAGTAAAGAAATAACCATACCCTCATTAAAATGGAATTTTTTCCCAGGTATACACTTTGGCTTTCGACTGTGACAAACAACTTATACACCCGGGGTTATCTTGTGCAGCCATGGAACCGTTTATCATTTCAAAGAAATTCTTCCAGTATTTAATAAAGGAATTATAATCGGGATAAAGCTGTTCCTGTATTTTTGGAACTGGTAAATGCTCTGCATATCTGATTCCGGACAAAAGAAAATACAGGTCTTTCTGATCTTCATACACTTCAATGATCAAACCAGGCAAACCACCCAACTTCCAGGGACCATTAGGAATTGGGATTGAGGGGCAATACCAGGCGGTATAACCTCTGCCTTTATAAGTAGTGGTTGCTTTAAAACACTCAAGGCTATCGATCATTTTTCTTTCCTTTGTCAATGTCCAATGCATGGCATGTAATGTGTCCCTGTATAACTTTTCTTTTCCATTGAATGTTATATCGCCGAATATCATATCATCATGAAAAAAGTCTTTTACTACCCGGAACAAGGTATCTGCCTGGATAGTTATTTCCATTCCGTTGGATTCAGAATTATCAGCACCCGATGTTGGATTAAGAAAAAAACCAGACCCCGAATCCGCCGAAAAAAGCATTGCGTTAAAACGTACAAACCGCTGGCCACGTTCAAATAAAACATTGAAAACACAATCATAAGAGATGGCAGCTTTCTGTTCTTTGACCTGGGCATGCAAATAGAAAAACCCATTTTGCAAAAAAAGGATTGAAAACAATAATAGTTTCGACATAAAACTTTAGTTGATCAGTTTTAAAAAGGATAACACCAGCATGCATTTTATTTAATGATCTGCCTTAGCTGGGCTATCCCTTCTTTAACACAGGAAATAGCCTCGGCAGAAGCAGCTTTACAGGTACTTGACGTTGAAGAACAAGTAATCTCATACGTAACAAAATATACAGTCACACTACCTTTCTGGGTAACAGTGCATTGAAAATCCTTAACTTCTGTTAATGCATTTACTGCGCCATCATTTTTCGCCAGGCTTTTTGACTGGAAATTTCTAATCCCTTCATCACTCCGCAATTCTGTTGCATGTGTAAAAAACACGAATGCCATAAATCCCATTAACAACATCACCTTTTTCATACGCTTCATTTTAATGGTTTAAAAAAAAATTGACTCCCGCACACAGGTGTTATCCTTTCCTGTAGACGCAACAGCTTACGGGCTCCTGCTGCATGAAGATAAGATCCGCACCAAGGGGTAAACAAGGGTAAAACACCATGAAAAAGGGAGAAAAACACCGGTATTTTTTGCCCGGGCAGGCGGGACTTTTGGAAAGTACCCCCACTTTTGGAAAGTCGGGGGAGTTTTGGAAAGTTCCATTTACAGTTTCAAAAACCGGCTACCATTGCTTACTTATGACCCTATTTCTCAGGGAAATAACCTAAATTAGCCGCCTGTCAGTTACACCAGAAAAAAACAATTATGTCAGACGAAGTATTTGATAAGATAAAAGAATTGATCGTCACCAAAAAAGGGGTTGAGGCCGAAAAAGTAAATATCGACAGTAGTTTTGAGGAACTGGGCATGGATTCACTCGATGCAGTGGAACTGGTGGCTGATATGGAAGAAATTTTCGATGTCAATATTCCCAATACGGAATTACAAAACTTTAAAACCATTCGCCAGGCTGTTGAAGGCCTGCAAAGAGCGATCTCCCAATAATTCAAATTCGCTTGCTTATGCCAGAAAGAAGAGTTGTTGTTACAGGCACGGGTGTGATCTCTGCAATCGGCCATAATACAGAACAGTTCTGGAACAGCATCATCAATTGCCAATCCGGCATCGGACCGTATGAAGCTGTTGATTCATCCCTTGTTCGTTTCAAGAACGGAGGCGAAGTAAAAAATTATGATCCGGCAGCTTATTTCGAACCTAAAGAACTTGACCTTATGGACCGCTTTGCGCAATTCGCCCTGATCGCTGCCAAAGAAGCAGTGAAACAGTCGGGGATGGATTGTGCCCAGGATAATGGAACCAGGACCGCCGTTATTTGCGGTACCAGTATTGGCGGGGTGGTCTCGCAGGAAAAAACCTATACGGATCTGTACCGCGATAATAAAACCAGGGTTCATCCTCTTTCTATTCCACGTACAATGCCCAATTCTGCTGCCAGCAATATCAGCATGCAGTTTGGTATAACCGGGCCCGTCTATACGATATCCACGGCCTGTGCCTCTTCCAATCATGCCATTGGCAATGCATTCTGGCTGATAAGAAACGGTATCTGCGACAGGGCACTCGCAGGAGGCAGCGAAACGCCATTTACCTATACATTCCTGAAATCATGGGAAGCAATCCGTGTGGTGGCTCAGGATACCTGCAGGCCATTTTCCAAAAACCGCCAGGGTATGATTCTCGGCGAAGGCGGCGGCATGCTGGCGATGGAAACCCTTGAATCTGCACAACAAAGAGGCGCTGTTATCTTAGCTGAGATCGTTGGATTTGGCATGTCTTCAGACGCAAGCCATATCACAAAGCCCGACCAGGTAGGCGCAGAAAGGGCTATCCGCCTGGCGCTCGAAGATGGAAAAGTTCCCCTCGGGGAAGTGGATTATATCAATGCACATGGTACTGGCACTCAAGTGAATGACAGCATGGAAATAGGCGCGATTAAAAATGTCTTTGGTGATCATGCCCAGAATATATCCGTTAGTTCCACCAAATCTATGCATGGCCATTGCCTTGGCGGAACAAGTGCCGTGGAAGCAGTAGCAACGGTTATGGCTACGCTAAACGATATCCTTCCACCGACGGCCAATTACCAGGAGCAGGATCCTGAATGTGACCTGGATGTTGTCCCCAATGCCAGCCGACCGAAAAAAATCAGGTATTCGTTGTCGAACTCTTTTGCATTCGGCGGACTTAATGCTGTAATTGCTTTTAAAAAATGGGAAGGAATTTAAGCTCCTGACCATACTTTTTTTATCATCACTTTCGATTTTCCATTTTGTTTCATGGGTCAAAAGAAATTACAAAGATTCGCTGAAATTGCCACCTTCCCCAATGTTTTGCAATACCCAACCGAAATGCCCGGTAAATGGAAGGATCATTTTAAAAATACGCATCCGCTCATTCTTGAACTTGCCTGCGGTAAAGGCGAATATGCGGTAGGGCTTGGCAGGTTGTACCCCGAAAGCAATTTCCTTGGCCTCGACCTCAAAGGAAACCGCATTTGGGTTGGTGCCAGAAAGGCACTCGAAGAAGGCCTTAAAAATGTGGCCTTTGTAAGAACCCAGATTGATAAAATAACTGATTACTTCGCCACCGGTGAAATAAAGGAGATTTGGATCACTTTTCCTGACCCCCAGCTGAGGACCTCCAAAGCCAAAAAAAGACTCACCCACCCTTTATTTCTTAGGAAATATCAACAAATCCTCACTCCCGATGGTTATATCCATCTGAAAACAGATTCGCCTGATTTATATGATTTTACCAAAAAGGTCATTGAATTATACGGACTCAGTTTACTTGAAGATATACCTGATGTTTATGCAGAAGGTGCAGACCGACCAGAACTGATGATAAAAACACATTATGAAGGACTGGATATTGCAGGTAGCAAAAAAATATTTTATCTCAGGTTCGGTTTAAACGATGGTCTATCCGCAGATAAAGAAAACGAGTTGCAGGAATGGGTCAGACAGGAGCCCATTAAAGCAATTACGAGAGATACTGATTAAAAAATTCCCGGGTCTGGCTATAAATCGAAGGAAAAGAAATAAACATGAAGAAGAAACTCATTGAAGGGGAAGATTTTTATTATAACGAAATGGGATATATTGTGCTCACCGCAAAATTCCATCTGGAAAAAGGTGATTGCTGCGGCAATGGATGTTTAAATTGTCCATACGAATTTAAAAATGTCCCGAAAGCAAGGTATAAGGAACTTATGTCTGCCAGAAAATATGCCAATAAAGAAAAACATAAAGACCAATCCTAAAGCCGCTGCAAAGCAGAAAGACCTTCCATCATCCAAAGAGTCCCCTTCTTTTTTTGAAGATGTATTTGAAGTAGTTAGACAAATTCCCAAAGGAAGGGTTACATCATATGGCGCCATCGCTCAATTTCTTGGAACACGCTTATCTGCCAGGATGGTTGGCTGGGCAATGAATGCCAGTCATACATCCATTCCAGCGGTTCCTGCGCAAAGGGTTGTCAACAGAAATGGAATGCTTACAGGAAAGCATCATTTTTCCACATCAACAAAAATGGAAGAGCTCTTGAAAAAAGAAGGCATCCTTGTGAAGGATGATGTGATCATAGATTTCAAGGAAATCTTTTGGGACCCCACAGAAGAATTATCCCTGTAAATATAACCGCCAGAAATTATTACTAGGTATAATAAGGACTGATCATCAGGTATACGATCACGCCTGTTACTGATACATAAAACCATACCGGCCAGGTGATCTTTGCCAGCTTTTTATGTCCGGGCCATTCAGCTATCAATGCCCTATAAGAAGTGAACAGAATAAATGGAAGGATCACTGCTGCCAGAAAAATATGAGTGATCAGAATGAAGAAATACACATAGCGGATTGCACCTTCGCCGCCATATTTTGTATCCCCGGATAACAGATGATGACAGATATAGGAAACCAGGAATACAGTTGAAAATATGATTGCCGTTATCATCACTTTTTTATGCAGGCGATATTTCCCCTGAAGTACAGCGAGCAGTCCCACCAATAACAGAAAAGAAACGATCGTATTGATCACCGCATTGATCTTGGCAAAGACATGTACATCGAAACCCAGGTCAAGTTCGAGTTTTATCCTGGAAAGCAACACCACAGCGGCAAATACCACAATCGACACAACATAGATGAGGATCTTAGCTAACTTATCATTCTTTTTTATTGTTGCAGGTAACATGATTATCTGTTTTTTTAACCGCTAAGATTCGCTGTTAGTCACTTAATTCTCCTGATGCCCCGGTTCGTGTCTTCACGAACCGGAAAACGAAATTTTTACGATGATGGTTCGTGAGGACACGAACCATGGCTCTTTATAAAAACCTCGGCTTTAGTTTGTTAACACAGGAGATATTATGTTCGCTAAGTAATTATTAAATAAGATTTACTTTCTGAATAGGTTTCTTTTTTTCTTTTTATCCCGCTCCATATTGAGCAATACCACATCCTTTATCAGCAGGTCAAGCTTGTTGCTGTCAAGGCCGTTGTACCAGCCCCGTACCACCCTGTCTTTATCCAGCAGGAATATTTTATCTGTATGAATGAATCCTGTATCCACGCCTTCTTCCTGAGCGATGTTTGCTTTGAATTCATTCAGGGCAATATCATAGATATCTTTTTTGGGGCCTGTGAGCATCCACCAGGTATCATGATTGATCCTAAATCTGTCGCCATAGGCTTTTAACCGCTGTGCCGAATCTCTTTCCGGATCAACTGTAAAGGAAACAAAACGCACGATGGTATCTGTTTTCACAAAAGCATCCTGGAGCCTTTTCATATTCCTGGTAAGCGTTGGGCAAATGGACGGACATGATGTGAAAAAGAAATCGGCGATGATGATCTTTCCGGGCAGATCTTCCAGGCTTACTTCTTTGCCAAACTGGTTGGTTAGTTTAAACGGTTTTACTTTATGCCATTGCGTATCAGGCATTGTCTTCCCCTCACGGGTAACCGAAACAACGGTATCATAGAAATACCGCTTCGGCATCATCACCGCATCTTTGCTGAGGTTATTAACAAGCAGGTAACTTCCGAGCGGGAGTACAATTACCATAAGTATAGCTATCAGTTTTCTCGTCTTCATGTTCCATTCCTTATATAAACAAAAAAGCATCATCCCGGTTGACCGCGATGATGCATTCAGGTTATGTTAACTTGATCAAATTATTACTCTACACCACCAGGCTTCTTCGCATCAGGCACTACCTGCTTTTGTTCTGTCTTCGGCTTGGAATGTCCTTGCGTATTCCTCAAAACTTTCCATGAATTGCCATCCCAAAGGAATGCTGCAATAAACCATACAAACAATAACAACGGAACAACGATGGTCATGATCAGGTTCCTTACTTCATCACCCAGGTGCATGAAAACGGATACGATGTAAAATGCTTTGGCCAGGGAAAGGATGACGATCGTGCCTTTAATAAAAAGTCGGAATCCATCTCCCATATCCCATGCATACATGGCAAGACCAAGACCAAGTTCTATCAATGTGATCACTGAAAGAATAACGGTGGTCTTAATGATCCTTTTTATTGTTTCATCACCACCCGGTGCATGATGAAAAGTTACTTCGGATGAGGCAGTATTTGAATGATCCATAATATCTGTCTGTTAAGTTAAGTGTCTTAAATTAAATGAGGTAAAAACAAAGGAATACGAAAACCCAAACGAGGTCCACAAAGTGCCAGTATAATCCTGCTTTTTCAATCATCAGGTAATGGCCTTTGCGGTCAAATACACCGTTGATGGTCATAAGGAGCATAATGATGTTGATGACAACTCCGGATAAAACGTGGAAACCATGGAAGCCGGTGATACCAAAGAAGTATCCGCCAAAGGCAACAGGTCCGGTTTTGTGCACCGCTTCACCGTTGTGAAGGAGGTCAGGAATTACAGGCCCCCAGGGGTTCCTGGAAACTGTAGTACCAATTTCCTCAATTTTGCCATCGATCAAAACAGCATGATGTCCGGTGATCAGGTGAGTCCATTCCCAGGCCTGGCAGGCAAGGAACGCAAAACCGCCAACGATCGTCCAGGCCATCCATTTGATCACTCCTTTTTTGTCCATATGATGCCCGGCATGAACTGCCAGTACCATTGTAACGGAGCTAACGATCAGGATGAATGTCATCAGGCTCACAAACGCAAGCGGGAGGTTGGCATGTCCTGCAAATGGGAAAGCATTGAATACCACGTTCGGGTCGGGCCAGAAGTTCTGGCTGAAACGAATGGTTCCGTAAGAAATGAGGAAGGCGCCAAAAGTAAAGGCGTCACTCATCAGGAAGTACCACATCATGAGTTTTCCATACTCAACATTG
>Ga0209254_10007525_pt1 | contig 10051 bp, 6 predicted proteins | sample FrelakmetDIP11DI_FD_187148 | JGI IMG/M metagenome (GOLD analysis project Ga0209254, IMG submission 187148) | Freshwater lake sediment microbial communities from the University of Notre Dame, USA, for methane emissions studies - DIP11 DI (SPAdes)... | ecosystem: Environmental > Aquatic >...
GGGGCCGGCCCGGGCCGCGTCGGACTGGCCAAGGACACCTCGAACCTGTTTCGCGACCGCAGCCGGCGCGGCAAGCGGCTGCTCGACGTGCGCGACTTCGATCACGTGCTGACGGTCGACGCCGCGGGCGGCTGGGTCGAGGCCGAGGGCATGGCGCGCTACGAGACGCTGGTCAACACGACGCTGCTGGCCGGGCAGATGCCCGCCGTCGTGCCGCAGCTCAAGACGATCACGCTGGGTGGCGCGGCCGCCGGCGTCGGCATCGAGGCGTCGTCGTTTCGCCACGGACTCGTGCACGAGTCGCTGCTCGAGGCCGAGGTCCTGACCGGCGACGGGCGGATCCTGGTGTGCACGCCCGACAACGAGCACCGCGACCTGTTCCATGGCCTGGCCAATTCCTACGGCACGCTCGGGTACGCGCTGCGGCTGCGCGCGCGCACCGTGCCGGTGCGGCCGTACGTGCAGCTGGCTCACCAGCGTTTCGACAGCGCGCCGGCGTTCTTCGACGCACTGGCCGCGGCCTGCGCCGGCGACGCGGACTTCGTCGACGGCGTCGCGTTCGCGCCGGGCGAGCTGTACCTGAACACCGCCCGCTTCGTGCCGACCGCGCCGTTCGTCAGCGACTACGGCTTCGAGCACATCTACTACCGCTCGATCCGCGAGCGCGAGCTCGACTACCTGTGCGTGTCGGACTTCATCTGGCGCTGGGACACCGACTGGTTCTGGTGCTCGAAGAACGTCGGGGCGCAGGTGCCGTGGATTCGCCGCCTGTACGGCCGGCGCCGGCTGGGCTCGCGCACCTACCAGCGCATCATGCGCTGGAACAGCCGCCTCGGCGCCGCGCGGGCCCTCGAGCGGCTGCGACACGCGCACGTCGAGTCGGTGATCCAGGACGTCGACGTCCCAATCGAGCAGGCGGGCGAGTTCCTGGCGTTCTTCCAGCGCGAGGTCGGCATAGAGCCCGTGTGGATCTGTCCGGTCGTGGCCGGCCCGGCCGCGCAACGGTTCGTGCTGTACCCGATGCGCGCAGGCCGGTTCTATGTGAACTTCGGGTTCTGGGACGTCGTGCGCCGCTCCGAGCGGTTCGAGCCCGCGCACTTCAACCGGCTCGTCGAGGCCAAGGTCGGCGAGCTCGGCGGCATCAAGTCGCTGTACTCGGACAGTTTCTGCTCGCGCGAGCAGTTCGACGCGCGCTACGGTGGCGATGCCTACCGGGCGCTGAAGGCGCGCTACGATCCGCACGGGGTGTTCCCGGACCTGTACGAAAAATGCGTGCTGCGGCACTGAGCCTGCTGGCGGTGGCGGTGGCATTGCCGGTGGCGCTGGCCTGGCCGGCCGGTGACGGCGCAGCCGCGCCGCAGACGCAGACGCAGACGCAGGCACAGGCACAGGCACAGGCACAGGTACTGCCGTCGGCACAGCCGATGGTGTCTGGCGCAGTGCGCGCGGCACCCGAGGCCTCGCGCGACGCGCTGCAGCGCCTATACGCCCCCGTCGGCTACCGGCTGCAGTGGCTGGACGCGCCGGGGGCGGCCGCGCAGGTGCAGGCTCTGACGGATGCGCTGGCGCGTGCCGACCGCCACGGCCTGGAGCCCGCCGACTACGATGCGGCGGGCCTCGCCACCGAGTGGGCCGCGATCGCGAACGCGCCGCCTGCCGATGCGGCCCGGGGCGCGCGCCTGGACGTGGCGCTGTCGAGCGTCGCCCTGCGATACCTGTCCGACGTGAACCGCGGCCGCGTCGCGCCCGAGCGGGTCCACCGCGACGTCGTGCTGGTGCGACCGCCGTACGACGCGCCGGCCCGCCTGCGCGACGCGCTGCAGGCGGGGCGTCTGGCGGCGCTGTTCGAGGAGGCGCCGCCGCGCCTGCCGCAGTACGCGAGGCTGGTGCGGGCGCGTGCCCAGTACGCCGCGCGCACGGGCCGGCCGGCAGCGCCGCCGCTGCCCCCGGTGACGAAGCTCGAGCCGGGCGGCGACTATCGCGGGCTGGCGGCGCTGCGCACCACGCTCGTCGAACTCGGCGACCTCGACCCCTCGGTCGCGCTGCCCCCGCGCTACGAGGGCGCCATCGTCGACGCCGTGCGTGCGTTCCAGGCCCGTCACGGCCTGACCCCCGACGGTGTGGTCGGGCGCGCGACGCTCGCGGCGCTCGAGGTTGCGCCGGCGCAGCGCGTGCGCCAGATCGAGCTGGCCATGGAGCGCCTGCGCTGGGTGCCCGAGTGGTCGTCGCGTCGCGTGGTGGTGGTCAACATCCCCGAGTTCGAGCTGCGGCTGTTCGAGGGCGAACCCGGCGCGGGCGCCGCTCGGGCGCTGGTCTGGCAGACCCCGGTGATCGTCGGCAAGGCCGCCGGTACGCGCACGCCGGTGTTCGTGGGCGACATGCAGTGGGTCGAGTTCTCGCCGTACTGGAACGTGCCGCCGTCGATCCTGCACAACGAGGTGCTGCCCCGGCTGCGACGCGACCCCGGCTACCTGGGCCGCGAGGACATGGAGTTCGTGCTTGCCGACGGGCGCGGCACCCGCACCGAGGTGTCGGCGGCGACGATCGACGCGGCCGCGCGCGGCGAATTGCGGGTGCGCCAGCGCCCCGGCGCGAAGAACGCGCTGGGCGGCGTGAAGTTCGTGCTGCCCAACACGATGCACATCTACCTGCACGACACACCGACGCGCGCCCTCTTCGCGCAGTCGCGTCGCGACTTCAGCCACGGCTGCATCCGGGTCCGCGAGCCCGCGCAGCTGGCCGGCCGGCTGCTGGCCGAGGTGCCGTCGTGGACCGGCGAGCGCATCGGTGCTGCGATGCAGGCCGGGCGCACGCAGGTCGTGCGCCTGCCCGAGGCGGTGCCGGTCCTGGTGTTCTACACGACGGTCGTCGCCGATGCCGACGGCGCGTTGCGCTTCCTGCCGGACATCTACGGCTACGACCGCGAGCTCGACGCCGCGCTGCGCGCGCGACGCTGAACGCGACTCACCAGTGCCGAAAGCGGCCGGTGTCCAGGTGCACGAAGTTCGAGCCGGGGTAATAGCCGACGCCGCCGGCGCGCGCATCGAGCGCGGCCGTGCGCAGGTCCGACAGCGGCACGCCCGGCAGGCGCACGTCGATCGCGCGGCCCAGCAGATGCAGGCTCTGGCTGGCCACGCCGCCGCCGCCGCGGCGGCGCAGCGCCTCGTTGGTCTGCGCCGATCGGAAGCCCGAGACGACCTCGAAGGCGCCGTCGCGTCCGAGCGCGCGGGTCAGCGCGAACAGCTGCTCGAACAGCGCCGGGTCGATGGTCCCGATCGCGCCGGAGTAGTGGTCCCGCAGGAACTGGTTGGCGCGCGCCAGCGCCGACTGCACGTAGTCGCTGCCGACCGCGTACACGAGCGACAGCGACTCGCCGGTGTGCGTGTGGCGCAGCGAGATCGTGCGGGCATTCGGCAGTGCGGCCAGCGCGGGCGGGACGTACGCTGCGCCCGGCAGCGCCAGCGCGGTGGCGGTCGCCCGCTTCAGCAGGGTGCGGCGACGCAGGTTGCGAAGCGACGGCGAAGGGTTCATCGTGCGTGGGGCCCGGACACGGCGTGAGCGTCGACAGTCGCCATTCTGCCCGAAGCGGCGCGTCGTGGCTGCGCCGGGCTCGCCGCTGGTCGACCTGCGCGTACCGCCGGCGCGACGCAGGCCGCCCGGATGTGGCAAGGTACTGCAACGACCGGCGGACACCCGGCGCCCGATCGCCGCGATGAAGCCGCTCGACCCCGCCTCCAGCCCGCTGCTGACCGACCTGTACCAGCTGACGATGCTGCAGGCCTACGCCGCGCGGAACATGTCGGGCTCTGCCGTGTTCGAGCTGTTCGTTCGCAAGCTCCCGGCGACGCGCAATTTCCTGCTGGCAACGGGGCTCGGCACGCTGCTCGACTGGCTGGAGGGCTTGCGGTTCAGCGAAGCGGAGCTGGACTGGGTTCGCCGCTGCGGCCTGTTCGACACGGGCTTCGCGGACTGGCTGGGCGGGCTGCGCTTCGAGGGTGACGTCGACGCGCTCGAGGAGGGCACGCCGTTCTTCGCCGACGAGCCGCTGCTGCGCGTGACCGCGCCGCTGCCGCAGGCGCAGCTGATCGAGTCGCGCCTGGTCAACATCGTCCACTACCAGACGATGGTCGCGTCCAAGGCCGCGCGCTGCGTGCTGGCCGCGCCGGGCAAGCGCCTGATCGATTTCGGCCTGCGGCGGGCGCACGGCGCCGACGCCGGCCTGGCGGCCGCGCGCGCGGCCTGGATCGCAGGTTTCGACGGCACCGCCACCGCGCTGGCCGGCGCCGCAATGGACATCCCGGTGTTCGGCACGATGGCGCACTCGTTCGTGCAGGCGCATGCCGACGAGTCGCAGGCGTTCGAGACGTTCGCCGAAGTCTTCCCCGGCAACGCGGTGATGCTGATCGACACGTACGACACCGAGGCCGGTGCGCGCAAGGTCGTGGCGCTCGCGCAGCGCCTGCGCGAGCGTGGCATCGCGGTCCGGGGCGTACGCCTGGACAGCGGCGACCTCGATGCGTTGTCCAGGTCGGTGCGCGCGATCCTGGATGCGGGAGGCCTGCGCGAGGCGATTCTGTTCGCCAGCGGCAACCTGGACGAGCACCGCCTGCAGGCGCTGGTGAGCGCCGGTGCGCCGATCGACGCGTTCGGAATCGGCACGGCGCTGACCACCGTCGGCGATGCCCCGAGCCTCGACATGGTCTACAAGCTGCAGCAGTACGAGGGACGGCCGAGCCGCAAGCGCTCGGCCGGCAAGGCGACCTGGCCCGGGCCCAAGCAGGTGTGGCGCTGGACCGACGCGCAGGGCCGGCTGCTGCGCGACGAGGTCACGCTGGTGCACGAACGGCGCGATGCCCAGCCGCTGCTGTCCGCGGTGATGCGTGCCGGCCGCCGGCTGCGCGCCGACCCGCCGCTCGAGGCCATCCGTGCGCGTACCCGCGAGCAGCTGCAACGACTGCCCGCGCCGCTGGCCGGCCTCGCGCCGGCTGCCGCACACCCGGTCCTGATCAGCGACGAGGTCCGCGCGCTCGCCGATCGCGTCGACCGCGAACACGGGGGCTGAACGCGCCGCAGGCCGCGCTACATCTCGCCGCCGCCGAATCCCTGCGGCCCCGCTGCGCCCGCCGGTTCGGGCTTGCTCGCGATCATGCACGCCGTGGTCAGGATCAGTCCGGCGACCGACGCTGCGTTCTGCAGCGCCGTGCGCGTGACCTTGCAGGGGTCGAGCACGCCCATCTCGACCATGTCGCCGTACTGCCCGGTCGCCGCGTTGTAGCCGAAGCTGCCCGTCTCGGCGGCGACGCGATTGACCACCACGGAGGCCTCCTCGCCCGCGTTGGCCACGATACGGCGCATCGGCTCCTCGAGCGCGCGCGCCACCGTGCGGATGCCGGCATCCTGCTCGAGGTTGTCGCCGTGCATGCCGTCGATCGCCTTGCGCGCGCGCAGCAGCGCGACGCCGCCCCCGGGCAGCACGCCCTCCTCGACTGCCGCGTGCGTCGCGTGCAGCGCATCCTCGACCCGCGACTTGCGCTCCTTCATCTCGGTCTCGGTCGCGGCGCCGACTTTGACCACCGCGACACCGCCCGACAGCTTGGCCACCCGCTCCTGCAGCTTCTCGCGGTCGTAATCGCTGGTGGCGTCGCGGATCGCCAGCCGGATCGCCGCCACGCGGGCGTCGATCGCCGTTGGTTCGCCGGCCCCCCCGATGATCGTCGTGTCGTCCTTGTCGATCTCGACGCGCTTGGCCCGGCCCAGGTCCTCCAGGCTCGCCTTCTCCAGCGACATGCCGGCTTCCTCGGCGATCAGCCGCCCGCCGGTCAGCACCGCGATGTCCTCGAGCATCGCCTTGCGGCGGTCGCCGAAGCCCGGCGCCTTGACCGCGCAGGCCTTGAGCACGCCGCGCAGCGCGTTGACGACCAGCGCCGCCAGCGCCTCGCCCTCGACCTCCTCGGCGATCACCAGCAGCGGCCGGGCGGCTTTGGCGACCTGCTCGAGCAGCGGCAGCAGTTCGTGGATGCCGGCGATCTTGCGGTCGCAGATCAACACGAACGGGTCCTCGAGCACGACCCGCTGCTTGTCCGGGACGTTGATGAAGTACGGCGACAGGTAACCGCGGTCGAACTGCATGCCCTCGACGACTTCGAGCTCGCTCACGAGTCCCGAGCCGTCCTCCACGGTGATCACGCCCTCCTTGCCGACCTTCGCCATCGCCGAGGCGATCAGCTCGCCGATGGTCGGGTCGTTGTTGGCCGAAACCGTCGCGACCTGCGCGATCTCCTTCGGCGTGGCGCAGGGGCGCGCGGTCTCGCGCAGCGACGCGACGACCGCCTCGACCGCACGGTCCACGCCGCGCTTGAGGTCCATCGGGTTCATGCCCGCCGCGACGAACTTCATGCCCTCGAGCACGATCGCCTCGGCGAGCAGCATCGCGGTCGTCGTGCCGTCGCCGGCGATCTCGGAGGTCTTCGCGGCGACCTCGCGGACCAGCTGCGCGCCCATGTTCTCGAACGGGTCCTCGAGCTCGATCTCCCTGGCCACGATCACGCCGGAGTTGATGATCGTCGGCGGCCCGTAGGCGCGCTGAAGCACCACGGTGCGCGCTTTCGGGCCCAGCGTGACCTTGACCGCCCTGGCCAGCGTGGACACGCCCCGCACGATCTTCGCGTGTGCCTCTTCGTCGAACAGCAGCATCTTCGCAGCCATGACTTTCCCCATCTCGAATGGATGACGACGACCAAGCTAGCAGGGCGGCAGCGCCGGGCCATTGATGAGCGTCAAGCCGCTCGCGTCCAGTCGGCGCCGGGCCGCCGCCGCACGACGCCCGGTCGTCCGAGGGTCCCGTCCGTATAATCGGCGCAAGAACCAACGGACCGAGGGGACAGACCGATGAATCGCTGGATTCGCAGGGCGGCCGCCGCCGCTGCCATCGCCGTGCTCGCCGGCGTCGCGCACGCGCAGCCCTTCCCCGGCAAGCCGTCGTCGATGATGCTGGCGGTGCTGGCCAAACCGGACGTGCGCGAGAAGATCGCCGCGGCGGGCGTCGACGTCGATCCGCTCGATTCCGCCGGGCTCGCGCAGGCGATCGACGCCGAGATCAAGCGCTGGGCCCGCTGGGTCAAGGACGCCAACATCCAGCCCGAGTAGCGCACGAGCGATCCGGACTGCACCGATGCCTGCCCTGACACCCGATCGACTCGCGCGCCGCTGCGACCCGGCCGACATCCCTTTCGAGACCACGGCCGAGGCGGCCGGGCCGGCGGCGCTGGTCGGCCACACGCGGGCGCTGCAGGCGATCTCGTACGCCGTGGATGTCGAACTCGAGGGCTACAACCTGTTCGTGATGGGCGAGGCGGGCGTCGGCAAGACCCGGTTCGTGCGCAGCGCGATCGCGCGCCACGCCAAGGGCAGCGAGCACGCCGACTGGGTCTACCTGAACCACTTCGCCGAACCGGACCGGCCGATCGCGGTCGGGCTGCCGCAGGGGCGCGGATCGAAGCTTCGCGAGGACATGCGACGGCTGGTCGACGAGCTGAAGGCCACGATCCCGGCGGCGTTCGAGTCCGACGACTACCGCGCCGAGGTCGAACGGATCCAGGCCGAGATGGCCGAGCGCCAGACCCAGGCGCTGTCGGCGCTCAACGACGAGGCCACGCGCGACGGCATCGCACTGGTGCGCACGCCCAACGGCTTCTCGCTGGCGCCGGTCAAGGACAACGACGTGATGAGCCCGGACGACTTCGGCAAGCTGCCCGAGGCCGACCAGAAGCGGCTGCGCGAGCGCATCGAGGCGCTGCAGGAGCAGCTCCAGCGCGTGATGCGCGAGGGCATGCGGCTGCGCAAGGAACAGATCGAGCGCGTGCGCAAGCTCAACCACGACACGACCGAGTTCGCGGTCGGCCACGTGTTCGACGAGATCCGCGCCGAGTGGGCGCAGCCCGGCAAGGTCCACGATTGGCTGGCGGCGGTCCACGCCGACGTGCTCGAGAACGCCGACGACTTCCTGCGGGCCGCCAAGGACGCGCCGGCCAATCCGTTCGTCCCGCCGCCCGATCTGGCGCGCTACGAGGTCAACCTGCTGACCACCCGCAGCGGCGACGACCCTGCCCCGATCATCGAGGTGGAGTTCCCGACCCACGCCAACCTGATCGGGCGCATCGACTACCGCGCGCAGTTCGGCACGCTGATCACCGACTTCCGGCTGATCCGCGCGGGCGCGCTGCACCGCGCCAACGGGGGTTACCTGCTGATCGACGCGCGCAAGCTGCTGACCGAGCCGTTCGCGTGGGCCAGCCTCAAGCGCGCGCTGTACCGCCGCAGCATCCAGATCGAATCGATCGCCGAGCAGTACGGCGCGGCGTCGCCGGCGCGGCTCGAGCCCGAGCCGATCCCGCTGACCGTCAAGGTGATCCTGTTCGGCGAGCGCGAGCTGTACGAGCTGCTGAGCCGCTACGACCCGGATTTCGCGCGCCTGTTTCGCGTGGTGGCCGACTTCGACGACGACCTGGCCCGCGACGGCCCGGCGCACGCCGGGCTGGCCGGCGTGATCGCCGCCGAGTCGCAGGCCCGACGGCTGCTGCCGCTGGACCGGGCCGCGGTGGCGCGGGTCATCGACTTCGGTTCGCGCCTGGCCGGTGACGCCACCCGGGTCACGGCCCAGGTGCAGCGGCTGCTCGAGCTGGCCGTCGAGGCCGACCAGGTCGCTCGCCGCGGTGCGCGCGCGCGGGTCGGCGTCGCCGACGTCGAGGCGGCCTGGGCCGCGCAGCGCGACCGTGCTGCGCGCGCCCAGGACGAGTACCAGCGCGCGGTGCTGCGCGGCGTGCTGATGATCGACACGGCGGGCCAATGCGTCGGGCAGGTCAACGCACTGGCCGTGCACGAGGTCGCCGGCCAGGTGTTCGGGCACCCGAGCCGCGTGACGGCGACGGTCTGGCCCGGCGAGGGCCGGATGATCGACATCCAGCGCGAGACGCGGATGGGCGGCGCGCTGCACACCAAGGGCGTGCTGATCCTGTCGTCGTTTCTCGCGGCGCGCTACTCGGCGCGGCGACCGCTGGCGCTGAATGCGAGCCTGGTGTTCGAGCAGAGCTATGGGCCGGTCGAGGGCGACAGCGCCACGGTTGCCGAGATCTGCGCGGTGCTCTCGGCGCTGTCGGGCCTGCCGATCCTGCAGTCGTTGGCAATCACCGGCTCGATGAACCAGCTGGGCGAGGTGCAGCCGATCGGTGGCGTCAACGAGAAGATCGAGGGGTTCTTCGAGCTGTGCGCCGCGCGTGGCCTGTCGGGCGGGCAGGGGGTCATCGTGCCGGCTGCCAACGTCGACCACCTGATGCTGCGCGACGACGTGATCCGCGCGGTCGCCGACGGCCGCTTCCACGTGCACGCGGTATCCCATGTCGACGAGGCGGTCGCGCTGCTGACCGGCGTGCCGGCCGGCGCCGTGGGTGCCGGCCCGGGCGAGCCCAGCGTCAACGGTCGCGTTGCCGCCCGGCTGCGCGAGCTGTTCGAGCTGCGCGGCAACGGCCGCGCGGGCGCGGGTGCGCGCGGCGGCGGTCGGGCCCTGGTCCGCGTCGTCACGCGCGATGCGGGCGGCGGCAGCGGGGCTGGGCGCAGGCGAGGCGGCGGCGATGGATGAGCACCGCGTCGCGCGCGTGGTCGTCGCGATCGACCCGGCGCAGCTTCGCGCCGCGCCGCTGGAGGCCGCTGCGCGCCTCGCGCGGCACCTCGACCTGGAGATGACGGCACTGCTGATCGAGCAGGAGACGCTGCTGCGGGTCGCGTCGCTGCCGTTCACCCGCGAATTCAGGCTGGCTTCGGGCCGCTGGCAGAGCTACGAGGCGCACGACGTCCGGCGCGCCTTCGAGGACCTGTCGCGGCGATCGCAGCAGCTGCTGCTCGAGGTCGCCGACCGTTTCGGCGTGAAGGGCCGGTTCGCGACCGCGCGCGGCGAGTTCCCGAGCCGTGCGATCGAGCTCTCGCACGGCTCGGACGTGCTGGTCGTCGACCGTGCGCCGCAGCCGGGCGTGGCCGCGCGCAGCTACGTGCGGGTGGC
>Ga0209254_10007526_pt1 | contig 10050 bp, 6 predicted proteins | sample FrelakmetDIP11DI_FD_187148 | JGI IMG/M metagenome (GOLD analysis project Ga0209254, IMG submission 187148) | Freshwater lake sediment microbial communities from the University of Notre Dame, USA, for methane emissions studies - DIP11 DI (SPAdes)... | ecosystem: Environmental > Aquatic >...
GATTCCTCCGGGAGGTGGTCTACCCTGACCTGGCTATAACAGTTCTTGGAGGTCCAGGCCGGGGTATACTCCAGGCGATAGAGGAGAATGAGGAGGATGTTTGCAGGCAGCCTCTCGATGAAGAAGGAGAGGAACTCCTCCGAGGTCTTATCTAGCCAGTGTAAGTCCTCAATGGCCAGGATGAGAGGCTTCTGCTGGGATTTTGCAATGAGGAGGCAGCGAATGGCTTCAAAGATCCTATCCCTCCTCTGGGCGGGTTCGAGGGAGAGGTAGGACTGGTCCCCTACCTCCAGGGAAAGTAAGTCCTGCAGGGGAGGGATGATGTGGGCGAGCTGTCCATCCAGGGATAACAGCCTCTCTTCCATCTTCCGCCTGCTCTCGGCCTCCTCTTCTCCCTCGCTGGTATCAAAGTAGTGCCTCAAAATCCTCAGGATGGGTAGGTAGGCGATGGACTCCCCGTAGTGTATGCAGCCCCCCTCGAGGTAAGTGTATTCCCCTTGTGGGAGAAGCTCCCGGAACTCGAGGAGGAGGCGGGATTTGCCCACCCCGGGCTCTCCCGCCATGCCCACCATCTGGGCATCTCCGGCTCTAGCCCTCTCAAAACATTCCCTGAGCTGCGATAGTTCGTCGGACCTTCCGACGAATGGGGAGAGGCCGGACGGCAGGGAGGCCTCGATGCGGGTCTTGGCCTCTTTGGGAGCAAGCGCCCGGTAGGTCCCAACCGGCTTCCTCTTCCCCTTGATCTCCAGTTCTCAAGCGGCTCGAACTCGAAGAAGCCTTGCACTAGGCGGTAGGTGCTCTCCGAGACCAGGACGGCCCCGGGCATGGCGGCCGACTCCATACGGGAGGCGAGGTTCACCGTATCCCCGATGGCGGTATACTCGACCGCCTGGTCCGAACCCATGCTTCCCACCACCACCAGGCCGGTGTTGAGGCCTATTCTCACCTCGAAGGAGATCCCCTTGCCCAAGAGCTCGTCCGCGTAGGCGGAGAGCCGTTCCCGCATCTCGATGGCAGCGCGCACCGCCCGCACGGGGGCATCCTCGAAGGCTACCGGGGCGCCGAAAAGGGCCATGATGCCGTCGCCGGTGAACTGGGCCACGGTTCCCTCGTATGAGTTGACAACATCGGTCATGATGTCCAGGCACGGCTCCATGAGGTCCCGGACTTCCTCGGGGTCAAGCTCTTCCGAGAGCGAGGTGAAGCCGGCCACGTCGGCAAAGAGCACCGTGACCTGCTTGCGCTCTCCCTCTGAGCTGGAGCGGGAGGAGGGTGTTTCTCGACCCATATATTCCTCACTCAATTGATCTCAGCAGTCTACTCAAGATGTAGGTTCCAATCTCGCTAATGCTTCTTGGGTGCGGGTGAGCCAGTAGGAATGGGGACCAACCCCCAGCTCCTGATACATCTGCTCCGCTTTCCTCAGGTTCTCAAGGGCTTCCTCCCAGCGGCCCGCGATCTCGAAGACCTCCCCCAGGAAGAGATATCCCTGGACGGTCATGGGCCGTGCGTTCAGCTCCTTAGCTAGGGAGATACCCTGACGGATGGATTCCTCTGCCGCCCCGATCCGCGACGGGTCCACCTCTGCCGCTGATCTTCCATGTACCAACAGAGCCCAAGCCTCGTAAGCCTTGGCTCCGAAATCCCGGGACATCCTCAGCGCCGCCTCGGCGCTCTCCAAGGCGCCGTCGTGGTCTCCTGCAGCCGCACAGATCATGGCCAGAAACAGGTATCCCACGGGCACCAACACGGGAAAACCGGATCGCAGCTGGGTCTCCAGACCCTTCTCCGCATGAACCCTCGCCGTCTCATGATCCCCGAGAAAGAAATGTCCGGCACCCAGGAAAGTCCAGGCCGTGCCGAGGGTCATATCCACCCCGGATTTTTCAAAGAACTCGATGGCCGTGCTCGCGCGATCTATCGTGCTGTCAGCGTCCCCCTTCCAACAGGATAGAAAGGCCTGGTTGACCCCAACCCACCCGATCCCGAAGGTGTCGTTGACATCGAGGCCGCATGCAAGCCCCTTGGTCATAATGGCCTCTCCCTCTTCGAACTCTCCGAGAATCCCCAGGGCGTTTCCGCAGAACCCACATTGGTTGACGAATAGATTAACCCCGCCCGCGAAGAGGTCCTTCTCCCTGTGCTGCTCCTCGATAAGCTCGAGGGCCCTGCAGGCGATGGCGGCAATCTGGGAGAAGTTGCCCATCATGATCATTACGGGACTGATATCCAAGGCGGTATTGGCCATGGCCTCGACATCACCGGCCCTGTCCGCCGTATTGAAACACTTCTCGGAATACTCCATCCCCTTGGCCATGTCCCCCCTGACTGAATGCTGGAGGCTCAACTTGCTGTAGACGGCTGCGAGGCTAGCGTCATCCCCGAGCTCCTCCGAAAGCTTCTCCATCTCCTGCAACAACTCCAGGCTTTGCTCATTCAGGCTCAACCATATCAAGGGGTCGAGTAGCGAGAAATAGAGGGCCAACCTCTCTTTCTTCTTTTCCTCCGTTTCCGGCTGGCTGTCCAGAACCCGGATGGCCTCCCGGAAGAACCCGATGGCCTCCCAGCTGGAATAGTTGCGCACGGCCTTGCCCCCGGAGAGCTTGAGGTAGTGGAGGGCTTTGTCGGTGTTATCGCTACGGGAGTAGTGGTAAGCCAGGGTCTCGTAGAAGTCCTCAAGGTTGTCGTGGCAGAGCCGTTCGATGGCCTGGCCTATCCTCTCGTGGATCTCCCTCCTTCTTTTTAGGAGGAGGCTTTCATAGGCCACTTCCTGGGTGAGAGCGTGCTTGAAGATGTATTCGGGCGAGGGGAAGAGGCTCTTCTCGTAGATAAACTCCAGGGACTGCAACTGGAGGAGATAGGACTTGAGGGGCTTGCTCAAGCCGGTGACCTCTTGGAGGAGGCGGAGGGAGAACTCCCGGCCGATGACGGATGCCACCTGCAGAATCTCCTTTGCCTCATCGGAGAGGCGGTCCAGGCGGGAGGCGATGATGCCTTGGATGGTGGAAGGTACCTGGATGTCTGAGGGCAGGGTGGAGAGAATGTAGCGAGAGTTGTCCTTGAGGATGGAGCCGGCCTCCAGCAGCCCTCGCGTGAGCTCCTCGATGAAGAGGGGGTTGCCGGCGGTCTTCTCCACGATCAGATCGCTGATCTCCGGGGTCACCTCTCCTTCCGAGAGTATCGCCTCGACCAGTTCCGTGCTGGGTTGCTCCGTGAGGTGGTCCACCCTTATCTGGCTGTAGAAGGTCTTGGATGCGCAGGCCGGGGTGTATTCAGGACGGTAGAGCAGGAGGAGTAGAATGGAGGCCGCGGGAAGGCCTTCGATGAAATAGGAGAGGAACTCCTCGGTGGTCTTGTCTATCCAGTGCAGGTCCTCGATGGCCAGGATGAGGGGTCTCTGTTCGGATTCTGCCATGAGTAGGTATCTGATGGCCTCGAAGACCCGTTCCCTCCTCTGCACGGGCTCCAGCGAGAGGTAGGTCTGGTCATCCACTTCCATGGACAAGAGTTCCTGCAAGGAAGGGAGGATATGGGAGCGCTGGCCGTTTAAGAAGGAAAGCCTCTGGCCCATCTTCTCTTTGCTGGCACTCTCCTCTTCTCCCTCCTGGATGTCAAAGTGAGCCTTCAAGATATCCAGGATGGGGAGGTAGGCGATGGCCTCTCCGTAGTGAATACAGCCCCCCTCCAGGTAGGTGTACTCATCTTGTGGTATGAGCTCCCGGAGCTGCAGCAGGAGCCTGGACTTGCCCACCCCGGGTTCCCCCACCATTCCCACCACCTGGCCGGATCCATCTTTAACATGTTGGTAGAAGCGTACTAGATTATCCAGTTCCCGCTCCCTACCTACGAAGGTAGACAGACCTCTTGAGAGGGAGGCGGAGATGCGGGAGCGGGTAGGGAGGCCCCCTAAAACGCGGTAGGTATGGATGGGTTGTTCCCTTCCCTTGACCTCTATCTCCCCCAAGTCGGAGAAGTCGAAATAGCCCTGGGTGAGGCGGTGGGTGCTCTCGGCTATCTGTACCGTACCCGGTTTGGCTGAGCTCTCCATACGCGAGGCCAGGTTCACGGTGTCGCCTAAGGCGGTATATTCCATAGAGAGGTCGTCCCCGATCCTGCCCACGATGACCAGGCCGGTGTTTATTCCTACACGTATGGAGAGTTCTATGCCCTTGGGTTGCAGCTCCTCTGCGTATGCGGCCAGGCGTCTCTGCATGGCCAGGGCGGCATATATCGCTCGGTGGGGGGCGTCCTCGTGGGCCAGGGGAGCTCCGAAGAGGGCCATGAGGCCGTCCCCTGTGAACTGGGCTATAGTTCCCTCGTAGGCATGGATCTCGGAGGCCATGATATCTATTGCTGGCCTTAGCAGGTCACGTACCTCTTCAGGGTCCAGCCTCTCTGAGAGTGGCGTAAAGCCTGCGACATCGGCAAAGAGAACGGTCACCTGTTTACGCTCTCCTTCCAAGGAGGAACGAGAGGAGAGGATGCGATCTGCTATATGTCTGGGAACGGAGGTACCGGGAGTGGTAGTGGGTTCCTCCTCCCCCTTGAAGGTGCTGCCCATGTGCCGCCTCCTTGCACGTGATGATGAGAATAGCCTGCCAATGGTTCGCGTGTAAGGGAACTAAAAACATAAGACGGAATCGATGATGTTCCCCGTAATGTATTGATGCCCGTATTCCCCGCATAGCTGCTGTTGGAATTATATCATTTTTACAGGAAAACCCAGGATACTAAGCCCTTCAACTGTGCCTAAAAATGTGCCTGACAGGATGCTACATCATGCAACTCAGCGCAACTCACGGCAACTCGGCCATGTAAAACCCCAGCCAGGAATCTGCACCTTGACCTGGGGTTTTACCGAAATCTGACACCCGGACTTAAAATCCCTCGGGGAAACCCGTGCGGGTTCGACTCCCGCCCCGGGCACCACCCTGTTTACCAGGGCTTTTATCGTGAGGGGTAAGGGGGAGGCCGACCACCAAATCGCCACTGTGCCTGAAATTGTGCCTGAAGTGAGGCGATATCTATTATCAAGAAACTGTTTCAAGCCTTGCCAATGCCTTCTGGGTGCGGGTGAGCCAGTAGGAGTTGGGTGGCACTCCTGTATCTTGATATATCCCCTCCGCTTTCAGCAGGTTTTCCAGTGCTTTTTCTCTGCGGCTGGCGATCTCAAAGATCTCGCCCAGGAAGAGATGTCCCAGGGCGATAATCGGCCTAGCATGCATCTCTTCGGCCAGGGAGATGCTCTGCAAGATGTGTTGCTCTGCGATATCAAGTTGTGCCGGGTCCGCCTCCCCCGCGATCCTTCCTAGTGTCGCCAGCGCGAATAGCTCAAAAGTTTTACCTTGAGATTCCTTGGACAGCCGCACCGCCTCTTCGGCTCGTTCTCGTGCGTTTTCGAGCTGCCCCAAGGGCAGAAGTGTCAAACAGAATATAGTGTCGATGAAGGGCTTTAGGACGGCTAAGCCGACTTCCTCGTTGATCCTTGCTGCTTTCTCGGCGCAGTCTTTCGCCGCATGCAGATCTCCTGCGAACAAGTAACCTCCCCCGAGCAAAGACCACGCTAGACCGGAGACGAGCTCGATCCCGGTTTCACGGAAACAGTCGATTACTCTATGGCAATGATCGAAGATCTCGTCAGCCTGTCCTTCTAAGAAGGATTCAAGAAGGATGAAGAGGCCAACCCAACCGTTTCCATAGGTGTCATCAGCCTCCAGGCTGGTCTTGAATCCAATATCCAGAACGGACTTCGCCTCTTCAAAATCACCCATCATCGCCAAGGCGGCTCCGTTCCATCCACTGAGATCCGCGTATAAAGTTAATGCTCCGTTGTAGAGGTCTTTTTCTCTTCCTTGTTCCTCAAGTAGGCGCAACACTCTGCGCGTGATACTTGCTACCTCCTCCATTTCACCCGAGAAAAATCTAGCATTACTTGTAGCGGATACGCCATCGACTATCACATCAACAGCCCCGATCTCTTCGGCCAGCGCAGTGAATTTTTCGGTGTATTCCATTGCGAGAGAGATATGCGCTCTGAGTGAATGATACCAAGCCAGCTCACGGTAGAGTTTAGCCAGGTTCGCTCTGTCCCCGAGTTCATCTGACAGCCTCTCTACCTCAGATTGCAGCCTCTCGATGTCGAACACGGAATCTTTCAGGACCGACAATAGGCCAATCATGTTGAGATAGATATCCAGCTTGGCGATCTTAACCTCTTCGGTCTCCGTTGTGGAATCCAGCAGCCGGATCGCTTCCTGATAGAAACCGACGCCCTCTAAGAAGGAGTAGTTTCTCATTGCTTTTATCCCAGAGAACCCGAGAAAGAATACCGCTTTCCAGTTTTCGTTACTCCTGGAATAGTGATGAGCTAGAGTCTCGTAGAAGTCCTCTAAGTGATCCGGAAAGAGCTTTTCAATAGCCTGGCCGATTGTGCCATGGATCTCTTTCCTGCGTTTGCGCAGGAGGCTGTTGTAGGCCACTTCCTGGGTTAGGGCGTGCTTGAAGATGTACTCCGGCTCGGGGAAGAGGCTCTTCTCGTAGATAAACTCCGGAGACTGCAGTTGGAGAAGGTATGATTTGAGGGGTTTGCTGATGCCGGCGACTTCCTGCAGAAGGCGGAGGGAGAACTCCCTCCCGATGACCGAGGCTATCTGCAGGGTCTCCTTGAGGTCCTCTGATAAGCGGTCCAGGCGGGAGGCGATGATGCCCTGGATGGTGTCGGGGACGGATATGGCTGAAGATGAGGCAGAGAGGACGTAGCACCCGTTGTCTTTAAGAATGGAACCGGCCTCGAGCATCCCCCGGGTCATCTCCTCGATGAAGAGGGGATTACCGGCGGTCTTTTCCACGATGAAGTCCGAGATCTCGGGCGCTACTTCTCCCTCGGAGAGAATAGCCTTTACCAGTTCGGTGCTGGGTTTCTCCGGGAGGTGGTCCACCCTCACCTGGCTGTAATAACTCTTGCTGGTCCAGGGCGGGGTATATTCTAGCCGGTAGAGCAGAAGGAGTAGGACGGAAGCTCCAGGGATGGAGTCGATGAAGGAGGAGAGGAACTCCTCCGAGGTCTTGTCTATCCAGTGCAGGTCCTCGATGGCGAGGATAAGAGGCCTTTGTTGGGATTCGGCCATGAGGAGGTACCTGAGTGCCTCGAAGACCCGCTCCCGCCTCTGGGCTGGTTCCAAGATGAGGTAGGCTTGGTCGTCAACCTCCAGGGAGAGGAGCTCGTGCAGGGGAGGAAGGATATGGGCGAGTTGGCCGTTTAAAGAGGAGAGCCTCTCATCCATCTTCTGCTTGCTGGTGGTTTCCCCCTCTCCTTCAGTGATATCGAAGTAATTTCTCAGGATGCCCAGGAGGGGGAGGTAGGCGATGGCATCCCCATAGTGGATACAGCCTCCCTCCAGGTAAGTGTATTCACCTTCGGGGAGGAGCTCCCGGAACTGCAGGAGCAGGCGGGATTTTCCCATGCCGGGCTCTCCCACCATGCCCACCACCTGGCCTTGGCCAGCTTTGGCCTGCTGGTAGGAGCGGGGGAGGAGATCCAACTCCAGTTCCCGGCCTACGAAGGGGGAGAGGCCCCGGGATATGGAGGCGGCCACCCTTCCCCGGGTGGGAAGAGCTCCTAAGACCCGCCAAGCGTGTACAGGTTCTGCCTTGCCCTTGACCTGGATCTCCCCTAAGTCCTGGAAGTCGAAGTAGCCATGGGTAAGGCGGTAGGTACTCTCGGCCACCTGCACCATGCCCGGCTTAGCTTCGCTCTCCATGCGCGAGGCCAGGTTCACGGTATCCCCCAAGGCGGTGTACTCCATGGTAAGGTCGTCCCCAATCCTGCCCACGATGACCAGGCCGGTGTTTACCCCCACGCGCATCTGGAATTGTAAGCCCTTGTTCTTGAGTCCCTCCCTGTATTCGGCCAGGCGTCTCTGCATGGCCAATGCTGCGTAAAGAGCCCTGTGGGGGGCGTCCTCATGGGCCAGGGGTGCCCCGAAGAGGGCCATGAGCCCGTCGCCTAAGAACTGGGCGATGGTGCCCTCGTAGCGGTGGATCTCTTCGGTCATGATATCCACTGCAGGTCTTATAAGGTCCCCCACCTCCTCGGGATCGAGCTTCTCCGAGAGGGGAGTGAAGCCCACCACGTCTGAAAAGAGCACGGTGACCTGCTTGCGCTCCCCCTGCAGGGAGGAGCGAGTGGAAAGGATTTTTTCGGAGATATAGCTGGGCGCTGAGGGAACGGAGGCGGTGGTGGAGATTTCCCTTTCCCCCGGCTCTTTGCCAAGTGCTCTAAGCCCCTCCAGCACCCGGGGGAGGCAGGCGGAGATGCCCTCATCGGCGCAGAGCATGGCCGTGCCCCCCAGGGCGTGCCGCCACTCCGGCTGTTTCTCCTTGAGCTCGGGGGGAGTGACACCGACGAGCACAGGGAGGAAGGGTATCTGCCTCTCGAAGGCCCCCACCACCTCCTTGCTCACCTGGTCGGAGGAGAGGGCTGCGGGGGTGGCCAGCAGCACTACGGCATCGCATTGCTCCATGGCCTGGGTGATCTGGATAAGGTAAGAGGGGCCGGGGAGGACGTCTCGCTCGAAGAACCAGGCGGTGTAGCCCGCTTGCTCCAATCCCTGGGCCAGCTCCCGCATGAGGGGCTCGTCTGAGATGACGTGGCTGATGAAGATGTTCCCCATGTGCCGCTTCCTCGCATATCGACGGGAACAGCCTGGGAATCTCGTTTCCTGCCAGGGAACCGAAGATAATGAGGCTAAGAAGTCGATGGTGTTCCCCGGTGCTTGTTGATGCCCGAATTCCCCGCATAGCCTTGCAGGGAGATTATATCATTTTACAAGAAAACCCAGGATACTGTAGCGGTCACTGTGATTACACCTTCACCGTCTTGTTGATCCTGATAACGGAGAGTCTCAACTTATTTATCTCTGACACTATCTACCCTGGCCGTGTCGGTAGGGGATGATAGTATTTGCAGGTCAGGGTATTTACTGACCAAAAAGAGTTGACGATAAGAACTTAAGGTATTACCTTAGTAATACCGATAATCGGAGTAGATGTATGTCAAGCGAGCCGCAGATAGAGGCCTTCGATTGGTCGGACAAGATCATCGATCACATATGGGAGCACGAAATAGATCCGTGGGAGGTAGAGGAAGCGGTGTTCGATGACTCCGAGGTTGAAATAAGGTATGTAGATGACAAAGAGCACGGACCAAGGTGGATGGCGCAGGGTCATACAACAACAGGGAGAAAGCTCAGGATCTATATGAACCCCTGCCAGGACAGGGAGGGGATTTGGTACGTGATAACAGCATGGGAGGAAGGAAGATGACCGAGGAGAGAAGCACAAGAGACAAGGAGTTCGACGAGCTCTGGGAAAAGGGCGAAAAGGTCAAGATAATGAGGCCTGCCAGCGGCAAGAAAACCTCGGTCTTCTCGATAAAGATAGACAGAGAATTGCTCCGCCTGTTGGTAGAGCGGGCGAGAGAGCTTGGCATCGGGCCTTCGACCCTTGCCAGGGAACTCATCGAGGAGGGATTGATGGCTCGGGGCGAGGAGCTGCCTCTGAGTCACGTATGCGAGATCCTGCAGACCAGGATAGGATTGCTCGAGGCGCAAGCCAAGCAGGATAGCTGAGAATCAATCGAAGTCTTGAGCTTCCCTCGGAGCGTCTCGGAGTCGACGTATCTCCTGCTGGACAAGTTCACTGCAGTTCTACCAGGCGAAGGGGCGGCCCAGCCTGTGCAGGCACTCCGCCGCCAGGGTGCTCTTGCCGTAACCGGCCCCGGCAACGATGGTGGCGAGTTTATGCCTCTGAGAAAAGAGTGGGCAACTTAGACTGTGCATTCGGACGAGGTGCTCTATCTTTATAACTGTGCCTGAAAGTGTGCCTGACAGGATGCTACGTCATGCAACTCAGCGCAACTCACGGCAACTCGGCCACGTAAAACCCCAGGCCATGAATATGTATCTTGAACTTGGGTTTTACCGAAATTCGACAACCGGACTTAAAATCCCTCGGGTTATCCCGTGCGGGTTCGACTCCCGCCCCGGGCAC
>Ga0209254_10007527_pt1 | contig 10050 bp, 5 predicted proteins | sample FrelakmetDIP11DI_FD_187148 | JGI IMG/M metagenome (GOLD analysis project Ga0209254, IMG submission 187148) | Freshwater lake sediment microbial communities from the University of Notre Dame, USA, for methane emissions studies - DIP11 DI (SPAdes)... | ecosystem: Environmental > Aquatic >...
CCAGCCTTGCATCGATGGCCAGCTGCATCAGACTCGCGTATTCCATGCCGCCATCGACGAAGTGAAGGCCGATGCCGCGGAAGCCCTGGTTGGCCACGCCGTCCATGCCGAAAACGGCACCCAGGATCTTGGCCACGGTACCTGCGTTGCCGGACAGGTCCAGGGCGACGCTGGCGTCGGCGAACTTCAGGCGCTCGACATTGGCCAGGGTGTCCGTGCCGTCGACGGCCGACGTCACCATGAACCCGGTCGCCGTCGCGCTGAGCGTGCTGCCGGCACGCGTTGCGCTGTAGAGCGCCAGGTCGATACCCAAACCGCCATCCAGCCGATTGGCGGCGGCGTTGCCGGCAAGGATGTCATTGCCGCCCCCGCCGACGGCGTTCTCGATCAGCACGGTGTCGTAGATATACACAGTGAACGGGTCGGTCAGCTCGGGGCGAGGCGCCGCCACGCTCAGGTCGGGATTGCGATTGGAGAACGTCAGCGGCATGCCCACGCGACTCCAGCTGCCGGGTGCGAGGTTGATGATCGCGCTGGCCGTGCCGTCGACGACGATCGTGTCGTCGCCGCCGCCGTCCCAGAGGGTCTCGTTGTAGCGCACCGTGGAGGTGTACGTGTAGACCGTATTGCCGGCGTTGTGGGCCAGATTCGGGCCGTAGAGATACTGGATGGCGTCGATGTCCACCTTCATCGGCGTCGTGGGTGCGAAGTCGGCCTGCAGCGGCGCCCCTACACCCGGTATGTCGTTGTAGGCCATCACCATGTTCTGCGTCGAGTAGCTCGTCAGCGTGTCGTCGCCTGTCTTCGGCAGCACCGCGGGCGTGGCCGGCCACCCCGGCGAACCGTTCATGCCGGTGTCGTGCGGATGCTTCAGCCCGATGGCGTGTCCGGCCTCGTGCAGCAAGGTGAGGAAGTTCTGCGTGCCGCGGGCCCAGCCTTCCGGGAACAGGAAGGCCTTGTTCATCCAGGTGTCTCCGGCGCCGGCAAAGTCCTGCGGGAATGCCGACACCCCGTAGGTCGTGGCGCCCAGCCCCGGCGGCCCGGAAAACCCGAAGCGCAGCACGCCCGCGTCGACGGTCGTGGCCTGAACCTCGGTGAACTTCAGATTCGCCACCGCAGCCCACGACGCCAGAACCTCGCGCGCTGCAGTCTGTTCGGCAGCACCAAACGCGGCAAAACCCTGCAAATAGGCTGCGTAGCCGCCCTGCGTGGACTCCGTCGGGTTGTAGTTGCCTGCAACACCCGCGCGGGTATCGAACTTGTCGAGCGCGGCCGGGAACGAGAAGGTCACCGCGGCGCCGGTGCCGGCGCCACCGACGCCCCACTTCGAACCGACGATGAGGGCATCGGTCACGGCATTGCCGGTGGGTTGCACCAGCGCCGTCGTGTCGCCGGTGTAGGTTGGTGCGGCCATCAGTGAATCTCCCTGCAAATTCGGTGGGGCCGAAATGGATCCCATGTGCCGATGCGCGCGCATTAAACGACACCGCCATCAATGTGTCGAGTCGGGTCTGTCCGGTGGTCGGGACTGTTGGGTCAAATCGGCTCATGCCTTGCTGAACACCCAGGATGTGGTACGGGCCCGCTTCATCCTCCGGCGTAGGGAACGTACTCCAGGCCCACCTGCGCCAATCCCACCAGATCGACGTTGACCTTGTTCAGGTCGGTGTCCGCTGCCATCACGCCCAATTTCGCTGCCGTGCTGTCGCCAAGGATCAGCATGTTGACAAAGGGGGCCGCCTCGTCGACCGTGGGCGAACGGCCCACCACGTTGGTGAACAGAAGAGCCACGATCGCCTGACGGCTGGCATCGACACCCAAGTCTGGGTGCGCATCGATGGCGAGTTGCATGAGCTTCTCGTACGACATGCCCCCATCGATGTAGTACAGGCCAATGCCGACGTAGACCTGGTTGGCCACCTCGGCCTTGCCGAACACCGCACCCAGGATCCTGGCCACGGCACCCGCGTTGCCATCGAGATCCAGCGCCAGCTGGGCATCCTGGAACTGGAGCCGCTCGACGCCGGCGAGGCGGTCACTGCCGTCCCCGCCGCCGTTGTCGGCCACGTGCCACCCGCCGGCGGTCTTCAGCACACTGTACGCCGCGCGTTGACCACCGTAGACGGCGACGTCGATGCCCGCGCCGCCCTCCAGGGTGTCGTCACCGGCCAGGCCCGTCAGCGTGTCGTTGCCGTCCAGGCCGGCCAACGTGTCCTTGCCTTCGGTGCCGCTCAGCGCATCGGCCATCGCCGTCCCGGTCACCAGGTTCACCGCCGTCTCGACGTTGTCGGTCGAGTTGAGGCCCCGGTTGCCGCGCAGTCCGTCTTCGCCGTAGATCCAGCGCAGGGCCAGCAGGTCGTAGGCCTGGAACGTCGACTTGTAGGCCCCCGTCGCGTTGTAGGACATCACCGTGTTGTCGGTGTTGTCTTCGCTTTTCGGCAGTGCTATCGGCGCCTCGAACGGGTGCCCCAGTCCCAGGGCGTGGCCGATCTCGTGCAGCAGCACCTGATAGCCGCTCGACCCTGCAGTGGGGCTGAGATGGGTCGACCCGAACTCGACGTTGTCCAGGTAGATGAATGCCTCGGCGGAATACGCTGTCAGGGTGCCGTCGGGCATGAAGGACCAGCTCTCGCGTGAACTCGTGAGGCCGGTCAACGAGACTCCCGCGATGTCGCAGGCACCAAAGTGCAGATCCGCCGACGCGCCCGACGGGGTCTCCGCAAACGCAATGCCGCAGACGCTGGCGGCGTGGTTCAGGATCTCGATGGCGGCCGCCCGTTGCGCCGCGTTGAAAGCGGTCAACGCAGGATCGGTCGCCGGGTCGATGACGGCGAGGTCGAACGTGTAGTACAGCGTCGTGCGCTCGGGCAGCAGGAAGTTCCAGTCGGGCATCGGCTTCAGCAGCGCGTCGGCGCGTGGGTCGCCTGAATACCGCACGGTCGTGACGTCGGTGACGGTGGTCATGACTCCAATCTCCGGGTCCCGGCCCAGACCGGCGAGTTGCTCGAACCGGGGAACCACAACCGCCCCGCCGAGGCGGGTGCCGCAGGGCCCTCGGGCGGGCTTGACGGTGCCCTACCGCCAACGATACGCCCGCAGATGCGGGTCCGCCGCATGCGCCAGGGAGCTGCATGCCCGCAGAACGGCGCCAAGAGGCAGGCACGTTGATCAAGATCAATCTGGAGTTTCCCCATCTGCCTACCTTCCATATCGCGGTCACGAGCCGTACAAAGAGGAGTTCGACGTGTCGAAGATTGGTGCCGAAATCCTGGTCAACTCACAGCAGTTCTTTGACCAGACGCTCTGTCAATCGGCCAAGTTGAACGACGGTGACTTTGGCGAACCAGATCGGTCCGGTGGAGATCTTCGCCACTCAGGGGGATATCTTCGCCTATGCGGCCAGCCTGTCGCTCAATGCCGATCTGATGGTGGGGTTCGCGGGCAGCATCCAGGCGCTGGCGGGTGAGTTCTTTGGCTGAGACGTGCCGCGGGACGGCGATGATCGGCACGTGAACATCCTCTTCGTCCACCAGAACTTTCCCGGCCAGTTCCGCCACTTGGCGCCAACCCTGGCGCAGGCGGGGCATGCGGTGCACGCGCTGTCGATCATCCGCCGCCCAGTGCCGCCGGGCGTGACGTTGCATGTGTACAAGGCGCAGCGTCGGCCCGACATCAAACCGCATCCGCTGGCAGCCGAACTCGAGGCCAAGGTGATCCGCGGCGAGGCCGCGGCGGCGGCGATGCTCGAATTGCGGCGCAACGGCTTCGTGCCCGACCTCGTGATCGCCAACCCGGGCTGGGGCGAGGCGCTGTTCGTGAAGGATGTCTGGCCGCGGGCGCGGCTGGTTTGCCTGCTGGAATTCTTCTACCGGCTTGACGGCGGCGATGTCGGATTCGACCCCGAGTTCCCGCCGATCGGGCCGCTGCCGGGCCTGCGCCTGCGCATGAAGAACCTGACCCTGCTGGACGCCATGAACTCGATGGACCTCGGCGTGGTACCCACCCACTGGCAGCGCAGTTGCCTTCCGGCGGCCTTCCAGCCGCGGCTGGTGGAGGTCTTCGAAGGCATCGACACCGACACCGTGCGACCCGACCCCGACGCCCGCCTGGTGCTGCCGGACGGCACCGCCCTGCGGGCGGGCGATCCGGTGGTGACCTTCGTCAGCCGCAGCCTCGAGCCGATTCGCGGCTACCACGTCTTCATGCGCTCGCTGCCCTCGCTGCTGCAGCGCTGCCCCAACGCACAGGTGCTGATCGTCGGTGGCGACGACGTGAGTTACGGCGCTGCGGCGCCCACTGGCAAGACCTGGAAGGGCATCTTCCTCGACGAGGTGCGCGAGCGCATCGACGAGCGCCGAGTGCACTTCCTGGGCCAATTGCCCTACGGGCAATTCCTGAAGCTGCTGCAGGTGTCTGCCGCCCACGTCTACCTGACCTACCCCTTCGTGCTGTCGTGGAGTTGCCTGGAGGCCATGAGCGCGGGCTGCCACCTCGTGGGCAGTGCCACGCCGCCGGTGCAGGAGTTCGTTCAGGACGGAGTCAGTGGCACCCTGGTCGACTTCTTCGACACCGAGGCGCTGGCCGCCGCCGTCGCCACGGCGTTGCAGGGACGCGGCACCGGCGGTGCCTTGCGTGCGGCGGCACGGCAGACCGTGATCGACCGCTGCGATCTGCGACGGGTGGCGATGCCGCGGTATCGGCAGGTACTGAGCGAGTTGATGTCCGCGCCTGTCTGATGCCCTCAAGCCGGCACGTACTCGATGCCGGTCTGGGTGAGTCCGACGAGGTCGATGTTGAGGGTGTTGTAGGGCAGCTCGGCCGCGAAGACGGCGATGGAGGCCTCGGTGAAGACGTGGTAGACGTCGATCAACGACACCAGGTCGGCGCTGTCCTGCGGCGAGGGCGCCACGTGCATGAGGTTGGTGTACATCAGCTCCACCGCCTGCTGGTGCGTGTGCCCGGCGCCCAGCCTGGCGTCCAGCGCCAGTTGCGCCACCTGCTCATTGCTCAGGCCCGCGTCGAACACGCTCAGGCCGATGCCCACGAACTCGGGGTTGGCCACGAACGAGGCACCGAAGATGGCGCCCAGCAGCTTGGCCGTCATCCCGGCCACACCTTCCATGTCCAGCGCCACGTGCCGGTTCTCGAACTGCAGCCGCTCGATGCCGCTGAGATCGATCGTGTAGGGACCGCGGTTGTCCATCACGCTCCAGCCGGTCTCCGCGCGCGACCAGCCGAAGTGGCTGCTGTGGCCGCCGAAGACCGCGCGGTCGATGCCGTCGCCGCCTTCCAGGCTGTCATTGCCGGCGCCACCGGCCAGCGTGTCGTTGCCCGCCAGGCCGTAGAACTGGTCATCGGCAGGCGTGCCTGTCAGCAGGTCGGGTCCGCTGGTGCCGATCCTCACCGTGCTGGGTGCCGTCTCGCTGTAGCTGTAAGCCACGCCGTTGCCGGCAAGTCCCGCGAGGTCGATGCGGGTCGCGTTCTGCGGCGTGTCGGCGGCCAGGACCGCCAGCCCCGCCTGGGTATAGGTGCCGCTGTCGAGCAAGCTCAGGAAGAGCTTGAGATCTTCCGCGCTCGGGGCCACCCCCACCACGTTCCGGTACACCATGGCCACGAAGTCGGCGTTGCTGTGCGATCCGGCCAACTGGGCAAACCGGTCCGACGCCACGGCCACCGCTGCCGTCTCTTCATGGCTGGCGCCATTGTCGATCAGGCTCAGGTAGCTGGCCACCAGGGCGCCGTCCTGAAGGGCCGAGGCGCCAAATACGGCACCGACGAGCTTCGCCGCCGCGCCGGCGTTGCCCCCCACGTCGTAGGCGATGGCGGCATCGACAAACTTCACCCGCTCGACATCGGTCAGGCTGTCGTTGCCGTCGCGGCCGGCAACCCGGTCGTTCACCAAGCGCACGCCACCGGCCAGGCTGATGGCGTAGTCGGTCCGCGGCCCGGTGTAGACGGCCGTGTCGATGCCGCTGCCGGCGTGGATGCGGTCATTGCCGGCGCCGGCATGGACCCGGTCGTTGCCGGCGCCGGTCTCGAACTCGTCGCCGCTGCCCGCCACCGTGTTGCGGATGTCGTCGTTGCCGCTGCCCGTGCGCAGGAGCAGCCGTTCCACATGGCCGATGGACGAGCCGTTGACCTGCTGCGCTCCGGCTGCCAGGTTGTTCCATACGACCGGGGCGGTGGCCGTACTCCAGTCGGCGAACAGCGTGTCCGTGCCCGCCCCGCCATCGTAGGTGCCCTGGCCGAAGACAACGAGCAGGTCTTGCTGATCCGCGCTGAACGCCTGGATGCTGAGTTCTTCGATGCCGTCGAAGTTGACACCGGCGTAGCCGTAGTTTCCGATGCCGAGCTTGTAGTTGCCGCCTGCCTTCATGAGCATCACGCTGGCCAGGCTGCTGTTGTAGTTCACGAGGTTGCTGTCCCGGACCGGCAATTGATTGGCGAAGAAGATGCCGCCCGCCACGTCGATCTGCACGGCCAGCGCATCCGTGCCGCTGCCGCCATGCACGGTGTCACCGTAGCCTCCGCTCGCGCGCACGCTGATGTGGTCATCGGCCGCCCCACCGTCGATGGAATCGTCGCCGTCTCCCGCGTGCACGGTGTCGTTGCCGTCCCCGGTCTCGAACGCGTCGTTGGTCACGGCAGCCGTATTGCGGAGATCGTCGTTGCCGCTGCCCGTGCGCAGGAGCAGCCGCTCCACCCTGCTGATGGAAGAACCGTTGACGCCCTGCACTTCGGCCGCCAGGTTGTCCCAGACGATTGGCCCGGTGGCCGCACTCCAGTCCGCGAACAGGGTGTCCGTGCCCGCCCCGCCGTCGTAGCTGCCCTGACCGAAGACCACGAGCAGGTCTGACTGCACCGCGTTGAAGGCCTGGATGCTGAGATTCTCGATACCGTCGAAATTGACACCGGCGTAGCCGTAGTTTCCGATGCCGAGCTTGAAGCTGGCGCCTGACTTCATCAGAAGCACGTCGGTCAGGCTGCTGTTGTAGGTCACGAGGTTGGTGTCTTTCACCGGCACTTGATTGGCGAAGAAGATGCCACCCGCCACGTCGAGCTGCACGGCCAGCGCATCCGTGCCGGCACCGCCATGCACCGTGTCGCCATAGCCCCCGGCCGCACGCACGCTGATCTGGTCGTCACCCGCTTGACCGTCGATGTAGTCGTCGCCGCCACGGCCGTTGATCACGTCGTCGTTGACGGTCCCGATGAGTGCGTAGAACCCCTTGTCGTCACCCTCGCTCCCGGTGATGACCGCGCCAGGCGTCCCGGACTGCAGCGGCTCCAAACCGGCGAAGGCCTGCTCGCCAAGAGGAATCATCGCCATGCCGAGCTGGAGTTCGGCTCCGACAGCCGTCGATTCGCTCATGTCGACCTCCTCAAAGTTCCATTGCCTCACTCGAGACTTTCGACGAACGAGGTTGCAGTGCCATTGACAGGTCTCAATGGCAGGATCGGCGGGGCTTGAGTCAGATCAAGACAGGGACCTCCAGCCACCGTGAGGCGACGCTCCCGAACCCGATGAACGCTTGCGCCACGGCCCTGGACCTGGCGCTTCGGGCTCGCTGGACCCGGCGCGACGGCCCTCACGCGCGCGGCAGCACCTTGATCCGGACCGCCACCGCCGGCCAGCCGGCAGCCAGCAGTGCCGCTTCCAGCGCCGGCATCAGCTGCCGCAGCTTGGCCGCCGCCGAAGAGTCGGCCACCAGCAGCACCCAGCCGGCGTCGTCCAGCGGACCCGGCCGCACGGCGGGCTGCAGTCCTTCGGGCAGCAGGCCGGCGATGGCCTCCAGGCGCGCGCGCGAATCGCGCATCCGGCGCAGCAGGCCGTTCAACGGCTCGCTCTGCCCCAGTGCGGCGGCCATGGGCAGGGCGTTCGCGGCCGGTGTGGACATGAACGGAGTCTACCGATGCCGGTATTCCGCACGCTTGGCCAGGTCGCGTCGGTACCCCTTGCCGGACCGGGCCAAGAGGGGACCGGGTGTTAAACTCGAACGCTTTTCGCCCGGTGCGCCCCCTGTGCGCCGGCGGTCCTGTTGCCCGCTGCACGGGCCGCCTTGCAGGTGGCCCTTTGGGCCGCATATAGCCGTCTCTCGCGCGCCGCGTCCCAGGAGTCCCTGGCTCGCGGGCCCGCGCAGGGCCCCTGTCCCACTCCAGCCACCACGCCGCATGTTCCCCAAGATCCTGACCCAGATTTTCGGCAGCCGGAACGACCGCCTGCTGAAGACGTACCGGCGCACCGTGGAGAGCATCAACGCGCTCGAGCCGCGCTTCGAGAAGCTGTCCGACGCCGAACTGCGCGCCTGCACCGACGAATTCAGGCAGCGCTGCGCCGCCGGCGTCACGCTGGACGAACTGTTGCCCGAGGCCTTTGCCGTGGCCCGCGAAGCCAGCAAGCGCACGTTGAAGATGCGCCACTTCGACGTCCAGCTCATCGGCGGCATCGCGCTGCACCAGGGCAAGATCGCCGAAATGCGCACCGGCGAGGGCAAGACGCTGATGGCGACGCTGCCGGTGTACCTGAACGCGCTGGCCGGCAAGGGCGTCCACGTGGTCACCGTCAACGACTATCTGGCGCGCCGCGACGCCGAATGGATGGGGCAGATCTACGCCTTCCTGGGCCTCACCGTGGGCGTCAACGTGCCCGGCATGCAGCGCGAGGAAAAGCAGGCCGCCTATGCCGCCGACGTGACCTACGGCACCAACAACGAATTCGGCTTCGACTACCTGCGCGACAACATGGTGCTCGAGGTGCGCGACCGCGTCGCGCGCGGCCTCAACTACGGCATCGTCGACGAAGTGGATTCGATCCTGATCGACGAGGCGCGCACGCCGCTGATCATCAGCGGCCAGGCCGAAGACCACACCGAGATGTACGTGCGCATCAACGCCATCGTGCCGCATCTCAAGAAGCAGATCGGCGAAGAGGACGTGCGCACGGGCGAAGGCGTCATCGATGCCGGCGACTTCACGGTGGACGAGAAGAGCCACCAGATCTACCTCACCGAAGCCGGCCACGAGAACGCCGAGCGGCTGCTCGGCGAGAACGGCCTGCTGGCCGAAGGCGCGAGCCTGTACGACCCGGCCAACATCACGCTCATGCACCACGTCTATGCGGCGCTGCGGGCCAACCACCTGTACCACCGCGACCAGCACTACGTGGTGCAGAACGGCGAAGTCGTCATCGTCGACGAATTCACCGGCCGCCTGATGACGGGCCGGCGCTGGAGCGACGGCCTGCACCAGGCGGTGGAAGCCAAGGAAGGGGTGCAGATCCAGAGCGAGAACCAGACGCTGGCGTCGGTCACCTTCCAGAACTATTTCCGCATGTACGGCAAGCTCGCCGGCATGACCGGCACGGCCGACACCGAAGCCTACGAATTCCAGGAGATCTACGGCCTGGAGACGGTGGTCATCCCGCCCAACATGCCGACCATCCGCAAGGACGACAACGACCTCATCTACAAGACCGCCAAGGAGAAGTACGACGCGGTCATCAACGACATCCGCGACTGCTACGAGCGCGGCGAGCCGGTGCTGGTGGGCACGACGTCGATCGAGAATTCCGAGCTGATCTCCGACCTGTTGACGAAGGTCAAGCTCCCGCACCAGGTGCTCAACGCCAAGCAGCACGCGAAAGAGGCCGAGATCGTGGCCCAGGCCGGGCGGCCGAAGATGATCACCATCGCCACCAACATGGCCGGCCGCGGCACCGACATCGTGCTCGGCGGCAATGTCGAAAAGCAGATCCAGTTCCTGCAGGCCGACGCCAGCCTTTCCGACGAAGAGAAGCACACGCGCGCACAGAAGCTCAAGGACGAATGGCTGAGCCTGCACGAGCAGGTCAAGGCCACGGGCGGCCTGCGCATCGTGGCCACCGAACGGCACGAGAGCCGGCGCATCGACAACCAGTTGCGTGGCCGCTCGGGCCGCCAGGGCGACCCCGGTGCCAGCCGCTTCTACCTGAGCCTGGACGACCAGCTCATGCGCATCTTCGCCGGCGACCGCGTGCGCGCGATCATGGACCGGCTGAAGATGCCCGAGGGC
>Ga0209254_10007528_pt1 | contig 10049 bp, 8 predicted proteins | sample FrelakmetDIP11DI_FD_187148 | JGI IMG/M metagenome (GOLD analysis project Ga0209254, IMG submission 187148) | Freshwater lake sediment microbial communities from the University of Notre Dame, USA, for methane emissions studies - DIP11 DI (SPAdes)... | ecosystem: Environmental > Aquatic >...
CACGTCACGCTCGAGCTGAGCAACGTGGCCACCCTGCCGATCATGCTCTGGCCGGGCATGAAGATCGGCCAGCTGTGCTTCTTCCGGCTCTCCAGCCCGGCCGAGCATCCCTACGGCTCGACCACGCACGGCTCGCGCTACCAAGGTCAGCGCGGGCCCACTCCGAGCCGCTCATACCTGAACTTCCACCGCGCGGACCTCTGACAGTCCATCGGTCGACGTCCCGCCGCTCGGATCGGTTCATCGCAGGCCGTCGGCCGGCTCCACTCGGACGTCCCCGGAGATGGTGCGGACCACGACTGCCTCAGCGGCCTCAGGGTCGCTGGTCAGCCCGGTCTGCACCCGTCCGCCGGTCGTGTCCAGGTCGAGTCGAACCAGGCGCCCACGGCCCCAGCCCACCGTCACGTTGCCGGTGCTGGTGCTGATCGCGGCCGGCCCCGCCAGCCACCACACGTGAACGTCGCCTGATCGTCCGCTCACCTCCAGCCGGCCGCTCACCTCGCGGATGATCACTGTGCCGTCCGCGCTGGAGACCCTGGTGGACCCCTGGCAGGAGTGGACGGACACCGGGCCTCGGCCGGTGCGGATGTCGGTCCTGCCGGTGACGAGCTCGGCGTTCACCGATCCCGACGAGGTCCGTGCGGTCAGCTCGCCGAGCGAGCCGGTGCAGACGACCTCGGCCTCACCGGCCTCGACACGCAGCCGGGCGCCGGTGGGCACATCGACATCCACCAGCACCTGGGGGGCGCGGCCGCGGCCATCCGGGTCGCCGACGGTGACCACGACCTCGTCGCCGCTGGACACGACCGACGACGAGGACGCTGCGGCCACCGCGCGCGAGTCGTGGGCGAACTTGGCCTGCACGGTGCGGACCTGGACCTCACTCACCCCGTCGTGCGCCCGCACCCTCAGACGCCCCGCGGCCAGTGTGACGACGACCACGCTCACCTGGGCAAGGGTAGGGGGGCACGATGGCGACGTGACCTACTCGATCGTGGCCCGTTGCCCCGACACGGGCATGCTGGGGGTGGGCATCGCCAGCCATGTCCTTGCCGTGGGACGGGTAGCGGTGCACATCGAACCGGGCACGGGTGCCGTCGTCTCGCAGTCCCTTCCGCTGATGGCGCACGGGGCCCGCGCCCTGCGCGGCATGGGTGCCGGTCTGAGCCCGTCCGCCGCGCTCGAGCAGTCGCTGGCGCTGGACACCGACGCACGCGCCCGGCAGGTGGGCGTCGTCTCCGCCTCGGGTGACGGTGCGGCCCACACCGGCGACGGGTGCATCGGCTACGCCTCGCACGTCGTCGGCGAGGGGTTCTGCGCTCAGGCGAACCTGATGGCCCGCGACGGGGTGCCGCAGGCGATGGCGGCGAGCTTCAGCTCCGGAGCCGGCGACCCGCTGGACGTCCGGCTGCTCGACGCCCTGGACGCGGCCGAGCACGCCGGCGGTGACGCGCGTGGACGGCAGTCCGCCGCGCTCGTCGTCGTCGCACCGCAGCTCACCGGCGACCCGCTCGTCGACCGCATCGTGGACGTCCGGGTGGACGACCATCCCGAGCCGCTCGTCGAGCTGCGGCGGCTGGCCAGCCTTGCCCTGGCCAACCAGCGGCTCGACCTCGCCGATGCCCTGCTGGCCTGCGGTGACGTCCTCGGGGCCAGCGAGGCGTACCGCGAGGCGGGCGAGCTGGCGCCGCAGCATCTGGAGTTCCGCTTCTGGCACGCGCTGGCACTGGCGGGTGTGGGTGCGGCCGACGAGGCGCGGGCGGTGTGGCAGGCCATCGACGCCTCCGCAGAGCGTGACCGCTGGGCCGACCTCGTGGGCCGGTGCGTCGCGGCCGGGCTGGTGCCACCCGAGGTGACCGAGGTGCTCCCGCCCGCCCCCTGACCGCGTCGCGGACCTGGCTGACGCGGCTAGGCAGCCGAGCGGGTCTCGGACCAGCCGTAGGACCTCAGCGTGACCTGGAGCACCTCTAGCCACGGGGTCGGCGCGAGGTCGAATGTGCGCTGAGCGTCGCTGGAGTCCAGGACGAAGGGCCGGTCGAACTGGTACAGGGTCTCCCGCAGCTCGCGGATGGTCGGGTTGACCAAGCCGAGGGTGCCCAGGGCGATCGAGGGCACCGAGCCGACTCGCTCGGGCTCGACACCGGCCGCGCGCGCGAGGTCGTCCACGGCCTCGCGCTGCGTTCGCGGCGGGTTGGACGGCACGTGCCAGGCGCGGCCCCAGGCGCGCTCGTCCCTCGCGACGACCACGAGCAGGCGGGCCACGTCGCTGGTGTAGGTCCAGGTGTGCGGCTGGTCGGGGCTGCCGATGACCGACACTCGCTTCCCGGCCAGCAGCTTGGGGATGACCCGCTCGCCGAGGTGGCTCTCCGCGCCCGGACCGACGTAGTCCGAGGCGCGCACCTCGCTCACCCGCACCCGTCCCGCCTGGTGCGCTGCGAGGGCCTCGGTGAACATGGCCGCCCGCACGCGACCCTTGGTCCCGGTCGCGGTCAGCGGGAGGTCCTCGGTCATCGGGCGGTCCACGGGGCCGTACCCGTAGAGGTTCGACACGGTGGCCAGCACTGCGCCGGCCTGCTCGGCCGCGCCCAGCAGCGAGGACGCGATCGGTGGCCACTCCTGCGGCCAGCGGTGGTAGGGCGGGTTGACAGCGTTGTAGACCGCGACCGCGCCCTGGGCCAGCTCGCGCATGCGCAGACCGTCAGCGGCGTCCGCGCGGATGCAGGTGATGCCCGGCTCGTCCGGACCAGTGCCGGAGCGCGACACCAGCGCCACCGACTCCCCTCCGGCGGCGAGCAGGCGCGCGGTCGAGGTACCGATGGGGCCGGCTCCGACGACGAGGTGGTGGCTCATGATCTCCTCCTGGGGCTATCGATCTTGGGCTATCGCTCCAAAGCGTGAGCACTGCTCTCGTTCAGAGTGTCATCCGCTCGAACTCGTGTCAAGAGCGGCGCTCCGAGTTCAGAGCAGAGGTCTTTGCATGTGGCATGATGGCTTCGTGACTCCCGCGACGGCTCAGGGCTCGCGCGTCGCGGGTGCCCGCGAACGGGCACGCGCCGAGATCACCCGGGAGATCATGGACACCGCCCGGCGTCACCTGTCCACCGATGGCGCGGCCGGCCTGTCGCTGCGCGCTGTGGCCAGGGACCTCGGCATGGTGTCCTCAGCGCTCTACCGCTACGTCCCGAGCCGGGACGACCTGCTCACCCGCCTGATCGTCAGCGCCTACGACTCCATGGGCGCGGCGGCCGAGGCTGCCGAGCATGCCGTTCCCCGCGAGGACCTCGACGGCCGCTTCCGGGCAGTGGCCCGGGCGGTGCGACGGTGGGCGGTCGAGCATGAGCACGAGTACGCCCTCATCTACGGCTCGCCGGTCCCCGGCTACCGGGCGCCGGAGACGACGATCCCGTCCGCCACTCGGGTGCCGGCGCTGCTCATCCGGATCATCCGGGACGGCCTCGCCTCGGGACGTCTGCACCCGGACGGTCGCGTCGTCCCACCCGAGGCGCTGGCCACGATGAGGCCGGCGCTCGAGGCGTTTGCCGCGCAGGACGGCAGCCCGCCGCCGCCGGACCTGGTCGTGCGTGCCCTCATGAGCTGGACGTACCTGTTCGGCGCGGTGTCATTCGATCTGTTCGGCCACCGCCACAACGTCATCGTGGACGAGCGAGCCGCTGAGCATCCGTTCTTCGAGCACGAGCTCGACCGTCTCGTGGAGCTCATCGGCCTTGGCCCCGACGCGAAGGCCCTGACTGACAGGCCGCTCGCCGAGGCCGGAATCAGCCGCGCAGGCCGCTGAGCAAGCTGGAGAGCAACGGGATGATGACCGGTGCCGCCGCGAGCAGCAGGCCGAGGGCGACGAGAAGCGCGAGCAGCCGGTAGCGGGTCCGGGGACCGCCGGTGCGATCGCGCATTCCAGCCAGCACCGGGCCAGCGTAGGCGAACACCATGCAAACGTTCATGTGGCCGCGTCGAGCGATGCCTCGCCCACAGGTACCGTCCCGTCGCATGACTACAGTCCTGCCCGAGCTGGGGCGCGACCTGGCCGACCCCGAGGTGTTCAAGCGGGAGTTCCTCGAGGAGCTCCGCTTCGGCCAGGGCGTCGTGCGCGAGCGCGCCACGTCCAACGACCTCTTCATGGCCCTTGGCCGCACGGTGCGCCAGGCGCTCATGGCCCGATGGATCGACACCCTCGACCATCAGATGGCAGCCGAGGCCAAGTTCGTTGCCTACCTGTCCGCGGAGTTCCTGCTCGGTCGACAGCTCGACAACGCGTTGCTTGCCGCCGATCTCGAGCAGACCGCGCGACAGGCCCTGGCCGAGCTCGGCATCGACATCGACCAGCTCAAGGGGGCGGAGGTGGAGCCCGGGCTGGGCAACGGCGGCCTGGGGCGGCTGGCTGCCTGCTACATGGACTCGCTGGCCACCATGGCGATCCCGGCGGTCGGATACGGCATCCGCTACGAGTACGGCATCTTCCGCCAGGAGTTCCTCGAGGGACGGCAGAAGGAGCGTCCGGACACCTGGCTCACGTTGGGCAACCCGTGGGAGTTCCCGCACCCGGAGATGGCCAAGACCGTCGGCTTCGGCGGGCACGTCGAGGCGGCGGCCGGCGACTCCGGGACGCAACGGCGGCGGTGGGTGCCCGCGACCGAGGTGCTCGGCGTCCCATACAACTACATGGTGCCGGGGTATCGCTGCGGCACGGTCAACACGCTGCGGCTGTGGAGCGCGCAGGCGCCGCAGGGCTTCGACCTGAAGATCTTCAACACCGGCGACTACGACCGAGCGGTGAAGGCGCAGAACGAGGCCGAGAACATCACCAAGGTGCTCTACCCGGAGGACTCCACGCCACAGGGCAAGCGCCTGCGCCTTCAGCAGCAGTACTTCTTCGTCGCCTGCTCGATCCGGGACTTCTTCGACCTGCTGCCTCACGACACCGCGATGCAGCGGCTGCCGGAGCGGGTGGTGTTCCAGCTCAACGACACGCACCCGGTGATCGGCATCCCGGAGTTCATGCGGATCCTCATCGACGAGAAGGGCCTGGAGTGGGAGGAGGCGTGGGAGATCACCCAGCGCTGCTTCGCCTACACCTGCCACACCCTTCTCCCGGAGGCCCTCGAGGTGTGGCCGGTGTCGCTGCTGGAGAGCATGCTCCCGCGGCACATGGAGCTGATCTACGAGATCAACGACTGGTTCCTGCGCGAGCTGCGCGAGGCCTACCCGGGCGACGAGCCGCGCATCCGTCGGATGTCGATCATCCAGGAGTCCCCCGAACGGTCTGTCCGGATGGCCTACCTGGCCACGGTTGCCGCTTCGCGGGTCAACGGGGTGGCAGAGCTGCACAGCCAGCTGCTGCGCGAGAAGGTGCTGCGCGACTTCGCCGAGCATCGCCCCGACAAGTTCACCAACGTCACCAACGGCGTGACCCCGAGGCGCTTCGTCCGACTGGCGAACCCAGGTCTGTCGGCGCTGGTCACCGAGCGCATCGGGGACGGCTGGCTCACCGATCTCGAGCAGCTGCGCAACCTCGAGCCCTACGCCGACGACGCGGATTTCCGGGCCGCCTTCGCGCAGGTCAAGCGGGCCAACAAGGTGCGCGCGGTCGAGATGCTGGCGCGGCGGGACGGCCTGACGATCTCGCCGGACACCATGTTCGACGTGATGGTCAAGCGGCTGCACGAGTACAAGCGGCAGACGCTGAAGCTCCTGCACATCGTCTCGGTGCACCAGCGGGTCCGCTCGGGTGAGCTCGACCCCGGCACCCTGGTCCCCCGTACCGTCCTGTTCGGCGCCAAGGCCGCCCCCGGGTACCGCACGGCAAAAGAGATCATCGCGCTCATCAACGCGGTGGCGGCGGAGGTCAACAACGACCCAGCAGTGCAGGGACGCCTCGTCGTCGGCTTCCCGGCGAACTACAACGTCACGCTCGCTGAGACGCTCATCCCGGCCGCGGACCTGTCCGAGCAGATCTCGCTGGCCGGCAAGGAGGCCTCCGGGACCGGCAACATGAAGTTCGCGCTCAACGGGGCGCTGACCGTCGGGACGCTGGACGGAGCGAACGTCGAGATCCTGGAGCTGGTCGGAAGTGAGAACTTCTTCCTGTTCGGGCTGAACGAGGCTCAGGTCGTCCAGACGCAGGAGCAGGGCTACCGTCCGGGTTCCTACTACGAGTCCGACCCACGGTTGCGCCAGGCCATCGACTCCATCGCGTCCGGGCAGTACTCCGGCGGGGACACCGCAGCGTTCGGGCAGATCGTCGACGTGCTGCTCAACTCAGACCCGTTCCTCGCGCTGGCCGACTTCGGCTCCTACCTGGACGCTCAGGAGAGGGCCGAGGCGGCCTACCAGGACGGCGAGGCCTGGACCCGCTCGGCCATCCTCAACGTGGCGCGGTGCGGCTTCTTCTCCTCCGACAGGTCGATCAAGGACTACCTCGACCGGATCTGGCACGCCACGCCCATCCCGGTCCGCTAGGCCGAAGGCTAGGCAGAAACCTCCCCGTCCCCAGGGAGGCCCCCGTCCCCACGGCCCCTCGTCCGGGCGCGCCCGCCCACCCGGCGCGATCTTGACGGAAACGCCGAATGCCCGGGTGATGGTCGGCCGTAGCGTCAAGATCGCCCAGGGAATCGGTCGTAACGTCAAGATCGGCGGGCGTTTGGCGGGGCGGGGGCGTTTGGCGGGGCGGGTGGACGACACCACGCGGAGCGGACCTGGCGGGAACAGACCGGCCCTCACATCGGTTGAGTGCACTAGACTCAACTAGATTGACGGAACCGTCGTTGCGGACGACGCTGGCAGTGCCAGAGTGGACGCTTGCCACGACATGCCTCGACGACACGTCGGAGCCACACAGACAAGGAGACCTGCACATGGCTCGAGCGGTCGGTATCGACCTGGGGACGACGAACTCGGTGGTGGCCCTGCTGGAGGGTGGGGAGCCGAGTGTGATCGCGAATGCAGAGGGGGCGCGGACGACCCCGTCCATCGTCGCGTTCGCGAAGAACGGCGAGGTGCTGGTGGGGGAGGTGGCCAAGCGCCAGGCGGTCACGAACGTCGACCGGACGATCCGCTCGATCAAGCGCCACATGGGTGACCTGTCCTGGAAGAAGAACATCGACGGCAAGGACTACACCCCGCAGGAGATCTCGGCGCGGGTGCTGCAGAAGCTCAAGAGGGACGCGGAGGCCTACCTCGGGGAGACGATCACCGACGCGGTCATCACCGTCCCGGCGTACTTCAACGACGCCCAGCGCCAGGCCACCAAGGAGGCCGGGGACATCGCCGGGCTGAACGTGCTGCGGATCGTCAACGAGCCGACGTCGGCGGCCCTGGCCTACGGGCTGGACAAGGGCGAGAAGGAGCAGACGATCCTCGTCTTCGACCTCGGTGGGGGCACGTTCGACGTGTCGCTGCTGGAGATCGGTGAGGGCGTGGTCGAGGTCAAGGCCACCTCCGGGGACAACCACCTCGGGGGCGACGACTGGGACGACCGTGTCGTGGAGTGGCTGGTCGAGCAGGTCCGCAAGGTGCAGGGCGTGGACCTGGCCAAGGACAAGATCGCGATGCAGCGGATCCGCGAGGCCGCGGAGCGGGCCAAGATCGAGCTCTCCAGTGCCACCCAGACCAGCGTCTCGCTGCCCTACATCGCCCAGGACGCGGAGAAGAACCCGATCCACGTCGACCAGGCGCTGACCCGGGCACAGTTCGAGTCGATGACCCGGGACCTTCTCGATCGGACGAAGGCACCGTTCAAGCAGGTGATCGCCGACGCCGGCATCGACCTGAAGGACATCGACCACGTCGTGCTGGTCGGTGGCTCGACGCGGATGCCCGCGGTGGTGGACGTGGTGCGCGAGCTCACCGGCGGCAAGGAGCCAAACAAGGGCGTCAACCCGGACGAGGTCGTCGCGGTTGGTGCCGCCCTGCAGGCCGGGGTACTCAGGGGCGAGGTCAAGGACGTCCTGCTGCTGGACGTGACCCCGCTGTCGCTTGGGATCGAGACCAAGGGCGGCATCATGACCAAGATCATCGAGCGGAACACCACGATCCCGACCAAGCGGTCGGAAGTGTTCACCACTGCCGAGGACAACCAGCCGTCGGTGATGATCCAGGTCTACCAGGGCGAGCGGGAGATGGCCCGGGACAACAAGCCGCTGGGCAACTTCGAGCTCACCGGTATCGCGCCGGCTCCACGGGGCATCCCGCAGATCGAGGTCACCTTCGACATCGACGCCAACGGCATCGTGCACGTCTCGGCCAAGGACCGGGGCACCGGCAAGGAGCAGTCGATGACGATCACCGGCGGCTCGGCGCTGCCCAAGGACGACATCGACCGCATGATGCGCGACGCCGAGGCGCACGCCGAGGAGGACCGCCGTCGCCGGGAGGAGGCCGAGACCCGCAACCAGGCCGAGGCGCTGGTGTACCAGACCGAGAAGTTCCTCGCCGACAACGCCGAGGCGATCAGCAAGATACCGGCCGAGACCAAGGCCGAGACCGAGTCGGCCCTTGCCGAGCTGAAGAAGTCGCTGGAGGGCGCGGACTACTCCGCGATCAAGGCCGGCGCCGAACGGCTCGCGACGGCAAGCTCAGCGATGGGCACCGCGATGTATGCGGCCGCCGGCCCGGCCAGCGGGTCAGAGAGCGGGCCGGGGGCCGGGGAGGGCGGGTTCTCCGCCGGACCGGGTGAGCCCGGTGCCGACACCGGCGCGGACGAGGACGTGGTGGACGCCGAGATCGTCGAGGAGGACCAGCGGTGACCGACCGCCCACGCGGCGGGTCGGGCCCGGAGGAGCCCAACACCGGCCCGGTGATCCGGGACCGGCGCCGCATCGACCCGGTGACCGGTGCGGTGCGGGACCCCGGGTCGTTGCCCGGGGCCCCCCGCCCGTCGGTGCCGGACACAGCGGCGGCGGAGGCGGAGTCGGTGGTACGTGACATCGATGCCGAGATCCGGGAGGCCGAGGCGCTGGCCGCCGAGCTGGACGAGGTGCGGGCCAAGGAGGCCGCGCTGCTGGACGACCTGAAGCGGCTGCAGGCCGAGTACGTCAACTACCGGCGGCGGGTGGAACGGGACCGAGACGTCGCGCGGGACACCGCTATCGCCGGGGTGCTCGAGCAGCTGCTTCCGGTGCTCGACGACATCGGACGGGCCCGTGACCATGGCGACCTGGACGGGGCGTTCAAGACCGTCGCGGAGAACCTGGAGTCGGTCGTGACCAGGCTGGGCCTGGTGCGCTACGGCGAGGCAGGGGAGCCGTTCGACCCCGCCGTGCACGAGGCGCTGATGCACGCCCATGACGACGAGGTGAGCACCGCGACCTGCGTCCAGGTGCTGTTCCCCGGCTACCGGATCGGCGAGCGCATCCTGCGCGCCGCGCGAGTGGCGGTCGCGGAGCCCAGCTGACGAGGCGAGTTCGGAGGGAGGTGCAGACCACGTGAGCGTCCAGGACTGGGTGGAGAAGGACTTCTACAAGGTTCTCGGTGTCGACAAGTCCGCCAGTGCGGAGGAGATCAAGAAGGCCTACCGCAAGCTGGCACGTGAGCTGCACCCGGACCGGAACAAGGACAACAAGGGCGCCGAGGAGCGGTTCAAGGACGTCTCCGAGGCCTACGACGTCCTGTCCGACCCGAAGAAGCGTGCCGAGTACGACGAGACCCGCACCCTGTTCACCTCCGGACGGGCCGGCGGTGGGCCGTTCACGTTCGGCGGAGGACGCCCCGGCGCCGGTGGCCAGGGCGTTCCGTTCGACCTGTCCGACCTGCTCGGGCAGGCCGGCGGGGCCGGCGGAGTCGGCGACCTGTTCGGGACGATCTTCTCCGGCCGGGGGGCCCGCACGCCCGGCACCGGGCCTCGGCGTGGTGCCGATGTGGAGTCGGAGGTGACGCTGGGGTTCCGGGAGGCCGTCGACGGCGTCACCGTCCCGCTTCGGCTGACCAGCGGAGCGCCCTGCGAGACCTGCCGCGGCACCGGTGCGAAGGCCGGCACGGTTCCGCGGGTCTGCCCCTCGTGCGAGGGCACCGGCCAGGTGTCGCGGTCGGCGGGGCGG
>Ga0209254_10007529_pt1 | contig 10048 bp, 8 predicted proteins | sample FrelakmetDIP11DI_FD_187148 | JGI IMG/M metagenome (GOLD analysis project Ga0209254, IMG submission 187148) | Freshwater lake sediment microbial communities from the University of Notre Dame, USA, for methane emissions studies - DIP11 DI (SPAdes)... | ecosystem: Environmental > Aquatic >...
CTCGGCGGCGCCTTCGCAGTGAATTGAGGGGAGTGGTTAGCCAAGAGCGGCACCGGGCCCCCCGTCTGAGCAGGAGGAAAAAAAGAAGGTGGCCGCTTGAGCCTGGGCTGGGCTATCGTTGCGCGACGTATTTGCGCAACGCAGGAACTCGCCAAGAGTACGCAACCGACGCGATAATCCGTCGGTGGGCTTTCAGCGCCTGATTTTGACGGCTCACCATCCCCACATTGCCCTCTGAACACCTATGTCGGAGACACCGATGAACGATCCCTTCAAGCAGCACGGCGCCTTCAGCTGGTGCGAGCTCTTGACCCCCGACGTCGCAGCAGCGAAAGACTTCTACGGCCAGCTCTTCGGTTGGCAGATGCAGGACATGCCGATGGAAGGAACGACGTACACCGTGCTGAGCGCTGGCGGGGCCCCGGTTGGTGGCATCATGGCGCCACCAAAGCAGGCGGGAACGATGCCGCCGCATTGGGGCACTTACGTGACCGTCGCAGACGTGGACGCCACCGCCAGGCAGGCCGTCGAGCTTGGGGGATCGCTGATGCTTCCGCCGCGCGACATCCCCGGCGTTGGCCGCTTCTGCCTGATCCAGGATCCCCAGGGCGCACTGCTCTACGCGATCACCTATACCCGGGCGGGCGCGGGCTGAAGCATGGCGGCGGGATGGATTCGCGCCTTTCGCGCGGTGCCCTGGAATGAGGTCATCGCAGCCGCGCCGATGGTGATGGGCCGGGCGAAGACGATTCTCTCCGCGCTGCAGAACAGGGAGCGGGGGGAGCGGGTCGCGACGCGCGCCGATCCGGCCACGCCGCCGCCCGCCGATCCGGAGCTGCGGGTCCTGCATCAGCGGATCGTCGACCTCAAGGCGGATCTGGTCGACGCGACCGAGGTCCTCAAGAATGTCGCCGACCAGCAGGCGAGCCTCGTCGTGGCGCTTGAAGCGCTGCGCCAGCGGACGCGGGCGCTCGTCTGGATCTGCGCCATTCTCACCGCGGCCATCGTCGGCCTCTTGGTCTGGGTTGCGACTCGATAGGCGACCGCGGCTTCAACCACCACACAACCGAGGAGATCCCTCATGCCCCTTGCGGTCCGCGCCGCGACCGTCGCCGTCCTAATGCTGGCCGGGTGCAGTCAGATGCCTGGCACCACTCCTTCGTCGATTCCGCCCGGCAGCCGGCAGCTCGAATACAAGTGCGCCGACGGCACTCGGTTCGACGTGCTGATGGCACCCGCCGGAGACCGAGCGAAGCTCGAGTTGGGTGGCGTGCTCTACGACTTGAAGCAGGTGCCAAGCGGGTCCGGCGCCAAGTTCAGCGACGGCACCACGACCTACTGGTCCAAGGGGCGCGACGCGACGATCGAGCGCAGCGGCAAGACAGTGCGTCGCGACTGCAGAACAAGCAATTAGCAATTCGTTGGGCGCGGGAGAATTGGATGTACCGATCCATTCCACAGCCATGTTATGCGCATACCGGGCAGCTTGGCCGAATCGCAACGAACTGTTAGATTAGAAGGAAGTAGGCGACGCCGGCCTGCTCGCCGGTGCATACTGAGCAGCGCGATCGAGCTTGGCATGCGCAGGGGCTACGCGGGTCAGTTTCGAACGAAGAACGGAAGATTTCTCGATAACCGCGGCACCGGACCTTGCCGCCATCGTGCCTGAGGGAGAACCGCATGGCTACCATACGCCAGGAAGACTTCATCCAGAGCGTCGCCGACGCTTACCAGTTCATCAGTTACTACCATCCGGTCGATTACATCAAGGGCCTGTACGAGGCGTACCAGGCCGAGCAGTCGCCCGCCGCCAAGGACGCGATGGCGCAGATCCTCATCAACTCGCGGATGAGCGCCGAGGGGCACCGACCGATCTGTCAGGACACGGGTATCGCGATCGCCTTCATCCGCGTCGGCATGGGGGTGCGTTGGGACGCCAAGCTGAGCCTGCAGCAGATGGTCGACGAAGGCGTGCGTCGCGCTTACATGGACCCGGACAACAAGCTGCGTGCCTCGATCCTGGCCGACCCGGATGGTGCGCGGAAGAGCACTGGCGACAATACGCCGGCGGTGGTGCATGTCGAGCTCGTCCCCGGCGATACCGTGGAAGTGATCGTGGCGGCGAAAGGCGGCGGCTCGGAGAACAAGTCGAAGTTCGCGATGCTGCTGCCCAACGACAACATCGTCGACTGGGTGCTCTCCATGGTGCCGACCATGGGCGCCGACTGGTGTCCTCCCGGGATCCTGTCGCTCGGCATCGGCGGCTCGCCCGAGAAAGCGATGCTGATCGCCAAGTGGGGCATGATGGATCCGATCAATATCCACGAGCTGCAGGCGCGCGGGCCTTCGAACCGTGCCGAGGAACTGCGGCTGGAGCTCTTCGAGAAGGTCAACGCGCTCGGGATCGGCGCCCAGGGCTTGGGCGGCCTGTCGCTGGTGCTGGACGTGAAGGTCAACGATTACCCGACTCATGCTGCCTCCAAGCCCGTGGCGCTGCTGCCCAACTGCGCGGCGACACGGCACGCGCACTTCACGCTCGACGGCAGCGGTCCCGTCAAGCTTGATCCGCCGAGCCTGGAGGACTGGCCGAAGCTTGCCCTTGACTTCAGCACGAGCCGCCGCGTCAACCTCGACACTCTTACGCCCGCGGAAACGCAGACGTGGAAGTCCGGCGAGCGGCTGCTGCTGTCCGGCAAGTTGCTCACCGGTCGCGATGCCGCCCACAAGCGCCTGGTCGAGATGATGGAGCGCGGCGAGAAACTGCCGGTCGACTTCACCAACCGCTTCATCTACTACGTTGGTCCGGTCGACGCCGTGCGCGATGAGGCGGTCGGCCCGGCGGGGCCGACTACTGCCTCGCGAATGGACAAGTTCGTCGAGCCGATGCTGGCGAAGACCGGCCTGATCGGAATGGTCGGCAAGTCGGAGCGCGGGGCGAAAGCCATCGAACACATCAAGCAGCACAAGGCCGTGTACTGCATCGCGGTGGGCGGCGCGGCCTACCTGGTCTCCAAGGCGATCCGCAAGTCCACGGTGCTGGCGTTTGCGGACCTCGGCATGGAGGCGATCTACGAGTTCGAGGTGAAGGACATGCCGGTGACGGTCGCGGTCGACTCGACGGGGAACGCGGTCCACAAGACCGGTCCAGCGGAGTGGCGCGCGAAGATCGGCAAGATTCCGGTCGTGGTGGCGTAGCTCACCGGGGATCCATCCCGCGCGCGTGGCTTGTCGCCGCGTCGCGCCAGGGCTGGGCGGATAGGCCTGGCACGCTCGTAACCAACTAATCGGGGCCGCAACCATGGACTTCGTCATCCAGCTCGCGATCGTCCTCGCCTGCCTCTTCTACGGGGCGCGCAAGGGTGGTGTGGCGCTGGGCCTCCTGGGCGGCATCGGCCTGGTTGCGATGGTCTACCTCTTCGGTCTCAAGCCCGGCAAGCCGCCGGTCGACGTGATGCTGACCATCGTCGCGGTCGTCGCGGCGTCAGCGACGCTGCAGGCCTCCGGTGGGCTTGACGTGCTGCTGCAGGTCGCCGAGCGTGTCCTTCGCCGTAACCCGAAGTTGATCTCGATCCTCGCCCCGTTTACGACCTGCGGGCTCACGATGCTCTGCGGCACCGGCCACGTGGTCTACACCATGCTGCCGATCATCTACGACATCGCAATCAAGAACGATATCCGCCCGGAGCGCCCGATGGCAGCCAGTTCGATCGCGAGCCAGATGGGCATCATCGCGAGCCCGGTGTCGGTCGCGGTCGTGTCGCTGGCTGCCTTTCTCGCGAAGGCGCCGCCGGGTGGCACCCCGATCAGTTTTGTCCAGTTGCTCTCGGTCACCATCCCCTCCACGCTGGCTGGAGTCCTCGCGATCGGCATCTTCAGCTGGTTCCGCGGCAAGGACCTCGACCAGGACGAGCAGTTCCAGGCCTATATCGCCGATCCGGAAAATCGGAAGCGGGTCTACGGCGACAGCGTGACCCTGCTGGACAAGAAGCTGACGCGGGACCAGTGGACCGCGATGTGGATTTTCATCGGTGCAATCGCCGTGGTGGCGATCCTCGGCGCATTCGGGGACCTGCGGCCACAGGTTGGCGGCAAGCCCATGTCCATGGTGTTGACCATCCAGATGTTCATGCTGATGACGGGCGCGCTCATTCTTCTGATAACGAAGACGGATGCGGCCGCGATCGGCAAGAGCGAGGTGTTTCGCGCGGGGATGATCGCCGTTGTCGCCGTGTTCGGAATTGCGTGGATGGCGGACACCATGTTCGAGGCCCATCTGGAGCAAATCGAGGCCGCGCTCGCCGAAACGGTGAAGACGCATCCCTGGACCTATGCACTGGTGCTGCTGATTGTGTCGAAGTTCGTGAACTCGCAGGCAGCCGCGATCGCGGCGATGGTTCCGGTGGCGCTCGCGATCGGCGTTCCGCCGGGATTCGTCGTCGCCTTCGCGGCAGCGTCCTATGGCTACTACATCCTGCCGACTTACCCGAGCGATCTCGCCACCATCCAGTTCGACCGCTCGGGCACCACGCGCATCGGCAAGTACGTGATTAACCATAGTTTCATTCTGCCCGGGCTGATCGGCGTATCGACGTCCTGCGTCGTTGGCTATTGCATCGCGACAGCCAGGGGACTCGTGTAACGTCGGACCGGAGCGCTGCCCGCACAGCTGTCCAAACCACAGAGAAGGAGATGGTCATGCCACGAATGGAGAAGGACTTCCTCGGCGAACGCGAGATTCCCGATGACGCGTACTACGGCGTTCAGACGCTGCGCGGCAAGGAGAATTTTCATATCACCGGCATCCCGATGTCGGCGGAGCCGTATTTCGTGAAGGCCTTCGGCTACGCGAAGAAGGCCGCCGCGCTGGCGAACCGCGATCTCGGCGTGCTCGACGCCAAGGTGGCGGATGCGATCGTCGGCGCGTGCGACCGCCTGATCGCGGGCGAGATGCTCGACCACTTCGTCACCGACTTCATTCAGGGCGGCGCCGGCACCTCGACCAACATGAACGCGAACGAGGTCATCGCCAATCTCGCGCTCGAGCAACTCGGCCACAAGAAGGGCGAGTACCAGTACGTGAGCCCGAACGATCATGTCAATTTCGGGCAGTCGACCAACGACATGTACCCGACCGCGTTCCGGCTGGCGCTGATCATGCGGCTTGCGAGCTACATGGAGGCGCTGCGGCGGCTGCAGGACGCCTTCTTCGCGAAAGCCAAGGAGTTCGAGAACGTGCTGAAGATGGGGCGCACGCACCTGCAGGATGCGGTGCCGATGTCCCTCGGGCAGGAGTTCCACGGATGGGGCACGACCATCGGCGAGGAAGTGCACCGCATCAGCGAGGCGCGCCAGTTCCTGCACGAGATCAACCTCGGCGCCACGGCGATCGGCACGACGGTGACTGCGGCGCCAGGCTACCCGGAGCTCGCGACCAAGTATCTGTCAGAGCTCACCGACGTCAAGTTCATCCTCGCCGGCGACCTCATCGAGGCGACGTCGGATACGGGCGCTTATGTGCTGCTTTCGGGCGTGCTCAAGCGCACCTCGGTCAAGCTGACGAAGATCTGCAACGACATCCGCATGCTTGCATCGGGCCCGCGCTGCGGGCTGAACGAGATCAACCTGCCGCAGATGCAACCTGGGTCGTCGATCATGCCGGGCAAGGTGAACCCCGTGATCCCCGAGGTGGTGAACCAGACTGGATTCCTCGTGATCGGCCTTGACCTCACCGTCACGCTCGCCGCGTCCGCCGGCCAGCTCCAGCTCAACGTGATGGAGCCCGTGATCACCTTTGCCCTCTTCACGTCGATATTCACGATGGAGAACGCGGTGAACAGCCTGCGCGTGAATTGCATCCAGGGCATCACCGCCAACGCGGACCGCACTCGCGACATGGTGCTGAACTCGCTGGGAATCGTCACGGCGCTGAAACCACACTTCGGCTACAAGCAGTGCGCGGAGATGGCGCGCGAAGGGTACCTCACCGGCAAGTCGCTGCACGATATCGTCGTCAAGGAGCGCAAACTCCTCACCCAGGAGAAGTGGGACGAGATCTTCTCGTTCGACAATCTGATCCATCCCAAATTCGAACAATAGGCGGATGCGCGCGGGTTCACAGACGGAGAAATCATGACCCTTACGATTGCTCTTCAGTTCGTCGTCGTGCTGGCCGCCATCTGGATGGGCGCACGCTACAGCGGTGTGGGGCTCGGACTGTGGGGAGCAGTCGGGCTACTGGTGTTGATCGTCGCGTTCGGGATCACGCCGACCTCGCCGCCGATCGATGTGATGCTGATCATTCTGGCGGTGATCATGGCCGCTTCGGTGATGGATGCCGCGGGGGGCATCGACTTTCTGGTCCGGATCGCCGAGCGCATCATCCGCGCGAACCCGAAGTATGTGACCATCGTCGCGCCGCTCACGACGTGGAGCTTCAGCTTCGTGGCCGGCACCGGGCACATCGTCTATCCGTTGTTGCCCGTGATCTACGAGACCGCTCACCAGAGCGGCATCCGTCCCGAGCGCCCCATGGCGGTGGCGACGATCGCGTCCCAGCAGGCGATCACGGCCAGTCCCGTGGCGGCCGCGACCGCGGCGATGATCGGGCTGTTCGCGGAGAAGGGCATCACCCAGTGGGGCCTGCCCCAGATCCTGATGATCTGCGTGCCCGCGACGCTCACCGGGGTCGTCGCGGCCGCAATCGTCTCGATGTTCGTCGGCAAGGACCTGAAGGACGATCCCGAGTATCAGGCGCGACTGAAGGCCGGTGAGGTCCCGGCACCCAAGGTCGCAGGGGAAAGCGGGCCGCTCAAGCCGGCAGCGAAGCTCTCGGCCTACCTTTTTCTCGCCGGCGTTGCGCTGGTCGTGCTGTTCGGTTTCTTCCCCGAGCTGCGCAAGCTGCCCGGCGCGAAGGCGCCGCTTGCCATGCCGATCGTGATCGAGGTGGTGATGCTTGCGGTGGCGGCGATCATGCTGATGGTGACCAAGGTCAACGTCGACGAAGTGCCGAAGACCGCCACTCTGCGTGCCGGCGTGGTCGCCGTGATCGGCATCTTCGGCCTCGCCTGGTTGGGTGACAGTTTCATCGCGGCCAACAAGGACGTGATCGTGCCGGCGATCGGGCATTGGGCCGAGGTAGCGCCGTGGACCTTCGCGTTCGGCCTCTTCTTCGCGTCGGTGCTGCTCTACAGCCAGGCCGCGACCACGCGCGCGCTGATGCCGCTCGGCATCGCGCTCGGCATTCCGCCGCAGTTCCTGATCGCGATGTTTCCGTCGGTCAACGGTTACTTCTTCATCCCGACCTACGGCTCCCTGATCGCGGCGATCAACTTCGATCTTTCAGGCACGACCCGCATCGGCAAGTATGTGTTGAACCACTCGTTCATGATACCGGGATTGGTAGCGACCATCGTCGCGGTCACGACCGGTCTTCTGCTGGCGCGGCTGATGTTCTGAGCCGAGGACCGTCTGGCGCGAAATGCGGCGCTGGGTCTCTCGGCATCGTAGACCCGGCTGCCATCTTTCACGGGAAGCCCGCTCCATTCGGCGACTGGTTCCAATACTCCTCGGGGCGACCCCGGGGGGCGATACGTTCCATGGCTCCATGCCGCACTGGTTCGCCGCGCCCGAGAGTTCTTGGGCTATCATTCCGGCTGCAGGCGACCATAGCGCTCAAAAAAACAGTCAGGGGGCACGCTGTGCAGGGAAGGCGCACCGATTGCGTCGGCGCGGCAAGCGTCGGCGCGAGAATCCCATCTCAGGACCACACCGTCCGGGTATTCATCAGCATCCACCGTCTGACGTGACAAGACCGTGTTGCTGAGCACCCTGATGCTCGTTCCACTCGCGGGCGCGGGGCTGATCGCGGTCACCCCGACCGCCGCCGAGCGTTTCGTCCGCGCCATCGCCGTGCTCGCCAGCGGCGCGACTCTGGCGCTCGCGTGTTCCCTGATCGTGCGGTTCGATCCGACCAATCCTGGAATCCAGCTCTACGAGACGCATCGCTGGAATCCGCGCTTCGGCACGGCTTTCTCGCTGGGGGTGGACGGCATTTCGCTGCCGCTGGTCGTGCTTGCGGCGCTCCTCTGCCTGATCGCGGTGTTGGCGTCCACATCGGTGCGCGAGCGGGTGAAGGGTTACTACCTGCTGATCCTGCTGCTGGAGGCCTCCCTGTTCGGGGTGTTCATGGCCCGCGACTGGTCGCTGTTCTACGTCTTTTGGGAGTTGACCCTAATCCCTCTCTTTTTTCTCATCGACCGGCACGGCGGCGAGAACCGCCACCGCGCCGCGATCAACTTCGTGCTCTACACCATGGGGGGGTCGGTGTTCATGCTGGTCGGACTGCTCGTCCTGTTCGATGCATCGCCGAGTCACACCTTCAACATGGCGGATATGAAGGCGGGTGCGCTGACACTGCCGGTAGCGGCGCAGACCGCGATCTTTCTCGGCTTCTTTATCGGCTTCGCAGTCAAGATGCCGGTATTCCCTTTTCATGGGTGGCTGCCGCTGGCGCATGTCGAAGCGCCCAGCCCGGTCTCGATACTGCTCTCCGGCATCCTGCTCAAGATGGGCTCCTACGGCCTGATTCGCGCCGTGGACACGCTGCCCGCGGGGGCGCTTGCAATGCAGAGCTGGATGGCCGCCCTGGCTCTCGCGAGCCTGCTCTACGGCGCCGTGCTCGCCTGGAAGCAGCGCGACCTGAAGGCCATGGTCGCCTATTCTTCGGTAAGCCACATGGGCGTCGTGCTGCTCGGCATCGCCGCCCTGAACACCGCCGGCTTGACCGGCGCGATGATGCAGATGATCGCCCACGGACTGGTTGCCGGCGCCTTGTTTCTGCTCGTAGGCCAGCTCTATGAGCGAACGCACACCCGGGACATTGCCGACTACGGCTCGTTGATCACAACGACACCGCGCTTTGCCTTCTTCATCGTCATAGCCCTCGTCGGAGCCATCGGCATGCCCGGCACCGCGGGGTTCATCGCCGAGTTGCTTGCGCTCGTCGGCGGCTTCGAGCGCTGGGGGCCGTGGGTGGTTCTGATGAGCCTGGCGGTGTTGATCAGCGCCGCCTACGCGTTGCGCACCATCGGACGGTTGCTGACCGGCCCGTCCCGTCCCGAAATGCGGGGCATCGCCGATCTGACGCTGACCGAAACCGCCACCGCGGCGCTGCTGTGCGCGGGTATCGTGGCGCTCGGTGTCCAACCTGCAGCCGCGCTGCGCTTGATCGGCGGTTCGATCCGGGAAGTGAGCCGGCTGTTCGGGGGATGAGGTCGTGACAAGGGACGAGGTGCGAGCCGTGCTGCGCGATGTCGTCGGGCGCCTGGAGCCTGTCCTGCCGGCGCAGGCGCCGATCCGGGATTTCGTCCATCACAACACGCTGCACGGCTTTGAGCAGCTGCCGTTCCGCGACGCGGTCGTTGCGGCGGCCAAGCGTACCGGCGCACGCGGTTTTCTGCGTCTGGAGGAATTCCGAAGGCATTTTCAGCGGGGCAGGATAGACGAGAACGATCTGCGCGCCGCGCTGCGCGCGATGACCGAACTGGAGTCTGGTTCGCCGCTGCAGCCCGCGCTCGAGGGAGTGCGCAGCGAGGACGTCTATCTTGCTTCGCTGTTGCACGACCTGAGCCCGATCACCCCTGCGCATATGCGCTTCCAGGTAGAGGAGCTGCACTGCCTGGAACGCTTCCATGTCGACATCGCGCGCCGCGCGCGCGATCGGCTGCTCGGAGCCGCACAGGCCCGAGAGGCCGATGCGCTCCGCGAGCTCTGGAGCGCGTGTCTCGAGACTCTGGGTATCGACTACAGGATCATGCATCCGGAAGAGCTGACCCGGGTCGACGCAGCCGGCGTGCGCGCGGCGCAACCGAAGCTCGAGGCCCAAGCCTGCGACCTTCTGGACACGACGATCGCGCGCGTCGGTGAAGACTGGACCGTGCGCGATCTGATGCGCTCGCTCACGGGCGAAGATCTCATGGCGAGCGTGCAACCGAGTCTGCTGCGGCATCTGGGCTCGCATGTCGACCAGGGCATGGCAGCGTGGCACAAC
>Ga0209254_10007530_pt1 | contig 10048 bp, 4 predicted proteins | sample FrelakmetDIP11DI_FD_187148 | JGI IMG/M metagenome (GOLD analysis project Ga0209254, IMG submission 187148) | Freshwater lake sediment microbial communities from the University of Notre Dame, USA, for methane emissions studies - DIP11 DI (SPAdes)... | ecosystem: Environmental > Aquatic >...
GTCGGACTGCAGTGTCGTGTCGTAGACGGCCGTGTTTGTCAGCGCCGCGGCGGCGAAGCTCGCGTCAGGCGCGCCGTTCGGCAGCAGTCGCCCGACGAAGTAGTCCTCGTACGAACCATAATATTCGTATTCACCGCCGCCTCCGACCAGGACAGAGTCGTCGCCCTGCACGTCGACCGACCAGAGGCTCGAATAATAGGATGAGCCCTCAATGTTCGACTGACGCCCGACATCGCCGAAAGTCGGATCGAGGTCGCCGGGCGCCGCTGCGGCGGTGAGCGATCCGGCAACGCCCGTGATTGCGACGGCGGCCTCCAGGCCGACGAGGCGAATGAGGGGTGACTTGCTGCCCTTCGTTTTCTTCCTGCGTGTCATGGTGATACTCCCGTGTGAATGTCGACGGCAAACTCCAATGGCAATTCCGCGCAGCCCATGGGGCACAGATCGCTTTCTATCCACAATGTGCCGTGCAGAGTTGGACCGGATTGAAACCCGCCGGGCTGGTCTGATTTCATGCGGAAGACCGCTTCCACAGACGGCAGAGCCGATCCGGCCAATAAGTCCGCAGCAAGGTCGAGGGCTGAATACAGACCATCCCCCTTCTCCCGCCAATCCTTGGGATACCCCGAGTAGATAATCGGCGCGCGCAACGCTGCAGCCAGTTCAGCCAGGGTCTTGCGTTCCACGGAATCCCCGTCCAGCCGGCCTGCGATCAGTACCACCTGAATGCCAGTGTCGGCCTGCTGCTGGCGTAGCGAGGCAAGAGCGGCGTGACGCTGCGACTCGGATAGACCGCTATCGTCGCCGCCGCCGAGCAGTGCAACGATGGCACGCCTCCCCGTCGCTGGTGCCTGTGCGGCAGTCAGTGTCAGCGCAGCGCCTAGCGCGTCCAATACCGGAGCAGTGCCACCGACCAGGGGTCGCAGGGTGTCTAACGCAGCCTCTTGCGCGAATCGATCAGCGGAGAACACGGTTGCAGTGTGGGGAGGCGCCCACAACGGCAACTGCTGCAACAGGGGTGGCAAGGCGACGTCGCGACCCTGGCCAGCGAAGCCCGCGACAGCGACCAGGTCAGCCTGAGTGGAGGAGCGGGCGCGTTGGATGAAATGCTTCGCAGCGAGAGTACGCAGGTCGTAGGGATCGTAGTCAGCTACGCGACGGCTCTGGTCCAGTAACAGCAGCGCGCTGTAAGGCCCCCGTGCCGAGGGCGCCACCGGGGTGCCGACGGGATCGAACGAGAAATCTTTTGCCGAGACTCGCCCGCTGCTCTCGAAGACGCAGGTTGGGGTGGTACGCAATGAATCCAGCCAGACCATACAGTCGTCCAGTCGCAGGTAAGGGGTCGGCTGGGACGCCGCGTAGCTGCCGTAGCTTGATGGCTCGAATCGCGCCTTCTCCGAGGCGACGATGGCGACATGCAGTTCGAGTTCAGACCGGTCGGCGCTGATGCTTCCAGCAGCAACCGTTACCGGATGCAGTGCCACCGTTACTGGCGATGCAGGCTGGACGATTGCCGTGAGCGCGGTGGATCCTGCTTGCCGGACATCGGCAACCTCAATCCGGCAATGGCCCAAGGGATGATTGACGTAAACCAGTGCCGTGCTCGGCACGGCTTTGAAGGTCACCATCCCGTCCTGATCCGACGCAGCGGTGCCGACAACGGCGGTTTGCTGGCCGTTGAAGACATCCACCATCGCATTGGCCAGCGGCTCACCATTCGGATCGGTGACCGTAACCGTCAGGCTCCCGGTCCCGGCCGCAACCGGCGGTGGCGCGGACACGCTGGGGGTACCGCCCCCCCCGGGACTCGTGGGGCTTCCGCCATCCCCGCCGCAGGAGGCCAGCACGACGGCCAGGAGCAGGAGCGCGACGACGGATGCGTTGCTCGCGCGGGCAGAATTGGCAACGTACATGAGCAGTCTCCCGGTTCCGGATAGAATTCGAAGTCTTGCGAAACTCTCAACAAGAGCCCTGGCGTAGTAGCAATGCTCAGACTCTGTTCGCTGCCGGTCGGCCAGGTGAATGATGGAGAACCGATCTTTGGCCGATGATTTGCCGAAAAGGGGCGAATCCGATGCCAGCGGGCGCGGCGCCGAAGATCCGGCTGCGTCTGCGTTGGCCCGCCGGCCGGATTTCCAGCTGGGGTCCGGCATCGTCCGGCCGTCGGTGCGAACGGTGGAGGGACCGGGTGGCAGCGTGACTGCCGAGCCGCGCGTAATGCAGGTGCTGCTCGCCTTGGCCGATGCCGGTGGTGCCGTCCTGACCCGTGACGACCTGTTGCGGACCTGCTGGAAAGGAATGTTCGTCGGCGACGACTCGATCACTCGGGCGGTCGCCGAGGTCCGGCGCATTGCGCGCGAGACCGGTGCCGGATTTGGCATCGAGACCATCCCCCGCATCGGTTACCGGTTGACCGGCGGTGCTGCCACGAGTGCCAGGCCGCTTGCAGAGCCCGAACCAGTTCCCGCTCCAGTCGCGGCCACTCCGGAGCCAGGCGACCCCATTCCGGTGAAGGCAACGCGTCGCTGGATTATCGGTGGTGCACTTGCGGCAACGGGCGCAGTCGCTTTCGCGGTGTGGACGGCATTCCGACCGCGGCCCGACCCGCGCTATCTCGAACTACTGGATCGCGGCAAGCAGGCGCTGCGTATGGGCTTGCCCGATAGCAACCAACAGGGTGTCGAGATCTTCCAGGAAGCCGTGGCGATCAGGCCGGACGATGCCGCGGCCTGGGGCCTGCTGGCCCTTGCAAAAAGCCATGTTGCCGACCGTTCTCCGTCCCGGTCCGCCGGTAGCATTTTCCAGGAAAGTGAACAGGCCGCACGGCGCGCGCTCGCACTGGATGAGCGTGAACCCAATGCGCTCGTTGTACTGGCCATGTTGCAGCGAAATCTGGATGACTGGCTGACCACGGAACGGAAGCTGCGCGCTGTGCTGGCCATCGCTCCTGACAACTCTGCGGCGCTGGATGGCCTGGTGGCACTGCTGCAGGCCTCCGGCTATCTGCAGGAATCCTGGGACCTCAACGAGCGTGCTGTCGCCCTCGACCCGTTGCGTCCCGGTCCGCAGTTTCGCAAGGCGCTCAAGCACTGGATCATGGGCAGGTCGCTTGAGGCCGACCACGTCATCGCCCGGGCACGCGAGCTGTGGCCAGCACATCCCTTGGTGTGGAACGCCCGGCTGCTCATCTCTGCCTTTACCGGCCAGATCCAGGCGGCCCGCATTCTGATCAAGGATCAGGCGACCACCTCCCTCATGATCACACCCACCGGGGTGGCAACGTGGGATGTTTCGCTCACCGCACTGGAAACACGTGATCCTCGAGACATCGCCGAGGCGCGCGCGGCCAACGTGGCAGCAGCACCGCTAAGCCCGGGGCTCAGCGTGCACGCAATCATGATCATGGGGGCGCTGGAGGAAGTTGACACCGCTTACTCGATTATCAATGGGTTGCTCTTGCGACGAGGCGGGCTGGTAACGCAGGTCGACTCGGGACAAGGCCCGAGCCCCGCGAGCGATCCACTTTGGCGGCAGACGCAGTGGCTGTTCACGCCAGCGACCAGGTCGCTGCGAGCGGACCCCCGGTTCCTGTCACTTTGCAAGGACATTGGCCTGGCAGAATTCTGGCGCGGACGCGGCGTCCCGCCGGATGAAGGCATGCCTCGCGGCTAGAGTCGGGCCTCGACACCGAACCCGAACTTGCTCGGATCGCCCGCGGTGCCAAAAGTGGGCGAGTAGAGCTCCGTCAGGTAAAAGGTGTCGAAGGCATTCCGGACAAAGCCGAACACCGACCACCGTTCCTGCTCGTAACTGGCGCGCGCATCCAGGACGGTTGTCCCGGCGATGCGCAGCGATGGGGTATTGGCGTCGTCGCTGAAATAGTCGGTATTGTGACGAACCTGGGCGGACAGGCGCCACCGGTCGGTTGGCCGCCAGTCGATTGCAGCAGAACCGGTCCAGGCCGGTGATCGCTGGAACTCATTGTTGCGCAGCGGGTCCGCGGGATTCGTCGTCTCGACTATCCGGGTCTCGAGCAGCCCGAGACCCGCACGCAGCGAGAATCTCGTTCCAACGAGCCACCCCAGCTCCACCTCCAAGCCATGACTCTCGGCAGCGGGCACGTTGTTGATTTCAGCCCAGAACGCCGTCGCGCCGCCCGGCACCGTGTATGCGCGCCTCAGGGCGCGCTGAGCATCGCTGATATCGTTGTAGAACAGGTTTGCGCGCAGCGTACCGCGACCCCCAGCGAACGACGCCCGTGCGAACATCTCGTAATTCCAGAGAGTCTCAGCGCCGAAATCGTCCTGTTCACCGGTGTCGAAATTGAGGGTGATGCCTCCCGGATTGAACGCGCGCTGGAACAGTACGCCGACCTTGAAGTCACCTGTGATGTTGTATGCCGCAGAAAGCTTGGGCAGCCAGGCCTCGAACGTTTCGTTGTAGTCGATCGGAAAGCTGGTCCCGGGCGTGCCGAGCAGTCCCTGCCGGTCCTGGCTGTCGCGCTCATATCTAAGGCCAGCGGCCAGCGAAAGCCTGGACGACGGTTGATACGTCACCTCGCCGAACAGACCGAGGCTCTTCTGTCGGTCAGTGAAGTCGCCCTCCCCCAGTACCGCGGACAGGTTGATGAACTGATCAAGGTTTGAACCCAGGTAATGGGCGCCGCCGAGCCACTGCACCGATTGCGTCGGGACCCAGTTCAGCAATGCCTCGGCCGAGAAGTCCCTGGAATGCGTCTGCGTCTGTCCCAGGCCTGGCGGGGCAAACCGCTCAACAAATGCATCGCCCCAGGAAAGCGTCGTCTTTGAACTCAATGCAGGCGCCAGCTCGTAATCGAGCATGCCCGTCAACGAATCCACGCTGGTAGAAAACACACCATAGAAGGGCGCGGGATCCCGGCGCGCTTCAAAGGGATATTTTACGCCCTCGATCTGCGGCATCGTCGAATCGACGTGGGCATAGGTTGTCAGCAGCCGCATGCCCGGCACGGCCTTTGGCTCGGCAAGGAGCTTGACCCGGATCACGCCGTAATCATCCTCGTCCGGGCTGGCGCCATCGACGAAGTCAGCTATTTCACTAGAGGGGCGGCTCGTCCTGAGGTCGCCCGCGATCCGGAACGCAAGCTGATCGGCGACCAACGGGCCGGAAATGACAGCCGAGCCCTGCCAGGTGTCATAGTTGCCACCCAACACGCGCACACGCCCATCCCAGTCGTATTCGGGATCGCGGGTCTCTATGAAGATCGCTCCGCCGATCGAATTGCGTCCCTGTGTCGTAGTCTGCGGGCTTCGATACACTTCGACCTGATCGACGTCCCATACGGACGCGATGCCAAAGACGAATTCATTGAAACTGACCGCTCGGCCATCGACCTGCAGCGTCACACGGGGTCGCGTCCCGCCGAGAAACGCAGGCAGATCGCGCAGGACACCGGTCGAATCCTGCCCGCGAATCGTCGGCCCGGTGCCGCCAGAACCGTACTGTACGTTGGGCACGAGAAACAGCAACTGCTCCACGCGGTCGGCACCTGCCAGGGCCTCGTTCATCTCCCCGGTCGTTACAACGACGCTCGACGCCGTCTCCGACAAAGATCGCTGCAGGCGCTCGCCCGTTACAACGATCTCCTGCAGAGTCGCTTCTTCCGACGCCTGCGCCAGGCTGCTGCTGCTCAGAGCAAAACCAGTGGCTGCTGCGCGCAAACACAGCCGACCAATCACGGGCAGGACCGGATTATTCGCATTGGGACGGAACAATACATGGGAACTTACCTCCCGGAAGGTACCTTTGCCCTGCGGGACTTGCCAGCCAGCTCCGTGCCCCGCAATTGTGAAACCCGCGCAGTCAGCCCTGCTCGTCCCGGAGTTTCCAGCCGTTCAGCAGCAGGTACAGCGAAGGAATGATCACCAGCGTCAGCACCGTGGCCGACACCATGCCGCCGACCATCGGCGCCGCGATGCGTCGCATGACGGCCGCACCCGTGCCCGATCCCCACATGATGGGCAGCAGGCCGACGATGATCGTGATCACGGTCATCAGTTTTGGCCGCAGCCGCAGCAGCGCGCCTTCGACGATCGCTGCGCGCAGCTCGCGCCGCGTTGGTTCACGGTTCTCGGCAGCGGCGCGCGCACGGCGTTCGGCCCACGCGTGTTCGAGGTACATGACCATGATCACGCCAGTCTCCGTGGCGACCCCCGCCAGTGCGATGAAGCCGACAGCCGCCGCGATCGAAAGATCGTAGTCGAGGATGTACAGCAACCAGACGCCGCCAACGAGCGCGAATGGCAGCGTGAACAGGATCAGGCCGACGTCGCGTGCATTGCGGAAATTGAGGTAGAGCAGCAGGACGATGATGCCGAGCGTGAGCGGCACGATCAGCTTCAGGCGCTCGACCGCGCGCTCCAGATACTCGTATTGCCCGGACCAGGCGAGGCTGTACCCTGCCGGCAGCTCGAGCTCATCCGCGATGCGTGCCTTGGCGTCGCCCACGAAGCCACCCAGGTCGCGATCCTGGATGTCGACGAAGACCCAGCCCGATGGGCGCGCATTCTCGCTGCGGATCATGCCGGGCCCGTCTGCGATCTCGACCCGAGCGACGTCCTGCAGCGTCACGTTGGCGCCCGTGGGCGCCACGATCGGCAGCTGCCGCAGCTTCTCGAGCGAATCACGGAAGTCCTGCGGATAGCGCAGGTTGATGGGGTAGCGCTCGAGGCCCTCGACGGTGTAGCTGACCGTCATCCCGCCCACCGCGCTGCCGACGATGTCCTGCACGTCCTTGATGTTCAGTCCGTAGCGCCCGGCCGCCACCCGATCGATGTCGATGTCGACGTAACGCCCCGTGGCCGTTCGCTCGGCGTAGACGGACGTCGTCCCCGGCACGGCCTTCATGATCGTCTCGATCTGCTGGCCGAGCTGCTGGATGGTCACCAGGTCCGGACCCATGATCTTGATGCCGACCGGCGTGCGGATGCCGGTGGCGAGCATGTCGATGCGGGTCTTGATCGGATAGCCCCACGCGTTCGACACCCCGGGGAATTTGACCAGCGCGTCGAGTTCGGCCTTGAGCTTCTCCGGCGTCATGCCCGCCCGCCATTGATCGCGCGGCTTGAGCATGATCGTCGTTTCGAACATCTCGATCGGCGCTGGATCGGTGGCGCTTTCCGCACGGCCGGCCTTGCCGAAGACACGCTCGACTTCGGGCACCGTCTTGATCAGGCGGTCGGTCTGCTGCAGCAACGAACGCGCGGCGTCGGTCGAGAGTCCGGGCATCGTCGTCGGCATGTAGAGCAGGTCGCCCTCGTCGAGCTCCGGCATGAACTCGCTGCCGAGCCGCGAGGCGGGCCACAGCGTCGCAAGCACCAACAGGGTCGCGCCAACGGTCACTGCCCACGGATGACGCAACGCGACCTCGAGCACTGGCTTGTACGCCGCCGCCGCCAGCCGGTTCACCGGATTTGCATTCTCGGGCCGGATTCGTCCGCGCACGAGGTACCAGATCAGCACGGGCACGAGCGTGATCGAGAGCAGTGATGCCGCCACCATCGCATAGGTCTTGGTGTACGCGAGCGGCGCGAACATGCGCCCTTCCTGCGCTTCGAGCGTGAACACGGGCAGGAAGGACAGCGCCACGATCATCAGCGAGAAGAACAGCGACGGCCCGACTTCGCGGCAGCCTTCGTAGATCGCTTCCAGGCGTCGCGATTCGTTCGGCTCGTGCTCGAGCTTCTTGTGCACGTTCTCGATCATCACGATCGCCGCATCCACCAGCGTGCCGATCGCGATCGCAATGCCGCCGAGCGACATGATGTTGGCGTTGATGCCCTGCGCGTTCATCACGATGAAAGCGGACGCCACGGCGATCGGCGTGACGATCACGACGATCAAACCCGAGCGCAGGTGGAACAGGAACACGAAGCAGACCAGCGCCACGACCAGGAATTCGGCGAGCAGCTTGCCCTTCAGGTGATCGACCGCGCGCTGGATCAGCGAGGACCGATCGTACGTCTCGACGATCTCGACGCCTGTGGGCAAGCCTGCGCGCAGATCGTCGAGCTTGGCCTTGACCCGCAGGATGGTGTCGCGCGCGTTGTCGCCGTTGCGCATGACGACCACGCCACCAACCGCCTCGCCCTCGCCGTCGAGTTCGCCTATACCGCGGCGCATCTCGGGGCCGAGCCGAACTTCCGCGACGTCGCCCAGCAGCACGGTCGTGCCGCCTTTCGTTGCCATCACCGGAATGCGCTCGAGGTCGTCGATGCTCTTGACGTAGCCTGTGGCACGCACCATGTACTCGGCTTCGGCCATCTCGACCACCGAGCCGCCGACTTCCTGGTTGCCCTCGCGAATCGCCTTCTCGACCATCATCAGCGGGATGCCGTAGCCGCGCAGGCGCAGCGGGTCCACCACCACCTGGTACTGCTTGACCATGCCGCCGATCGTCGCAACCTCCGCGACGCCGTCGAGCGCCTGCAGTTCGAACTTGAGAAACCAGTCCTGCAGGCTCCGCAACTGCGCGAGGTCGTGACCACCGGTGCGGTCGATGAGGGCGTACTGGTAGATCCAGCCCACGCCGGTTGCATCTGGTCCGAGCACGGGCCGTACGCCCTCCGGCAAACGGGCCGTCGCCTGGCTCAGGTACTCGAGCACGCGCGAACGTGCCCAGTACGGATCCGTGCCATCGGCGAACAGCACGTTGACAAACGAGTCGCCGTAAAACGAGTAACCACGCACCGTCGTTGCACCTGGTACGGAGAGCAGTGCCGTGGTGAGCGGATACGTGATCTGGTCTTCCACGACGCGCGGCGCCTGGCCCGGATACGGCGTGCGCACGATGACCTGCACGTCGGAAAGGTCGGGCAGCGCGTCGACCGGCGTGCGCAGCACCGCATGCACACCGATTGCCGTGAGCATGACCGTGAGCAGCAGCACCAGCGCCCGGTTTTCGAGCGACGCACGAATGATCTTGTTGATCATGAGGGTGCCTCAGGGTCCCGCGTTCGGGGCGGGCTGCGTCGCCGGCGCAATCGAGGCGTCATCGAGTCGATCGAGTCCCGCGCCCAGGTTCGCTTCCGAATCCAGCAGGAACTGCGCAGTCACGACGACGCGGTCGCCTTCCTGCAGACCCTCGCGGATTGCGATACGGTCGCCGCCTTCGGCGCCCGCGACGACGTTGCGCGACGCGAACCGCCCGTCACCGAGCGCAATCACCACGCGGTCGCGCTTGCCGTTGCGGATCACGGCGCTGCGCGGAATGTGCAGCACGGCTGCACCGTCGGCCGCGATCAGGCTCACGGTCGCCAGCATGTTGGGGCGGACGTCCTGTGGCGGCGCCTCCAGCACGATGCGGGCGCGCACGGTGCGGGTCTCCATGTTGAGTTCCGGATAGACGTACTCGACGCGACCGCGAATCGTCGCGCCGGGTTGCGAGGAGAATCGCACCTCGGCTTGCGTGCCCTGCCTGACCCAGGCGGACTGGGACTCGGGCACCTCGGCGACGACCCACAGACTGCCGAGCTCGGTGATCGTCATCGCCGACATTGCGGGAGTCAGCATCGCGCCCTCGCGCGCCTCAAGTTCGGTGATTACTCCCGAGATCGGCGCATGGAACGGAACCCTGCCCGCGGCGCGACCAGCCTTCGCCAGCCGTGCGGCCGTGCCTGCGTCGAGCCCGACCGCGCGCAACCGGTCGCGCGACGCGTCGATCAGCTCGCGGTTGCCGATCTTGAGCGCGTCGAGGTATTCCTGCTGCACGCTCTCGAGCATCGGCGAATACAGCGTGAAGAGCAGTTGGCCCGCCTGCACGGTCTCACCCATGGCGCGTACGGAGAGGCCTTCGACCCAGCCCTCGGCACGCGGGCGCACCTGTTGCACCTTGCGCTCGTCGAACTGCACGTAACCGACGGTCTGCACACCGCGTGGGAGGCTGCCGCGAACCACGGGTTCGGTGCGTACGCCGAGATTATTCATGACCGCCGGCGAGATGCGCACCTCGCTACCAGCGTCCTCACGGTAAACGGGCACGTAGTCCATGCCCATTTCATCCTTGGCCGGC
>Ga0209254_10007531_pt1 | contig 10048 bp, 11 predicted proteins | sample FrelakmetDIP11DI_FD_187148 | JGI IMG/M metagenome (GOLD analysis project Ga0209254, IMG submission 187148) | Freshwater lake sediment microbial communities from the University of Notre Dame, USA, for methane emissions studies - DIP11 DI (SPAdes)... | ecosystem: Environmental > Aquatic >...
CTATAGGTTTACATCATGAATTCGGATAGAGAAAAAATAATTATGTTTTGTCAGGAATTATTCTTGAAAGAAGGATTCTATAAGATCAGTATGGATGAAATTGCATCAGATTTAAAGATGAGTAAGAAAACCATTTATAAATATTTCCCATCTAAGCAGGATCTTGTGAGAATAGTGATACTGGACTTCCTCAAAACGAATCAAGAAAAAATAACGGAAATTGTAAAACAAAAACAGGATGCAGTCACTAAATTTCATTTGATGGTCAAGTTTATTGCAGAAATGCTTTTGCGCGGCGGAGAAAAACTTTTTATTGAAATACCGAAGCACATGCCGGATATGTGGAACGAGATTGACTCTTTCAGAACTAAGATGATGGGTGAAAAGTTTTCAATGTTGATTGAACAAGGGAAGAAAGAAAAATCTTTTATTGATATTCCTACCGTCTTAGTTCAAAATATTTTTATCTCTGCAGTTAGAGGTGTCGTTACGCCTCGATTTTTAATGCACAATAAGTTTTCTGCTGCTGAGGCACTTAACTACACCATTAAAATTTTAATGAATGGTATTCTCACCGAAAAAGGAATAAAGATTTTTAACAGACTTAATCTTGGAGATTAATAATGAAAACGATTACATGCTGTGTGCTATTTATATCTATGTATTTTATTCATGGTTGTGGTAATAGTGATAATAGCAGTTCATTTGAAGCTACCGGAACAATAGAATCAAAGGACATCTCAATCAGTTCTAAAGTTGTTGGGGAAATTAAAGAATTACGATTTGATGAAGGAGATGAGGTAAAACGAGGCGATACTCTCATTTTAATCGATAATGAATCTTCCACAATTCAGCTCAAACAAGCTGAGGCGAATCGGATTATTTCTGAATCACAGCTAGAATTATTAAAGAACGGTGCGAGAAGAGAAGATATTATTCAAGCAGAAGAAATGCTGAATCAAGCCGAAACAAATTATAACCAGGCAACAATTGATAAAAATAGAATGCAAGAGTTATTTGATTCACAATCCATTTCGAAAAAACAGCTTGAAGATTTCATTACAAAATATGAAGTAACATTAGCGCAATATAATTCTGCTAAAGAAAATCTCACTAAAATGAGGAACCTTGCAAGACCCGAAGAAATTAAACAAGCAGAAGCAAAGTATAAGCAATCGCTTGCCAATGAAGAATTAATTAGAAAATATATCAGGGATAGCTACGTAGTTTCCCCTATAAATGGATATATCGTAAAAAAATATGTTGAAGAGGGAGAAAATGTGAATGCAATGTCTTCCTTACTTAAAATATCGGATTTGTCCGTTGTGGAACTTATGGTTTATGTAAGTGAAGAAGAGCTGGGAAAAGTTAAGCTTGGTCAGAAAGCAGAAGTATCAGTCGATGCATTTCCAGATAAAACTTTTGATGGAACTGTAACTTTCATTTCTCCAGAAGCAGAATTCACACCTAAAAATATTCAGACTAAAGATGAGAGAACAAAGCTGGTGTTTGGAGTGAAAATTAAAATTCCGAATCCGACCTTAGATCTTAAAACCGGAATGCCGGCAGATGCTAAAGTTATCATTCAATGAGAATAATTATGATTTCTGAAGTGGACAACTCTGTAATACAAATAATTAATCTCAAAAAATACTTTGAGGGTGTTAAGGCGGTTGATGATATTTCCTTTGAAGTTAAAAGAGGAGAAATGTTCGGTTTCGTTGGTCCTGATGGAGCAGGAAAGACTACTACAATAAGATGCCTCTGCGGATTGCTGACTCCCAATGATGGAAACATTGAAGTTTTAGGGTCTGATCTAAAGAAAAACAAAAAAGAAATTCAGAATAAAATTGGTTACCTGTCCCAAAAATTTAGTTTGTATGGTGATTTGTCCATCGATGAGAATATAGAATTTTTTGCTGAGATTCATAATGTCAGAAAATATACAGAAAGAAGGAATCAGCTTCTCGATTTCACAAGGCTAACACCATTCAGAAAAAGGATTGCCGATAAATTATCCGGAGGTATGAAACAAAAGCTTGCACTTGCTTGCAGTTTGATTCATAAGCCGGAAATAATCTTTTTAGATGAACCCACCACAGGAGTTGATCCTGTTTCTCGAAGAGATTTTTGGAAAATACTTTCCGATTTACAGAAAGATGGAATAACAATTTTTATGTCCACTCCTTATCTTGATGAAGCTGAGCGTTGTAATCGCGTTGCCTTAATAGATAAAGGAAAAATTATTAGTCTTGATACCCCCAAAAACGTGAAAGATTCAATTGGTAAAAAAGTAATTGAAGTTGTTACTTCAAAAGCTAGAGATGCCTATGCTTTAGTTAAAGAAAAATCGAATTTGGAAGTTCAACTTTTTGGTGATCGGATAAATATTGTAGTGGACAAATTTTCTGAAGAGTCCGGAGACACATTGTCTTTACTTCGTGAGAATAATATTCCAATTGAAGATCATCGAATAGTCGGTCCTTCGCTTGAGAACGTATTTATAAATTTGATTAACAAAAACTTGCGGGCAAATGTACAGCATTAAAGTTGATAATCTTACCAAACGATTTGGAAAGTTTACTGCGGTTGATGATATCAGCTTCACTGTGAATGAAGGTGAAATATTTGGTTTTCTAGGTGCAAACGGAGCTGGTAAATCAACTACAATAAAAATGCTTTGCGCACTACTCGAGCCAACTTCAGGTGATGCATTGGTCGCCGGGTACAGTATTAAGAATCAGCCTGATTTAGTCAAGAATAATATCGGTTATATGTCGCAGCGTTTTTCATTGTATAACGATCTAACTGTCGAAGAAAACATAGATTTCTTCGGAGGCGTCTATGGATTAGATGGTAAAGAATTATTTGAAAGAAAAAAGTGGGTTATTGGGATATCGGGGCTTGAAGGAAAAGAAAAACTTTTGACCGGTTCATTAGCCGGAGGAATTAAGCAGCGACTTGCTTTGGGAACAGCAGTAATTCACAGACCCAAAATTATTTTTCTTGATGAACCTACGAGCGGAGTTGATCCCATCTCCAGAAGATCTTTTTGGGATTTAATAAACGATCTTTCCAATGAGGGTATTACTGTGCTGGTTACAACTCACTATTTGGAAGAAGCGGAATTTTGTGGGAACATAATACTTATCAATGCCGGAAAGTTAATTGCAGAAGGAAATGCAAAGAAATTAAAAACCGAATATCTCAAATCTGATATTTATGAGATTGAATGTAACCGTTTAATTGAAGCATATGATTTGCTGAGTAAAGCGTACTTTATTGACGAAGCTTCGATTTTTGGAAATCACATCCACATTTTTGTAAACAATAAATTCTCGGGGAGAGATCAAGTGAAAAACTATTTACTGGGCGAGGGTCAGATAGAATTGATAAAATTTGATAAGATACAACCATCGCTTGAAGATGTTTTTATTCATTTATTAGAAAAAACTATTTCTTGATATGAGTTTACACAGACTTTTTGCGATTACTAAAAAAGAATTCAAGCATTTGTTCAGGGATATCAGAATGCTTTCAATTCTGATTTTCTTTCCGGCATTTCTGCTGGTTGTATTCGGATATGCAATCAACTTTGATGTGCATCATGTTAGAATTGCTGTTTATGATAGCGATAAAACAAACTTCGGACGCGAATTTATTAATTCTTTAACAAGCACAGATTATTTCAGTTTAGTTGGATATATCCAAAATGAAAATGAAATAAAAACAATCCTTGACGAGAAAATTGCCCAATGTGTTATTGTTCTTCCGGAGAATTTATCTTCAGAATTTTATTCAAAGCGCGAAATAAAAATTCAATTCTTGATTGATGGTGTTGATGGTAACACTGCTGTAATAGTACAAAATTATGTGAATGCTGCCTTACGAGAATTTAATCTTAAGCATACAAATTTGACGCTTGCTGGCTTGGGAATAAAACAGTATAACCCAATTAATTTTAATCCTTTGTTCTGGTACAATCCGGAATTGAAAACCACAAAGTTTTTAATTCCCGGGCTGATTGCCATGATATTAGTTATTACAGCAGTGATAAGCGTTTCTCTATCGCTAGTGCGTGAAAAAGAGAAAGGTACAATTGAGCAAATAAATGTTTCGCCCATAAAATCGTTAGAACTGCTTCTTGGTAAAACAACTCCATATCTGCTGTTAGCTCTTTTAAATGCGGCTATGATTTTACTGGTTGGATATTTTTTATTTGATGTTGAGGTTAAAGGAAGCTTACTTTTATTATTCATTACCACTTTGATATTTCTTTTTGCATGCACTAGCATTGGAATATTTGTATCCTCAATTGCAGATTCAATGCAGGTCGCATTTTCAATTGCAACGTTTGCATCTCTTCTTCCATCAGTAATATTATCCGGATTTATTTTCCCTATAGAAAGCATGCCGGTTGCAATTCAGATAATTACCAACATTACTCCAGCAAAATTTTTTATTGTGATTCTTAGGGCAATAATATTGAGGGGAGTTGGATTAGAAGCATTTTGGAAGCAAATAATCTTTTTAATTTTATTTGCGATGATAATGATTGGACTTTCAAATGTTGTTCTTATGAAGAAAGAAAAAGCAACTTAATTTATCATGAAATGAAAACGATTCTAAAAATTGTACGAAAGGAGTTTCAGCAATTCAAACGCGATCCAAAAATGTTTGGAATAATATTAGTTGCACCTGTTGTTCAGCTTGTTCTGTTAGGCTATGCTGCAACTCTTGATGTCAATTCCATTCATACATTGATATACGATCAAGATAAAACTTCATCAAGCAGAAACTTGATTGAGAGATTCGAAAGCTCTGGGTTCTTTTCGATTGATTATTATGCTGATAAATATGAAGACATCACCAGCACACTTGATAATGGGAAAGCTATCTTCGCTTTAATAATTCCAAAAGATTTTGAAAAGGGAATTGAAAGAAACGAAACGGTTGACCTACAAGCGATTTTTGATGGATCGGATGGAAATACTGCATCAATTGCATCTGGATACGTAGCACAAATTGTTGCAAAATACTCGCAATTCTTAGCGCTCAATTCAATGAATAGATTAGGTATAAAAATCATTCCTTCCGGAAAATTAACTTCTGAACCTCGTGTATGGTATAATCCAACATTAAAGACACGTAATTTTATGGTTCCTGGTATTGTCGGATTGCTTCTCAGCATCATCACTTTACTTTTAACCTCTCTAGCTATTGTTAAGGAAAAAGAAATTGGAACTCTCGAACAATTAATTGTCACTCCCATCAAACCTTATCAGTTGATTATCGGCAAACTAATTCCATTTGTTATACTTGGATTTGTTGCTGTTATAATAGTTCTAACTGCAATGAGACTAGTATTTACAATCCCAGTAAGAGGGAGCATGATTTTTCTTTTCGTGTCGTCGTTCCTATACATTTTGTCTACACTAGGTTTAGGTCTGTTTGTATCCACAATTTCAAAAACGCAGCAGCAGGCTATGATGATTTCAATTTTTGGTATTCTAATGCCGATGGTTTACTTATCCGGTTTCGCCTTCCCGATTGAAAATATGCCAAAGATAATTCAATACATAAGTTATGCGATACCTCTTAGATATTTTATAAATATTATTCGTGGAATAATATTAAAAGGAATTGGTTTTCATGAGCTATGGTCGGACGGTGTTATTTTATTTCTGATGGGAGTATTAATCTTGTATTTGAGTTCCCGCAGATTCCAAAAGCGATTGGAGTAGACTTAAATTCAATAAAAAATATTTTTATTATCTTTCCGCTGCAATTAGTTATAACTCTATAATTCTTGCTATTATTATTCACAGGGAATAAAGATGAAAAAGACCAGTTCTGAGACCCGAAAGTATCGCACAGATATGAATGACAAAATTCTGAATTCTGGATTCCGAGACTTCAATAAATTCTTTGCTTTGGATAACAAAGCATACATTGATGGTGCTCTGCCCGCAAAAACAAAGGAACTTATGGGCTTAGTCGGTTCAATGGTTTTGCGATGTAACGACTGCATCTTCTATCATATTGATCGATCAATTGCTGAGGGAGCAACTAGAGAAGAATTAATGGAAAGCTGTAATATCGCATTGATTGTCGGCGGTTCAATTGTGATTCCTCATCTTCGTTATGCATTTGATGTGATGGAAGAAATTTATCAAGAGAAAGAAGCTGAAAAATAATGTCGCATATCTTAATAATTCCCAAAAGAATAGTTACAGTTGATCAACAGCGGAGAATTTTAAGAAACTATTGCATAGAAGTTAGTAATGATAAGATCTCATCGATTGAAAAGGTATCCGCTAAAAGATTAAAATTATTCAAAGGTGAAATTGTTCATGCTGAAGATTTGACTCTTATTCCGGGTTTTGTTCAAACTCATGTTCACCTTTGCCAAACCTTGTTCAGAGGAATGGCTGATGATCTGGAGCTTTTAGATTGGCTTCAGCTAAGAATTTTTCCATACGAAAATGCTCACGATAAAAAATCCCTTTCTGCTTCTGTAAAACTCGGGCTGTATGAATTAACCATGACAGGCACAACCACAATTCTCGACATGGGAACTTTACGGCATCAAGAAGTAATCTTTGATGAATTAATCGCTTCGGGAATGCGTGCAATTGCCGGTAAATGTATGATTGATATCAATGATCTATTCCCCAGATTTAAATCAAGCACAAGTACTGAGTTGAAAGAATCTTACCTATTATCAAAAGCATTTCACAATGAAGCGGGGGGAAGAATAAAATATGGATTTGCTCCACGATTTGCGCTTTCTGCATCAGCAAAGCTTATGCAGGAAGCAAAAGAAATGATGAAAGATTTTCCTGGAAGTATTTTTCATACTCACTCTTCTGAAAATACCAATGAGATAAATACCGTTAGAAAAAAATATAAGATGAACAACATTGAGTATTTCAATTCGTTGAATTTACTTGATGACAATGCAGTTCTAGCACATTGTATTCACGTTGATAATGATGAAATTAATTTATTGAAAAGAAAAAAAGTGCGTGTAGCGCATTGCCCGTCTTCAAACTTGAAATTGGGATCGGGGATAGCACCGATTCCGCTTTTTCTAAAGAAAGGAATTTCAGTTTCGCTTGGAGCGGACGGTGCACCATGCAACAACAACCTAAGCATGTTCAATGAAATGCGGCTTGCCTCGCTGATCCAGAAGCCAATTCATGGTGCAAAAGTGCTTGATGCCGAAACCGTTTTCAAGTTGGCGACGATCGAAGGCGCAAAAGCATTGAATCTTGAAAATGAAATTGGAAGCATTGAAAAGGGAAAAAAAGCCGATTTGGTGCTTATAAATTTTGATGAAGGTTTTAACCCCGTTTATGAAAGTGATGAAAATGTTTACTCTAATTTAGTTTATTCCGCTTCGGCGAATAATATTAAGCATGTGATGATTGATGGCAAATGGATTGTGAGGAATGGGAGATCAAAAATTTATGATGAAAAGGAAATTAGGAACGATGCCGGTTCGGAATTAAAAAAACTATTGAGCAGAGTGTAATATACTTTATGAAGAAAAAGATCATCTTCGCCACTAAGAATACCGGTAAATATCGAGAAGTTGCTCACATTTTAGGGGATAAAGATTTTGAATTGCTTTCTCTAAATGATTTTAATAATGTTGGTGAGGTTATAGAAGACGGAAGTACTTTTGAGGAGAATGCAATCAAAAAGGCACTGTATGTTTTTGATCTGTACCGAGTTCCTATTTTAGCAGATGATTCTGGTCTAGTGGTTGAGCAATTGGAAGGCGAACCGGGTGTGCTTTCAGCCAGATATGCAGGAGAAAATGCAACTGATGAGGAGAATAATAAAAAATTGATTACGAAGCTCTTGCTTTTTCCTCTACCGCACAAAGCAAAGTTTGTTTGTTCGGCGATATTTTATGATGGAGACGATATAATTAAAGCTGAAGATGAAGTTGTTGGACAAGTTATTCATGAACCGAGAGGGACAAATGGATTTGGTTACGATCCTTTATTTATTCCCGATGGATATAGTCAAACAACTGCTGAACTCAACCTTGATGAGAAAAATAAGATTAGTCACCGCGCAAAAGCGTTTAAGAGTTTATTAAAATTAATAAAAGAAAAAGGACAAAAATGAAAAAAACAATTCTACTTTCTTTAGCTGTAATATTAGGTGTTGGTTATTGGGGATGCAAGGACAGCGAGTCAGGTCCAACATCACCGGGCACAACGATCAATTATTTCCCTAATAATGAAGGTACTAACCATAAATATTCATATAGCAAAACACAGCCTTCCGGTACAACTCAAGGCACTCGTACAACTTATTATAAAGGCAGTAAAACTATCTCCTCAACTAATTATAAAATTCAAATTGACTCACTGAACCTGAACTCAGTTTTACAGGTTGATTCTTCATATTTTCGAATAACTGAAGCAGGAGCTTATTACTTTATTGATACCACTGGATTTGCTGCGTCAATAAATGATCCAACACTGATTCCGTTGATTCCTTTTGTTACAATAGATAAAGAGTTGCTAGCATATTCATCACCCCTGCAAGCTGGTAAAAGCTGGCCGGTTTTTAAAATCAATTTAACTTCTCCATTATTTGTAACTGTTGTTGATGTTTCTGCATTAGCTATCGGCAATGAAACGATTACCTTGAATCTTCCGAGCGGTCAAACGAACAAAGAAGCGATGAATGTGAAATTCACGTTAACACTCCGCCTGAATCCCTTATCACCTGTTGTTCAGGTGTTTACAGCAAATGCATGGTTAGTTCCGGATGTTGGCCCAGCAAAGTGGGATGGGAGCGGCACTATAGTGAATTTTTTCACCGGTTTGGGAATTGATTTTGGTGACACAACAAATGTAGTCAAGCAAAGTTTAATTGACTATACCATCAAGTAATTAAATTTTACTTTGTCGCGATAATAACCTGAACAATTCCTAAAGTCAGACTGTGAGTCTCGACTTTCTTAAATCCAACAGATTTAAGCTGCTGAAGCATATTCACTTTTTCATCAAACTCCGCAACTGAATCCGGTAAGTATTGGTATGCTCTTTTATCTCCGGAAATTATTCCTCCTATCAGAGGAAGAATATTCTTGAAATAGAATTTGTAAATGAATCTTACAATTGGATTTGAGGGAAGACGGAATTCCAAAATTGTTACCTTACCAGTTTCTTTAAGCACATCAAAAAAAGATTGAAACCCCATCTGGATGTCATAAAAATTTCTCACCCCGAATGCAACTGTGATATTGGTGAATGAACTATTTTTGAAGGGTATGTATTCAGCTACCAGTTGAACTATATTGCCATTACTCCAACTGTTTTTCTTAGAAAATAATTCCAGCATGTTGTAGGAAAAATCGCCGCCGATAATTTTCCGAACTCCCATTTCATAAGCATCAATTGCAAAATCACCAGTTCCACATGCAACATCAAGAAGAACAGATTGAGCGTTAAGCCCGGATAGTTTTAGAGCTTTTTTCCTCCACCGATAATCGAATCCAAAACTTAAAAGATGATTCAGTAAATCGTACCGGAAAGCAATACTGTCAAATATTTGCTTAACGTTTTTTTTCTTATCTGACATGAAAATTATGTTAGCTTAATTTTTAAAGCGGATTTCTTCTCTGCCGCTTAATCTGCTCCACCAATTAAAAATTATAGGTGCTGTAACAACGCAAAAGATCATGAATGCTAATCCTCCAATGAGATCAATTACATAATGATATCTTAAATATACAGTGGCGAAAATCAGCATAGAGCCAACTGGAACTAAGAAAAAACGCGAGCGGCTTTTTAGCTTAATGGATAGATAAATAACCACAAGAGTAATCATTGTATGTCCGCTTGGAAAAACATCTCTTTGAACAATGGTTTCAGGATTCGGAGTTCCTGGTGGAATCGATTCAACCGTATTAGTAACATCTCGGAGAAAGTTTGTTATAAGAATCCCGGGCATTTCAATATTTTCAGTTTGAAAATCATGAAGTGTGAACCTCGGACCAATTGCAGGCAAAGCAAAATAA
>Ga0209254_10007532_pt1 | contig 10047 bp, 11 predicted proteins | sample FrelakmetDIP11DI_FD_187148 | JGI IMG/M metagenome (GOLD analysis project Ga0209254, IMG submission 187148) | Freshwater lake sediment microbial communities from the University of Notre Dame, USA, for methane emissions studies - DIP11 DI (SPAdes)... | ecosystem: Environmental > Aquatic >...
GATCCAGGGTGGACAACTGCAATAACCGGATGGCCTGCTGCAGCTGCGGTGTCATCGTCAGCTGGTGACCCAGTTTTAGCTGGAGTGATTGCTTCATTAGAAAGCCTGGATCATCCTATAGCTTGCGTCCGCAGCGAGTCATGTAATCAGGATTGAAAACTGAAGTGTATCCCTCGCTCCCTGTGCGTGGCAACAGCTTGGCGTGGAAATTGCTTGGTTTTTCACGTAACTGAAAAACTCGCTGGCAGCGAGGCCCCGGGCGCGTGGGGTCGTCGGTAAAATTCTGCAAGATGCAACGCGGCAGCGTCGCTTACATACGAAACTGTTCTCCGAGGTAAACCTGGCGTACATGTACATTGTTGAGCACCTCGTCCGTGGTTCCGGAGGCTATGATGCGACCCTCACCGACAATGTAGGCTTTTTCGCATATATCCAGAGTGTCGCGAACATTATGGTCGGTGATGAGTACGCCGATGCCCCGGTCGCGCAAGTGAGTAATGATCTGCTTTATGTCGGTGACCGAGATGGGGTCCACTCCTGCGAAGGGTTCGTCCAGCATAATAAAATGGGGCTCCGTGGCCAATGCGCGCGCTATTTCAATACGCCGCCGTTCACCTCCAGAAAGCGACTGACCCAGGTTGTCACGCAGGTGCTGGACATGAAATTCTTCCAGCAATTCATCCCGCCTGGACAGGCGCTGTTTTTTGTCGAGATCGGAACGGGTTTGCAGTATTGCCAGAATGTTGTCGCCGACGGTGAGTTTACGAAATATCGAGGCTTCCTGGGGCAGGTAGCCAATGCCGCGACGCGCCCGCTCGTGCATGGTGAGAGCGGTAATATCTTCACCGTTGATAGTGATGCTGCCGCTATCAGCCGGGATAATTCCTATAATCATGTAAAAGCAGGTGGTCTTACCGGCACCATTTGGTCCTAGCAGGCCGACGATCTGGCCACTGTCTATCTCCAGCGAGACATCACGTATGACCTCCCTGCCACGATAAGTCTTGGCCAGATTATTCGCTCTTAGATGTGCCACTGTCGTTCTCTTTCTGTTGCACGTTGGGCGGTATCACTACGACCACCTTGTTGCCTTCCTGTGTTTGGTCGGATTCCGCTGTGATCAATTGCTTGGCGATTAAGTATTCAATGGAATTCCCAGCCACGACCGCGCCGTCCTGATCGATACTGGCATCAGTTTCCAGGAGCACCCGCTCCTCGGCTCTAAAGTAACGGATGACCTTGGCATGTGCATTGACGACGCCCTCGTCTAACTCTGGCTGCTGACGCATTTTTGCGGGAAGTCCCTCGGCAACGATCTCCTCGGCGTCCTCGGAAGTGTGGAAAATGGTGAGTTTGTCTGCCTCCAACTCCATACTGCCTTGTACCAATTTTACGTGGCCGCTGTAGATAGTCACTCCTTTCTTTTCATCGCGCAGGGCCTTGTCTGCTGTGATGTGAATAGGCTGTTTGCGATCATCGGGCAGAGCCTGGGTGAGGACTGCGGGAAGGCTCAAGAGCAGCAACAGCATTCTCGCGCAAATTTTCAGCAATCTGGCGGTCTGTTCAGGGCTGCAGCTGGACATAAATGGACTCCACTGTGGGTGTTGGCAAAAATTGGTTGATCTGACCTGGCATCAGGCGAAGTCTGCTGCCAGCGCTGACAACTCACCTTTAGCGGACAGAATGAATTCACAAGCTTCGCGAACGGCGCCGCAGCCGCCATTATAACGACTGCACCAATCAGCCGCTTCACGTACTGTGGAACTGGCATCCGCCACAGTCATTCCCAGGCCAGCCGCTATAATAGCGCCCAGGTCCGGCAAGTCATCTCCCATATAGGCGCATTCCTCCATGGAGATATTGTGGCGCTGGCATACTTCAAGCAGGGCTTGGCGTTTATCCTCCCGCCCCTGTACAACATCCTCGATTCCAAGTTCTCGCGCGCGACGGGCAACAATTTCCGATTGGCGGCCGGTGATGATAGCCACTCTGACTCCCACCTTCTGTATCAGTTTGATACCGAGGCCATCCTTGATATTGAAGGCCTTCAGCTCATCGCCACTGCTGCTGTAATAAATCAGGCCGTCAGTTAGGACGCCATCCACGTCCAGGGCCAATAGGCGAACGACTGCGGCGCGATTCTCAGTGGGAGTCATAACAGTCCAGTATCAGGCGATGCCTGCATGCAGCAGGTCTTTCAGGTGTAGGACGCCGGTCAGGGTGTCGTTGTGGTCGAGTACAACCAGAGAGCTGATCTCGTTTTCCTCCATGATGCGCAAGGCTGCAGCCGCCAGCATGTCAGGATCTATTGTCTTGGCACCAGTGCTCATCAATTGCCCAATAGATGTCTCATTGATGTCCAAGCGTGCATCCAGGGCTCGACGTAAATCCCCGTCGGTAAAAACGCCTGCCAGTTTACCGGCTGTGTCGACCACCGTGGTCATGCCCATGCCTTTGTTGCTGATCTCGAGTAGCGCCACAGACAGCTTGATGTCTGCATTGACAATGGGTATCTCCAGGCCGGATTTCATAACATCACGCACTTTGAGCAGGAGTTGTCTGCCCAAGGTTCCACCCGGATGAGAAAACGCGAAATCATCTGCAGTAAATCCGCGAGCCTCCAATAGCGCTATAGCCAGCGCGTCGCCCATCACCAGTGCCGTGGTGGTGCTGGAAGTCGGCGCGAGATCCAGCGGGCAGGCCTCGGTATCCACGCCTGTATCGAGATGTACGTCAGAGGATTGACCCAGCGGAGACTCTGCATTACCGGTCATACTCACCAGGGGAATGCCCAGCCGCTTCAGCAGGGGCAGCAGGGTCAGGATTTCCGGTACGGCACCGCTGTTGGACAGGGCGATAACGGCATCTTCAGCGGTGATCATCCCCATATCCCCGTGACTGGCTTCGCCAGGATGGACAAAGAAAGCGGGAGATCCAGTGCTGGCCAGTGTAGCAGCAATCTTGCGGGCGATATGGCCCGATTTACCCATACCGGTGACAATGATGCGACCCCGCACCTGCAACAGCAGTTCGCAGGCCCGGCTAAAATCAGCTCCGATGCGCTCCTCCAGCGCGGCAACGGCAGCGGCTTCCATGCGGATGGTGCGCTGTGCTGAGGCGGTGTAGCTGATGGAGCTCTGCTCCGGCATAGAAAGATTCCTTGGCCTACGCGGTCTACTATTGAGAATAATAATACAGGGCCTGGTCCGACGCTAAGGCTGATCGCAGGGGCCAATTATACAGGGCATTACCAGTCAGCGTGGTAAAAAACCTGGTAATGACGTACAACATTGCTATTTCATGTATCTAATGTGGTTGTCGATCTAGAAAGTTAATTTCACCGGTCGGTAGCAGTCGCTATTCGCCTGCTTTTCTCATAAAATGCCGTGCTTTTCGTGAGTGTTCGGGGGCCATGTGAATGAGACTGGTGAATCCTCGGGCATAGGTCCCAACATGGCGGCCTGCAAAAGTATTCCGGGGGTTTCAAATGGACGCAGCGACAGTCAAGGTACTGTTACAGAATCACATGCAGGATTGTGAGTTTCACGTGCAGGGAGATGGCAGCCACTATGACATTGCGGCCATTGGCACTGTATTCGAGGGCTTGCGACCGGTGAAGAAGCAGCAACTGGTTTATGCGGCCTTGAAAGATCAGATTGCAGACGGCAGCATACATGCAGTGAATATCCGCACCTATACTCCAGCGGAATGGCAGGCGCGAGCGTAGGCCTGATGACTGTGGCCGTGGATGAGAACTTTTTTAGGAAATACGCCGGCTGTCGCAACTGACTTCGGTTCCTGAGAGCGCAGTGCGGTAGTTATTATGAGCGAAAAACTGACCATAGCCCTTACCAAGGGGCGCATCCTGAAGGAAACACTTCCGCTCCTGGCCCGCGCCGGCATTGAGTCGCTGGAAGATATCAGCACCAGTCGCAAACTGGTGTTCGAAACCAACCGCCCGGGTGTGCAGTTGGTGGTGCTGCGCGGCGCTGATGTCCCCACGTATGTGCGTCACGGTGCTGCGGACATGGGCGTGGTTGGCAAAGATATATTGATGGAACAGGGAGCCGAGGGCCTTTACGAGCCGCTGGATCTGGGTATTGCCCGCTGTCGTCTCATGACTGCGGGGCGCGTGGGCTGGCAAAGCAACGGTGCCCGCATCAGGGTGGCGACCAAGTTCGTCAATATCACCCGGGAGTATTTTGCCCGCCAGGGCGTACACGCGGACCTGATCAAGCTCTATGGCGCGTTGGAACTTGCGCCGATCATGAATCTGGCCGACCTGATTGTCGATATCGTCGCTACCGGTAATACCCTACGCGCAAATGGCATGGAGCCGTTGCAGGAGATTGCCGCTATCAGTTCGCGTCTGGTGGTGAATAAGGCTGTCCTGCGCTCCCGATACACCGCCATCACGCGGATTATTGAGGACCTGACAGCGGTGGTGGAGGCTGGGGATGCGACGGCTTGACACCACCAGCGCAGATTTCGACAGTTCACTCGCGTCGTTAACGGTCCGGGAGGAGGATGCCGAGTCTGCCGTGAGTAGGACAGTTGCGGCGATCATTGCCGATGTTCGTGCGCGCGGAGATGAGGCGTTGCTCGAATATACAACGCGTTTTGATCGATTGGCAGCGGACACGGTAGCGCAGCTGGAAGTATCCCGGCAGCGGCAAGTCGCTGCCCTTAACAGGACTGACCCGGAACAACGCAAGGCGCTGGAATACGCTGCACAGCGGGTGCGCAGTTTTCACCAGCACCAGTTACAGCAGAGCTGGCAGTATTGTGACGACGCGGGCAATTTGCTCGGTCAGAGAATCACCCCGTTGGAACGGGTGGGAATTTATGTTCCGGGTGGCAAAGCCAGTTATCCCTCTTCCGTTTTGATGAACGCCCTGCCCGCTAAAGTGGCTGGGGTGGACGAAGTCATTATGGTAGTCCCGGCTCCGGGCGGCGAAATCAATGACCTGGTTCTTGCTGCGGCGTATATTTCCGGCGTCGATCGTATTTTTACTATTGGTGGTGCCCAGGCCATTGCAGCCCTGGCCAGCGGCACTGCTACCGTGCCCGCAGTGGATAAGATCGTCGGCCCCGGCAATATTTACGTGGCGACCGCCAAGCGTCAGGTGTTTGGACGCGTGGGTATCGACATGGTGGCTGGCCCATCGGAAATCCTGATCATTTGTGACGGGCGCACCGATCCGGATTGGGTGGCGATGGATATGTTCTCGCAAGCGGAGCATGATGAGAATGCCCAGTCGCTTTTGTTATGCCCCGACAGTCGCTACCTCGACGCCGTACAAGCCAGCATTGAACGGCTGCTGCCGACCATGGAAAGAGCGGATATCATTCGTGTATCCCTTGCCACTCGCGGCGCTATGATAGTCACCCGTGATCTCGCCGAAGCCGTAAGCGTCAGTAATCGTCTCGCCCCGGAACATCTCGAGTTGTCGGTGGCTGATCCCGCAAGCCTGCTACCGCTGGTACGCCATGCCGGAGCTATTTTTATGGGTCCATTTACTTCCGAAGCTGTTGGTGACTACTGTGCTGGCCCCAACCATGTGCTGCCTACCTCTCGTAGCGCGCGTTTTTCCTCGCCGCTGGGCGTCTACGATTTTCAAAAGCGCAGTTCTGTCATCATGTGCAGCGAGCTCGGAGTAGAGGAGTTGGGTGCGGTGGCGTCAGTACTGGCCCGGGGTGAGTCACTGACGGCTCACGCACGCAGCGTCGAGATACGCCTTGAAGAGAAGCGGCGGCACTAACGACTTGTTGCGGGACCGCTGGACTGGTTCAGCACACCTATCACGGCGTGCAATTCCAGGCTCTGTCGGTTGCGCTGCACAGAAATGGCCACCGCCTCTCCGGGCTTGAGCATGGCGATTCGGTGCATGGTCAGTCTGCCGTCCTGCACCAGTTCACCGTCTATGTGAGTGATGACATCTCCTACTTGCATCCCGGCTTTTTGTGCCGGGCTGTCTGCGGCTACCTCCACCACAGACAGTGCCTGGTGCTTGCCTTCCAATGTTGCAGTCGCACTAATCGGCTCTACGCTCACGCCCAGCCAGCCGCGGATGACCTCGCCAAAGTCAATCAGGTCATGCATGACAAACACGGCAAGATTTACCGGGATGGCGAGACTTATGCCGATGCCCGTGGTCGCGTTTTGCGTCTGGTTGTCGCCGGTATAGATCAGGGTATTGATACCCAGAAGGCGCCCTTCAGTATCGATTAATGCACCACCTGAGTTGCCCAGGTGACTAATGGCGTCTGTTTGGATGTAGTCCTCATAGGGGCTTAATTGCAGGCCATAGCGTCCCAGGGCAGAAACGATGCCTTGGGATACCGAGTGTCCGAAGCCCAGGGGATTACCTATCGCAAGTACCACATCGCCGACTCTGGCTGCGTCGGAATCGCCCAGCGTTATCGGCTGCAGGTCGGACAACTGGACCTGCAGTACCGCAAGGTCGGTGGCTGAGTCGGTGCCAATCACCACAGCATTGGCAGAACGACCATCGTAAAGCATCACCTGGATGGCATCCGCTCCCGCAATAACGTGATTATTGGTAAGTATGTGACCCTGTTTGGTCAGAATAACGCCGGAGCCAAGTGAACGTTCGATGCGTTGACGTTGAGAAGGGGCTTGGATCAATCGTCCGAAATAGGAATTATCCTGCAGTGGATTATGTCCCTGTGTCACCAGTTTGGCGGTATAGATATTAACCACAGATGGTGTGGCTGCATGTACCGCCGTGGCATAACTGACAGGCGCCTGCTGAACTGCCCCCGAAGGCGTCCCCACGGGTAAGACCCAGCGGTCAAGGATCAGTAAGGCGGCCAGCAGCCCTGCTATTGTTGGCCAGATGATGAATGTCAGGTTTTGTTTCATGCAGTACCGTGTGTATTGTTTGAAGCTGCATTGTATATGATGAGTGCCTGGTCATACCAAGTTGGTAGGCCAGCAACTGTAAACACTATAGGTACCACTGATATGAGCGTAGCCCTTGTCGAACTCAGCCACTATCTGGATCAGTGTTTGCAACCCGACCTGTTTCAGGATTACTGTCCCAACGGCTTACAAGTAGAAGGTCGGCCGCGCGTCGCCCGCCTCGCCACCGGCGTTAGCGCCTGCCAGCGATTTTTGGATGAGGCGATAGAGTGGGGAGCTGATGCCCTGCTGGTGCATCACGGCTATTTCTGGCGCGGCGAAGCACCACAAGTGGTGGGAATGAAGAGGAGGCGCCTCGCTGCACTGCTGCAAAGCGAGGTCAGTCTGCTGGCCTATCACTTACCTCTGGACGCCCATCCGCAGTTCGGGAACAACGCCTGTCTGGGTCGTTTGATGGGCCTCGACCCGGCGGAGCAGGAGCCACTGCAGCCGGGGATCGTGGGCGGATTGGGCAATATTGGCAGTTTCCCCGTGGCGATTCCCGCCTCGGATATAGTCGCCAGGCTGGAGGGATTAACGGGACGCAGGCCTTTACATGTGGGAGACCCGGGAGCGCTCGTACGGCGCATTGCCTGGTGCAGTGGCGCTGCTCAAGACTACATTGAAGCGGCAGTGGCGGCCGGCGCTGATCTGTTTGTGACCGGAGAGGCTTCCGAGCAGACGGTGCATACTGCCAGGGAGGAGGGCATTCATTTTATCGCAGCAGGACATCACGCCACGGAGCGCTACGGGGTGCAAGCCGTGGGCAACCATCTTGCAGCGCACTTTTCTCTGGAGCACCGCTTTATCGACATAGACAACCCGGTATAGAGCAGCGGGCGATCAGGCTTCACGCCATTTTGTCAGAGGCTGCCGTCAGCGGTTCACGCTCGATTCCAAACTCCTCATTGAGCATGCCCTTTTCGTCTGGCGAATGCTTCGGCGCATAGTCAAGTGGAGGTTGGATGTGGGCCAGGTGGGCTGGGATCTCCGCTGGGTCGCGCCTGCTCTCCAGTCGCTCGAGGGACACCGGGCCTTCACCCTGGCACAGGCTGGCAGCGCCTTGCGCCAGATGATTGTGAACCTCCCGATAGCTCTCGGTCAGATTATTGAGAAGTTTTGCGGTTTCCGTGAAGTGTTCAACCACACTGTCCTCGTACGCCTTTTTATCCTGCATTACCTGATCCAGCTTGAGCGCAATATCCCGATATTTTTTTGCCTCTGCAGATGTCCGACGGCCAGTCGCCCAGCCCACTAACAAGCCCAAGATAGCCAGTGCGGCGCCAACAGCCAGCATTATTCCCAAGCTATATTCAGGTGATTCCACAGAAGATTCCTCATGCTTGCAATAAGTGAGGGGAGTATACCTCGAATGATTGACAGGCAGTAGAGTCGGACGCCTTGGACGCCTCTGGCGGTGACGTTGCCAAGCTCTCAGGCTGTAGTTAAAGTGTGCCGTTTGCAAGAAACGTGCGACTGGGCAACCTGAAACATGACGACTCCCTGGCAACGCTATCAAGCTGACCTGCAGTGCGAGGACTTTTCCCGCGACTCCGCCCAGGAGCAGGCTGTGCTACTGCTGCAGGACCTGTACGAGCGTCTGGTAGCGAGTCCTGGGAAACATGACAGTGGTTTGAAGGCCTGGGTGCGTCAACTCCGGCGGGTAGAGCTTGAGCCGCAGGTTGGACTCTATTTGTGGGGAGGCGTGGGGAGAGGCAAAACGTATCTGGTGGATGCCTTCTTTGAATGCCTGCCATTTAGTGACAAATTGCGCGTACATTTCCACCGATTTATGCAGCGGGTTCACGCCGAACTGACCAATCTGGAGGGACAAAAGAACCCATTGGAAACGGTTGCGGAGCGGTTCTCCCGAGAGGCTCGTGTGCTTTGTTTTGATGAGTTTTTTGTGACGGATATTGGCGACGCCATGATTCTGGGGGGGTTAATGAAGGCACTATTCACCCGTGGCGTGACACTGGTGGCGACCTCCAATGTTGAGCCCGGGAGGCTTTATGAGAATGGTCTGCAGCGACAGCGCTTTCTGCCAGCTATTGCACTGCTTGAGAAATATACCAGAGTCGTTAACGTGGATGGCGGTATAGATTACCGTTTGCGCACACTGCAACAGGCCGAGTTGTATCATTTTCCACTCGATGCAGGGGCTGACAGGAGTCTGCAGGACAGTTTCTCGCGTCTGGCGCCAGAACCGGGAAAGCACTGGGAGCGACTGGAAATCAATAATCGCTACCTGACCTGCCGCTGTGTGGCAGATGATGTGGTCTGGTTTGACTTCGCTGAACTGTGTGCCGGACCTCGTTCTTCGAATGATTACATTGAACTGGCGCGTATTTTTCACGCGGTACTGGTCTCCGGCGTGCCGGAGTTTCTGCCGGACAGGGACGACCAGGCGCGTCGCTTTATCAACCTCGTGGATGAGTTCTACGACCGCAACGTCAAGCTGGTATTGGCGGCGGCCAAGCCGCTGCTGGAACTGTACGCTGGGGGTCGGCTAGAATTCGAGTTTCAGCGAACAGTTTCCCGCTTGCAAGAGATGCAGTCTTACGAATACCTTGCCAGAGAACATCGACCTTAGATCGGTCGGATGCGTTAGAGGTATACCGCCGGAGAGGGAGGCAAGCCTGGTCGCTCAAAAAGCTCATTCGCTCTACAGGCTTGCCTCCCTCGCCGGCTCCGACCGCACTACCGGCGAGAAAGTTGTGGTGTAATGACACGCGGCTGCGCGAGGCATTTGGACGCGGGAATGCTGCGCGGTGAATAAGCTTTTTGAACAAGCGTGGCCTTCCTGCGTCCGAATGCCGGGGGAAATAGCTAGTTTAATCGGGCTACAGCGGGGTCCAAACAGACGAGAGCACGCGAAAATTATTGCATTCTCGGCTTGAAATGAGTGGGTCCATTGAGTAGTATGCGCGCACTCGAAATTGGACTCCTCCAAGAGGCAGTTGTTGATGAAAACTATTAGCACCAAAGCGGAAGAGGTGGCTCGCGACTGGTTCGTGGTGGATGCCTCTAACAAGACCCTGGGACGCCTCGCCAGTCAGATAGCGCACCGCTTGCGCGGAAAGCACAAGGCTGAATATACCCCCCATGTCGATACCGGTGAT